>Ga0310811_10001120_pt1 | contig 34326 bp, 31 predicted proteins | sample YCmetagenome_FD_207642 | JGI IMG/M metagenome (GOLD analysis project Ga0310811, IMG submission 207642) | Soil microbial communities from experimental microcosm in Duke University, North Carolina, United States - YC | ecosystem: Engineered > Artificial ecosystem > Soil microcosm > Unclassified ... | reverse complement strand
TGAGCCGAGCGAACTGCTCTTTCGTCAGCCAAAAATATCCGTCGTCCAAATGAGGTCTCCTTCCGGAAACCTTGAATCACGCCAGCTCGGCGCTGTGAATCCTTTTTATGGGTCCCGACCCTAAGTTGTCGTCGAATGCCTCGCGGCGTGACCACAGATCAGTAAACCTCACTGAGCACCTCAAAGGCGAGCCGATTCATGTGACATCCCCAAAGTTCGCTTCGTTGTTGAAACTGCAGAGGAGGTCTGACGGTCTGATAATTAGCGTTACTCTGGCAGATTTTTAATGGACGAGAGATTTCTCGCAGTGGGAACTTTGACGGAGTATCCAGATCTCGAGTCGCCGACGATATAATAAAAATTTATATATCTCGATCGATCGCACTATCCAACGATGGCGTGACGCTCGGGAATCTAGTAACCACACATCGAGGGCTGGAGGCTAGACCGAGGACTACAAGGAGTGCGGGTCAGCTATGCGCCAATGTAAATTTTGTATGTGGTCGGATATCCGGCCGCAGTCAGCAAAACTGATATGTATTACTCAAATCCGTGAGCATACGGTAGCAGGTCGACCTTAAGGCTATCAGGCGATCCAACAACACGGGCAATCAGTAAGAGGAAGCATGAACGACCATTATCGCCCGCGCCCGCTGGCTTATCACGATGTTATGCTGACGGAGGATAAACTGGTACGTTGCCGACGCACCGGTTGTGCGCACAGCCCGCATGTTGCCGTGCCAAGCAGACTCAAGAACTAGTGACGATGGACAAGGTCGTGAATGCTGGTAGCCGTCTTGATCGGTTGCCTATCGGGCAGTTTCATCGCCGCGTGCTATGGCTCGTTGCTCTTGGGATGTTTTTCGATTCCTTTGACAATACGCTCTCCGGCTCGATCTTGGCCGCGATGTTAAAGAGTCATTGGTCAACTCTAGAGCTAAACTCACTCTTCATGTCGTCGACGTTTGTGGGCCTGACGATCGGCGCGGCACTGGCAGGCTGGCTCAGTGATCATTTTGGCCGACGCTTCGCCTACCAGTTCAACCTCGCGGTCTTCGGGACACTGGCATTTGTTTCCGCGTTCGCGCCGTCGATGCCTTGGCTAATCGGCCTGAGGGGTTTGATGGGGCTCGGCATGGGAGCTGAGTACGTTATGGGTTATGGTCTCATCGTAGAATTCATACCGCCGGGCTATCGCGGCCGGTATCTTGGGCTTCTCGGCTTGATCGCGGGGATAGGAGTTTTCGTAACCTCGGTCGTGAGCGTCTTTGTGATCCCGTGGTTCGGTTGGCGAGCCATGTTTGTGATCGGTGGAGCCGGGACGCTCTGGGTTTGGTGGTTGCGTCGAAACCTGGCCGAGTCCCCTCGATGGCTGGAGCGGGCGGGCCATCATTTAGAAGCCGAGCGCGTCCTCCAGGGTATTGAGCAAGAATCAGGCACCGGAAACATCCCGACACCTGTGGTGGAAATGCCGGTCTCCGCAGCACGTCGCATCCCCACCTCGGTCCTTTTCTCACGACCAGTTATAGGACGTACCTTCCTCGCGGTTATCGTCAACATCACTTGTTTATTTGGCTCGTACAGTCTGACTGGATGGATGCCCACGTTTTTTGTCAGCGAGGGCATGAGTGTGACTCATTCACTCAGCTTCAATGCGGCAACTATGGCTGGGTTCGTCGCTGGGCCCTTGATCTGCGTATATGTTGCGGATCGCATTGGCAGGAGGTGGGGCGTTGTTGTTGTAGGCGTAGTATGCGCCTGTCTAGGCGCGATCTATCCTCTCCTGACGTCTCCAGTCGCGATCATCGGTTTTGGCTTTCTGCTCGTGTCTTGCGTGGCCATGTTTCTCACGCTCGGCTTGGGTGGCACGCCTGAGCTCTTCCCAACCGAGTATCGGTTCCGGGCGAGTGGCCTTGCTCAGACAGTAGGTCGCGCTAGCTTAATTGCTTCGCCATTCGTAATTTTATGGTTGTTCGAGCATTACCATATAGCAGGTGTGGTGGTGGCTTTGTCCGTAGTTTATCTGGCCGTCGCGGCGCTGATGGCGCTGCTTGGCTTCGAGACAAATAGACGTTCCCTTGAGGACATTGAACCTCGTTCTATGTTGGACGCTTGTACCCCAAGTTCCGTCGTTGCTTCGCGTCAGGCGACTTTGCAGAAGCGTTCTTCCTGAGGAGATTCGGTGACAGTCGTGACGGATTGAACCTATCACCGACAGTCTCGTCCTGGCCACAGCAGCACATTCAAAGGATTTTCTCGTGCGTGGTATGGTGTTCACAGGTGACTGCACTGTTGATTTCATCAAAGTGCCGGATCCAACGCCGGGTATCGGCGAGGTAGTGTTGGAAATGAAGGCGTCCGGGATGTGCGGCAGTGATCTTCACTATTATCGCCGACCGAGGAGTGCGCTCAACACTACAGTTATCGCAGGTCATGAGCCATGTGGAGTGGTAATAGAAGTGGGCCCCGGCGTTATCAATCCACACGCGTTCGTCGGCTCGCGTGTCATGGTTCATCACTATCATGGTTGCACGGCGTGCCAGGATTGCCGTTCCGGATGGCCACAAATGTGTCAGACGGGCGCCATGACGGTGTACAGTGCCGATGTGCACGGCGGCCACGCACCTTATATGAAAGTGCGGGCTGACACACTCGTTCCGCTCGATGATCGACTGAGCTACGCTGCGGGCGCCGCGATTTCTTGCGGAACCGGAACAGCATGGGGCGCCTTTGAGCGCATGGGCCTCGGTGGCGATGACGTCGTCGCAATCTTCGGTCAAGGTCCCGTTGGTCTTTCTGCGACCATCCTAGCCAAAGCGTTGGGAGCGCGAGTAATTGCATTAGATGTGGATGAGACGCGACTTGACTCGGCAAAGTGCGCGGGCGCCGATCATGTCATAAATCCACGGCAGGGTGGCGTTCCTGATGCCATTCGCCACCTCACGGCCGGCCGCGGCGCATCTATGGCACTTGAAACGGCAGGAGCCGCTGCCGCGGGTCAAGATGCAATTCGTTCCGTGCGACCCTGGGGAACCGTTTGCCTAGTCGGCATCGGTGCTGAGGTGAGGGTGTCTGTCGGTGAATTGCTCCGCACTCAGCTACGTCTATTAACATCCTGGACAATGTCAATCCAAGGGCAGAAAGCATGCGCCGATTTCGTTGTGGAAAGGGGTCTTGATCTCGACGCGTTGTTCACGGATCGGTGGTCGTTAGACCAGGCCGCAGAGGCTTACGACTTGTTCAACAAGCAAAGTGGCGGAAAGGGAGTCTTCCTCATGTAAGGCAACGTGGAGACAGATCGGTCGATCCAGCGACGCATGCCGTAGCTTGTGGAAATGCGAATTTGGTCGGGATATTCGATCTCAAAAATCAAATCTGAGAAGAAGCTTCTCTTACTCGTCTCGTGGATCCTGCGGTACCGCGGTTTGCCCGACGCCTCGACCCACGACCTAATGGCCACATACCTTTGACGGAGACCCCTCATGACCCAAGCTACACTTGCGATCATCCACACCGGACCCGTCACGGTGCAGCCCTTGGCGAGCTTAGCATCTAGTCTGCTGCCCGGGGTCAGGATCGTCAACCTAGTGGACGACAGTCTTTTGAAAGATGCGATGGCGGCGGGACATGTGACGACCGCGGTCACCAAACGCCTGTCCCAGTACATGATCATTGCAGAAGAAATGGGCGCCGATGCGATACTGAATGCATGTTCGTCAGTACGCGACGCGGCTGACGTCGGAGCGACGCTGGTATCTGTTCCCGTCATCAAGATTGACACTGCTATGGCGGAACATGCCGTGAAATCCGCCCAGCGGGTCGGTGTTGCGGCAACGGTGATGACAACATTGGAACCAACAATGAAATTGCTCAAATCCACCGCCGAGCGGCTGAAAAAGGAAGTATCGATCGTTCCGAGGCTGTGCGAACATGCGTTCGAAGCGTTACTCGCGGGCGAGGGAGCTCGCCATGACGAGATCGTCGCTCAATCGTTGATTGAACTATCACGGGAGGTCGATCTCATTGTTCTAGCGCAGGTATCTATGGGACGTGTTGCTGAGACGCTCGGCGACACGGTGAAAGTCCCTGTACTAACCAGTCCGCGGCTCGGAATGGAGCAAGTTGCGAAGTTCTTCGCGACACTCGCCGATGCTCATTAGAGGGCTACCGGCCGGATGCTCTGCGAATCTGCAGGCAAAAACCGTGGCTAGCGGCTCGGTACGCGCGCGGCCGTGGGCAAGAAGGGTAGAAGGGTGCGGCGGTGGCGACCATTCCGGGCGAGCGGGGACGCGTCCAAGCAAAGCGCCGCGGCCATGTCGCCGGCGCAGAACCTGCCAGCGGCGCCTGCACCCGAAGCGGCGATCATCCGCGGGCACATCTGGCAAACTGGCGCGGTATTTTCCAAGCGGACGCATTTTCAGGCTACGGCAATTGGAGCTACGCCCGGCGCCCGTTCTTCATCCATGCGGATGTCCAGGAGGGCGCACGACGCAAAGTCAAAAGCAAGCAACCAACTTTGGTTTCGCCCATTGCGCTCGAAGTCGACCCCGCGGATCAGCCGCTGCACAGCTTTCATTGCATGTCCGATCGTGAGCGCGTCTTGGCAGCATGCGCCTCCGCCAGTAACATCCTAGGTGAGGCAACGGACTCACCAAGTGACATCTTCGCAAACCGGATCACTCATCGAGTCGGTAATGATTTAGTTTGTCTTCATCAATATCGACACCGATACCGGGTGCGTCCGATGGCGCAAGAGAGCCATCCAAGACGATTAGCGGGTCAATAACAAGTTGATCGGTCAGAATCGTATAATAATCGAGTTCTGCAGGTTCACAGGCTACGCTCGGGTGGGCTGATCCAAAGGCTAATGAGGCTGCAGCTCCAATCATCCCGTCAGCTTGTGAGCCGATCACGGCACGCGCGCCCAAGGCGTTGGCGAGTGCAACGAGCTTGCCTGAGACGGTGAAGCCAGTACGAGTCGTCTTGATGCTCAAAGCGCGGGATGACCCGGTCAGAAGCTCGCGGCTAGCTGAGGCCAACGTCGGCGCACTTTCATCGGCCATCACGGTCACCGACAAATGCCGTGAAAGGCGTTGGCGGCCAATCAAGTCTTCGGCGGGGCAGGGTTCTTCTACGAGGTCAATGTTATAGGGTGCCATGGTCGTGAGTGCGCGGATCGCTTGCTCGGCGCTCCAGCCGTGGTTAGCGTCAAGGTGGATCGCCGCTGCTCCCCCGACGGCGTTACGAATTGCAGCAACGCGAGCGACGTCGGAGTCAACGTCACCGCCAACTTTTATTTTGAACGAGGTTACTCCGTAACGTTCGACGGCCTTAGTGGCTTCCTCAGCAGCCTCCTGTGGGTCTGCCGCCGTCAACAAATGCGTAACCCGCATTGCCTTTCCGACACCACCGAGCATTCGCCAGGCAGGTAATTTGGTAGCTTTTCCCCGGATATCATGGAGCGCAACGTCTATAGCGCCGTGAACCGTATTGTTCGCTGGGATCCAAGACAATTTTGACAGAAGGTCTTCTACCGCGAACGGGTCCGACCCGACGAGAAGGGGCTCGAACCATTCGCGGACCGCAGCGACAATAGACGTTTGGGACTCCCCATACACGAACGGTCTCGCGACGGCCTCGGAGATCCCCACGGCGCCCTCGCTTGTATGAATTCTGATCAAAACATGTTCGGCCGAGGTCAGCGTCCCTGATGCTGCGACAATGGGATGATGATAAGGTATTTTGTAAGGAACGCATTCCACACGAGTTATTTTCATGTCTTTGCCACATCATTAACGGTCGGATTGAGGTGAGACCAAGAGGAGTCAGCGTTTTTGTCTCGAAGACTCACAAAGTCGCGGTCCGGAGGTCGATATTCTTGGTCTCCGGTGTAAAGCACACGGCGACCCCACCCAGAATCGCCGCGGCTATGAGCAAACACGCTGGCGACAGAGGTGACTTTGTGATCAATATCACATAAGTAGAAAGAAGCGGAGTGAACCCGCCAAAAAGGGCGAAGCTAAGATTATAAGCCAGAGCGTGGCCTGACTGGCGCACCGACGTCGGGAAAAGCTCGAGTGTGGTAGCGAAGTTTGCGCCAGCATAGATACAGAAACCAATGATAAGGAGGAGCTGGCCAAACAACGCTGTCAACAGTGATCCTTGAGACGCAAGAATGAACGCGGGATAGGCACAGACTAGCAGCCAACCGGAGCCGATAAATAAAAGTGGCTTGCGGCCGAGCCTATCTGCCAGTGCACCACCTATCGGCAGGAGGACAAAAATCATAACGTTTGCCGTGGCGTTAGAGACGAGCGCCATCGTCGGCGTAAGTCCCGCTATATGAATCAAGAATGTATACATATATCCTAGCAACGTATATGCGGTCACTGCTTGCAGAGCGGTCAAACAGATCGCGTTGATCGTCGCGTTTCTAGTGCTCACGGACGCTGTGAGAATAGGATTACTGTGGCTCGCTTCAATGCGAGCTTCAACAGTTTGGTCCGGGTCGTCGAGCCTTAACCGAAGGAACAATCCAAAGACCCCTAGTAGACCACCGCAGATAAACGGAATGCGCCAGCCCCAGTCAGCGTAAGCAGTGTTACCCAAGGTGCCGCGAAGTCCGAATATGATTGCTGCCGCGAGAGCTACAGGAAGAAATCCCCAGCCGCCGATCAATGAAGCCCATTTCGCTCGGTGGTTTGCAGGAGCCGATTCAAGCGCATAGCTCAGCGCGCCACTCGTTTCCCCGGCCGCACAGCATCCCTGAGCAAGACGGCAAATGACCAGTAGCAGCGGGGCTGCAATTCCTGCCACAGGGTAGGTGGGAAGAAGTCCGGTCGCGAGCGTGGCCGCACCCATTAGAAGGACAGTGAGGCTGAGTATCCGCATTCGTCCGTACTTGTCTCCCAAGTACCCAAAGAATGGGCCTCCAATCGGGCGAGACAGCAGTGCTAGAGCATAAACCGCAAAAGTACTGAGAAGGGCCGCGGCTGGATCTGATTTTGGGAAGAAGAGCGCAGCGATGGTGGGCACGGTAAGCGCGTAGACATGGAAGTCGTACCACTCCACGAATGCGCCTACGGCTGCACCAGTTAGTCGCTGTTTCGGCGTTACCTTCATTGAGTCCGTTTCCCCACCAATGGTAGCTTTTTGGCTTGAGTTCTTGGCGCTATTGCGCGTTTTGATTGGCGATTAGGCTCTGTCTTTAGGCCCCAACGTCTGGTCATGCAGAAGTTACTAACTAGAATGCATTTGGAGAAAAAGTTTGGATTGGTGGAACCGGTCTTTTCGGTGCTCAAAGCGAGTTGTGCTTTAGCTCGTTGAAAGGTGGCACCCTTCCACTTGATCGAGAGAGACGAACAGTAGGTCAGATCCTATCATCACGAGGAAGGAGATCGATCCCGGGAACGTTCCCATAACAACTCTTGCCGTTTATTTTGTCAAGAGGGTATCGTTTGTCTAAGTTGGGTTAAAGGTATTTACATGTTCAAAGCTACGCCGACCTTGACAAAGGGGAGCCGTGTAACTCTGCATGATGTTGCAGCAGCTGCTGGTGTTTCAAAATCGACGGTGTCTCGCATCCTCGACGAGCGTCTACCTCAATCTGACAGTCAGTCAGCTCAGCGGGTGCGAGAAGTGGCCACCGCGCTGGGATATGTACGTGATGTATCGGCTGCAAACCTTCGCCGCGGCACCACTTCGACCATCGGCGTGTTAGTCCCAAAACTCACGGACACCGTGATGGCGATGATTTACGAATCGTTAGCTGATGCCTGTCAGAAGGCGGGGCAATTTGCGATCGTCGCGACTACCAATGACGAGCCCAATGCAGATCGGCGCGCAGTGGACTCGCTACTGGCTCGGGGTGTTGATGGTCTCATTCTTACCACGGCCCGAATGGGCGATCGGTTCACCGAGGAGCTGCGCACCAGGAATGTACCTTACGTTCTCGTGCTAAGAACCAACGAAGATGGTCCGGCGTCCGTGGGCGATGATGAACTTGGGGGCTACCTTGCAACACGGCACCTGCTCGATCTTGGTCATCGCAAGATTGCCATGATAACCGGTCGGCCATACGCGTCCAGCGCAGCTGGTCGGCAGCGGGGATATCGTAGGGCGCTTCAGGAGGCGAGCCTGGAGATAGAGGGTGAATGGCTTGTGGCTTCGGGTTTCGAAATAGAAGCGGGAGCGGAGGCCGCTGCCAAGCTTTGGTCTAGCGCGCGACGCCCCACAGCTATATTCGCGGTCAATGACAACACGGCGGTGGGAGCGATGTCATGGCTGATCGATCATGGAGTTCAAATACCAGGAGACATATCAATCGTCGGCTACAATGACATACCTATAGTGAAGCACTTGGTCCCTTCATTAACCACCGTGAGAGTTCCTTTTGATCAAATCGCGTCGTCTGCAGTAGAGCTTCTGCAGACGGCGATCATTGGATCGACAAAGGAAGTACGTGTGGCAACCCCCTCCCTCATTCCCCGACTTTCGACGGCAAGATTCAACGTACGGCTAACCCGTCGGCCAACAAAGCGAACACTATAATTTGTATTTTGCAGACAGCGACCTGGCACGCTCCATGGTTTCGAGCTTTGGCAAGTCAGCGATCGGGAGATAGCTCCTCGCCAAATCTATGCCGGGAATGCATGCAAAGACATCTCGGAAGTACCCTGACCCTGGCGGCGTCGCACATCATTTGTTGTGAAGCGCTCAGTTCCCGTAGGACGATCTCCGTGCCCTCCGCAAGGGATCATTCACCGTCTTAAGTGGCGGTGCACTTTCTACAGTATTCGCAGCGTGACAGAAGAATGTGCTCTACCCGAGCGGTAACCTTGGGCAAGTTCGCCTTTGAAACCGGAAGCGCCCTCATCGCACATTGCGCGAGGGATGTCGCACTTCGTCACGAGGGACATTACCGATCAAATTCCTGCCGTCTGTCCACCATCAACAATCATGGTGTGGCCGGTTACGAAAGCCGCCGCGTTTGAACAAAGCCAAAGCACGGTTCCTGCGATTTCTTCCGGCAATCCCATACGGCCGATCGGCTCCTGTTTCACCATCTGTGCTCGCCCGACTTCGGTATCACCGGTATAGCGAGCAATCATGGGTGTATCGATGATACCCGGACAGACTGCGTTCACCCGTATTCCTTTGTCAGCATATTCAAGGGCGGCGACCTTGCTTGCGGCAACCACACCAAATTTGGAAGCGCAATAGACCCCTTGGCCACGTATTGCGAGGACGCCCGCGCCAGACGACGTATTCACGATGACCCCGCCGCCTTGATGAAGCATGATTTCTATTTCATGTTTCATACAGAGAAACACGCTCTTCAAGTTTACGGCGATCACGCGGTCCCAGATCTCCTCGGAAAGCTCGGCGAAAGGCTGAGCAGGTTGTTCGATTCCGGCGTTGTTGAAAGCGGCGTCGAGGCGCCCGAATGACTTGACCGTCTCGTTGAGTGCCGCTCGCACGCTGGATCCAATTGTCACATCGCAGACCACAGGCAGAACTTTGCCAGAGAATGTCTCAACCTTCGCAACCGTCTCACGCAGGCCCATCTCATTGACATCCGCAACCGCAACCGAGGCACCCGCTCGTGCAAAGGCAATTGCTGTGGCGCGGCCTATGCCACTGCCGCCCCCCGTTACAAACGCCACCTTGCCCTTGAACTCGTTCGTCCTGAGGTCCGACATGTCAATCTCCCATCTCTTCGTAGAAAGAACGTTCTCCGATTCCCCCCAAACCGTGGAGTAGATGTTTTGGGTTTGGCGTTGGTAGGGTTCGGTGCGGGTCACTAGCGCTGTTTGAGCGGCCGCGACTTTAAGCTGCGGTGCTTTGGCCCCCAGCCAGCAGAAGCAACTCATGCTCAGATGTTTCATGGACGGGACGATCGGCCACGCATTTTCCATCACGCATCACGAGGATCCGATCCGATACGGCTAGGAGCTCTTCAAATTCTGATGAGACCACAATAACCGATTTGCCCTCGCTTGCAAGGTGCCGAATTAGTCGCAAGATATCTGTCTTGGCGCCGATGTCGATGCCTGCCGTGGGCTCATCAAGTAAGAACAGCTTGATGTCGCTGAATAGCCATTTAGCTATGGTCACCTTTTGGGCATTGCCACCGCTCAACTCTTTCACGAGGATCTCGGGCGAACTTGCTTTTATTGAGAGTATACGAATTGCTTCCCATCCTCGCTTGCGTTCGCGCTCGGCAATGGGAAGAGCATTCATCATAGACACGGAGCCGAGAGCAGGGAGGGACAAGTTGCGCCATATTTCGAAATCCGGCACCAGTCCTTGAGCTAAACGATCTTCAGGAACAAGGCCGATGCCCGCCTTGACGGCCGCGCCGGTGTTGCGAGCGATCGCCTTTCCATCAAGAATGACGTCACCCGTAGCATGTCTATCTGCCCCAAAAATTGCATGTAGAAGTTCACTACGACCTGATCCGAGAAGGCCGGCAACACCCACAACCTCGCCGCGTGCGATGTTCAGGGAGGTGGGAGCCAGCTTACCTTTCGACGCGAGATTTCGTAACGCTAACCTTGATGCGTGGCCTGTTAATGCCGGCTTTGCACGACGCTGCTCAGCTTGGCGCTCGAGAACTGCGATCTGCTTGCCAACGATCGCTTCAGCGATCCGATTCTCATCCAGGTCCGTGGTCTCGGCGCGGAGCACGGCCTTGCCATCACGCAGGACAGTGACCTGATCAGTCAGGGCGATCACTTCATCAAGAAAATGGGACACGAAGAGGATGGCTTTGTTTTCACCTTTCGAGAGCCGCTTAACCGCAGCGTAAACAAGCTCACGTTCCTGGATAGCCAGCGACGCGGTTGGCTCGTCCATCACGATTAGATCCGCGCCCATGCCGACGGCTTTCATAATTGACACCATCTGACGCTCGCCAATGGAAAGCGAACCCACCAGGGCATCGGGCTCAACTGCGTAGCCAATTCGTGCACATAGCTCATCAAACCGATTTCGGACTGCGGAAGAGCGCCGCCAAAAGCCAGAGCTTCCAAGAAAGATATTCTCCAGCGTAGAAAGTGTCGGAATCAACGGAACGTGCTGGTGAACAGTTGCAACGCCCATCTCATTTGCAGTCTTAGGGTTTTCTAAGAAGACCCGCCCTCCTCGCCAGATAATTTCTCCTGATGTTGGCCGAACAGTGCCGGAGAGAATCTTGATTAGGGTAGACTTGCCGGCGCCGTTTGCTCCTAGCAATCCGTGCACTCTGCTCTGCTCGATGCTTAGATCAACGCCGCGCAGCGCGACCGTACCATTGGGAAATTCCTTTACCACACCGCGCAACTGCATGATCGGGCCCGGAGATTCCATACTTTTCAGTCTCCTCTTCGTCGGAAAGCATCCTGGGGAGGGGTGCATTGAGCAGATCCAACGCTCGTCGCATTACTTCGAGACCTCCTCCAGAGGGGCGAGATTGGCAAATAGTCGACCAGTTTCTCTGGTCTCTTTTTCGACCGCGACGAACCTATTGGGGTCGCTCGACCCATATTTCCACGCTCTCTTGGAGGAATGCCAGCCTTGGGAACGCTTCGCCACGCGGACGCTCAGCCCAAATGCAAACTTTAACACGTATTGCTACCCCGTTTGCAGAGACCTTACTTGTCCTCTGCCAATGAGGTCGCAGTCGATGATTGGGAGGTTGGCGGTCGCTCAGATACGAGGTCTCGCCTTAAGCAGCCAAGGTTGCCCCTCGCATAAGCGGATGCCATTCCCCTTGAACCGTTCGCGAACATCACGAGAAGATCAGTCCGGCAGCGCGGGGTCTCTCAAGACACTTCCGCACCAAAGCTGGAATCGGTAAGTCGACGAGGGCCCTATGCCAGCGCCTCCTTCCCACGGTCACTAATTACCAGCCTCAGAAATGCGGCAGCGTAACTACGAAGAACAATGACTCCTCATTAGCAACTATATCAGTGGCAGCATCAGACGGCAAGAGCTCGATCCCTGTCCGGTTGCCGTACACCTTACCGTCGATCGCAACGCTTCCCTCACTCATAAAAAACACCTCTATTTGCGACCTTGAGCCCGTGTTCAACCTGGCTCCGGGCTTCATTTTGAGGAAGCCCATTCTCAGATTGCGTTCGGTGAAAACGCCCAGGGACTTAGTGAACACTCCGGGGGTCTCTGACTCTAGCCACGCGTAAGCGTTTGGAGTCATAACAATGACGTCGTCATAACGTGGCTCGCCAAACACCAGTTTCCGCCCCGTCGCTTCTTCAAAGCATGCCGCAGATCCATCCATATTGTGTTTGCGGCCGTCTTTGTCGATCCAGGTATAGATCCCGTTTTTAAACTCGCCTTTCAACTTGAGAGCATCATTTGCGGCCTCGCGGCGTGGCGTGCTCAAAAATCCCGATCCGCTCGCTCCGCCAAACTGGAGAACCATCATCTCAAGCCCTTCAGGTCGATCCTGAGGCCCGTAGAAAACGTTCTCCGGGAAATAGGCAACGGAGCCCTCTTCCATAATCTTGTGAGGCGATACGGGATATTTGCCCTTCAACACATATCGAATTTGATCGAAGTTGTGCCGATGCCGAGGAGTGCCCCACCCGCCGGAGCCAGTTAGGCCTACATTGAGTAGATAGTTGTTTGGCGAATCATCTTCGCCTTGGAGAAGAAACTTCTGATCGAGCTTTCCGTCCCTCATCGAGCCGACGGTGCCACTTTCCGCTGTCGCAGCTTCTGCAATACGCATTTCTTCCCCTTATCTCGTGTCAAGGCATGATGCTTTCGTTGGATAAAACTAGCCGACCGGCGCGGCGGTTGGAATCCGAAGTTCAGACGGGATATAATATAGCGTTATTGCGTTGGGCGCCAGCAATGACCATCGCCTTGATGATGCGGCGCAGGGCGCGCAAAAGTAGCTTCCGCCAGACCTGCCGAGTACATTGAACACCAGGAAGTCAGGATCCCACATGCATACTTCGGACATTGCGGTCCAGAACCTAATGAAAGTTAAGATGGATTCGGGGCAACTGGCCATTGGCATGATCGTCCGCTTAATGCGCAGCGTGGAGATCGCGGTAATCGCCAAAACCGCTGGCTTCGATAGCATCTATATCGATCTCGAGCATTGCAGCTTCTCGCTCGAGACGGTTAGCCAAATCAGCGCTACGGCAGTCGCTCTTGGTATAACGCCGCTAGTTCGGTTACCAGGCCTGAATAAGTCTGAAATTGGGAGAGCGCTCGAAGTCGGTGCGCAGGGAGTGATTATCCCCCATGTAGAGCGTAGGACACAAGCGGAAGAAGTGGTGGATGCTGCGCGCTTCCCGCCGCATGGCAGTCGCTCGCTCTTGGGCGCCAACCCGCACACCCAGTTTCGTGTGGGGCCTGCGACCGACACCATGAGAAAGATAAACGAAGCAACGCTAGTCACGGTTATGATTGAGTCTGTGCGGGGGGTGGAGAACGCTGATGAGATTGCCTCTGTGCATGGTGTCGACATGTTGTTGATCGGGACGAACGACCTATGCAATTCCTTCGGTGCGGCGGGCTCCCTCGACCATCCACGGGTCCGCGAGGCTTATGAGCATGTCGCGTCTGTCTGCCGCGCAAGGAGCGTGCATCTTGGAGTGGGCGGACTCAATTCCCGTCCGGAATTAGCCAAGGAAATGATAAAGTTGGGTGCGCGATATGTTTCGGCGGGGAGCGACACAGGCTTTCTTACTACTGCCGCCGCGGCTACAGCGCAAATATATCAGTAGCCCACGTGCGTGGTGGCAAGCAAAGTGTCCGCAAACAGAATTCAGCGGTTCGCCGAAAAATGACAGGCACTTCGATCGGCTCTCATTGGAGAAAATCGGTGGACATAAAAATTTCATCGCAAACATCCGACTTCTCGGGCCTACTTTCAGATGCTCGCGATTTCAGTGTGAAGGACCGGGTTGTTATTATCACTGGCTCAGGGCAAGGAATTGGTCGAGAGTTCGCACGGCAGTTCGCGGCGGCGGACGCGATCGCGATCGTTGCGGATATTAGCCAGGAAAATGCCAAAGGGGTCGCAAATGAGATTGTTGCGACTGGCGGGAAAGCTAGAGCATTGGCAGTTGATGTCTCGAGGAGAGATTCGGTTGACGCAATGGTAGCGGCGACGATAGAGGAATTTGGCCGTATTGATGTGCTAATTAACAATGCCTCGTTGTTCTCGACTTTGACAAAAAGGCCGTTCGACGAAATTCCTTCCGACGAATGGCAAAGGGTAATCGACGTGAATGTCAATGGTGTCTTTTTCTGTGCGGCCGCTGTGGTAAGGCATATGCGAGAGCGGCGCTACGGCCGGATCATAAATGTCTCATCAGCCTCCGTGCATCGTGGGACGAAGAGTTACCTGCATTACGTAACTTCCAAATCGGCCGTGATCGGCATGACGAATTCCTTAGCACGCGAGGTAGGAGCAGACGGAATTACCGTCAACTGTCTCAGACCTGGTACCGTGGCAACGGAAGTTCCCGAGCGAGTTGCCACATTGACCGACGAAATCCGCCAACGGAACATCGATCTACAGTGCATACCGCGAACGATCGTTCCGTCGGACTTGGTTGGGCTCGCAATGTTCCTAGCTTCGTCCGCGGCGTCTTTCATCACCGGTCAGACAATTGCGTGCGATGGGGGTTACACCCACAGCTTCTGATCACCCGATCGGGTAGAGGATTTCATGAGGCACTACCGACAGCTGTACATTGACGGTCTATGGCAGGATCCTGTGGGGACGGGTGAAAAGCAACTTATAGACCCATTCACTGAGGCGCCATTTGCTACTATCACAACTGGCGGCGGGCCGGCGGACGCTGACAAGGCCGTTGCGGCTGCCCGGCGGGCGTATGGACCGTTTTCTCGATCCTCCCCAGAGGAAAGGATGGCCCTTATCGATAGGATCATCGTCGCTTATGAGGAGCGCGTCGAGGAGTTTTCGAGAATAGCCGCTCGGGAAGTCGGCATTCCGGTAAGCGCACGTGCGCAAGTCTTCGGCCCGATCGAGCATATGAAAGTAGCTCGCGATCTCCTCGGGGCATATCATTTTGAGACGCAGCTTTCTGGAACCATCATCCGGCGCGAACCGATCGGTGTTTGCGCGCTTATTGCGCCATGGAACTGGCCGATTCAAACCCCGGTGATCAAGGTCATTTATGGAATCGCTGCGGGTTGCACGGTCGTGTTTAAGCCTTCCGATGCTTCCCCTCTCAGTGCAATCATGCTTGCGGAGGTATTAGATAAGGCGGGTGTTCCTCCCGGCGTCTTCAATCTTGTTATAGGGCGGGGGAGTGAAGTGGGATCTGCGCTCGTCGGGCATCCCGACGTTGATATGATTTCCTTCACAGGATCGACCGCTGCTGGAGTGCGAGTGGGTGAGGCCGCGGCGCGAACTGTCAAGCGAGTCTCTCTTGAACTTGGCGGAAAGTCCGCAAACATTGTGCTGATGGATGCGGACCTCGAAAAGGCGGCACGATGGAACGTACAACGATGCTTCTTCAACGCTGGCCAATCTTGTCACGCGCCCAGTCGGATGTTGGTTCACAAGAACCACATCGAGAAGATGATTCCATACCTTTTGGATGAAACGAACAAATTTCGTCTCGGCGATCCGCGCGAGCCGACCACAACGATGGGTCCGGTGATCAATCAAGCACAGTTTCAGAGCATTCAGCGATACATTCAAATCGGCATAGAAGAGGGTGCGGAGGTCATTTGCGGCGGGACTGGCAAGCCAGCCGGCCACAACCGTGGCTATTTTGTCAAACCGACAATCTTCGCAGGCGTTTCACCAACTATGACGATCGCTAAGGAGGAGATTTTTGGTCCTGTACTGGCGGTTTTGCCGTATTCAAACGAGAGGGAAGCCCTTGAGATCGCCAATGACAGTCCGTATGGGCTCGGGGGATATGTGTTCGGAAGGGACCGCAGGAAGGCTTACGAGTTTGCCTGCGGTCTCCGCGCGGGGCGTATCTCTGTGAACGGAGCCTCGACCAATTCTCTTACTCCGATGGGCGGCTACAAGCAATCCGGCATCGGTCGGTCCATGGGCCGCGTCGGTTTCGAGGAATATCTGGAGATGAAATCTGTCTATGGCTTTGAGGAAGAGGCAAGTCATCTGCCTCGTTTTCTCAGCTGACCGAAAGCCGATAGATATACGACTACCAGGTTTCTATGATGCCTCTCAGGTGGAGAGGGCGGAGCTCCGTGGTGTCCTTAAGGAGAAATGCCGCTGAAATCGGCGGCAAGTAGAGAAAGCAACAGTACACGTTGGAAATGTAGTGTTTGTAATGCCAGTCGCTATTTCAATGTTCATGGGAGCGATTGCTGCATCGACGAAATCAGTCACGCTTGGGAATGTCCTATTTTGTCGGTTTGATGTCAGAGCAAGTCAATGGGATGGTGGCGCGACCTTCTTTGTAGTATGATGCGTCTTTGCATCGATAAAATGCAAGCCGCGGCCCCCCTTCGCGGCTCCACGAGAGGTTAGAGCAGTCCGACTCCGTCTGCCAGACTATGCGGGACGGTTAATCGCCTACAGGCCGATTCCTTTAGCACAGTGCTCTTGGTGGCCGGAGGAGCGATGCTTGTGATTCCTCGCTTGTTCACACATTCTAGCACAACAGCTTTTTTCCAGGACACGACGATGAAGAGATTCAAGCTTTGGATTGGCGGCAGGGCCGTGGATCCCATCAACAACCAATGGCTTGACTCCATCGATCCTTTCACTGGCGATGCGTGGGCGTCTATTCCACGAGCAAATGAGGTTGATGTTTCTCTCGCTGTCGCCGCGGCCAACGAAGCCATGAAGGGGGAATGGGGCGAAATGAGCGCATCTGAGCGCGGACGCGTGATGCGCCAAATCGGTGATGTCATTGCAAAAAACGCTCAAAGTCTTTGTGAGACTGAAGTCCGCGACAACGGCAAGTTGCTGAGCGAAATGCTGTCTCAAATTCGCTATATCTCGGAATACTGGCACTATTTTGCAGGCTTGGCCGACAAAATCGAGGGGTCAGTCGTGCCGCTCGATAGAAAATCCCTCTTTGGCTTCACCCGCCAAGTTCCCGTCGGCGTTGTCGCCGCCTTGACCGCATGGAACTCTCCTTTGATGTTTTTTACAATCAAGTGTGCGCCGGCGCTTGCGGCCGGTTGTTCCGTGGTTGTGAAACCGTCAGAATTCGCATCTGTAAGCTCGTTGCTTCTGGCCCCGCTCACGACGGAGGCAGGGTTGCCTGACGGAGTAATTAATGTGGTCTCGGGACTCGGAGCCGAAGTCGGAGGTCCGCTCGTAAACCATCCCGATGTGGCGATGGTGAGCTTTACCGGATCGGATGTGACTGGACTGAAAGTTTATGAGGCTGCGGCACGAGGGATGAAGCGTGTCCATCTGGAACTAGGTGGTAAGTCGCCGAACATCGTCTTTGCCGATGCAGACATCGAACGTGCTGTGGCTGGAGCGACCACTGGCATCTTTGGGTCAGCCGGTCAGATGTGCACAGCAGGCTCAAGGGTACTCGTTCAAAACTCTGTCAAGGAGGCCTTCATAGAGCGACTGGTCGACGTCGCGGGTAAGCTTGTCGTCGGAAATCCATTTGACCTGCAGACTGACATGGGCCCCATCGCTACCAAGCTCCAGTATCAGAAAGTACTCGACTATATTGACATTGCAAAAAGCGAAGGTGCAATTTGTGTTCTTGGAGGTGGACCGGCTTTCGTTGAAGGTGCGGGCGCGGGCCAGTTTGTTGCCCCGACGATTTTCACAGGGGTGTCCAACAACATGCGCATCGCTCAGGAAGAAGTGTTTGGCCCGGTACTCTCAGTGATAGGATTCGGGGAGGAGGAGGACGCAATCCGGATCGGCAACGAGATTGCGTTTGGCCTCGCCGCCGGCGTATGGACGGCCGACATAGGGCGCGGCCTACGGATGGCGGATGCGCTGAAAGCCGGCACGGTCTGGGTCAATACCTATCGTTCGTACAGTTACATGCTTCCCTTTGGGGGGATGAAGCGATCTGGATTAGGCCGCGAAAGCGGGATAGAGGCGGTCCAGGAATTTCTTGAAACCAAAACAGTAATGATTTCGACAGCGCGTTGAGAGTTGCGAGGAGATGGGCTCCGTGGACTGGGTGCAATGAGTCGTTGATGGTGGCCTTCTAGGACAGGACGGCCAGCGATGACAGCGCCGTCTTCGAAGATACGGATCTCCTCGGCCAGCGCGTGCACCTCTACGATGGGTCGGCGTGTCGCGTTCGGCACGTTGTAGAGGCACCCCCGGCGCCGACCATGCCGTCGCAAGAGATCCGACGCTCGGGCCGCAGCACCGCCCCGCAACGGCTCTAACGGCGACGGCCGCAGATCCAGCCTCTCATTGGCAAAGACATCCTTGGCGACACGACGCGTGGTGGCATGCGCCCATGGAGTGGCGCCGGCATTGAGGCAGTGGCGTAGTTGCTCGTTGAGATCGGCTAAAATGCGGAGGCGACGAGCAAGGGAGAAATCTTCGCGGATGTAGCGGAACGGTCGTTCCACTTTGGCTTTTGTCTTTACACAATAAGCCGGACAGAGGCCCGGCTGTCGCCGGCCATGCGGCGAGCGACAAGCTGTCTGTCGACTATTCTAGCAAGAAGATTGCTATCGTCGATCGAGAGACCGGCGTCGTGCGCGAGGCCGGGTTCTTCGACGGCGCGCTCGGCGCCTCGAGCTACACCTATGCAGAAGCAACGTGGACACAGACACTGCCCGATTGGATCGGCGCAGAGGGTGCCACCGATGCGACAGCGGGCACGTAGGTCGCGCTCAAATGTGATCAGACGTGCTGCGCGGCGCGACGAACGGCAGCATTGTGCCGGTCCCCAAGAGCTTGAACCGCTTCGCCGAGATTGCGCAGGAGGTGCCATCGATCAGCAACCCGGATGGCCCCCGGGGCACCCTGACGGATACCGTCAGCATAGACGCCTGCACGATCGCGGGCGACAATCTCGACGCCGGGCCGGTTACGAAGCCAGGAGGCGACAGTGGCGGTCTCACGATCGGGCAAGAGATCAACCACGTCGTTCGTCTCGAGGTTTACAAGCACCATGCCGTAGCGACGACCCCGCCGCTATTCCCGGTCGTCAATTCCGAGGACACGAGGCGTTGGCGCGCTCTCAGAAGGTCGGCGGGCCGAAGCAAGGCGCAGCAATGTATCTGGACTCGTTGGAACCGAGATGCGGACGGCCATGCGCGCTCCGGCTTCACAGCCGAGCGCAAGACTGAGGTAGTGCTGGAGATCTCGCAACCGCCCGGCTCGACGACCAGAAAGGGAGGCCACTTCCGTCAGTCGCTCGGCGAACGTCCGATGAGTGCAGTTCCGATTCAAACAGTGAAACCGCCGCGCAGCGACGCGGATGGTCACCGGTCGACCCTACCACGGCAGATCATGCAACAGGCGCCAATATCTGCTGTGAACGCGTCGCGACGGAATGCAGCACACCGGGCACTCGGCCGGTGCCGGTCGAGGCACCACCTCGATCAGGGCCCAATGACGTGTTGGGACCACTCGCGTCACCTTGAGAGAACGCGGAACGAAAGACAGCAAAGCGGAGGACACCGAAATTGAGCACCATGGACTTGGATCCATGTGCCTCCTCGATCATGTCCTGGTACAAGCCCAACAGCACGAAAACGCGGGAGGACCAGCATCACTCCGTGATCAGCATCACCGCTTGACCCTTAGCAAAGACTCCCTCAATCATCCAGCAGACCTGACGAAAAGCCCAAACGGTGACCGGTATCAGATCGGAACCCCGACCGGCTTCGCGTCGAAACAGTTGGCCGGCGCAGAACCTGCAGCAGATCGCGCAAGTGTCGAAAATGCCAACTTTGCAATCGCCTGGATGACGCCGAACACCCAGCAGCGAGCGTTCGGTGCACGTCCAGTGGCTTCAATGATGACCGCTTCCGCTGTCGGCACTGCGCGGATCACTTTGCGGGTCGCAGGGACAAACGGCAGAAGCTGTTGAGGCACCGGTGACACCATGGACGTGAACTCCTGTCTGTCTCCTATTCAAGGCGTCAGGACAAGCGCAGACACCACCCAACTTGCAGGAGAATCAGCATCACTCCGCCATCAACATACGCGCGTTGTGGGCCGGATTCCCCGTGAGCAATCCTGTCTCAATCTAGCCCCGGGCGGGCAAAGCACTATCGCTTGATCAAACTGGCCCATGGAATTCCGCATGAGCACGGCGCCACTCTAGCAGCGAACGCTATAAAAACTGGAGCCGTTCCTGGAAAATCAATGAAGAAGTCGGGGCACAAGCCCGGCTGTCTCGTTTGCCACCCGCACGCCGTTCGTTTGACGTTTTGAAGCCCAAAGGCCTGATCAACGATCGTAAGCGGGCGATTAACATTTATCGCCCCGATCCCTTCTTGAACGTCAATCATAAGCCGGGTCGAACTGCTTGCTCGGTGATAAAGCAGCCTAGTCGCCAGCTTCTGAGAAGGACTGTCAGATCGTTCTACCATCACGGTTGCACATCCCAGATGCCTTTACGATGATTAATCCATGTCGCAACTGCGTGGAGTTCGATGCGCGGTTGTAGTCATCCGTGATAATCTCGGCGCGCATTTCATTGCTGGTGATCCCGATACGGTGCGAACCAACCGAGGCCGTTCTCGGTGCCAGAAGCGGGACGATACTCACAGCCTACGAAGCCCTCGTAGCCAAGGCGATCAAGCTCAGCAAAGAGAAAGGGATAGTTTAGCTCCTCCTCGTCCGGTTCGTGCCGCGATGGCACGCTGGCGATTTGCACATGACCGATTATGGGCATGAGTCGGCGCAATGCCATCGTCACATCGCCATGGAGGATTGTCCGGTGGTAAATGTCGAACTGCAGGAGCAAGTTGGGCAGCGCAAGTTCGGCGATCAGCCGCTCCGCGATTACAAAATCGTTCAAGAAGTATCCCGGCATGTCCCGCTTGTTAATCGGCTCGAGCACCAGGTTCACGCCTGCTCGCGCAAGCCGATTCGCGGTCCAGTCAACCGCGCTTCGATAGGCCACGAAGGCCTCGGGATCGTCGGTATCCGCGATTCCGGCCATTAGATGGAGCGTCGCGCAACCCGTCGCCTCGGCATACGCCAGGGCTATTTCTGTGCTCTTACGCAATTCACAGGCACGGGCTGGTATTGCCGCTATCCCACGATCGCCTGCAGCCCAATCTCCAGGGGGAAGATTGAACAGTGCTTGTACGAGACCGCTATTACGCAAAGCCGCACCGACGGTCTTCGGCAAATGATCGTAGGGGAACAGGAATTCTACCGCCGCGAAACCCGCAGCGGCGGCAGCCGCGAACCGATCCAGAAAAGGAGGCTCAGTGAACATCATCGTTAAATTCGCAGCAAAGCGCGGCATCACAAGATGTCCTCATCAGCAAGATGGTCGGGTACTAGCCAAGAACATCCCATCGAGGCGGATGGGGGTACATCCGACTCCATTCCCTCGGCCGCGATCATTGTAACCGTCTGAAAGATGCGGCTGCTCAGCCCTATGGGGAACTTATCTTGCCGATCGAGGTAATGGGTGACGAGTAATGACACGTCAATAATGAACGAGACATCTGAGGAGCTGAGTCGCATCTGAGAGTTCCTCCAATCGAAAGGCGAAGTCCTGAGCTATTGCCTGGTCGTCTTCTGAGATTTGCCTTGCGCCCACGGAGCAGCATTCTTCGAATTTCGCGCGAATATCTTCCCATGTCATGGGGTTGTCGGCATTGCCTGGCACGTGCCGACCTTCTTTAATCCAACTACTACCACGACTAGTGACAATTTCTATCCGTCCAGCGGGCAATTCGAGCTTCCAGTCTAAGGCTGGGTCACGAACCAAAGTCATTTTGCACGCAACAGCTAGAATTTGGCTGTCAGTCAGGCCAGCGCAAGAAAAATCCCTGACGCTCATGCCGCGGCGGACGATGGCAACAGCGACAAGAAACGGGAGACTAAATTTTGCGTCCGCTAGTGTTCTTGGGGCGCGACGTTCCTCTAGCGGTTGACACATGAGATCATGATAATCGCCGACATGCAGGCGGATTTCCGCAATGTCGTCGAGAGCCACATTATTGTCTGTGATTATGTCTATTGCCGCCTTCATATGACTGTGTGCGGTCCCAACGCAAGGCCAGCGCTTGTAAAGTGTGCCGCTTCCTAAAAACGCCTTGCCTAAATCACGCAAAATAGCGTCGCGGTCGAAGCGCCCGTCAAAATAGGTGTTCATGAAGCCATACGTACCCTCGAATGCGTTTTCGACGCCTGTAACTCCTCGTTCCGCCATCATCGCGGCCAGGACGGCCCCCTTTGCGGAGAAGCCAGCGTACATCCCACGCAAGTCACTGCCTCTGCCGGCTATCATTTCCATGATTCCGCTCGATTGCATGGTAGCAATCCCCATGGCATGGGCGGTTTGCGCTTCAGACAAACCCATCACACGGCAAGCCGCAGCAGTCGCGGAGAAAACGGCGAGGACGGTCGAGAGATTCCAATCCTTCTTCCAGACGACGTTGCACCGTAGCCGAGCAAAAATATCCTGCCCGGCAGCGACGGCTGCGATAATTTCCTTACCCGAAATGCCGCCGCGCCGTTCGGCGACTGCGAAGACAGCAGGCACGATCGAGCTTCCGGTATGCTGTCCCCAGGGGGTCTGATCGTCGTAATCGAGGCAGTGCGCCAGAGCGCCGTTGGCGAATGCCGCCATTATCGCAGGCGCCCGGCCGCCGAAACCAAGTATCGTACACTCCGGTTTGCCCTCGCTTTCCTTCACGATGTCGATAACCGCTCCTACCGCAGGTTCTAATCCGCTGGCCGCGATCATGACACCTAGCGTGTCAAGGATGCTTTTCTTGGCCGCGGTTCGCGCCTCATCCGGCAAGTCACCGTATTGAAGTCCCGCAGCGTGGGCCGCGAAGGCGCTACCTAAGTCGGATCTTCTCGTAGGCATGTCCACGGTCTCTGCTGAAAGCTGGCAATACCCGTCAATCGCATGTTCTTGAACGCTTCAACACACTAAACTCCAGCGACTACAGCAAAATCGACCGGCTTGATATAATACGGTACTATACCGCACCGCCCTCATTCGCGCTTTTCGATATTCAAATCTCCCCGGCGGTGAAAGAAGGGCCGAATAATGATCGTTCGGGAGGTGCAAATGGGAGTCTTACTAGGGAAGACTGTTTTGATTACTGGTGCTCTTGGCACCATCGGAAAGGCACTGGTTTCACGCTACAGTAAGGAGGGCGCGAACGTAATCGCGTCGGATCGACCTGAAGTTCTGAACGCCCGTGAGATCTTAGAGCCACTCGGGACAGATATACGCTTCTTCGGTGCCGACCTTAACGATCTAGTTAGACTAGAGCAAAGCGCAACTTCGCTTGCTGATGAAGTTGGGGGCATCGATATACTCGTCAACAACGCGGCTTTCGTTGTGAACAAACCTCATGAAGAATTTTCAATTGCCGAGTACGAGGATCACAGCCGTATAAATTCGACAGCTGCCTTTGTGTTATCGCGCGTCTGCAGCCAGCACATGAAGCGAAAAGGAACTGGCAAGATTATTAATCTCACATCGCTCACGCTGACGGGGCACTGGGAAGGGTTTGTTCCTTACGTCGCTTCAAAGGGCGCAATTTGTGGTCTTGTCAAGTCAATGGCGCGAGAACTTGGACGCCATGGAATCAACGTCAATGGAATCTCGCCTGGCGCTGTACTTTCGGATGCGGAGTGGCGTCACTTTGGTGACAAACGAGAAGAATATCATCAATGGATTCTAGAGCGTCAAAGCCTCAAGCGTAGGATCGAGCCAATGGACATTGCGAATCTGGCTATTTTTCTCTCTTCCGAGCAGGCCGCTCTCATTACCGGTCAGAACATTAACTGCGATGGCGGCTGGTAGGTCGTGCCGATCCTAGGGGAGGACCAAAATGAAAACACTTGTTGCCAGTCTTTTTGCCAACGGATTTAAGTTCCTGGAGGCACCCAAATGGCATGAGAGTCAACTATGGGTCTCGGATACGTTCGATCATAAGGTTTGCGCTCTCTCGGGCGACGGGCAGGTTCAGTCGCTTGTCAACGTACCAAACCGGCCTTCGGGACTCGGCTTCCTGTCCGACGGAAGCCTCATCATCGCTTCCGCGAAGGACTCCCAACTTCTGCGATTCGCCGCGGGCAAACTAAGTCAATATGTCGACCTCTCCTCTCATACAACCGGCTGGCTAAACGATTTTGCGATTGATGCACGTGACCGTGTTTACGCTGGCAATTTCGGCTATGATTTTGTAGCCGGTGAGGCGCGTAGGTCCACTTGTTTGCATAGGGTCGATCCCGATGGCACCATAGAAACTGTAGCGAGGGACTTGGAATTTCCAAACGGCTCCGCTGTCCTGGAGGGGGGACACACGCTGGTCGTTGCCGAGACCTGGGACGCTCGACTAACGGCATTCGACATTAGCGACGATGGAAAGCTGAGCAATAGACGCATCTTTGCGGATCTCGTCAGTCGCCAACCGGATGGAATTTGTGCCGATGCGGAGGGAGCGATCTGGGCGGGGATTTATAACACCGGCGAGTTTGTGCGTGTCATCAACGGTGGAAACGTCACCCATCACATTCAATTTCAAGGCGCGGGCATATCATGTACCCTAGGAGGGAATGACGGCCGAACGCTTTTTATGACGGTCTTTTTAGGAGACGCGGACGACATGGCGGCTGGCAAGCGTAACAGCGCAGTCTACGTGGCGAACGTAGATGTTCCGGCCGCAGACCTTCAAGTCCGGGCGTCCGCTTTCCCTGTCCATTCTTGAGTGACCTACCGAGCAGGAGGGCTTCGCTGATGTCCTCGAAATTGGTTGGTTTGACCGATTATCTACAACTTCAGCCTGCTGCGAAGCACGAGGTCCTATAGTCGTGACCCCAATCATCGCTTTCCCTGCACTCGCGGGTATGCATTATCCAACCCTCGAAAACCAATCATTGATGCGCATTGTGTCAGGTCCAGAAGAAATCTCGGCGCTAGCAGAAGCTGATCGCGCTGCGGTCAAAGTCCTAATGACGAGCGCAACCCGCGGGTGTAGTAGGGAAATGGCGGATGCGCTCCCCAATTTGCGGCTGGTAGTTTCACAGGGCGCCGGAAGCGACCAGATCGACATACCAGCCCTCACGAGGCGGAACATTAAGATTCGCTGTGTCGGCGAGGCCTTGACGGATGACGTCGCGGACTTGGCAATGGCGTTGGTCGTTATGCTTTGTCGCGGACTTGTTCGCGCCGATGCGTTTGCGCGCAGCGGAGCATGGATGCGGGGTCGGTTTGAGCTCGGCGATAGTCCTGTGGGTATGACGATCGGCATCGCCGGTCTTAGCGGGCGTATTGGCCAAGCGATTGCAGCCAGGGCCACTGCTTCGAAGATGAAACTCGCGGGACTGAATAGACGGTCAAACATGGGGCTGGAAGCCGCTCTTTACGATGACTGGATCGCACTGGCCAGAGCAAGTGACATCTTGGTCCTGGCGCTTCCGGGGTCGCCCGATCTCAAGCAAGTAATCGGCGCGGAAGAATTGGCCGCCTTGGGACCTAAAGGTCGGCTCATAAACGTTGGCCGCGGCAGCCTCGTAGATACAGCGGCCTTAATCGAGGCTCTAGAAAAAAAGACCATTGCGGGTGCCGCCCTTGATGTCCTCGATAGCGAGCCTGTGGTTCCCGCTCGCCTTGCCCTGTTGCCAAACGTGGTTTTGACTCCACATATCGGGGGGCAGACCTGGGGACAACGCGCCCGAGGCGCAAAAATAGCGGAAGATGAGATCTTGACCTTCTTAAGCACCCTGTCGGGCTAGTTCTTGCGCGGGTCTCCAGGCAAATATGATCTCTTGCATATCTAAAATTCCCTTTCTGCTCACATTAATTGACGATCGGTGTAGCCAGTCATGAATTCGAAGCGACATTATGAGTATCCGAAGATAGGTCTCTTAATCGACGGCGAATGGATTTACGATCGAGTACCTCTCTGCACTGTGGAGAATCCAAGCGATGAGAGCGTGCTGGGGCAGGTTCCGCGGGCCACGCTGCAAGACCTGCAAAACGCGCTCGCGTCTTCTGCGCGTGGCTTCGAGGTTTGGCGCAAGATGCCTCCGACGGAGCGTGCGACAATCATGCATCAAGCAGCGAGGCTCGTGCGTGAACGAGCCCTTGAAATCGCTCCGATCTTCACATTGGAGTTGGGCAAAACTTTGAACGAGTCCTTGTCGGAGATCGAACGGTCAGCCACGTTCCTCGACTGGGACGCTGAGCAAATCCGTCGCCTTTATGGGCGGATTGTGCCAACCGATCCGCCGATTCACCAGCACGTCGTCCATGAGCCCATTGGTCCGGTTGCCGCGTTCACGCCATGGAATGTCCCGATGAGCGCACCCTCGCGCAAGATCAGTGCATCATTGGCTGCAGGATGTTCGGTAATTCTTAAGCCGGCGGAGGAAACTCCGGCGACGGCCTGCCTTTTCGCTCAGTGCTTTCTTGATGCCGGGTTACCGAAAGGCGTCCTGAATGTCGTTTTTGGCGACCCAGATGAAGTTTCCCGCGCCCTTGTTCTCTCCCCAATCACCCGCCTGGTTACTCTTACCGGGTCTATCGGGGTGGGGAAGCATCTGACTCGGCTTGCGGCCGATACGATGAAGCCTGTTCTGATGGAACTGGGAGGTCACGCCCCCGTTCTGGTGGACGAGGATGTCAATTGCGAGGAGGTAGCGAGGCTCGCGGTAAACTGGAAATTCAGAATGGCAGGCCAATTTTGCTCCGCACCGTCCCGCTTTCTAGTTCATAGGACCGTTTACGGCGAGTTCGTGAACAGCCTCGCCCACCATGCCCAAAAGCTCATCGTCGGGGACGGATTTGCTGATGGTGTGCAGATGGGACCGCTCGCAAGTCGTCGTCGCCTCGACGCTATGACAAGCTTAGTCGATGACGCGGTGGGACACGGTGCCCGGATTGCGACCGGCGGAGCGCGCGTAGGGAACAGGGGATGGTTTTATGCGCCAACGGTTCTCGCCGACGTACCATCTGACGCTCGGATTATGAATGAGGAGCCGTTTGGTCCTATTGCTCCTTGTGCCCCGGTCGACACGATGGATGAGGCGCTTGCTATTAGTAACAGCCTCAATATGGGCCTCGCCGCATTTGTATTTACAAATTCCGTCGAGCACGCAGACCTCTTGTCCCGCGAACTTCAGGTCGGCTCGGTGGCGGTAAACGTCTTTACAAGCCCCGGGGCCGATGCCCCCTTTGGGGGCGTCCGCGAAAGTGGTATAGGACGTGAGGGAGGGGAAGAAATGTACCAGAGTTACACGATCACGAAGACGATCTCAGAGCGACGGGTTCGAATCTAGCTCCGGTCTACTAGACGCGGAAAAGTCTCTTCCGGCTAAGAGGATACTGGCACTGTCGAAGACATTGGAAATCGACCCGAAGAAGCTACTCTATTTTGCGACAGTAATTGAGACCGGTAGCTTGAACCGTGCGGCCAAGCAACTGCGCGTGTCACAGCCCGCGCTCTCTACGTCCATGGACAGGCTAGAAACTGAAGTCGGCCTGCGGTTGCTCGATCGCGGGCCCAAAGGCATAGTGGCGACGAAGAACGGCGACATCCTCTATCGCCATGCAAGGCTCATCCGGGAGGAAATAAATTCAGCCGAGCACAACCTACTCAACGCAGTCGAAAGTGGCGTCCAGCCCATACGATTGGGTAGTCTTCCAAGCCTCGCCAGTAAAATAGTGCCTTTAGCGCTTAGCAGATGGCGTGATACCCATCATGACGGACACCTCGAAGTTGTAGAAAGCGCCCAGTTCGATCTTTTAACGGGGCTGCTTCGTCGCGAATTCGATTTCGTAATTGGCTACACCAATGTGTTTGACATGCTTGATGGTCTGCGCCAGCGAGTACTTTTCCGAGATACACTTTGCGTCATCGCAGGTCCAAATCACCCCGTCGCGGCATGCGCCAATCTGACATGGGAGGACCTCCTCAAATATCCCTGGATAAGCCCAACGTCACGACGAACGCATACGGTCTTGGAGAGAATCCTCCCCACCTTAGATGTTCCCCCGCCAGAGATCACGGTCTGTGGCTCTGTTTCTCTTTTGAAGTCCCTCGTCGCTGAGACCGATCATCTGGCCCTCTTGCCAGCACATGCCGTCCGAGAGGAGCTTGACAAGTATCAACTCCGCGCGCTGCCATTCCAGGATGCAGCCCTCAGGCGAGACATTGCAGTGTTTTTTCGCGAGGGCTACGCGATGGACTCGCAAAGACGAGAACTGGTGGCTTGCGTAGCTGAGGTCGGATTGGAGCTCTGTCAGGCCAACAGCGAGGACCGATCCTCAACAACCCTGGCGTAGGAGATATTGACCCACGTTGGAATTGACAGAACCCCTCAACCGGGCCGTTCGATGACGCTTGCCGCTCTTGCTGCAGCGCCTGGCTCACCACTGATCTGGACAAGCAGCTAACGTGTTCTTGGTAATCGCCGGCATGTCATAGGTGACATAGCGTGCCTTGGGAGTGCCCGGCTTTGTCACAGCCTCATACATCACCTTGAACATCAATTTTCCGAGTAGTTTGGGCCGGGTACAGACCGAGGCGTAGATTTCGCCCGAGGCAATCGCTGCGTCGCCAAGTTTTGAGCCGCCACCAGTGGCGATTAACTTTACTTTCGATCCCATAGCGTCGATGGCGCGTGCGCAGCCGATTGCCATGTCATCTGCTTGGCTAAAAATCAAATCCAAGTCGGGATGCGCCGTGAGGAAATTCTGACAGACAGATTCCCCTTGCTCCGGTGTCCAATCGGTTGGTTGCAAAGCCACGATCGTGTATTTCACGCCCGCTTTTTTCAGAGCAGACTCGAACCCACTGTTGTCGAGTTTAACGATGGTATATGCAGGATCTCCCTCGACAATAGCGATTTTTGCGATTCTGCTAGCTGGCAGGATCTTCGCCGCGATCTCACCCGAAACCTCCCCCGCTCGAAAATTGTCCGTTGCGACAAGCGCGGTCAACTTAGGATATGGCTGATTGACCGGACGAGTAGACGAATCACCTACCTGAAGGGCTATCGCGACGACGGGGATGTTGTGACTTGCAACCTTGTCTACGAAAGCTTGTGCTACCACCGAATCCAGTGGCAGAAAGCCGATAGCGTCAACATGTCGAGCCAGTAGGTCGTCGATCGCATTGCCTTGCCCCTCTACCTGACCGCGTGGGTCAAGAACGACGGTCGCGACCCCAGCAGCTTTCGCGGCCTCTTTAAAACCGTCAACCGTGGCAACATTGTACGGATATTCGAGACTTGCAGGAACGTATCCGAAGGTCATCTCCTTAGCTGACGCGTTCCCGGTAATGATTGCCAAGGCCAACGCTATAGCAAAACCGAGGCCTTTGACCCGGTTAGATGACTTAGTGGTGCAAGTGTTGGCGACTTTAATTCGCATGTCTTCGTCCTCCTCTTGCTAGTTATCTTTAAAAAAAGTCTCTCTGAACCGCTCGATCAAACAGATTCTGGGTATTCACCAATTCATCTTGCTTTGGGATTTCGCCGATAGCCGCCGACGGTGTAAATGGCTGCTGCACCAACCACAACCACACCTTCAATTAGGCCCTGATAATTCGCGCCGAGGTTAAGAATATTGAACCCATTTGTCAGTGAATATAACAAGAGTGTGCCTGCGAGTGTCTTGACCACGCTTCCCGCTCCGCCGAATAGTGATGTTCCCCCTAGGATGGAAGCAGCGATGACTGTCAGCTCTGCTCCCGTCAGACCAGCGGGATTCATCGAGCGCAGCCGACTGGCGAAAAGGACACCTGCAAAACCTGCAGACGCACTACTAAGAACGAATGCAAGCAATTTATAGCGAATGACATTAATTCCTGATAGGCGCGCAGCCTCAGGATTCCCGCCGACCGCATAGACGCGACGACCAACGATGGTAAAATTCAATACAAACCACACCACGCCCGCGAAGGCTGCCATAAACACGACCGGGTTCGGCACTACGAGTTTTGCGCCGGTAGCCCAGCTGAATCCAAGCAAGCAGGCCCCACCCAACATCATTCCAAGAGCGGCGGGCTTTAGGCGCGAGCCTGCCACTGGTGTTTGCAACAGTCTGAGGACGCCGAACGCAAAAAGGAGCAATCCAGCGGCAAGAATAAGCAGACCGACATTGTGACGCCCTCCTTCGAAAGCCTTCATGGTCGCAATGACGTGGCTATCCTGCACCGAAAGCGAGTAGCCATTTGTGTAGAGTAGTACCACCCCTCGGAGAGCCGTCATTGTTCCCAGGGTTACGATAAAGGCGTTTATCCCAACGAATTGGACGATCGCCCCATTAAGCAACCCGGCCGAAGCAGCAATCAGCATAGCCAGGCAAACTGATGGCCAAAAGCCTAGAAAATCCGCAGTCCCAATGAGAACAGCGGCCGCAAGCGCAGCGACGGATGCAACAGAGAGGTCGAAATTTCCTGTAATCAATATCACCGTCATCGCGACCGCCATTATTCCGGTGAGCGACGACTGGTACAGGACATTAGTTAAATTGACGACACTAAGATAATTCATCCCTCCCATATACGTGGTCAAGCTCGAGATAATGGCCACAAGTAGAAACAACGCATAGTAAACACCCATTTCGCGCAAGCTGAAGAAGCGCTTCCAGTCCGCTTCCGTTTTAGCCACGACGTCGGCAGTCTCCGGGAGTGTCACATCGATTTCCGTCTGAGCGAGTGGTTTCATGGATCTCTCCTCAGCGTTAAGCAGCGCGCATTCGGCGCTCTGCGCTGGAGTGGCAAGTCTTCCCTGGAGCCTGTGGGAGCGGGCAAGTGGCCACGCTTATACAGGCAGGACGAGAATTCTCTATTGAAAAATACGAAGCAGCGGGCCTGGAGATCAGTCTCTGCGCAGTGGTTCATTTACCATTGCGCCGGGCAACTGTTCAAATTGGCTTTGGTTATAATCGGAGTATCAATAGTAATGAAACGACCGTGCGGGGTGCTGGGCGCCGTGGCAGCCTCATACATCGCCTTGAACATCAGACGGCCGAGGAGCTCAGGCTTCACGCAAACTGACCCATCAAGGTCTCCGGATGCAATTGCGCTATTGCCTAATCTTGACCCGCCTCCGGTTGCAATTAGTTGAGTCTTCGTACCAAGCGAATCAATTGCTCGGGAACAGCCGATCGCCATATCGTCTGCCTGGCTGAATATGAGGTCGATGTCTGGATGTGCCGTCAACATATTCTGGCATACGGCTTCCCCCTGTTCCGGTGACCAGTCAGTTGGCTGGGCGGACACGACCTTGTACTTCGCGCCCCCGGCGTTCAGAGCATCCTCGAATCCCTTGGTGCGCTGGGTTACCACCGCATAACCTGGAGCGCCCTCGATGATGCCAATTTTTGCCACGCGGCCTTTTGGAAGGAGCCCTAAAGCCAACTGACCCGCTCGTTCGCCCTCAATTACGTCGTCGGGCGCGACTAATGCTGAAAGCCCGGGGTAGACGTCACGAAGACTGCGTTCTGCCGGGTTCCCAACTTGCAAGGCGACTGCAACTACAGGAATGTTCGCTCTGTCGATTTTGTTTACAAAAGAGGTAGCGACCACAGAATCAAGTGGCAGAAAGCCAATTGCGTCCACATGCCGAGCTAGCAGATCGTCGATGTCGTTGCCCTGGTTAGAGACATCACCTTTCGGATCAAGAACCACTGTCTTTACACCCGCTGCCTTTGCTTCGGCTTCGAAGCCGCGCGCGGTGGCTACGTTGAAAGGATAGCTCATGCTGCCGGGCACATAGCCGAATGTGAGTTCCTTGGCCAGAGAGGCGACGGGTGACAACGAGAGCATGGTCGCAAATGTCGTCGCTGCAATTGTCGTCAGCAGTCGCAAATATTTTTCCATTCGCACTTGTTCCCTAATGGCTTTTGGTTGTTGCCAGCCAAATAGCATGGGGCCCTGGCTCTTACGATCCGCAACTCGGCCATGCGAAAGACATCTTATAACAGAAAGTTATATCCCACCATAATGACAGAAATAGCGCACCCGCGGCCCCTTGTCCCAAAACGCGATCACGAAGAAGACGATTGTTCGGGGCCGTTCACTTGGGAGAAGCGGCGGCACTCCAAACCCGGGTGAAGGGAAAGGGCGTGGCGTTCGACCCGCCCCCTGCGTCGGCCTAACTTGGCGAACCTTTCTTTATCGGTTCGCGGCGGAAAGATTAAACACCTGCTTTCGCCACGCCAAAAGACCGAGTTCTCTTTGCACGGGCACGTGGAAACAGCGCGAATTGGCTTCCATGTTACGTCGCGCGCCGGCGAAGTGAGCGGCTCCGCGGTTCGCACTTGCGGACATTGCTGAAGGCAAGGGCCATGACGAAATCCTGCCGGAAATCTGACGCGTCCAGTGACGAGCTTGACGTAATGCCAAATAAGTCTTCGATAGTTTGTCGCCATTCGCAGTTGGCGAAATATGCCACGATCAGGGAGAACCTTGATCCGGCGGGGCAATGTTGTGTGGAGATGTTAGTCTCTTCCCCCAGCGCGCAGCCGCCCTCAATGGCACTGGATACATGTAATCCGGAACGGATTGCTCCGCCTCGCACGCAATGTTGCCTGCTGATGCTCGAGTTCCCAACGGGGTTCTGTTCCCTGCTATCGAGAGTCATCATCCTGTCCTCAGGCAACCAATGCCGAATATTATCTCTGCCATCGTCAAATTTGATAAATGCGACCTACTGAATCGCGGCGATCTTTCCTATGTCTACAAGGATCACGCAAGAACCTTGATCTCGTTCGAATGCATCGGCGCCCGCTACGAACGACCATACGTGCTGATTACGGCTAATCGGACCGTCGCCGAAAGGCACGGGCGACCCGTCGGTGATCGGATAATCTTCTCGGCCGCATCTTTGAGCCATCTGCTCTCAACCAAAAGTAGATCGCTGACTTCACCTATATCTGGACCGCCGAAGAGTGGTTCTACGTTGCCGCCGTCGCCGATCTCTTTTCACGACGCGTCGTTAGCTGGGCTATGAAGGCAGATATGACGGCGCAGCTTGTCGCGGTGGGCTCGTCATGGCGATCTGGAAAAGGAGACCCGATAGCTTGCTCTATCATTCCAAATAGGGAAGCCAATATACGCTGAGCCTCTCTGCCGCTTGATGACAGATCAAGGCATCACATGTTCGATGCGACGCTCTGATGAGGTTTCGGACAACGCTGCGATGGAAAGCTTCTTATCGTCGTTGAAGACCGAGATGAAAGCACGTGAGTTCTACAGAACGAGAGATGACACCAGGGCTAATATCTTCGATTACATTGCGTGCTTCTAGAATTGCCGGCGGCGGCATTCGGCACTGGGCTATCTCCGCCCCGTCGCGTTCGATGAACAAGCTACGCTAGCTTAGCCAACTACACGCCAATCGGCAGGAGGTCAGCAGAAGATTCGAACCAATAGCCCGCTAAAAGCGTATCATGAGGGAGATCCAGCGACGCACGCGTGTTGTGGACGCATTTCCGGATGGCCGGTCCAGCCTCAATCTTGCGCCAGCCACGCTGAGGCACATCCCCGGAAGCACGTGGCCAACGAAATGCTACGCGCGCACGGCACCGCTCTGCCGGGAGAACATCAAAACTGAAGCCGTCGCATCAGGATATGCCAAAGATTCTAGACAAAGCCGCGAGACACTCCGTCGATCGCAGTCATATCTAGCTCTACCGGCTCTCTCCCGTCGCGACGTTATCGGTGCTCTTGGAGTCGACGTTAATGAATGAGAACCAGCCAAGGAAGCGACTATCGAGATCAGCTGAATAGGTATATAAGAATTTCCTATATGGCAGACTTCTCGCTCTCACGTATCCGGCTATGCATCCTTCTCCGAAGGACTTAAGTTAGTTCGGAGATGATCAATGCTTACCTCATGGAGGTGAGCATTGCCGAGGGTTACTTGGGTTCAGCGCACGCTATCGAGCCGCCTCGGCGGCCAGATATTCGTTTTACTTCTGGTAATGAAACCGTTGACTGTTCGAAGGCAAATTATGCACTTTGGTTCCGGATGATGACTTCATCGGAAACCCATCCCGTGTGCGATTCGGAACAGCAATCGAATGCCAACGCCGTCCGCAGCGCCTTCCTATCCGGGAAAATGGTCATGGTCATGCGCGTCTTGCGGCAGTTCCAGGCCGAAATGACGCACAAGATCGTCGACCTGCGCCTGCGTCAGCATGCGTGGATTGAGCCCGCGCAGCATCAGGTAAAGTCGCGCCGTCT
>Ga0310811_10001119_pt1 | contig 34350 bp, 27 predicted proteins | sample YCmetagenome_FD_207642 | JGI IMG/M metagenome (GOLD analysis project Ga0310811, IMG submission 207642) | Soil microbial communities from experimental microcosm in Duke University, North Carolina, United States - YC | ecosystem: Engineered > Artificial ecosystem > Soil microcosm > Unclassified ... | reverse complement strand
TCCCGCCTTCTTCAACATTGACGGCAGCGTCGGATGCTCGGGTGGCAGACCCACATCCGGCACATCGGTGCCGAGCGGCTCCTCGAGCCCGACGCGCAACCGGTATTGATAGCGGCCCGTAATCAACCCGACGCGCGTGGCCGTGCATACCGCCGAATTCGCATAGGCCTGCAGCAAGCGCACGCCGTTGGCGGCAAGGCGATCGATGTTCGGCGTGCGGACATCCGGACGGCCGTAGCACGCCACGTCCGCGTAGCCCATGTCATCGGCCAGGATGAAGACGATGTTCGGGCGGCGTCCTGTCTGCGCGCGGCTGCGGCGCGCGACGACAAGAGACATGGAGCCGAGTGCCGCGGCACGAAGCATCCGCCGGCGGGAAATATGCGGCGACATGGCGGGAAGTCTATACGAACGGTAAGTGCGACGGGGGCGAATGTGCGACAGTGCGGCGGTGCGTCCGAGGGTGCGATCGTGCGACGGTTCTGCAAGAAGCCGTACCCCTATAATTCGTCCGCACGATGCGCTTTTATCTCGACACGAAACCGGGCGAACGTACGACATCTCACCAGATGGTAAGCGCTTTCTGATGATCAAGGACGTTGCCGCTGACCAGTCATCCGCGTCAGCCAGCATCGTCGTTGTCCTGAACTGACAAGAAGAGCTGAAAGCACGAATGGTGCATTAGGGCGGGGTGCGAACCGTCGCACCTTCGCACCTTCGGACGCACCATCGCACCATCGCACCTATCGCACCGTCGCACCGTAACGTTTGACCGCCTCCTCATTCCATTCGATCCCGGCTCCTGGACGATTTGGAATGATGGCGTGCCCATCGCGGATTTCGATCGGCTCTTTCAGCACGGGCGATGCCCAGTCGACGTACTCGAGCCATTGACACGTCGGCGTCGCCGCAAGCAGATGTGCACTGAACTCGGGATACAAATGCGATGACATCTCCATGCCGGCCGCCTGCGCAAGCACCGCGGCTTCGAGCCATCCACTGACACCACCGATGCGGGCGAAGTCGGGCATCGCGTAGTCGCATGCCTTGGAGGCCAGTGCCTCGGCCATCGCATGCGGCGTGTCGAAGTTCTCGCCGATCTGAATCGGCGTGGCGAGTTCGCGCGCCAGCGTCGCATTGCCTGCATAGTCGTCGTGACGGATTGGCTCTTCAATCCAGGTGAGCCGTTCGCCGTCGAGGGCGCGTCCACGCTGCAGGCCCTCTTCGACGGTCAGCGCCTGGTTGTAGTCCGCCATGATGGTTGTGCCCGGCGAGACGCGTTTGCGTACGGCCTCGAGCGCCGCGAGATCTTCAGCGAGGGTGTTGTAGCCAAGACGCAGCTTGATGGCGTTGAAGTTTCCCTCCGCCAGCAACTGCTCGGCCTCGTCGGCGAGCGCTGCCGTGTCCATCAGACTCAGCCCGTTGCTGTTGTACGCGAGTAGAGGACGAGGCGTGCCGCCGAGCAGCGCGACGAGAGGAACGCCCGCCGCGACCGCGAGCGCATCCCAGCACGCGCCATCGAATCCGGCAAGCGCCATCGTAACGATGCCGCGGACGCCGAGCAGGCGGAAGTGACGCGCCAGCTTGGTATTGAGATCGACAGGGCTGACGCGATCGCCTTTCACGCGCGAAGCCGCGTCGTGAATGATCGATTCGATGCCTGTTGTCGCGGCTGGGAGATAGCAGAAGACGTAGGCGCGCCCGGTCACGCCTTCTTCAGTATCGAGATCGACGAGGACCAACGGTGCGATGTCCATGCGCCGCGCGCTTGTGCCGAGCGCGCGCTTCATGGGCACGAGGACCGGCGTCGTGCGAACCCGGCGAATGGTCAGCGATGGATGAGCAATGGGCACGTGTAGCGCGCCCCTTTTACGAGGCGCCAGCTTCAGACAGGGCCAGGATTTCCCAGACCGCGCGATTCATCGGCGTCGGCACGCCCGCTTTCTCGCCAAGCTGCGCGACGCCGCCGCTCAACCACGACACTTCCAGACGCTTTCCGGCCTTCAGGTCGTGGTGCATCGACGAGGTCATCTCGTGCGGCAAAGTGTCGACGAATGCCAAACGCTGATCCGCAAAGTCGGCTGGAAGCGCCACGCCAAGCGCGCGCCCAACCGCCACCGTCTCGCGCATCAGCTCCGACAGAAATCTCCGCGAGCGCGGATTGGATCGAATCGGCCCGATCGTCTCCCGCATCGTTGTGGTGGATCCGGACAGAGCGACGAGAAATACGAACTTCTCCCAGATCGCCTTCCTGACGTCGTCGCTCAACTCGGCGTCGATGCCGCCGCGCAGGGAGAAGTCGAGGAGCGTCTCGGCACGCTTCGAGCGTCGGCCGTCGTACTCGCCGAAGATCAGGCGCTGCATGGTCCCGGTGTGCTTGATGACGCCGGGACGATCGATGTTTGTCGCGATGTAGGCGACGCCGCCCATCACCGCCGTGTCGCCAAAGGCGGCGCGCAGGATGTCGTCCTTCTGCACGCCGTTCTGGAAGGAGATGATGCCGGTGTCAGGGCCGATGAGCGGCCGCATCGATTTCACCGCGCCGTCCATGTCCCATAGCTTCACCGACAGCCACACCATGTCCGCCGGTCCGATGTCGGCCGGGGTCTCAGTGGCGTTGACCTTGGGAAGATGAATGTCGCCGAGCGGGCTTTCGACCGTCAGCCCATCGCGCCGCATGGCCGCCAGGTGCGACCCGCGCGCCACGAAATGAACGTCCGCTCCTGCCTGTTGTAACCGCGCGCCGAAGTAGCCGCCGACGCCACCCGCACCAATGATCGCGATCCGCATCAACAAGAAAGTCTAGCGCACGGAAGTTGCCGTTCGTGCGACAGGACAGGGACACGTCGCGCTAACCCACAGAAATACAACGACGAAGCCTCAGCAGAGGCGCGCACGACTGCCCCACTGCCACTAAAGCGCCACACCAGGAGGGTTACGCCAAGGTGCCGCTCAGAATCGGGATCGTCACCGAGTACTACTATCCGCTGCTCGGAGGAATCAGCGAGAACGTGCATCACACGGCGACCGAGCTGGCGGCGCGAGGACACACCGTCACCATTATCAGCACCAATCCGCCCGCAAACGGCTTGACGCTAGCGATGCCGAATGGCATCCCAACCCGCCGCGTCGGCCGGAGCGTCCGCATCTATGGCAACGGGGCGATGGCGCATTTCGCCATCGGCACGCACCTCTGGCGCGACCTGCGCCAGGTGCTCGAGCAGGAGCGGTTCGATATCGTGCAGCTGCACTCGCCGCTGTTTTTCACACTGCCTCCGCTGGTCACACTGCTCGCCCGCTGCGCGCGCGTCGGCACGTTCCACAGTTACTTCGAACCGAGCCTCACCTATTCCCTGTTCAAGAGCGTCCTGCAGAAGCAATTCGTCAATCGCCTCGAGGGGGTGACCGTTGTGTCGCAGAGCGTCCGCGAGGCACTCTCGCGATATTTCGAGTTCGATGCGCGCGTCATTCCCAACGGCGTCGACACTGCGATGTTCAACCCGCGCGTCGCACCGCTCGCGCGTTTCGGTCCTGAGAAACGGACGCTGCTGTTTCTGGGACGCTTTGATCCGCGCAATGGGCTGCCGTTCATGCTGCACGCATTCGCGAAAGTACGGCAGCGTGTCGGCGACGTGCGCCTGGTGGTCGTCGGCACCGGACCACTCGACTCCGTGTACCGCGCCATGGTCCCCGAGCATCTCCGAGACGATGTCCACTTCGAGGGCGCAGCGCTGATCAACCGGCCGTCGTACTACGCGTCAAGCGACATCTTCTGCTCACCGATCCGCAACGCCTCGTTTGGCATCACACTGCTCGAAGCGATGGCCAGCGGAACGCCGATTGTCGCCACCGACAACGTCGGCTATCGCGACCTGCTCGCAGCCGAAGGTCTGCTTGTCCCCTACGAAGTCGAGGCGTTCGCCGACGCGATCGTCCAGCTGCTTTCGGATGACCGGCTGCGCGTTTCCATGCGTGAGGCCGGTCTGCGCAGGGCCGAGCATTACGCATGGCCCGTCGTCGTCACACACCTGCTCGACTACTTCGCCGAGGTACTCGCCGGGAAATGCGCCGTTTCGTGCTGATCTCGTTTGTCGTGGCCGTCATCTCGACGCTGACCGCAGCGGCGGGGGCCGCTGTCGCATACGCGCTATCACACGTGGGCATCGCCGCGCCGATGCGCGTCTGCATCTGGACCGGCGTCGGCCTAGACGCGCTGCTCATCTATGCCGTGTTCGAACGGCGCGCACCCATCTTCGGGCGTATCATCAGCCGCGGACGCCCGCGCGCGCCCGCGATCGCCATCACGTTCGACGATGGACCGACGGAGCCGTATACGTCACAAATTCTTGACGTGCTTCGGGAGTTCCGTGCCCCGGCCACGTTCTTTGTGCTGGGCGCACGTGCGGAATCAGCGCCAGAGGTAATACGACGCGCCGTGCGGGAGGGACACGAGATCGGCAACCATACCTGGGACCATGCCGCGCTCCCGCTACGCGCACCCGCAGCGATACGCTCAACAATCCGCCGGACCTCGGATGTGATTGAAAACATCGCCGGAACGCGGCCACGCCTGTTCCGTGCGCCCTTTGGCTGGCGCAATCCGTGGCTTAACAGTGCCGCGCGTCGCGAAGGCTGTGAACCGATCGCGTGGACCACCGGCGTCCACGACACCGATCGCCCCGGCGTCAACGCCATCGTCACCCGCGCGATTGAAGGATTGGTGGACGGCTCGATTCTGCTTCTCCACGATGGCCGCAGCTTCGATCGCAATCCTGATGCAAGCCAGGTCGTGGCTGCGCTGGGGCCCATCCTGCGAGAAGCACAGCGCCGCCGGCTCCGACTGTTGACCGTCTCGGAGTTGCTCGCCGAGTCAAAATGAGCCGACGCGCTCGAGTCGCTGTCCTGATCGCCGTGCTGACGGCGACCGGCGTCGCGATTGCCCGATCGAACCCGCGCGCCATCGGCCGTGCCCTGGCAGGCATGTCGTGGCGCTGGGCCGCGATTGCGTGCGTAATCAATCTGCTCGGCGTACTCATCGATGCGCTGCGCCTGCGCATCATCGCCGGCGCGTCCCGCGATGTCGGCTGGCAGCAGGTTGTCAAGGCGCAGTTCGTCGGCATCGTCGGCAACGTGCTGTTTCCGTTCAAGCTCGGCGAAGGTGCGCGCGCCTACATGCTCACCCGCGATGGACAGCTATCCACTGCGAACGCGCTGAAGATGGTGTTCGCGGATCGCGTCATCGATGCGGCCGTGCTGCCGATCTTCATCGTCGCCGCCAGCGTGGTACTTCCACTGCCGCCAAATGTGCTCCGCTACCGCGGGTGGTTGATGGCGACGGTGGTCACAACGATCATCGCGATCCTGGCCATTGGTCGCCATCGAGGCCGACTTGCCGGCGCTGTCGCCGCTTCACTCGTCTCCTGGACGGCGCGTGCCGCAATTGTGTGGTGCATGCTGATCGCGTCTCACCTGGCGCTGCCGCTCAGTGCAACAATCACGACGCTGCTAATCGTCAACCTCGGCATCGCCATCGCGGCGACGCCGGGCAACGTCGGCAGCTTTGAGCTCGCCGCCGCAGCGGCGCTCGCATTATGGAAGGTGCCGTCGGATACGGCATTCAGCGTCGCGATCGCGACGCACGTGGTGGAGGTGGTGCCGCCGATGTTGATTGGCCTGATGATCGGCGGTTCATCGCTGGTCACCTCGTCGTGACGGGCGCGCCGAGCAACGCGCTCATTTCCACCTTGTTGACGTCGTCAATAATCTTCGCGAACACGTGCGCCGATTGCTCGAGGCCGGCCGCAGGAACCGCGTCCAGCGTATCCATATCCGTGTGGTAGACGATCTGGTCGATGATATGGAAGCTCGGCGCATCGGTGAACACCTGACCGAGCTCGCCACCCGGCCGCGGCTCGGGGCGTGAGAAAAGTGCCATGCCGTAGTCCTTGAAGTTCTTCATCACGATCGCCTTCAATTGATCGCTGCCGCCCACGAACCAGCGGCGCGCGCTCACCTGATTCGACCCGTACAACGTATCGCCGACGAGGAACGTCGCCACCTGCGCCGTGTGCTCGCAGTTGACGAGCAGCGCCGTCTTCGCCCACATCTGCTTCATGTTGTTGTGGATCCAGCGGATGCTTGCGTTCTGACCCGAGGGTGAGTGATGCGCCGAAGTGGTGAAGAACGTCATCGTGCGCCGCCGCTGCCCCTTCGGAATCTTCGCGTAGTGCTCGGCGAGGGCGACGAGCGTCGCCATGCCGGACGCGTTGTCCATAGCGCCCTCGAAGAATGAATCGGTGTGCGCCATCACCGCGATGTTCTCGTCGGTCGCTCCAGGCAGCACACCCCACACGGTCGCCGTTTTCAAACCGGTCCGAAGCTCCACCGCAAGCCGGAAGCGGATCACAGGCGACTCGTTCTTCTCAATCATCTGCCGAAGCGCGGTGCCATCCTGATTGCCAAGCATGAAGATGGGCATCCGCGCCGGCGGCTGCGTGCCAGCCGCTGTCGGCTCGTTCATCACGTTGCCAGGAAATCCGAGGACGATGAAAAGCGCCGCCGCACCTTGCTCTTCAGCGCGCTTGACGATGCCCCAGGTCAACGCGGTGTTCTCGCGACCGCCCGGATTTGGGAATCCATAGGCGATGACCGCCTTGCCGCGCACGTCCCGACCGTCGAAGTCGGCCGCGGTACCCATCCCGACCCAGACCGGTTCGAGGTTCACCTGGCCGTTCGTGCCGACGGAGCGATACAGCGGAAAGGCTGTCTTCATCGGAACAGCCTGCGCGCCGACGGCCGTTACTTCCCATGACGTCGGCCACCACTGCTCCGGGAGATCTGTGAACTCCTGGGTGCGCGTCTCGAGCCCGATGCGTTTGAACTGCGCCGCCACCCAGTCGCTTGTCATCTTGTCGTACGGCGATCCGGTAATGCGCCCCCAGTACTGATTCCCATCGTCGCGGCTCTTTCGCGAAATGGCGGTGATCTCGTTGATGTAGCCCTTGATCTTCATGCCATCCAGGTCGGCATACACGGCATCGCCGGCCGGATAGGGCCACTTCGGAAACATCTCGTCGCCCCACCAGAGCGTGGGCTGATATGCGCCACGGCCTCCCTGCGGCGCACCGGCAGTACCCGCGGCCTGCTCACCACGTTGCGCGGTGAGTCCGACGGTCATCGCCAGCGCGAGCACGAGAGCGGTGCGTATGTTTTTCATGAGCGGTAACACTACTTTCTTTCCCTGCTGCCCACAAACACGCCGTTCAGCATCCAGCTGACGATGCTGACGAGCAGGGCGCCGAGCAGAGCCCACCAGAACCCGTCCACGCTGAAACCGGGAACGAGCCACGCGGTCAGGCCGAAGCAGATGGCATTCAAGACGAAGATGAACAGGCCAAGGGTGATGAGCGTGAACGGGAGCGTCAACAGGAACAGGACAGGCCGGACGATCGCGTTCACGAACCCGAGAATGACGCCGGCAACGAGCGCGGGAACCGGCCCGGTGATGTGGATGCCGGGAAGCAACCACGCGGCGACGATGATTGCTACTCCATTCAGAAGCAGGCGGGCGAGAAATCTCATCTGTAGGTGTCGGGTATTATTTCCCGGTTGATGATTTTTCCGAACGGTACGCTCGCCTTGCCACGCGGGTGGCGTGCGGCGTTCGAGCTCCGGGGCGGCGCGACCGTCGAGCCGCCATCGCTCGACATCGGCGCCGACATCCTCAACATCGAGCGGCGGCCCGCGGAGCCATCGCGGATCACGATCTGCCGGCAGTCACCTGAAGACGCGGGCTTTCGGGAGATTTTTGTGTCGCTCGATGGCGAGTCGATCGCGATGCTGGAGGCCGGCGACAGCTTTACGTGCGAAGTCAAGCCGGGCCCTCACAAGCTGCGCGCGCACAACACGCTGTTCTGGAAGACCCTTCATATCGTGCTGCGCCCTGGCGAACACGCGAAGTTCATCGCCATCAATCGAACGGGCCGGATATCGTTCGGCCTGCTGTTCATGCTCGGCGCCTTTCCGCTCTATCTAACGTTCGAACGCGAGACAGAGAAGCTCCAAGTTCCAAGCTCCAAGATCCAAGCTCCAAACCAAACTTCTCGTTAGTCCCGATTTGGAACTTGGATCTTGGAGCTTGGAACTTGGAGCTTTATTGACAAGCGCCCTCAACGCCGCGCAGCCGGATAACGTGGAATTCAGGCAGCGCGCTCGCGCCCGGCGCGTCCGCCGCGCCGCCGGGCATCCGCGCTACCGCCGCCTGCGCCGGATCCATTGCGCCCGCCTGCGCCGCGACGTTCGGTGATGGCCACAGGCCGGTCTTGAAGGTGATGCCCTTCCCCGGAGGACCGCCGACGATCTCGACCCGCTGCCCGACAAACTTCTTCAGGTTTTTTCCCGTCAGGCGATAGCGATCGCCGCTGTCGTCTTCGCGAAAATTGAACTGTCCAGGGGTCCTGGCGTCGCGGGAGATGCAGCCATTCAGGCGTAGTTCCTTGGACGCCTCCTTCGCCGGGGTCTTCGCGTCCTGGGCGGACGCCGTCGCAGCAGCCTGAAGCACAAGCATCGCCGTCACCAGACTGCCTGTCAGAAAACCGCTCATATCGCCTCCCCTCGCTGGCGCGAAGATCGTAAACTCACGGAAGCAATGTTCCTTCGCCGCCGGGTGCTCCTCGTGTTCGCCATGTTCGTGGTCGTCGCGGCATCGGCAGCCTGGGCTCAGCGGTTCCGTGTCATGGAAGGCCCGGGGATGCCGCTCCACATGCCGCCGCCCCACTTCAGCGATGGCGCCTTCACGATATGCAAGATGATGTACACCAGCAACCGTCGAGAAGCGAATGGTTTCGGCTGGTCTACAGACTACCCGTATGCCGGCCTGAACCTGATGATCCGCTCGTCCGAGCTCACCAAAACGCGTATCAGTAAGGATTCGCACGGCGAGGCGAAATACTGGACGGTGCATCTGACTGACGACGCGTTGTTCGAGTGCCCGTTCCTGGTCGGCTCGGACGTCGGCACAATCGGCCTTTCTCCGCTGGAAATCACGCGTCTGCGTGAATATCTGCTCAAGGGTGGTTTTCTCTGGGTCGACGACTTCTGGGGAACGCGCGCATGGGACCAGTGGGCCGAGGCGATGCGTGAAGTGCTGCCGGAGTTCCCGATCTTCGACATTCCCAACGACCACCCGATTCGCGAAACGCTGTTCGAGGTGACGCACGTACCGCAGGTGCCCGGCATCAACTTCTGGCGCGCGAGCGGCGGCGGCACGTCCGAGCGCGGCACCGACAGTCCGCAGGTGGATTTCCGCGGCATCGCCGACAGCCACGGCCGGCTGATCGTGGTGATGACGCACAACAGCGACATCGGCGACTCGATGGAGCGCGAATCGGAAGATCCGGAATTCTTCGCAGCGTTTTCGCCTCAAGGCTACCAGGTCACCATCAACATGGTGTTGTACGCCCTGACTCACTGATCATGGGCTTCACGCTCCTCGCGTTGATGCTGCTGACTGCAGCGCCGGGGCCGCCGCAAACCGCCACCTCAGCCGATCAACAAGTGAAAGCGCGTGTCGAGCAGCGGCTCGCCGAGCGCAAGGTGCGCGGCGTCAAGGTGTCGGCGCAGGGCGGCAGCGTTACGCTGTCCGGCAACGTCGCCAGTGCCGGCGCGAAGCAGGATCTCATCGCGGATACTCTCAAGGTTGAAGGCGTCAAGGAGATCATCAGCGAGCTGAACATCGGCAAAGCGGAAAGCGATCAGAAGCTCGCCGAGCGCATCGCCGAGCAGATGCGCCGATCGACGTACTTCACCGTCTTCGACGATGTGGAGATCGGCGTGGATAACGGCGTGGTGACGCTGACGGGATACGTGACGCAGCCAATCAAGTCGGAAGATCTCGCGCGTCGCGCCTCGCACGTCGATGGCGTGCAGGAGTTCGTCAATAAACTCGAAGTGCTGCCGGCGTCGCTTGCCGACGACCGGCTGCGCGCTGTCGTCGCGAACGCAATTTACCGCGACCCGACCTTCTCGAATTACGCATCACAGACAATTCCCCCAATCCACGTCATTGTCCGCAACTCCAGCGTTCTGCTGACCGGAGTCGTCAACTCGGAGGTCGAGCGGCGGCAGGCAGAAAACATCGTCCGCCATATTCCCGGCATCATCGGCGTGCAGAACGCTCTGCGCGTTGAGCGCTAATCTCTACGACGTCGCCGTGCTCGGCGGCGGCAACGCCGCACTCTGCGCCGCGCTCGCCGCGGCCGAGCGCGGCAGGCGCGTGATCGTGATCGAGCGTGCGCCGCGCGCGTTCCGCGGCGGCAACAGCCGGCATGTGCGCAACATGCGCTGCATGCATGCGGCGCCGACCGAGGTCCTCACCGATGCATATCCCGAAGACGAGTTCATGACGGATCTGCTGCGCGTCACGGGAGGCATCACCAACGAGACGCTCGCGCGCATGGTGATCCAGGGGTCGGCCGAAGCAACGCGGCGCATGAAGCGTGTCGGTGTCCGTTTTCAGCCGTCATTGCGCGGGACGCTGCACCTGGGCCGCACCAACGCGTTCTTTCTCGGCGGCGGCAAAGCGGTCATCAACAGCGAATACGCCGCTGCCGAGCGGCTCGGCGTGCGCATCATGTACGACGCCGAAGTTGTCGGCCTGTCGATGCGGGACGGGCGCTTCCAGTCCGCTGCGATACGAACGCCCGACGGCGAGATGGACGTGCACGCCCGATCGGTCGTGCTCGCCGCCGGCGGCTTCGAATCGAATCTCGAATGGCTTGCGGACGTGTGGGGAGACGCCGCCAGGAATTTCATCGTCCGCGGCACGCCGTACAACACGGGCACCGTGCTGCGCCTGATGCTGGATGCGGGCGCCGACGCGGTTGGCGATCCAACGCAGTGCCACGCGGTCGCCGTCGACGCGCGCGCGCCGAAATTCGACGGCGGTATCGTCACCCGTCTCGACTCGGTGCCGCTTGGCATTGTCGTGAACAAGCATGGCGATCGGTTTTATGACGAGGGCGAGGATTATTGGCCACAGCGCTACGCCATCTGGGGCCGGCTCGTCGCACAGCAGCCGGATCAGATCGCCTATTCGATCGTCGATGCGAAGGTGGTCGATCGATTCATGCCGTCGGTATTTCCGCCAATGGTCGCGCAGTCGATTCGCCAGATTGCCGACCTGATCAACGTGCCTGCCGGCACGCTCACCGGGACAATCGAGCGGTTCAACGCAGCTGTGAAGCCGGGCACATTCAATCACCAGTTGCTCGACGACTGCCGCACCGAAGGGCTCGTGCCGAACAAGACGCACTGGGCGCAGCGACTCGACACGCCGCCATTTCTCGCCTATCCGCTGCGTCCGGGCATCACGTTCACGTATCTGGGCATGAAGGTCGACGAGCGGGCGCGCGTGGTAATGAAGGGCGGCGTGGCCGAGAACATCTTCGCCGCCGGTGAGATTATGGCTGGCAACATCCTCGGACGCGGGTATGTTGCCGGTGTCGGCATGACCATCGGCACCGTGTTCGGCGAGATTGCGGGTACACAGGCGGCTACCCTGCACAAATGACCCCGGACCCCATTTACCGGCAAGCCGAGCACGAGATGGTGGTGTGCAACGCCTGCCGCTACTGCGAGGCGTACTGCCCGGTGTTCCAGGCGATGGAACGGCGCGTGACGTTCACGTCAGGCGATCTGAATTACCTGGCAAACCTCTGTCACAACTGCGGGGAGTGCCTGTACGCGTGCCAATACGCGCCGCCGCACGAGTTCGGGATCGACGTCCCGAAGTCGTTCTCGAAGCTGCGCGTCGAGTCGTACGAATCGATGGCATGGCCGTCGTTTGCGGCCGCGGTCTTCCGCCGGCCGTACGCCGCGACAATGCTGGCGCTTGTCGCCGGCGCCGTCGTCTCCGCCACGGCGGCGCGGAGCTTCCACGTTGCCGATTCCGATTTCTACGCTGTCATCCCGCACGACACGATGGTGCTGCTATTCGGCCTCATCGCCTTATTCGCCGTCGCCGCGATCGCTATCGGTCATGCCCGCTTCAAAGCCGGCGTCACCTACGAGCCGCGGGCGGCAGCCGACGTCCTGACGCTGACACATCTCCATGCCACCGGCGAGGACTGTGTCGATGCCGAAGAGAAGCGAACACCATGGCGCCGCTGGATGCACCACTGCACGTTCTACGGCTTCGCGCTCTGCTTCGCGTCGACGACGGTGGCGGCGATCTATCACCTCTTGTTCGGATGGATCGCACCGTACGCGTACACGAGCGTCCCCGTCGTGCTCGGAGTTGTCGGCGGCATTGGATTGCTGATTGGTCCGGCGGGATTGTTTCTGGTCGATCGTCGGCGCGACCCGGCGCTCACACATGAATCCGAGCGGTCGCTCGGCAGCGCGTTCCTCGCGCTGTTGTTCGCGACCAGTCTGACCGGTTTACTGCTGCTGGTGCTGCGCGACCGGGCGTTTATGCCGACGCTGCTGGTGATTCACCTCGCGATTGTCGTCGCGCTGTTCGTGACGCTGCCGTACGGTAAGTTCGTTCATGGAATCTACCGTGCGGCAGCGCTGGTGAAATTTAGACGAGAAGAGTCTTCAACGTAGACGAGCCACAGAGACTTTCGCCCCGGCGTTCTCCGGCGCCGGCTGGAAACCCGCAACGCGGAACGAAATGAGTGCGTCGCGCTCCGTGCCGAAGAGTCCATCCCACACCGACGCCGGCGCCAGTGCCGTGGTCTTCGTTAGAACCTTGCGCCAAACGCGATACGCATCGCGCGGCCGCCATTCTGTCCCGTGTACGGCTGCGGGAACTGGTTGTCGTTGGTCGCCTGTCCGAAGCGCGCGCCCTTGATGTAGTCCACCGGAACCCCGTTCGCGTCGAGTAGGCCGACGCGATTGGCGGTAACGGTCTTGTCCCACGCAATCTGCTTCTGATTGTTCAGCGCGTTGTAGATCTCGACCTTGAACCAGGGCGACGCCGACTTCCACACGGGAATCGCATACGTTGCGGCGAGATCGACGACGCCGTAGCCCTTGAAGGAATACGCGCCGCGTTCACCGAAGTAGATCGTTTCACGCACGGACGGGTTGATGTCGTTGCTCGGATAACCGGGGTTGCGCGCCAGTTGCGCCGCCGTCAACGGAAGCGTGGCAGTGAGGCTGTAGGCCCGGCCCGAGTTGACGCGCCAGATCGGCGAGAGGTCTACTGAGCCGAAGCGGCCCATCGACTGCGTATAGACGCCATAGGCACGCATCTTGTGGCGCTGGAAGCTGTCCAGACGGCCCTCCGGCATCAGGCGATCGAGTGCCGCGCCGTAGATCTCCGGGAAATCGCCGTAGATCGACTGCGCGCCGGGCACCCCCGACGACTCGCCAGCGAAGTTGCCGTTGTTCTTCAACTGCACGGTGTAATCAACGCCCATCCACGTCCGATTGGCGATGCGGTAATCGGTCTGGAAGATCGCGGCCTGATACGCGCGCTTCGGCGCATCCGTGTTGTCGAGCAGCCGGTTCGTCAATAGTCCGACGAATGGCACGTCGACGCTGCCTGTGCTCAACGACGCGAAGTCTTCGACGAAGTTCGCGGTGTTGCGCCGTACGTACGTTGCCTTCGCGTGACCCTGCTGGCCAAGCTGACGGCCGAGTGCCACGGTGCTCTCACGAACGATCGGCGAATGCAGTCCATTGGCAACGTTGACGTTCGCGGTTGGGAAGCTCGCAAACACTACCGTCGTGTAGTTCGATGGATCGAAACCGGGTGCAAAGGCGCTGCCCTGCCCCGCAGGACCGGTGTAGACGTAGTCCACCTCGTTCGGCCGGCTCACATTGCTGTTCGAGGAGAACTGCACCTGGCCGTACTTGCCGGCGTACTGCGCGTAGCTTGCCTGCACCATCGTCTTACCGTTCGCGTCCAGGGCGTAGACCGCGCCGAGCCGCGGAACGATCGTCGTGGTATCCACCGCGTGAATGTCGCCGGTCGCATTCGAGCGCACCATCTCGAGGCGCGTGCCAAGATCAACGGTCAGCCGACGATTCACCGTCCAGCGATCCTGCGCGTACAGCGACGATGTTTTGATGTCAATCTTCGCGCCGCGGAACGCCTCGAAGCTGAAAATCTCCGAGCGGCCGGGAGCGAAGTTCGGCGTCGGCGATCCGTTTGCTTCGAGCAGCGGCTTACCGGTGGTGTCCGTCACGTAATCGCTCGCAAACACGTAACCGGTTGACGACTGCGAGTTGCCGCCAATGCCGGTCGAGACGAAGTACTCCCCACCGGCTTTGACGTCATGGCTGCCAGTGCGGCGCGTCGAAAACATCCGCGACACGCTGCCGGTGATCTGCTGGTTGTTGCGCTGCTCCGGGTCCGTCGCGTCGAGATACGGCGCGTGGTAGAAGAGCCCACCCGGTGAGGTTGCGCCGAGCGTGACAAACGGCGAATTCGTCAGCAACGTGCTGCTTCCGCCGTTCTTCTGGAACTGCTGCTTCTTCTGCGAATACTGCAACGTGGCGAAGTAGGACGAACCGGCGATGCCGTTGTAGCTGACGACCATCAGTCGGTTCGGCAACTGGCGCGTGACGAGGACGTTCTTGTCCAGAATCGCCGCCGCAGGCACACCAGACGTATTCACCTGCTCGGTGCTGTTGTTGATGTAGGTTCCCGAAATCGAATCCGCCAGCCGGAAGCGACCCGTGACCTTCACCTCACCGCGTCGGTTATGTTCGCTGCGCGTGTACGACAGTCCGGTCTGCGAGAACGTGTTCGGCGTGTTCGTCGTTTCCCAGCGGCCGGCGCCAAAGAACCAGATGCGGTCTTTCGAGATGGGACCGCCGAAGGTCGCCTCGTGCGTCTTGCCGACGGCGCTCTTGTGCACGACGTTGTTCGTGCGCTCGAACGGGGTCTCGTTGATCCACGCGGGGTTGCTCAGGTTCTCGCGCAGGCTGCCGCTGAAGGCGTTGCCGCCGCTCTTGGTGACGATGTTCACGACGCCGCCCGAAAATCGGCCGTACTCCGCGGAGATGCCGTTGGTCAGCACCGTCGTGTTCTGGATCGCATCCTCGATGTAGAGGTTATTTGCGGTGCCGTTGATCGTGTCGTTGACGTCGACGCCGTCGACCATGAACACGTTGTCGAATCCGTATGCGCCGGAGATCGCAACTTGATTGGTCGTGAAGGTGTTGTTCGTCAGTCCGGGCGCCAGTTCGGCGATGTCCACGGGGCGGCGGCCCATCGGCAGCGCGTCGATCTGGTGCTTCTCGAGACTCTGTCCGGTTGCGACCGTCGTCAGCGTTGACGGCGCTTCAGCGGTAACGGTCACCGTTTCTGTGCGCGCGGCGAGCGACATGGTGGCGCTGACTTCGATGATGCCGCCGACGGTGAGCACGACGCTGTCGCGGCGAGCGGGCTTGAAGTTGGTCAGCTCGAACGTGACCGTGTACGAGCCCGCGGGCAATCCTTTGATCGAATACACGCCATTGACGTCGGTCACCTCGGACCGATCGCCGAGAAGTGCTGCCGAAGAAGCAGTCACCGTAACGCCTGGGAGCGCGAGGCCGTCCGCGGAAGTGGCGGCGCCGGTTAGAACAGCCGTTTGCACTCCCTGCGCGCCGGCGGGGATGGCGCAGAGCAGCATGCCGGTCAGGCACACGACGGCGGTACACCAACGGTTCTTCACAACGTTTTCTCCTTAAAAGAAATGCGCGAGTTCCGGGGTCAGCAGGCTTATCGGCCTTACGGAAGAGGCTCTGCAATGAAACTGTCCGTTCGTGGCAGATCGGTGACGTCACGTGCACGCTATTACGCTTCTGTAGAATTCCCCGATGCCCGAGACCCTCACGGCCGCGGAGCGGCTCGATCGCCTGACGATCTCGTCCTTCCACCGGCGTGCGGCCCTCCTGCTCTCCTACGTCTTCTTCTTCGAGTTGGGGGACTTGAACAGCTTCGCCTACGCCGCCCCGGCGCTGCGGCTGCACTGGCAGCTGTCGCTGCAGACGATTGCGACGATTACGTCCGCATCATTCGTCGGCATGTTCGTCGGCGCGACGACGGCGGGGACGCTGTCCGATCACATTGGGCGGCGGCGCGCGCTGACCTTGACGACGCTCTGGTATTCGGTGATGTCGCTGTTGAACGCCAGCGCATGGGATGTCCCGAGCCTCTTCATCGCGCGCCTGCTCACCGGTGTGGGTCTGTCGGGCATGACCGTGGTCGCAATGACGTACATCGGCGAGATGTTTCCGTCACGGGTGCGCGGCAAGTTTCAAGCGCGCATCCTGATGTTCGGTCTAATCGGCATCCCGGCGACCGCCTACGTCGCGCGCATCGCCGTGCCGGCGACCGATTGGGGCTGGCGCCTGATCTTTGTCTGGGGAGCACTGGCGATCTTCTTCCCGCTGTTCGCGAGGAGGCTCGAAGAATCACCGCGCTGGTTGGAGCATCGAGGGCGCCACGACGAAGCCGAAGAGATTCTTGGGCGCATCGAGCGTGAGAGCGCGCACGTTGCCAACGACGACCGGCGAGTCGCATCGCGAATCCCGAATGCCGAATCCCGCCGTCAGAGCATCGGCATAAAAGGCCTGATTCGATCGGGCGCCGGCCCGCGCGCGCTGTTGCTCATCGCCGTGTGGTTCTGTCAGACGCTCGGCTTTTACGGATTCAACGCGTGGGTGCCGACGCTGCTCGCCGAGCAGGGCATTCCAATCGCACGGACGCTGTCGCAGTCGTTCGCCATCTCGATCGGCGTGATTCCCGGCGCATTCGTTGCGTCGGTGATTGCAGATCGCTGGGAGCGCAAATATCTGATCGCGCTCGTTGCCGTCCTCGTCGGCACATTCGGCATGATCTACGGCCTGAGCTTCAACACCTGGATCATCGTTACGTTCGGTTTCCTTGTAGCGATGGGCCAGCAGGTGTTCGCGCCGATGTTGTACGCCTATACGGCAGAATGCTTCCCCACGACTGCGCGCAACACGGGCGCCGGTCTCTCGTACGGCATCGGCCGCCTCGGCAACGCGGTGGGTCCTCTGATCGTCGCGTCTCTGTACGCGACGTACGGCTACCGCAGCGTGTTCGCCTACATCCTGGTGTGCTGGGTGCTTGTCGCACTCCTCGTTCTGGCGTTCGGTCCGCGGATGAACGCGCGGACGCTGGCCTGAGGGACCTTCAGGTCCGCTCCGACAGCGATTCGTAGGCGAGCGAGCGAACGATGACGGTCTGCTGGCGGAAGCGGACAGCAAGCTCCCGCGAATAGTCCGACCACCACTGCCGATCGAGCTGTTCGGTCATCGTCTCGACAACCACAACGTCATCGCGGTGCACGGCACCTTCGGGACTCTCCCACGTGCCTTCCGCCGGGGCGCGTGTATAGGCGGTAACCCCGCCAAATCGATCCGTCAGCTCACGTCGGATCCGTGCGAAGAGCTCGCGTCCGATCGGCGCGCCTTCGTTGTCGTAGATTGGCAGGATCAGCTGAACGAGGTAGCCGGTCATGGGATGACCACAACATAGCGTCCGACATGATCCCATGTGGCATCCGCCAGCGGCAGGATGCGCGGCACGCGGGCGGAAGCAAGATCGGCTGGAATAGTGACCACCGCATCATGCGGAAAGGGCCGCATCGCGGCCAACTGCTCGACGCTGACGCTCTGGATCTGACCGTCGCGCAGTTGCGAACGGAGCTGCGGCTGAAGATAGTAGACGAACGAGACGCGTTGATCGAAAACGAAGATCGTTTTCGGCAGACGGCCGGACGCATTGAAGTACGCGGCGAGGTCGCGCGCGGAGTGTTCTTCAGCGAGACGGGGCCCGAACGCGAACAGTGCGGTTGCGAAGATCGCCGCAGTCGCCAGCGTCACCGCACGCCACACCCGCTGAGCTGTAAACGACGCCACCGCCAGAATCGCAATCGCCGGCATCGCCGGAAGGATGTACGTCACAGCCTTCGACTGTGCAAGCGTGAGCAGCACAATTGCCGATCCGAGCCACGACCAGGCGACGCGGTGTGGCGCGTCGAACGAGACGCGACGGACGAAGACAATCCAGGGCAGCCCGCCGCCGATCACCAGCGGCAGGTAGTACCACCACGGCTGACCGTGATGCTCCTGCGTGGCAGTGGCGAATCCAAGCAGGTGGCGATCGACGAAGTAGTAATGCAGGTAGCCCGGCTGGCGCGCATTCATCGCGAGATACCACGGCAGCGCCACGAACACCGCGATAGCGACGACAAGCGCGCCCCGCCATATCAGGTGCCATGTCAGCGCGCGCGCGATCAAAAGGTAGAGGGCATAGCCGGCACCGACGATGGCGACGCCTTCGAATCCCTTTGTGAGAATCGACAACCCAAGGACGACACCGGCCAGTGTCCACCGCGACCGCCACAGAAAGCCAAGCGCGAGGTTGGTGAACGGCACGAGCGCGATGTCATGCACCGGCGCCTGCGCCAGCAGAAACGGAAGGGCCATCGTCGCGTAGCAGCCTGCTGCCATGCAGGCAACCTGCGGGCCTGACCAGGCCCGCCCTGCATCGGCCCGCGGCGCATCGGAAAAAAGAACGGCCGCGAGCCAGCCTGTCGTCGCGATCCCGAGCAATGCAAAGATCAGCCCCGGCAGCCGCGCGGCGGCGGTGTTCAACCCGAACACGCGCATCGATGCAGCCTGCGCCCAGAAGAAGAGAATCGGTTTGTCGAGAAACGGACGGCGCAGGAAGCGCGGCACGATCAGATCGCCGCGCTCGACCATCTCCTGCGAGATGGCGGCATGCAGGCCTTCATCTGGATCCGTGAGTGGCGCGTTGAGGAAGAGCGGAGCGAGATAGAGAAGGAGGACGACAACGAGACAAGTTCCAAGCTCCAAGCTCCAAGCTCCAAGCTCCAACGTTGAGGCTTGGAATCTGGAATTTGGAGCTTGGAGCTTTCTTTCTACTTCCAAGCCACGCGAAGCGGCTTCCCGATCAGGTAGTTCGGGTTGACCCCCTGACGCGGGCGGAACTTCTGCGCGCCGCCCTTGTCAACCTCGGACACGTAGAAGTTGCCTTCCATGTCCGTGCTGAAGTCGTGCACGCCCCAGAAGCCGCCGGGGAAATCGCCCCACGTGCCCCATGCATACAGGAAGTGACCGTCGAGATCGTACTTGAGCATCTTGCTCGTGCCGCGATCGAACGCCCAGATCGCGTTGTCGAAGTACTTGATCAGGTGCACGTCAGACGGCGCATCGCCGAACTTCCACTGATCGAGGAACTTGCCGTCCTTGTCGAACACCTGCACGCGATGGTTGCCGCGATCGTTCACGTAAATGCGCAGGGTCTTCGGATCCACGGCGACGCCGTGCACGTTGTTGAAGTAGGCGGGACGGGTGTCGTTGTTGTTCTGCCCCTTCTGGCCCCACTGCGCGATCATCTTGCCGTTCTTGTCGAACTTCACGACGCGCGTGCCGTTGTAGCCGTCAGCCACGACCCAGTCGCCGTTCGGGAAGAAGTCGATGTAGGTCGGGCGATTGAAGTGCTTGTCGTCGGCGCCCGGTTCTCCGAACGTGCCGTAGCGTGCGAGCACCTTCGAGCCGTCATTGCTGAACTTCCAGATCGTGTGCTTGTGGTCGTCGACGAACCAGACCGCTTTCTCGGGATCGTACGGATTGATCGTGATCGAGTGCGGGCGCTGCATCATCGCGTCGTACTTCATGAAGTTGTTCGTATCCGGCAGCAGGTTGCCCTGGCCGTCGAACACCATGATGTTGCGCTCCCACTTCGCATCGACGCCCATCTTGTTGCCGGCGCGCTCCCACGCCTGCATGCCTTCTTCAGCGAGCTGACCGGTGCCGCCGTTGCCCGGAGGGCTGGAGCTCGTCGTATCGCGCCATGGCAGCCGGCCGATCGGGAAGAAGATGCTCGGACCCATGTCGCTCAGCTTCTTCGTCATCGGGCGCTTGATGTTCGGCAGCTCACCGTGCTGCACGGCGTAGATGCGGTTCGGACTTTCAGCGAACACGCTCGACCCCGCGCCGAATGTCCACGCCTCGTTGCCGGGAATCGTGGACAAGTCCTTCGGCCATCCGGCAACGACGTCGTAGCCGCCAAACACGTCCTGGCCGCCCTTCTGATTCGGGATCGCCGAGATGGACGTAAGCCAGCTCTGAGCCGTCACCAACGGGCTGTTCAACAGATATCCCGCCGCCAGACAGATAAGGCCGGTCAGCAGAATCGGTACGCGATTGCGCATCGGTTTCTCCTCAAAATTTGGATGGGCGATTCTATACCTTACGGAGCAAACCAGTAACTGAGCTTGATGGCGAAGGTATTCGTGCCCGCGGCTCCGAATGCGCCGCCGAGATCGCGCCACGGGGAGAAGATCCCCTTCCGCGCGTCTTCGTCCGACGTCGAGAGATTCCAGACGGCAAACAGCGTGCTGCCACGAACATACTCCCACCGGAGCACGATGGTGCCGCGAACTGATTTCTTGTTGAAGTCGGGATTATCGTCCAGCGTCACTGGAGAGAAGTCGAACGATTTTGGCCGTGCCAGCTTGCGGATATCGAAGTAGTTGCCCACGGCAACGAAGGGCTGCAGATACGCTTCGAGCGTCATGTCGCGCGTAAAGGAGTAGGTTGCGCGGCTGGTGATGTTCACCTCGTGCCGCCGCAGCGTCCCGTACACGTTGTCCTCGGTGCCGTCGGCGTCCGCATCGATGTTCTTGATCCACTGGGCGCTGTCGAGCGACGACGTGATCTCGGCGCCGATCGTTGCGACCAGCCGCTGCGACGGCTGCAGGCGAACGTTCGGCTCGAACTGCGTCGCATAGCCCCCGGCCTCGTCGTGGAATGCGAACATCCGCAGGCCGCCACCCCACTGCTTACGGGAGTCGCTGTCGACACGCACGTTGATCCAGCTGCCCGTGGGAAACAGAATCGCCGGTCCGCCGCGCGTGTCCACATCGTCGTAGTGCGCCGGGCGGTCGAAAACGCCGACGAACAGGTGCCAGAAGTTTTTGAAGTTGACGTTGCCGTTGACGCCGCCCCATCCGCCGATGCGCAGCCCCTCGTCATTCCACTGCCGGCCGCCGAAGAAATTGATCGAGCTGTTGCGGATAAATGACTTGGGGTCCGGCTGAAAAAGAAAGACGCCGCCATTGATTTCGTTCTTGTCCGGTCTGGCGAAGAAGAAGCCCATGTCCGCATTACGGAACGACGGCGAGAACCGGTCGACATGGCCGTTCACATTGAAGTACTTCCGCGTGTACTCGGAGTTGACGATGCCGCCGAAGCCGCTGCGCACGACGCCATCGATCGGCGCGCGCGTGCCAACGGCGTGGCCGGCCAGCGCGAAGCGGTTGCGATCGCGCCGAAGCGTCGCGTCGACTCCGGCAAGTGACGCATCGGCATCGAGCTCGCGCGCAACGTTGGTGGCGATGAAGCCGACGTTCGACGTGTCGCCGAGGACGTTGCGCGAAACGCGTGCGACGCTGTACAGCGAGCGCGGCTCGATCACTTTCCGTTCACGCTGTGTCAGTGTGAGGCCGAGCGAGTCAACTGTGGCGTCAACGGTGCCGGACTCGCGCGACGTGATCGCGGTGAGCGCGCCGTAATTCCACCGGGACGTCTTACCAGTCAGCTTCGCAGCACCAAAAATCGTCGTTGTATCCGGCTTCTTGACGAGCGTTTCGTTGTCGGCCAGTTCGAAATGATTCGGCTGCTGGCCGATGCGACGCGAATAGAAGTCCGGCGCTTGGCCAAACGGCAGAACGAACGTCTGGCTGTCTTCGAGGAAGAATGGCCGCTTCTCGGGATAGAACGTCTCGAACACCGAGAGGTTCAGCACCGACGGATCCGCTTCCACTTGGCCGAAGTCGGGATTCACGGTCGCCGACAGGCTTGCCGATGAGCCGAGGCCGATGCGCAGATCGAATCCGGCGTTGCCGGCGGCCGACGCGGCGCCCGCGCTTTCCGTCTGCAGCTGGCCGAGGACATACGGCGTCAATTCGAGACGACGCGGCGGCGAAAGACGGTCGTCAAAAATCAGGTGAGCGAATCGCGACACGACACCGGTGGCACCACGCGGCTTGGCGATCCACCAATCCTGCTCGCCCCGCTCGAAGACGTCGCGCCGGACTTGAAAGCCCCACACCGTGCGGTCGCCAGCCTGCGCCGGGAACCGCATCTGCGAAAACGGAATGCGGAACTCGGCGTTCCATCCTTGTGCGGTTCGCGCCGTGACCACCTCCCAGACAGCCTCGTAGTCATTGTTGGTGCGCGTGTCCTCGACCTGGAGGTAATCGTTCTGCACACCCGAGGCATTTACTTCGAACACGTACGCGTTCTGATGGTCGTGCGCGGTGTCAAAGGCGATGTAGGCCTTGTCGCTCGGCGGCGCATTTCCGCGCCGTGCCAGGCCATCACGCACCTGCGACGGGTCGCGCATGAGCATCTCCATCGCGACATAGATATATCGGTCGTCGTAGGCAACACGGACGGTCGTGGTCTCGGTCGGCGCAGCCATGTTGTCCGGATCCTCCTGCTGCAGATCCGAGATGACTTGCGTCCGCTGCCATGGCTCATCGTCGATGCGACCGTCGAGCCGAATGCTCGAGCCGGGTCCGACGCGCAGTGCGTGAATCTCTTTACCGACCTTATCCTGCGCCGCAGGCTCGCTGTCCGTGGAATTGATTTGCGCGTATGAGAGGCGGGCTCCGCCTGTGAGGAGGATCCATACCAGGGTGGCCGCGGTCCAAGTGGACGCGCGCATCCGGTGTTTTTGCTGTTAGACGCCGTTCGTCGAAAAATGGCCGAACGGTCACAACCGTTCGCGGATCTGCGCCATGTGATGCTGCAGATGCCCCAGGTAGTCGATTACGAGCGCCTCCAGCGTCAACGGCTGCGAATCGTCGATGACACACGAGACGTTGTACTTGTCGGGCGGGATGTGCGCCATCACATCCGCCAGGTGCAGGTTCAGGTGGGTCCACAGGGTCACGAGGTGCGCCCAGTCCGCATCCTGATAGCCCTGCGAGGAGACCCAGTGATTCTGTTCGTACCCGGGCAGCACGAGCCGGTCGGCTTGCTGTGCGCGCACGAAACGCTGATGGTTGTTGGCCGCCGAGTCGATGAGATGGCCCAGCACCTCCTTCGGCGACCAGGCGCCGGCCGCCGGTCGTCGCGCCGCAGCGCGCGCATCGACCGACATCAGCTCCTTCGAAAAGCTGTTTGCGACGCTGCGGAGCTCGGTCGCAGTTCCTTGTACCGACGGCGCCGCCGTCATGGCGCCAGTGACGTTACATACGCGGCCAGCGCCATCATGTCGTCTTCCGTCAGCTTGGCAACGACGTCCTTCATCAGCGGACTCCAGAGCCCGTGACGCGAGCCGACCTGCATGTCGTAGAGCTGGCGCGCGAGGTAGCTGGCCTGCCGTCCCGCGATCGCCGGCACCGGGTCGAGGCCGCGCAGACCGGGCCCATGACAGACATCGCAGCGAATCGTCTTGCCGTTGCCGCCGGTCGTCGCCAGCATCTCGCCCTTCTTCAGCGTGCCGGGTGGCACGTAGGCTGTGAACGGCGAGTGCGGATTGCGTATGTTCTGCGCATCGTCCGGATCCTCGGGCATTTCAACCAGCCGGTTGCCCAACGGAACCTTGTCGCCGCCCGCCGCCGGCAGGAAAAGGTTGTTCGCATTGGGAGCGAACTTCGGGATCATCGTCGTTTCAACGACCTTGTTCTTCGGGTAGTACTTGACGGCGGCGAAGTACTCGGCCGCCTGCTTCCATTCTTCAGGCGTCATCGCCGCGGCCATCAGCGGCATCTCCCATGCGTTCGCCTTGTTCTTGTCCGACGTGTGGCGCAGGCCGTTCTTGAAGTCGGCGAGCTGGTTCATGAAGTACTGAACCGACGTTCCGGAAACAGGTGCGTTCTCGGGCTTACCCGTGCCGTTCGGAAAGTGGCACAACGCGCAGGCTCGAATGCCGCGTGCCTTGTCGCCGTGCGCGACGATATCGGGCATATTCGGATGCTCGTTCGGATACCAGTCGACCGGACCGTAGTCGTTGGCAATCTCCGTCACCGTCCATGACCCCGTACCACCCGGCAGTGTGCGTTTCCGGCCATCGTCGGCGGGCGTGCCGCCGCGTGCGCAGTCGACCGGACGCTGCACGGTGCATTTCTTCGAGTAGTCGGAATCGGCCGGCGGTGGATCGACGTAGCCGTATGCCCAGAGCGGCATTCCTGCCGCGCGTACCAGCACCGCCCCCGCCGTGGCGAGGACCAGACTCACCGCCAACGTTCCGATGATCCGTCTCATTACGCCCCCACGGTGCATACCATAGCATTGTTGCCGTTGCGCCTTCGCGTCTTCACCACCCTCTACCTGCTCTCGGGTGCCGCCGCGCTGCTCTACGAGGTGGCGTGGCTGCGGCTGCTCACGATGTCGACGGGGCACACCACAGCTGCTGTCGGCGCGGTGCTCTCGGCATTCATGGGCGGACTCGCAATCGGCGCGTGGACCGGTGGACGAATCAGCAGCGGCTTGCCCGCACCGCGTGCGTTGCGGATCTACGCGGCGCTAGAGGTGACGATTGCGATCTTCGCTTTAGTGATCCCGCTGGCGCTCAACGCGATGCGCCCGCTGCTGGCGTGGGCGTACGCGAACGGAACGGGCGGAGCGATGTTTGGCGCAACACGCCTGGTCGTTTCGATCCTTCTAATCGCGTTGCCTGCTGCCGCCATGGGAGCCACCTTTCCCGTCGGCGTCGTCAGCGTCGGCAACAAAGACGCGGCGGAACTGTATGCCGCCAACACAGTCGGCGCCGCAATGGGAGCCGCGCTTACCGGATTCGTCCTTCTGCCGTCGTTTGGCTTGTTCGGAGCAACGCTCGTCGGCATCGTGCTGAATGTCATCACGGCGCTCGGAGCAGTGGTCCTCAGCTCCGCGGGCCCTTCGAGCCCGCAAATTGAATCGCCGCCCAGATTCGCCGACCGGAAGGGTCCGCGCCGCGGCGTTCGAGAGCCAGCCTTCCTTCTCGCCATCTCGGGCTTCGTCGCGTTGACATATGAAGTCATCTGGACACGCGTGCTCGCGATGACGCTCGGCCCGACGACGTATGCGTTCAGCGCGATGCTGGTGGCGTTCATCGCGGGCCTCGCGATCGGATCGGCCGTCGCCGCCGCTCTCGTGCCGCGCACGAAACGTGCCGATCTCTGGCTGGGACTCGCATTGATTGGGGCCGCCGCCGCTGCGCTGCTGGCGTCGTGGCGTGTCGATCGGCTGCCCGTCACCATCGCCCTGGCCGCTGGACGGGCGGATGCGAGCTTCGCGTCCGTATTCGCGCTCGATGTGGCGATTGCCATCGCGATGTTGCTGCCGATGACAGTCGCCCTCGGCGCGACGTTCCCGTTTGCCATCGCGCTCGCGTCCGGCAGCGCGGATGCTGAGGCGCGTGCGGCGGCGACCGTCTACGCGGCAAACACGGCTGGCGCGATCACAGGCGCACTCGCGGCCAGTTTCATCCTCGTGCCCCAGCTCGGCTTGCAGCGCTCGCTGGGACTTGCCACCGTCCTCGCCGCTGCTGCGGGAGCGTTCGTCTCTCGATCGACGTCGGCTCGGGCGGCGGCGTTGGCCGTCGTCGCGCTTGCCCTGGTGCTGCCCACTTGGAACCACACGCGTCTGGTGAGCGGGGCGTACCGGCTGGCGCCGATTTTCGCGGCACGCGACGTTGAAACCACGCTCGACGCGGGTGACCTTATCTATTACGGCGAAGGATCGGCCGGAACGGTTTCCGTACGGGAACTGATCGGCGTGCGGTCGCTGGCCATCGACGGCAAGGTCGATGCGTCGAACGGCTCCGACATGCTCACGCAGAAGCTGCTGGCGCATCTGCCGCTGCTCCTGCACGACAACCCTCGCACCGTCTACATCATCGGCCTCGGCAGCGGCGTTACGCTTGGTGCTGCGCTGACGCACCCGATCGATCGGGTCGTTGTCTCAGAAATTTCGCCGGAAGTTGTCGTCGCGTCGCGCGCATTCAGTGCCGAGAACCACAATGCGCTGAGCGACCCGCGCGTGCGCCTCATCGTCGGCGACGGCCGCTCGCATCTGCTGCTGTCGCAGGAGCAGTACGACGTGATCATCTCGGAGCCTTCGAATCCATGGATGGCCGGCGTATCGACTCTCTTCACCCGCGAGTTCTTTGCCGCGGCGCATCGGCGGTTGAAATCCGGCGGCATCCTCTGCCAATGGGCGCACACCTACAACATCGCCGATGCGGATCTGCGCTCGATTGTCTCCACGTTCATGTCGGAATTTCCGGACGGCAGTGCATGGCTTGTCGGCGAGTCCGACCTTCTGCTCGTCGGCTCCTCAGGGCCGCTGCGAGCGCTCGATGAAGGCATGACGCGCGCATGGCAGCGCCCCGGCGTGGCGGCGGATCTCGCCGAGGCAGCCGCACGGGATCCGTTCAGCATCATGAGCCTGTTCGTCGCGCGCGGAGCGGACCTGCGAGCCTATGCCGCTGGGGCAGGGGTGCAGTCGGACGACCGGCTGGCGCTCGAGTTTTCCGCGCCGCGGGCGATCTACGGGCGATTTCAGAATGCGAACGTCGGTCGTCTGCGCTCCATCGCCGCGCGTGCGCAGCAGCCACGCGCGGTGTCCGTGGCGCGCGCGAGCGCGACCGCCGAGAGCTGGCGGAACCGTGCCGCGATGCAGACGCGAGCGGACTCGCCGGAGCTGGCGTATCAGGACTATCTCGAAGCGGTACGGCTGGCGCCCGACGATCCGATGGTCCTGGCGGGATATGTCGGCGCGGCCGCTGCCAGCAGCCACCTTGATGCGGCGGACCGTTACCTGCGCGAGCGGATTGCTGCGCGCGAGGCGCCGATCCTGGAGATGGAACTGTCGCGCGTGCTCGCGGCGCGCGGCGATCTAAAGGGTGCCGCCACCGCTGCGCAGCGGGCGGCGGCGCTCGACCCTTCCAGCGACCGCGCACTCGAACAGTTGGCGACGGTCCTCGCCGACGAGCGCAACGACGTTGCGCTCGAACAGCTGACCGTCCTGCTCGTTCGCACCGGCGCGACGCGGCCGGTCACGCTCTACGCGCAGATGAGGCTCGCGGAACTGCGTGGGCGATTCGATCAGGCGGTGGTGTTCGGCGAACGGCTCGTCGCCAGCGGCGGAGACGAAGAAAATGCCGCGCGAAACTACAACCTGCTCGGCATCGCCTACGACTCGGCAGCCAACCATGACAAGGCGCGAGAGGCGTTTGAATCGTCACTCCGCATCGCGCCGCGTGCGCCTGCGGTGCTGATGAATCTCGCCTTGTCACAGCTGCGCGCTGGGCACCCGGCGGAAGCGGAGAAACGGTTTTCTGAAGCGCTCTTTCTTTATCCGAATCTTACGGCCGCACGGGACGGACTCGCACAGGCGCGCGCCGCGGCGCGGCGCGAATAGAGGCTGGTACCCGGCTTACTTGCCCACCCGCTCTATTTCGCGGGCGCGGCGGGCGGTAGGTACCACTTGAAGCCCAGCTGCAGAATCTGCTGCTCGTGCTCCCGATTCCCCTCGTGGCAGGCGTGCTCCCATGATTCGGCGGCGTACGGATCTTTCGCGTCTGCGGCACGCTGCCGGCGCTGAGGCGCGCGCAGCGTGAACGGCCTGGTGAACGTCTCAGGATCGTCAATGGTTGCCGAGTAGTCGAGAAAATTTGGCGCAACGAGCCGGATGCGCTCCGTTACCTTCGCATTCGGACCGATGAAGTTGCCAGCGCTGTCCAGCCACATCTTTCCGTTCAGGTTCGTGGTCTCGATGACGAGCGTGTCGCCCTCGAAATGACCGCGCGCGGTTCCCATCCAGAGCCGCACATCGCCGGCGGGACGTGGCCGGTTGTCCAGCGGAATCACTCGGTAAATATGCCCCCAATTGAGCATCATGATGACCGTATCTTTCGTCTGCACCAGCTCGTATCCGCGTTGCGAATAACGCGGCACGCTCTTCATGCAGAACGCCTGCGGGTCGTAATACAGGTGCTTCGACGGATCCGTGGACCAGACTTCGCGACCGAGGCCTTCCCTGTGCGCGTTGCGCTCGGCCAGCGCCCAATCTTTGTACGGCAGCTTACCGTCAGCAGGGTCTGCCACCCAGCTCTCCCACGGCGGCGTCGTCACGTCGAGGAACTCCGGGATCAACTCGATGTCGTCACCGCTCCACGTGCCGCCCCAGCGCCCCTGCAAATCCGGCTGTCCATCCTGTGTACGCGGGGGTGTAAACGGCGGAAGCTTGTCGCGCTCCACGGACCAGGCCTTGGCGCCCGGGCCAAGCTTCCCTTCGGGCCAGTCCTTCGGATTGAAGATGGCTTGCGCGCCGGCCGCTGACGTCAGCGCCAGCATCAGGGATGCGGCGCCGATCATCGGTCGCAGATGCATTGGTCGTCTCATTTCTTGGTGAACTGATCCTCGAGCTGATACGCATAGCACTCGTATTCGAGCAGCTCGACGTTGGCATCAATGCGACGATACAGAATCGCGCTGAGGCTCCACGGGCGCGTAAAGACCTTCGGGTCTTCGATCGTCACGTCGTAGCGCATGTGGTACGGGCTGATAGGCGTATACCGCTCCACGACATGCAGCTCGTCGCTGTGATAGTTACCGGCGCGATCGAACCAGGTCTCCTCGCCGAAGTCGACACTGTCGACGACGAGCGTGTTGCCTTCCCAGTGGCCGCGCGAATCGCCCATCCACCAGTCGATGTGACCCTCCGGATGCGGATTGCCGTTCATGTAGATCTGGCGAATGGTGTGGTTGTACTCGTAGAGCACATTGACCTTGTCGTTCTGCTGCACGATCTGGAACGGGAAGGGCATGAACGTGATGCGCGGCACGCCCGAGAGATAACACTTCGATTCCGGATCGAGCGTAGCGCGCTGCGCCGCGTTCTCCTTCTTCTTGGCGAGCGCTTCCGGCTTGTAGGGAATCTCGTTGCCAACGACAACACCGCGACCTGCGGGGACGCCAAGGGTCGCGCCGTGATCCTGCAGGTCCCACGCGGCCGTATCGAGTACCTGCCAGATGCCCTGTATGTCCGGCTGTCCATTGGCCAGCTTCGGCGGCGTGTACGGCGGCATGTTTGCCGGCGCCTGCGCATGCGCGGCCGCCGGCAGCACGATGACGAGGCACAGAGACGCAGAGACACAGAGGTACAAGAAATTTCTCTGTGCCTCGGTGCCTCTATGGCGCGACGCTGGTGTTGTCATCATGGTGCGGAATCTTGAAATAGAATCGTCGGAATGTCCACATTCAAAATCGCCGTTATAGAGGGGGATGGCATCGGCCACGAAGTCGTTCCCGAAGGATTGCGGGTGCTCGAAGCGGCCGGAAAGAAGTTCGGCTTGTCCTACGAGATCACCCATTTCGACTGGAGCTGCGAGGTCTACGCCAAGACCGGCCGTATGATGCCGGAAGACGGGCTGGAGCAGCTGAAGAAATTCGACGCGGTGTTCCTCGGCGCGGTCGGCTATCCGGGTGTGCCCGACCACGTGTCGCTGTGGGGTCTGCTCATCCCCATCCGGCGCGGCTTCGATCAATACGTGAACCTGCGTCCGGTGAAATTGTTCAAGGGCGTGAAGACGCCGCTCGCCAACCGCAAGCCCGAAGAGATCGACTTCGTCGTCGTCCGCGAGAACACGGAAGGGGAGTACTCCTCAATAGGTGGCCGCATCTTCAGCGGCACCGAGAATGAGTTCGCGATTCAGGAAACAGTGTTCACCAAGCGTGGTGTCGATCGCGTGATGCGGTATGCGTTCGATCTCGCGCGCAAGCGGCGCAAGCATCTGACGGCCGCCACCAAGTCCAACGGCATCATCCACACGATGCCCTTCTGGGACGAGCGCTTCGATGCGCTGAGAAGCGACTATCCTGACGTGAAGATCGACAAGTTTCACATCGACATCCTCACTGCGCACTTCGTCCGCAATCCCGACTGGTTCGACGTTGTTGTCGGCAGCAACCTATTCGGCGACATCCTGTCGGACCTCGGTCCTGCGGTTGCGGGCGGCATCGGCATCGCCCCGTCCGCGAACCTCAATCCCGAGCGGAAGTTCCCTTCCATGTTCGAACCGGTGCACGGCTCGGCGCCCGACATCGCCGGTCGCAATATTGCCAATCCGATCGGCACCATCTGGTCAGCGGCGCTGATGCTCGATCACTTCGGCGCGCCGCAGGCAGCGCGGGCCGTGGAAAACGCCATCGAATCGGTCTGCGAAAAAGGTCCCCACACACCGGACTTTGGTGGCAAGGCGACTACGCAGGACATGGGCAAGGCCATCGCGGCTGCTGTATAGTCACCCGCACACCGGAATCGCTCGACGCCGCCGACGCGCACTGCGTTTCGGCGGACACGTCCCAGGAGGAACAATGTTCAGATTGCGCGCGGTGGTTCTTTCACAGCGGTGGGCGCTCGGACTCTTCGCGCTCCTGCTGACGCTGGGGCTTGCGGCCCCGGCCGCGGCCCAAGGCGAACGTGGCGTCATCGGCGGCACGGTCGCTGATGCACAGGGAGGCGTCCTCCCTGGCGTGACCGTCACGGCGCGCAACGTCAACACCGGCTTCACGCAGACCGCTGTTACCGAAGCGGACGGTAAGTATCGGTTCGGCGCGCTGCCGCTCGGCACCTACGAGGTGAAAGCGGAGCTGACGGGTTTTACCACGGCAACCATTACGAACCTCGTGCTCACGGTCAACCGCGAGCTGCAGCAGAACATCACCATGGGTCTGAGCACGCTGCAGGAGTCGGTGACTGTAACCGGTCAGGCGCCGGTGGTCGAAGTCACCAAGAGCGAAGTCTCGTCGGTGATCACACAGCAGCAGATCGAGACGCTGCCGGTGGCAAACCGCGCGGCCGTCACGCTCGCGCTTCTGTTGCCGGGCACGAGTCAGGACGGCACGCGTCCGCGCCGCAGCAACGCGCAGGTGGGCGCCGGCACGCTGCAGTTCACGACGACCAATCTCGCCGACGGGACGATGAACATGTCGACCAAGGCCGGCGAGCCGCGTCAGGATTTCCCGCAGGCGGCGATTCAGGAGTTCAAGGTGTTCACGACGCAGCCGCCCGCCGAGTACGGCGGCCGCGCCGGCGGCGTCATCAACGTCATCACCAAGAGCGGCACCAACAGCTTCAGCGGCGAGGGGTACGAGTTCTTCCGCAACAAGGGGATGGGACGGCTCGACGAGTTCACGCAGGCGGCTGAAGACGCCGGCCAGGGCAAGAGCCGATACACGCGCCATCAGTTCGGCGGCGCGCTCGGCGGACCGATCGTCATGAACAAGATCCACTTCTTCGTCGCGGAGGAGTACACGGAAGAGAACTCGAGCTATCTCGTGAGCACGGGCGTGCCGCAGTTCTACGGGAAGTACGAAGGCGTCTTCGACCAGAAGCTGCCGAACCAGATGTTCTTCGGCCGCGCGGATGGCCAAATCTCGCCGAAGCAGAGCGGCTTCGTCCGTTGGGCGTACGAGCGCCAGGAGTTCAGCTGCGAGGGGTGCGGCGGCAAGTCCGCGAATGCCGGCAACACGCTGATTCCGCGCGACGCGCTCGTGATGGGACACACGTGGGTGCTCGGCTCGAAGTTCCTCAACGAGTTCCGGTTCAACTACGCCCAGCAGCATCAGTATCAGAGCCCGGGCGGCCTGCCGTACTACAAGAAGTTCGACTTTTCGCCGGCACGGTTTGCGGGCACGACGCCGACCTACAACTTCCCGAGCTTCTCGTGGGGCAACGACAATTTCTTCCTGCACCACGCAATGATTCGCGAATGGCGCGACGACTTCTCCGTCTCGCAGGGCGGCCACAATGTGAAGTTCGGCGCCGACATCCAGAACCTGCCGCTCGAAGAAGACGCCCAGGGCAACCCGGCCGGGACCTGGACGATCTCGCAGGATCAATTCTTCGACGATGCCAATCCGGTGGTAATGGCCAACCTGAAGGGCGCCACGCGCTTCACGGCATCGTTCCCGGGTCTGGTTCGCCAGCAGGCGCACCACTACTTCCAGTACTACGCGCAGGACGAGTGGAAGGTAGCCGCGGGCCTGACATTGAATTTGGGACTGCGCTACGACCTCGACACGCGCATCTGGAACGACGATCGCAAGAACGACGGCTCGTTCTACCCGAAGATCCTGCCGTTTGTGAACTTCTCGACACGCGGCGACAAAAACAACTGGTCCCCGCGCCTCGGGCTTGCATGGGACCTGAAGAACGACGGCAGGGACGTCGTGCGTGCGGGCTACGGCCGGCTGTTCAACACGATCATGAACGGAACGCCAGGCGCTGAAACGACGACGCTGCTGCAGACAAGCATCAGCATCGCGAACCCGACGTATCCGGACCCGTACGGCGGCCGCTCGCCCGCGTCGTTTGCCTCGACGGCGCCGCCCAACATCGCCATCGTCGACGACAACATGGTCAATCCGTACTCCGACATGTACAACGTCGGCTACTCACACCAGCTTGGCGAGAACATGGCGATCAACGCCGACGGCGTGTATACGAAGTCGAACGCCTTCAACGCCGCCGTGAACATCAATTCGCCGCTGCAGTCCTCACCGGGCATCGCGGCGACGCCGACCGTGCGTCCCTATCCGGCATGGGGCAACATCTCGCAGGTGCAGTCGATCGGCACGCAGGATTACAAGGCACTGCTCGTGCGCGTCGAGAAGCGGCTCTCGAATCACTACCAGTACACGGCGTCGTATTCGCTGCAGAAGGTCACCGACAATTCGTTCGGCGGCACCTCGACGGGCACGATTACCGATGCCTACAACCGGCAGTGGGACAACGGCTACAGCAACGCGGATCGCCGTCATGCTGCGGTCTTCAGCGGCGCGTATCAGGCGCCGGCCGATGTCATTGTCGGCATGGTGTGGACACTGCGCACCAGCGCGCCGTTCAGCGCGCGCGCGGGACGGGACCTCAATGGTGACGGCGCGACGACCGACTTCGTGCCAGGGACAATCAAGGGCATGGGCAATCGCGACAACGACGCGATGATGAAGGCCGTCAATGCCTATCGCGCGGCCAACGCGCTGGCGCCCGTGACGCTCGTCAACAACACCAACGGCTACAACCGCTTTGACGTCCGCGTCAGCAAGGCGTTCAACCTTGGCAGTCGCCGCCGTGCGGAGTTGATCGGCCAGGTCTTCAACCTGTTCGGCCGCACCAACCTCGGAGGCATCGGCAGCAGCTTCAACACCAACGCGCTGTCAAACACATTCGGCCAGCTGACGACGGCGCAGCCGCGACAGCAGGGAGAGGTCGCAGTCAGGTTCACATTCTGACGCCTTCGCGGTAGGTATCAGGTGTCAGGCCTGGTCGGTACCAGGCCTGACAGCTGGAACTCTATTTCCAGAATCCGTTAACTCCGATACCAGAACGTGTCGGAGTTCAGGTTCGAAAAACAGCGGGTGTCGGCAACCCTGATACTCGCCCCCGGAACGTCGGTCAGCGGCTCGTTCTTTGTCGCGGGGCAGACGTCCAATCACGATGGCGCCGAGCGGATCGGCGACCTCCTGAACGCCCAGATCGGTTTTTTTCCTTTCGAACTGCGAGACGGAACAACGGTTCTCTACAACCGGTCCCATCTGGTCGCCGTCGCGCTCGACGCGGGCATCAGCGAGGCGGAGCGTGACCCCGGCTACGACGTGGCGACGCATCGCAATGTCGGCATGCTGCTGTCAACCGGCATGCGCGTGAAGGGCCGGGTCGCTGTCTACGCACCGCAGGGGCGGGACCGCCTGAGCGACTACGCACGCTCCCCCGAAATCTTCCGCTACCTCGTTACGCAGAAAAACACGCTCATCATCAACGCAGCTCACATCGTCGAGCTCACGGAGTTAGCTGACTAGCGTTATGGCCACCGAAGCGCCCGCGTCATATATCGACACCCTGTTGAAGCGCGTTGCGTCGCGCGGCGGAAGTCTCGGCATCCGCTTCGAGAGCGGCGCCCCCGTGCGCGTGACCGACGGCGCCGGCGCGGCGCGCGACGTCACCAACCGCACGCTGTCATCTCCGGAAATCGCCGCGGCGATTGCGCCGATCGTCCCCGACACGATTAAGCGGCTGCCGCCGCAGCCGTCGGTTGCCTTCAATTACGACTGCGATGGCGTGGGGCTCTTCAACATCCTCATTCGACGTGAAGGCGACAAGATCTGGGTTTCAATCGATCCGGGCTTCGCGCCGCCGGTTGCAGCAGCACCGCCGCCGCCGCCGCCACCGCCTCCTCCACCGCCGCCGGCACCCACACCGCCAGAGCCGGAACTGATCATCGAAACGACGTCCGTAAGCGCGGTCGTGGAGCCGCCTGGGCCGCTACACGGCTACGGTGCGCCAGCCGCCAACAAC
>Ga0310811_10001118_pt1 | contig 34351 bp, 32 predicted proteins | sample YCmetagenome_FD_207642 | JGI IMG/M metagenome (GOLD analysis project Ga0310811, IMG submission 207642) | Soil microbial communities from experimental microcosm in Duke University, North Carolina, United States - YC | ecosystem: Engineered > Artificial ecosystem > Soil microcosm > Unclassified ... | reverse complement strand
GTTCAGGCTCGTCTCCTTTCGTTCGTGATTGCTCCTCTAGCAGACGCTGTTCCTCTGGGAGTGGAACAAATACACGTGCATAATCCAACAAGGTGCCTACCTTGACAGGGGTGCGATTCCACAAGACCTGCACTCCGTATCGACCCATCTGCATCGAAGCATCCAACACGAGTCGCTTGATGTATGCTAGCTCATCTGGCAGGTACCTGGGATAAGGTCGAGGTTGGGCACGAGCACTGACAGACTTGGTGGAACTGTTGTCCGTTCCACCAAACCGGCTCCAATCCGGTATCCACCATACTTTAACCGTTCCATACCCAGGTTGGATGTGAACACCTTCTGGCTTGTCCTCCTCTGTGAGTTCTGGTTCAGCAGACGTGGACATGTTGTTCGACCACACCTGTCTAAACGCCTGCCAGGGGTGCTTCTTCATCTTGATCGAGCAGGTCTTGCACTCTGCGCCAAACTCGTTTGACATGGTGTTGGTCAACTTGGAGCCCAGTCCGTTCAGTCCACTGGTGATGCGTTGTTCATCATCATTGTAATTGGATGAGGTGGAGTAGCGAGAAAAGATCATGGTTGGGATCATGGTGGGCATAGGAAGGGCAGACTGGTGAGAGGAGGTGGATTCAGATACAGGAACGTGAGTCTGCATCTCCAATGGGATACCCCACCCATCATTCTCTATCGTCATGCGCTGACTCTCCTCGTCAAACACGACACTAATGAACGTAGCTCGAGCTTTGCTGACAGGTTCAGAGGAAGGGGTTGCGTTCTCTGTGTCACCACCACCCTTCTTCCTGGATTTGCTGTGTGGCCTGTTGCTACGAAACACACTGTCCATGGCATTGCTAAAAGGCTCGATCCAGATACGCACCAAGGCATCCGATCCCGTCAACATACGTTGTTCCACCTTGACAGTGTGGGGGAAATCACCAGTCACCACCCATTCAGGCCTGTCCCACCGGACAACTTCCGTGTTGCCCATAAACAGCTCGGGACGTTTGAGAACATGCTCGCGCTGAGTCAGCTCGCTGTAATCAGACGCAGAGGACATGGTGAAGAGGGTTGAATAAGAGAGATAGATAGAGATCAGAGAGATAGATAGAGATCAGAGTGAGTGACTAAATGACCCTGTCTTCTGTTAGTGAGTATGTGTGAGATGGGTAATGGTGAGTCAACCTGTCTCACTACCTTGAACCCAGCTTCCACCTCTTCAGGTAAAAGAACCCTGTCCGACTCACTGAAATGTCTCATGGTCGACGCAAACCCCGTACGTTACGTATCCATGAGTTGGATCCAACCTTGTTAGGACCCCAACACCTCACTGACTTTGGGAATGGATACCGTGTGATTCTCATTGGAGCACCCGGGTCTGGCAAACTCAAGCTCACAGAAGATCTGATGTACACCTGGAGTCCGTACTATGCGTCATGCCGGGCGTTCTGTGGTAGCGATCAGTCGGTGTCAGATTTTGAGAAGCTGATCCACCCTGTATTCGTTCACACCAAGATCGACATGAAGGATGCCACACCCCTCACCAATCTCGAAGACCGCCAGAAGCTGGCGAAACGTATCTTGGAACCGCGTGGACTCGTTCCGTGGCACATGGAGATCATGGATGATTTCGCGTACAAGAAGGACTATTTCAAGAGCGAGTTCTTCCAGATGAAAGTGCGTAATAGCCGTCACTGGCGTTTGATTGATGTGATTGCTGCTCAGACACCCCGCGATCTTCCCGATGATGCCAAGCAGTGTAGTGACGGTGTGTTCATCTTCCCGTTCGGTAACATCAAGTTCCGCAAGATCCTCTTCGAGAGCTTTGGTATTGGCCTGGACTTTGGTGAGTTTTGCGACCTGATGGATCAAGTCCATGCCGAAAAGTTCACTGCGCTGTTCATTGACCTGAAGAAGGCACGAACGACCAGCCAAGAACCAGAAGACATCTATTTCTACTACAAGGCAGATATTCATCGCATCCCCAAGGGCTGGAAGCCATGCGCATGGGACTACTGGAACCATGGCGACCAGCGCATGAAGGAGACAGATGAACTTCATACACAGTGGAGTTAAGAGAGAACATAGACATTATCCACTCAGTCATCCAGGATGGACGCATCAAACCGTCCGACACCTGTATAGGATGGTGGTTCCTCCGACTCGTCGCCCTCTGGAACAGAATCCAATGGAGTGCTCGTACTCCTTCGAAACACTCTAGTCTCCTCCTCTACCAATTCCGATTCATCACCGCCTTCTGAATCGGAATCGCTCGAACTCAGTTCATTCTGATCGGCGTCCTGAGCAGTGTACTCCTGATCAGGCTCGTCATCAGACTCCTCTTGTTCGGAATCCTCCAATCGTGGTTCGGAACGAGGTGTATGCTTCTTGTCGTGTCTCTTGTGCTTGAGGAACAGATCTGACCGTAACAGTGGTCTACCTACCAACTGGCTGGCATGTTCAAGATCCTCAGGTCGCACCCTCACTGTCTGGTTGTTGTGAACGACACGTGATCGATGATGCGCATACTCGATGCTCATCTGCAACAAGCGGTGCATTGCACTCTCCACGAGGGTCAACAATGGAACGAGAGCATCTTTGCTCATGGAACAGATACCAGCCAGCTTGCCGAGTCGCTTAAACTCTTGCACACCCATCCACCCATGAACGCCCTTGTATTGAGGTCCACGCGGGGTCAACCCTGTGCGATGAACACTATTGGGTTTGAGCTGGAATCCAAAGAATGGAGGTCTCATCGTCTGACTCTCCACAAGCCTGCGCTTCCTGGGCGGTTGAGCACCTTGTCCAGGGAGAGTGTGTCGTTTGGAACGAGAGATATGGTGGACGTGATAGGGAGCACCAGGCACACGTTCAATCTCTCCCCTCCGTTCCATCTCTGAGTTGAACAAGCATTTACACTGGTGTTTCAAGACCAGCCTACCACCCGTTCCAGCCAGTCTAGAAGGCAGGGTGAATCGCTCGATGAGTCGCTGGTGATCAGGCACTCTAACGCGTGGTGGCAATTTGTGGGGTTGACTTTTGGAGCCGATTGATCTTCGTTCAGAGCTGTCCTCTACGAAGGGACGCTTCACACCCTTCCCCCTACCATGAGGCTTGTGAACGGAAGGCGAACGACTCATGAGTGATATAGTATGGTAGTGAATAGAGAGAGAAGGTGGGGGGGGGGTGAGAATGAATAGCGGAATGGGAAATGAGCGATGAGTGCATGCTATCTATGTGAGTCAGTCCCAATTCAGGTCGATCGGAAGCAATCTACAGTCATGAGCGTCCTCAAACGCCTCGATGATGCCACCCATGCTCTCATACACAGCGCACCGACTGCGGAAGTGCTTGCGCATGCCAGGCATCTTCGGATCCACGATGTCTACAATGACAGACGAGACGTCGGGTCGTCGAAAGATGCGTCCCGCATACTGAAGTGCCATCTGCTCGACGTCCGCTCCCAGGATCAAGGTGTCCAGACGATCGTCACTGAATCCCACTCCAACCATTGAGTAGGTCGACAGCAATACACGCGGTCGGTGCGGTACGTCCTTGGGTTGATTCGAGACTAGTCCATTGCCGACCAACACTTCAGAAGCGATGAACGTGCCTCGTGTATTCTCCAGCATCGTCTGCAGAATGGTGGTTTGCTCGACTCGCTTGCACAGCACCAGAATAGTTCGTTCGGCTCGCCAGAACAGGTGAATGAACTCACAGATCAAGCGGTTGCGTCTGGTGTTTGTGGCCTGTCCTTCCAGAATGCTATTCCAGTCCAGTTCACCTGTAGATGGCGAGAGCAGGATCTGACCCTTCCATGGCGTGTGGTAGTGATACACATGGAACAGACGTCTCATCTTCCGAACGATTCTTGGAGACACGATCATGTCCAATGCTTGTGAACGACCATCACTGCGATCAGGAGTGGCCGACAGACCGAGCAAGTACTGTGGACGTAGTGATAGCAACCTCAGAAGAGCTTGATCGGTGCAGTACGCATGACACTCGTCCAGAATCAGGAAATGGCAGTGGAAGGGCAGTTCGGGAGTCCAACGGTGGTCAATGTTGACGATATTGATGACCAGGAAGTGGAGGGGATGAGTGGATGGAGTGAATGGATCCTTCCGGTTGAGCACTTGAACAGACGCCGAGTTGGGTAACCGTTCATGAATGGTCTGAACCCACTGCTTCTGGATCTCTGCCCTGTGAACGACAATCATCACTACAAACGGTTCAACAGTGAGGGGAGGAGAAGGGTTGGTGGAACTCATCTGCTTCACATGTTCGTACACCTTCATCGACAGGTACACCGAGAGGAACGTCTTGCCAAACCCCGTAGCCACATGGAGCAGAGAGGCCATGTAACTACGAGTCAGGTTATCCCATACCTCTCGATAGATACCTTCTTGCATCACGGTCAGCGTTCCGTGAAATACGGGTGAATCTAAGACGGTCGGAGTGGGTGGTGGAGCCTTCTTGTGCCTAGTGGACTTGACCTGTTTCTGTGGTTGTTCCACAATACCGCGTTTGCACTCGCTCTCCCAGCTCTGCCTGATGGCCTGAGAGTCATGTACGCGTAACGAACGATACTCATCGAGTTGACCGACGCTAAATGGACACACAAACAGTGTTCGGTTCTTCAAGATGGTATAGACCCGCACTTCCTTGGGTGCATACCGCTCGTCAGGCTGAACGGTGAACGTCAGACGACTGAGCAGGTGCTGACGTTGTTGCACTGTACCCCAGTGGGTGGTGTTGAGGAGAACTGACATGGGGGGGGGGAGGTGTGAGACAGATAGAATAGATTGGGAGCTTTTGAGTTGTATGGACTCCGTCTATCACTGTGGGGTGCATGAGGCATGAGCGATAATCACATTTATAGACGTGATCGAATCTGTCCCTTCCCAGTTTAATACTGCTCTCTGAATAGCCGAGGTACGAAATACCGTACCATCGTTTTCGTAGCACTTGCGAATGGCTGGATCCATCCCACTGCGATGAGTTCTTTCGATGCCACCATACTTGTTCAGGAACCACTGAGGTACTGGGATATGTTCGTAGTACATGATCCACGCCACGTTCGATGCTACATGGAAGGTCATATCAGGAGTCGTTCCTTTCATTCACTCGGTGGTGAGAACATTACCTTTGCCAAACAGATGACAATGGTGAATGAGTTGAACGCGGTCGTGCATGGATACATGGGTAGGTCGGGACATGGTGTGTGACACGAATCACAATCCAGGTGGATTGTGATTCCATGATGAGATACACCAGACACTGAACTAGGAGTAGACAACTCAACTTGTTGCTCACACACTCATTCGCCTGGTGCGATCCAGATCCCCTGATCTTCTCCGTTCTCTGTCTTTCATCACTCGTACTCCTCTCACCCTGGTAATACCGATGTTCGTTCCTGCTTGACAGTGATTGGCCGACACCCACGATCCCTTGACAGCTTCATCGGAGGCGGTTCGTTCCCATCGGATATTGGTGTTCCTCAGCTGAAAGATATGTATGTCCTTGGCTCGAAGCATGTACTCAGCATCTTTCAGTGTAATGTAATGGTTGACGCCTTCTCCGAACGGCAATTTAACCGCTTGTAAGGATGGGTTGTTCACATCGATACCACCTGTTCCATCCTTGATCCGATTGCCATCGCGGTCTTGACAATCAATGAAGACAGATGTACTGCTGTTCACATAGCTGGCAATTAGCTCACGGCTGTAACAGAAGGCCTGAGTGCCCCAGCGCTCATCCTTGGTGGGTGGGGTCAGGATGACGATGTTGTTCGCATCTTGGTGAAACCACGAGATCAACCTCTGGTCGTCGTACATGAGCTGGTCAAAGCATGTGAGGTGTGGATCAATGCTGTTCGTTCGGTCGGGATCGCGAAGCTTGAACTCATCCGGGTAACGTGTATTGTTTTTCCAGCCAAACCTGGCGTTAGTGTCAGGGTCAACCAGTTGTTTCAAGTACTTGGGCAGGTAATGGCTGAACTGCGAATCAGGAGGTGGTGGTGCATGTTGTTCCTCTACAAATTGTTCCCATTCATCGTGTTCAGGTTCAGGAGCGGGCAAGATCTCCTGATCATTGTCGTTGTCCTCCTCCATCCGATTCTCACTCTCGTTCTGAACGGGTCGAGGAGACGATTGGATGGCGTTCATCATGTTGATCCCACCGGATAAGACGGATGTTCGTTCAGAACGGACGGATGATTCCGGTTCGAAATCACTCTCGTACTCCTCCTCGTCGTCTGTTCCAACCAGCACCACGGTTTTGGCAACTGGCGCACCTCTAGCATTCAGTGCTTGTACGGCCAACTCCATACCGGTGTAACTATCAGCTCGGTTGAACGGTCGATCAACCGGTACACCCCCAATTATCCTTCTCAATGTCCATGACTCTTCAAACTCTAGCAGGTGCCGGTTGTCCTGGAGCCACTTGGAGTAGAGCGTAAAGGCGTTCTCCATAATCTTCACCCTCTCCGCAAGGTCGATAGTGTCTCGAGTAGACAACATGTAGTTCAAACGATTGAACAAGGTGATCTGACCCTCGTCAAACATGTCCCATGAACATCCATGAATGATGTACGATCGAATGGCTTCCAGTGTGGTAGACACCCAGTCAGAGCTCGACCACTGCAGACGTGTACTCAGCTCAATCATTCGCGCTTGTACGAGTGCACGTTCGCGATCGATGTCTCGTTCTGTCAACATCGAAATGTACGACCCGTTCCATGCGTATTGCATTTGGTCAAATGGAAGTTGATCCAGACATTGAACTAGTTTTGCGTATGTGGACACTTGATAGACAAATAGCCGACGTTGTTCAGGGTGGGAGTACTCCTGAATCTCGACAATAGAACGAAGTCCTTGAGCAAGCAGAGCTTGTACCTGTGCTGAGTTTGGACTGGAACGCTGAGGTCTACCCCAATAGGTCTGGAGCATGATACCGAGTGGATCTGTGCTCGATATGGGACGGCTCGTCCACAGATGGAGGGTATTGTCTCGAAGATCGTTCATCCATTCCTGTCTGTCGTGTGGGTTCTTCAGGCACGACTCAAATATGGGTAGTCCTGCCAGTAACGCGGGTCGATGCTGGAGCAGACGATGAGCGAACTCGTTACACTTGTCCACATCTCCAAAGATTCGAAGCAGGTGTGTTTGTAATCGTTCAGGTGCACCGTCCAATTCCAGTGTCCAGTCGAACGCTGGATCACTCGTGCTCATCATTCGAAGTTGCTGGTAAGAGGAGGGTGGTGACTCTGTTCTCTGTCGAGACACATTGGGTTGCTCGTCCTCATCCTCGTTGTTCGAACGGCGTCTCCTGAGTCGAGCACTTCTTCTGGGTGGCATTGTATCAGCCCACAAGTGTGTTTTTAGATCGTACGTCTTCTTGATAGTACTGCTTGTACTCTCCCATTCTTACCTTGATCGCGCTGGCGCACCCCTCGGAGACGGAAGATGGGCATGTCTACACGTTCTACCTTGTCCGATGACGGTTCAATGGTTATCCTGGAATGCCAGGTCAAGTCAGACAAGCGGATCTGAAACACATTGAGATGCTTGTTATCGATCGCCCACATCAGATCCTCCGCTGGCACATGAACATACACCCGTCTATGTTCATCCCATATAGGAAGCTGAATGGCGGACTGGCTGAATGAACGATCACGATCCTCATCTGATCGAAGCCACTGTCCATCGGATTGGTTATACAGCCTCAGTAATAATGAACGCGTGAAGCAAAAGACGTGTGTACCCCAGCGGTGACCATGAGCAGGTTCGCCTAGGATGATAATGTTGTCGTTACGTTCGTTCTCGTGTGTGGTAGAGTCGGGGTTCAGCCACTCTTCAATCGAACGAGCGTGTTTCTCCACATCCTTACAGGTGGTGTGGATGTCGAACAAGGGGTCAAACATGTCATCAATGATCTGGTATCGATCGGCCATTTTAGCGTCATAGTTCCTGCTCAGCTCGTAGTTGGGAGCTGACCTTCGGTTGGTGGCCTCATGCTCCTCTTCCTGTACTTGTTCTTGTGGTGGTGGACTGACCGGATCGTACACTGGAGCTCGTACATCGAACACAGATATCCTCCCATTCCACACCACGCTCTCAGCCAGTTTGGTGCCTTCCACAGAGAACATAGCGACAGTCAGCTCCTTGACATAGTCATCCAGATCAAACGGTGCGTTGATCTGCGTTCCATCCACGTAACGTACGAGTTTGTCGGGCACATCACTGACCAGCTCATAGACATTGAGCAGATACGAACCATGGTTTTCAATCCACAATTGTAGGTAGTCGATTGAGCGGTTGAGGACATTGGTGATATTGGCGTCATCCACGTGTAATCCATAGTACCCACTATGTAACCGTGTGTGTAGCTGTTCTAGAATAGGAATGACGACATTTCGTTCTGTGTTTCCATACTGTTCATACAGGTTTTCCCATTCACAACCTCGTTGGAGGAGGAGGTCGATTGAGTATAGAGTGCTGTGGATCCAGTTCAGCCCAGTCCACCACCAGGGATCATCTGTAACATACACTATCTGAGCAGATCTATCCGAGTCGTTCTCGGCAACGTGCGCTCCGTCCCAGGTGAATTGCAGTTGTAGAAATGGTAGCTGTCGAATAATGAAATACAGATGCTCGTTGGTATCAACTCCAGGGTAATAGGAAGTGACTGTGTGTACATAGAGACGAAAATGATGATCTGTATCTTGGTACAATACCGAACGAACCTCTCCTGGTTCTCGTTCGAACCCTCGAATGGCCTCCCACTCTGGAGATGTCCGATAAAACTCATCCTGCTCGTAGGTACGGGGTGAACCATCGAATGTTCCCAACAACGTGTTCAGCTGTTCACTGGGTGATCCGGGCAACCACAGGTGGTAACTATTGTAGTCCACACTATTCATCCATAGTTGCCGGTTGTGTGGATGCTTCAAACACGACTCAAAGATGGGGATGCCCGAGATGAACCCTCCACTGTTGTTGATCTCATTGGCCAACCTATTGAATCGGCCACGGGTTAGCGAGGCGAAACTTAGTCGTTCAAACAGTCGATCAGGTGCACCCGCTAGGTCAAGCTCCCAATTGAATGCAGGATCCGTAGTGTCCAACAACTCGGGTTGAGGAGGAGGGATGGGTGGAGCATCGACATTGTTATTCCTTCTTCTGGATGGTGGAGCAGGTATCTCTACCACGTCAGAATTATCCGAGTCACCGTTGTACCTAGGAGAGCGCGACATGCTTGACACTGGTTTTCTTTAAGCCGGATGGGTGGTTAAGGAAACCGCGCTGTTGCTGGTGCTTATTGATAAGTAGTGCCCCCTCCTGTCATTCCCACACCACCAGCATAGGTGTTGGATCCAGAGCCTACCTGAGAGGCAGACCCAGTAGGTGCAGGAGTCGAGCCGGCAAAATGCTCGATTGCCCACCATAACCCTACCGCAATCACGAACAGGATCATGCACACGATGATGATCCACTTGAGCCACTTCCACCATGTGGATTGCCTCCAGGATGATTTGTCTGAACGACCTCTTACGGAATAGGTGGTGTCCATGTTCAGTGTGAGAGATTCGAGTGCTTTTTGAGTGGGAGATCATTTCGTACTATCTCCAGAGTAGTACGAAATCCAATCACCTGATCTTATGTGTGTCTGTTCACATTCAGGATTTACTGTGCGTGCTGAGAACGGTGTGAGGCTGTTCCTCGGAGACGGCTCCACACTCCCTGAGCGGTTCGAGGGAGTGGACCAAACATAGGAGCAACGTGACGCTTGGACTCAGATTGTCTGGGTGAGCATCGGTTGTCCTTCCAGTCGCAGTTGGGATTGGAGGAACAGACGCTCTCAGTCCTGCCCAGACTGCATGACGAGATGCGGTGACCGGGTGCGTATCTTGCTGGTGCAGGTGAACGACGAGATCTTCGCTTGGTGCTCTTCTTTGAGGTACGCTTGGTGCTCTTCTTTGAGGTACGCTTGGATCCGGAGGAACCACGGATCTTGCGAATGAGCTGAGCCTTGGTCTTACCTGAGTAACCTGTGATGCCCTTCTTCTTGGCAATCTTGCGGAGTTCTTCAACGGTCTTGTCGTTGTAGGATACCATGGAGCAGTAGAGTAGGACGAGAAATGGAAGTGGATAGAGAGAGTATGCTTTTTGAGAGCCAGAATGTGGTATACCAAAAAGACCCCTGGAACCCTTCACATACATGGAACGCCACTTGATTGCCTACTACATTGGGATTGTGATCCTGTTTGCTATGGCAATTGTCCCGTTGGTTACAGGTGTCTCCCTGTTGGGAGTGGTGGTCGGACATGGAGTCAATCTCAAACAGCGATCTCTCGTTCTGTTGACCGCGACCTTGTTGGTGGCGTACCAGTTCACGTACAGTCAGGGCATGATCAATTGGTGAGTCGATTGATTCCATCCTCGTTAGTTAGTTAAAGACAACCCGATCCAAGCTTGTATTTAACATCTCATATATGTCTGTTCGTCCACCCGCATCGCGTCAGGTGGTCTATCTGGATATCAATTCCACCTGGAGGAACCGGAATACGTACGCCAGTCAGTTTGATTTTGTCGTTCCTGCCCAGCAATCCCAGAACAACAACAGCTCTGTGCTGACTGCACTGGATCCCGTATCTCTCGCGTATCCAACCACAGGAGCCACACTCCCACCTGGTCAGAACATCACGGGCAATTCCACGTCTACCACCTCGATTGTGCTGGATGCCAACACTGAAACCACCATTGAGAATTACTATGTCAACCAGTACCTCGAGATCAATGGACATTTTGCCTTGATCACATCCTATGATGCCGCTACGTTCACCGTCACACTGGCCACCCCACTGCCCTCCATTCCTGCCCCAGGTACAGTGTACTACACACGTCAGGCGCTCCCCGTGTTCACGGGTGCGGTGGCGTCCTCTCCCAAGAACACGACGAGTCAGTTTGTGGTTGCTCCGAATGCTCTGCTCTCGAGCCAACCCAATGTGTATTCCAACACGTTCGTGTGGTTCTTACCCAACCAGAGCACGGTTGGGAACAACGCTTCGGCCGTTCCTCTACCTCTCGTGTCATTCGACCCCTCCACTCATCTGATTACCGTTCAGGGTAACTTCCCGTCTGTTCCTCAGGCAGGAGACGCGTTTGAACTCGATCCATTCAGCTATGACAATGCCACCGCGCTCCTGTCGTTCAAAGGGTTGGGTTCCAATCAGGCCGCCGGAGGTCGTTGTGAGCTCGAACTGCTGTCCTTGATGGTTCCCAACACGTTCTTGAGCAGTGGGTACAGTGGCGACTTCACCAGTTACCCGTTCTTGTACCTGCAGATCTTCAATGACGGCAGTGTGGCATCGACTCAGCTGATGTACAGCAACAACCCGTTCACACAGAAGGTGGTGTTCAAGATCCCGATCGATGAGTACTCAGGAGACAGGTCATTCATTGCTCTGAAGAACTGTAAGATGCATCAGACCGTGTCCATGCGCTTTGATCAGGACATTCGGTTCACCTTGACGGATCCAGCTGGCAACATCATTGCGACGTTGCAATCCGATACCGAGTCACCAGCGTCTCCTAATCCACTCCTCCAGCTGAGTGCTTCGTTCGCCATTAGGAATATCTGAGTCAATTGGAAATAGCAGAGGAAGCCAACCATACCACACCTTGACCCATCAAGATCTACAATCCATCACACACACGATTGTAGATCAGAGCCTATTCGCACACAACTCAAACGCATCATGTCTACCAAACCAACCATCCAGACATTATCTACTCAGTTGGACGAGTGTTTCCTGCGATTGGATGAGTACAAGGATATCATCACCCGGTTGACAGAACGGGTCGACCTGTTGGAAGCTCACACACCCAGTAGCACCATGTACCAACAATCGATAATTGATGCCATGCTGAAAGCTCGTGACAACCCACAGGCTGGTGCGCTTTGTCAACATCGATTTCGTCGGGTACGTAACGAGATTGACAAATTGAGACAAAGAGAGGTCAACATCAATGAACGCATGGCAAGGGTGAGTCCAGGTTCGTTTGTCAGTACTATTAGACAGAATGAGGGTGATCAGTACGAACGGATCAATCAGATCCTCTATAATCTGCATAACAAGCTTCACATTGGAACGAGTGTCCACGACACGCAATTCGAGTTTACAGAGTTATCCATTCATGATGATGCCATTTTTCGATACGTACTGTACTCGTTCGATCACCCTATTCCGCTTTGAACCGTTGACTGTTCATTCATGTGACATGAATGAACAAGAATAGACTCAATCCCCTTCTACTCCATTCAGACTTTGAGATACATCTGAATAGGCTCGTCAATCTCGTGAATCAACCCCAGCTTCATCAGCTGATCGCGGAACAGCAAGCTGTTGATATCTGTCACACAAGGCAAATCTCCATGAACTCTACCACGTGGTAATCTGCGCATCAGCGACCGCAGTGTTCCAGACTCTGAGCGTTCAACACCTGAACGTCGACACTTGACCACACGGAAACCAAGGCGGTGCAGGTCTCTGACTTGATCGGTGCGTACACACAACTGGACAGAGGTGATCCTTTGATCACGCACCTTGCACGCCTGTCTCAACAGATGAACCCACCCATACTCTCCCCCTGTTCCAATCCATAGCACGCGAATGGAATGTGCATTGCACCTGAGTTTCGTTCCAAACGCCACGACAAATCGACCGTCTGGTTGGTTCGTTCTTGTGTTCCAAGTCATGACAAGGGTATGTGGTTCAGACTCGTCTGCACTCGAATACACGTACTTGAATCGTGTTTGCGACTTGGCAAGCATATCTCTCCACAGGGCTGGACTGACATGCTTCCGTGCGATCGCATGCAACATGTTCTCAATCAGAATGTCAAATCGTTTTTGTATCAGCCATTGGACGTGGTCATAGATCAAGCATACGCCTCTCGTACTCATAGCGTTCGATAGGTGTCATGTCCTTGAGCTTCTGTTTCCGTCCTTGCTCCTGAATGAACTTGTCCAGACCTCTTCGTTCCTTGTCATGGTTAATGTTGATCTTCTGGGACGGATGAGTAGATGTGGATGGTGGTGAACGAGATTGACGTTTGGGTGATGGTCGCTTGGGTGGATTCAACTCTTCATGGATCTTGTCCTGCACGGTAGAGGGTGACGCTGTAACGGTACCTCCCCCACCCAGCTGTACCCATCCTTTCCCGTCCACACTTCTTTCCCATTGTTGTTCTGGTTCGATTTCATCCATTCCATCCTCTTCCCAATCCTGTTCATCTTCCTCCTCCTGTTCCGTCTCAGCGTCTTCTGATTCCCAGAGCAGTTTGCACTTCTGCTCCTTGCAATAGCATCCCAACCAACATCGCGTTCCGGTGGCATTGACGAACATGTACGCGTTCTGGCTGTCATGGTGCCTACGTGTGGTTGAGTCGTTTAGTGGACAGCGAGCGGTCATCCTTCTCAACAACTTGATCATATACCCACCGTGCTCCCATTGACTGGCGAACTTGTACACCCCTTCTTCCAAGAACGAGGACAGAACGTTGGACTGAGACGCGTGTTCCACCAATTCCTTCCGCTGTTGATCTGTGATCTGGATGGGTTTATTCAGGAACTGAGAACGATTCAGAGTCGTAGAGGTTGACCCGCTCTTCCACCACTCGTCTGAATCGTTCTCCTCCTCATTTTGACTCTCCTCTGTCACCTTCCTCTTCTTGACACTGACCAGGCTGTCTGACCATTCGAGGCGACGCAGTGGTCCAATCGTGCAATTCGTTCGGATCTTCTCGAGAACGTCCTGACCGCGCTCCGTGATTTCAGTACACGGCTCATCGAATGACAAGGCGCTGAAGTGGAACAAGGGCAACATCTGGGTCTGTTTGAAGTAGTTGACTTCCTCATTCGGATCAGGGTACACCAACACAAACCTCTCGTACCTGCCCTTCTCCAACACGTATTCCCTAGTCTTGGGATCCATTTTGTACGCATACCGCATACGCAAGGAGATCATCTTGAAATCCATGCAGTCGGCAATCTCATTCAGACCTCGCTTGACCAGTTGTTCCCAGGTCAGAGCGTATAGCAACCGCCTGGTATTCATGGTGCATACAATGACGGGCACGATGAAGTGGATCTTGTGCTTTGGTTTGGATGTACTAACCGACACGAACACGGATGGCCACGGCTCATCCGGCTCGCCAAACACCATGTGTACAGACACGGCAATAATGGGTGCAATCTGCTCCGGGTGCAGGATGGTTTGTTCGCTGTCAAAGTCAAACACCAGCTTACCTTGAGGGTGAGGCTTCTCGACGAGCGAGAACGGGATATTCCGTCCAGCCAGTTCCACCAGCAAGCTCTGGTAGAACCGCATCATGACGTGTTTGGGGACGTTCCATTTGCCACCACCAATCAGCACCAGATTGACAGGGCTGATCTTATCCTCCCTGTCGACTTTCCACCTCTTTAGGAAGGCGCACACACGTCGGTTCCCTTCGTTCAATCTGGAGCCTTCACGACTACGTTCGAGAAAGCTGGTGGAGTGGGACATTTTTGGAATCTGGGTTAGAATCTATGAGACAGAGATAATTCATGATCACACAGACTTGATCGAGCGTGGCTTCTTCTCCCTGGGATAGTGAATCTGCTCGAGCTTCTGCTTGACTTGCTCCACTGCTTTGGCGGATCGAGCGTTTTGCAACTGAGAGTGATCCATCTGATCCTGGGTGAGTTGGATAGGTATGCCGGACATAGATTGATGTGCACACAATTGCTCGTACGTCCACACGTGGTGAGGAGTCAATTGGCCACTGTTGCCCATCACAATGCGCTCATCTCTCAACACGTTCTGAAGGAGGTTCTCCACCCAATCTCTCATGGCCTGCTTGAACGATGAACTGAATGAGACTCGCCCGCCTAGTTGAAACCCATGACTCTCCATGTGTTCCAAGACCAGGTGAAGAAATCGGTCAATGTCACTCTTCCGGATAATACGTGGATCCTCCCCTTCTTGCCACTTTTGCACCTGTTTCTGAGCACGTTCCTTCACCTCCTCCTCATGTAACCAGCGTTTGCGTTGCTCAATCACTCGACGATCCTTGGGATGATAATGGGCAATCATGCGTTTCCGCTCCTTTGAGTCGAACCGGTTCACCTTGACTTCCACTGTCTTGTGCTTTGATCGTTCATACATCAAGGCACGCACCCTGTGATATTCACGACTCCCCTTCACCACCTTCTTCCCCTTCCCGTACAGTTCACGAACGCACTGCTGATATAATTTGGGATCATTACCTTGCTCTCTCGTCTCGGTCTTCTTGGATGTCATCTTCTGGATGATGTCATCCACCTGTTCGGCATACACACTACCACGCACAATCTGATCCGCCGAGTCATAGGGAGTTATCCGAACAGCCTCCTGTGTAGACTTCCTGCCCTTGGCTCTCTTACCAAGAGAACTACGGCTATGTTCCTCCCGTTCTAGCTCTTCATCGGAATCCAGACTCACCTGCGACTCAGACTCGGATCCAGAGTCTGAGTCAGAACGACTGCGTTTGGATGGACTGGCGCTGGTGTGGTTCGACTTAGACGGCACCCTCCCTCGTACCAGAGCTACTGAACGTGAGCTTTCACCCATAGGGTTGTTGTCTCGTTCATAGACCGGTGGTGGCTTCATGCATGCCAAATCACTAAGGAACTCCAACCCGTTACCAGGTACACGACCAGCCGTGATCATAGAGAGATGGAGTGTTGGTTCGGAACGAGACGCCTTGTCCCCGTGTTCTTCATCATCTACCAGCACCAGATCCATACCCACGAGAGGCGGTTTCGGTGTGTCGGTCTTGTCAAGCACCATACCACACGCTCTCAGGGTGGCCTGAATCCACCGTCTCATCTCTCTCCGTTCTTCGAGTGGATCTTGAATCAACGGCTCACGTGTGATCAGTGCGTCGTCATGATGAAAGACAATACCCTCCTTTGGCATCAGAACGAGGGTATCAAGGAACGAATCAGATGGTTCGTCCTCAGCTAGTATGAACGGACTATGAGGGTCATCCATGATGAGAACGAGAGGGCAGAACGAAAAATAACACCAGGAAAGGAATGGATGGAGGCGGAATGAGTTATGAGTGGTACTGCTCCATCGATCTCGCTCTGCGCACACGCGTGTGGGTGCGGTTTATACACGATCTTCAATATCGTGGTGAACTTGGAGACAGTGGTCTGTGTGTTGTCTTCCTCCCTACTCTCCCCAAGTTCACCACAACTGGGATTCTCCACACCTCGAACTGCTCAATCCTATCCTCATTATCCACAAGCCACACTTCGTTCTACACACGTCATGAGCATCTGGAGTCCGGAGACGCTGTCTGATCCACGTACGACATGGCATGCACCCTCCATTGAGAAGCTCCTTCGTGACGAACACGAACAAGGCAATCAGTATAGCACGGTGGTGGCAGTCGTTCACATCAGCACATCCAATCCACACATTGAACGTCTCTATGCACACCTGGCGCGAGATCGCATGCACTGGGACTCGACGGACTTCCGGTACTTGGTTAGTGATGAGCGCACGGATCTCGATGTCGGATACAACCGGAGCGTGACGGTGTTGACATTCACCCGGTGTTTTGGATTGTCGGCACATGATGTGATTCTCAGAGACTCCTTACCCCAGTTGCATGCATTGGTCATCTCGTCATCCAGTTTTGATGACGAGAAGGTGGAGAATGTCAGTAGGGACGAGGAGGAGGACATGGATCAGATGGACATGAATCAGCTGTCAAAGTCCAATTATCTCACGTGGTTTGGTCGGGACAAGCAGTGGCCTCTCCATATTCAAGTGGTCTGTGTGGATAATTGCACGTCGGTGCCTACTCGGTTGTGGGAAGTCTTGTGGACGGACAAGCACGCTCCTGAGAACCTGCGATGCCTCACGTGGTCACACATGCCGGACGAGCAGATGCCGTCGCGTGTGTGGGATGACTTTGCTCTTCCTAGGGGGTTGAGGTACTTGAACCTGTTGGGCTGTAATGACGAACTGACTCACACAGTGTTGGAGTTCTTCAACGAGTCGGACGGTGTCAGCCGGTTGCCGTACTTGAAGTATCTCGGCCTATCTCGGGAGGGCAGTGTAAATGAGTCACTTCATTGGACATTCCTCCAGACGTTTTTGAATGTTATGCCCAAGTTGTCCATCCTGGAATTAGGAGTGTCGGACTTGTCTACGGATGGCCAGTGGGCGACGTACTTGACACGTTTGGACACATCCATCAAGTTGAAGATCAAACTCACTATGGGAGAACGGATGGTGGTGGTCTACTCGCCAGGTGCCGACAACCCTGGTGACATCCATACACTTGAAGAGTCAGAACGACACCTCAAACAGGTGAGCCAAGTGTCAGATATCCCCACCTTTGAACCGCCCGCCTACAACTACGATGACATCAGGAAAGCAGATCAGGAAACCGATGTCATGTTGAACACGGGTGGTGTATCAGAAGATAGCGTTCCAATGGAAGAGTATGTCAAGGTGGTCAAACAGCGGAACTATTACCGTTCTTGGTTACAGCAACTGGGTCAGGATGTGGGTGAAATCGAGCCGGACTATGTTGATCTGATGGAACAGATGGAACGAACAGATCTGGGATCTGCATCTGACTCTGATACTGGTTCATCGGAGCCTGACTCTTCAGATGTAAGCACTCGAGAGATGAACGCTCTCTGGTGTATCCCTCGTTCATGGACGTGTTTGAGTCGCCAAGACCTGTGTGAGTTTATCTGTTCAGAAGGTGGTATCTCGGAGCACGCGTCCAAGAGTACGGGGTTTCGGCTGGATGAACCGAATGGCATACTGGTCGATTGTACCGCATTCCTCTCGAGATCCTCATTAGCTGAACGACACGCTGTGTGTATGGACTGGGGTCTGAACGACAATGAGTGCTGGGTGGATGATCGACGCTTGTCATGCCTATACCCTGTGAACATCTACGAGGAGCAGGAGGATGGTGCATCTCCGCTGTCACCAGAACAAGTTCGTGAAGCGTACACTCATGCTGTACAGATGTTTGTTCTGTACATGAAGCAATCCACACGTGAACAAGGTCAACAGATGTTACGCAACATCGACAAGCAGTTGATCCGGTATTGTACAGACGTGTGGACAGATTCGGAGTTGTTGGATGAGTCGGTAGGTCGATTCAGTGGTCATCACTACTTGTCAGGAGAGAAACGGACGTTCAGGGATGCGCACGGCATCAGCATCCAAGACGGGAATGTCATCTTCAGTGCCCAGTATGTGATTGAATCCAAGCCAAATCATATGTACGATTACGCCAGTGCGTTTGTGCGGTATGTGATCCATGTGACATCGGTTTGGTATCTGCTCGCTCAGTACGAGGAGATGACCGAATGGATTGGCCATCTGAACGGCATCCGTATGGTGAACGATATGATAAACAGGAAGGAACCATTTGACCTGTTGGTTAGAGAGAACGAGGTTGGAAGGAGGTGGTTGAGACAGACCTGGTTGCCGGCATGGAAGCGCATGCTGGGTGTACTGGAGGAGGATGAGGTGGAACAGATGGAACTGTGAGTACAGTGATAGACAATCAGATGAGCTAGCTATCCCGACTTCTACCACTGCAGAAGCGTGGAGTCAATCGACTCGTGCATATTCATTCACCTTGTCAAGGTGGTTTGTATCACTGTCACCGATCGCCACCCGAAGCTCATTATAGTAAACCTCCTCCGACCAGACAGACATAATTTTTCAGCTCTTCTCAGGAATCCATCAGCACACGCAGAAGTAGAATCAGAACACTGTGGTTCGTTCTCATTCCGATCCGCTGAATCCAATCGTACTCTATACTCTACACACATCATGCCCCGAGCGTCCACCAAAACGAGTCCAGGTAGCAAGGTAGTAAGACCAGCCAAGGAGAAACCCACGTCCTCCTCCACATCCAAAGACTCCAAATCCTATATCCAACACAGTTACATCAACAAGTTCTCAGATGAGCACGTGGACGAGTTTTTGCGCAAGCGCAAGGCCGTCAGTTATGTGTCGGGAGAGTGGACGCTCAGCAGTGGAGTCATCCCAATGGGCAAGTACCTGTTGGATGAAGATCACGACGTGTCCGAGTTCTTCCAGCGGTACAACCATGCGAGGAACACCAAGGGAACCGAGTTCTTCTGTGGGCTACACGAACATCCCGAATCAGAATGGCCGGTCGTGCTGAGATTACAGATGGATGTCATTGATGACATCGTTGTATCGGAGATCGTCTCGTGTGTGATTTACGTGTTGCGAGCGCTTCTCAAATTGGATGATGATGAGGAGGAGGAACGGTTCAAGTGCTTTGTCATGGGTTACGACTCCCAACAGGTGATGGAGGTGGAACGGGAACGCAAACGCGCTCCGATAGTTGAACGGAGAGACACCAGTAGCTCGTCATCGATCACCACCTTCCGAGATAGTGAACGGCTGGATCGCACCATCATCTTGCACTTCCCTGGAGTGTTCATGTCAGTGCACCAATTGGAGCTCCTCGTGTATCCAAACGTGCACAACAAGATCGAAGAACGCGTTCATAATGCGCACAAGATCATCATTGATATCAACTTGTTCACCACTCCTCATCTGTTGTACGGGTGTCAGACGTACGATACCCCTCCGATCAAAATACTGAACGTTATTAATTCAGAGGGGGACTACTATCCACAGGACAGTATGTTACAGAATGGGTTGAGAGGGTACGAGCTCTGCCGTGCTGTGAAGCATGGTGGTGACGATGAAAAAGGGCAGGAAGAGCACAAGACCAACAACGGTGAGGTGACATGGACTCGATTCAAACTCAACCCAGAAACCGAGGTGGATAGCGTGGAGTACTTACCTGAGGTGTTGTCTATCCATCGACGAGAACGCAAGTTGTACACAGTGACAGATGACAACATCCCTGAAGATCTGGATGGTGTGGTGTGGACATGGGTGACCGAACAGGCCATGCGTCGCTGGCACCGCACGTTCGGGAAGGAGACGGAGCAGAAGGTCGTTCGTCCAGGGTTAAAGACGTCAGGAGAGAACCATCAGCATAGTCGACACAAGATGAGTACAAACAACCCTAAATGGCAATCGAAAACAGACGAGGCCATGTCTGTGTACGACGAAGTGATCATGGCGGGGAAAGATCGTCCTGGCATTTGTGAACTCCTTGATTACCACAAGCGTGTGGAGAACAACGCACGCTGGAAGAGAGTGCTGACTATCTTGTTCGATTACTATGGTGGCCATGAACGTGGCCTGAAGGTGCTGATCGACTTCACTCGACCGAGGGGCAAACGAGGGGCGCACCGCTCACATGGAGACGATCAAACCCCATCCCAATCTGAGGTGAGCGCCGTAGATGATCAGAACAACAATACCGATGCCGAGGAGGACGGTGGTCTCGACCCTGACATCATCTTTGAGCCTGGCATTCCGGAATTGGAGAGTGCGGATGAGAACGAACTGAAGGATTACCCCCATACCGCTCATCGAAGGCAGGTGTTCCGTACACGACACAAGAAGAACCGACGAACGAACAAAGCAGGCAAGACCGTCCCTTCCAGTGTGGATGACGAGAATGCGGTCAGGAAGCGATGCATCTGGGCGTGGCACAAGCATGTGCCCACGGAACGCCATGAGATCGAGTCGATCAAGGCTCTGTATGAAGAGGACAACCGCAAAGAGTACCACAGGATTCAACAGAAGGACTTGATGGATTGCATGAATCGTATGGTGAGGTACGGTGGTAACCAGCACGAGATCGCACGGTTCATTGCCAGGGCACTCAAGCCCGAGTACGTGTGTGTAAACACGAGCCATAGTCATTTCTACCAATGGCGGAATCACCGGTGGAACTCCCAGCCCGGTGGCGCCGAGTTCAATGTGGATGCCATTCGTTACGTTCAGGAACAGTGTGAATTGGCACAGCAACAGTGGCACGAGGAGATTGGAGAACTACGTAGTGCACGGAACAACCGCAAGATGACTGCACGTGGCAAGGGTGGATACAACCAGAACCAGACCATGGAGGAACGAGATGTCTATTTGCACGCTGGCGCGGATGACGATGCCGGTGGAGACAGAACAGAGAGGATTGAGCTGATCAAGGACAGGATGAAGAAGCTAGACACCCTCATTGGCAACCTCAGTAAGACCGGGTTCCAGAACGCTATCCTGATGCAGTGCAAGCAATTCTTGTTTGTCAGGGACTTTGAAGAACGGCTCGATTCCAACCCACACCTCCTGGGCTTCAACAACGGCGTGCTCGACTTGTCACAGGGCAAGCATGGGTGTGGTATGTTCCGTGCAGGTCGGACGAGCGACTACATCACCAAGAACTGTGGGTACGACTTCCCCGTGGACATTCGTGGCAAGAACCACCCGGATGTGATGCGTGTGTCTGAACACTTGTTGAGGGTGTTCACCAACCCACGCGTTCGTGAGTATTTCCTGGAGTTCGTGGGTAGTCTGCTCAAGGGTGGTAACCCGAACAAGGTGGTGGTGTTCTTCAATGGTGGTGGACACAATGGTAAGTCAGTCACCAACAACATCCTCACTGCCACGCTAGGCGACTACTGTAAGACTCTCCCCTGTGCAGTGCTGAATGGTAAGGCGGCCGACTCGAACGCCGCTACCCCCGAATTGGCTCAGCTCCCTGGAGTACGGTATGTCATCTTCAATGAACCCGAGGCGGACAAACCCATCAGTGCAGGCCGTTTCAAGGAGCTGGCTGGGAATGATCCATTCATGACACGCGCACTCTTTGGCACACCCCGAGTGCTGATCCCGATGTTCAAGATGTGCGTCACGTGCAATGAAGAGCCGAGCTTTACAGCAGACGATCCCGCCGTCTGGTCTAGGGTGAGGAAGGTTCAGTTCGAGAGCTTGTTTGACAACAGTCCGGAGATTCTGTGCAAGAGTCATGAACAACAGGTCAAGGACAAGACGTTCCCCAGGGACAACAACTTCAACGAGTTGACCCCACAAATGAGGCGCGGGATGATGTGGCTCATGTACTATTACTACCGCAAGAGCGTCAAGATTGGAACGGATCCGGAACCCCGCGAGGTGATTGAAGCCACCCTCCGTTACCGAATACGCAATGACGCTGTGGACAGGTTCCTACGAGAGAACATCACCTCGATCAAGAGGCGTGAACGCAAAGACAAGGCGGGTAACCCCATTGCCGGAGCGGATGGGGACGATGGTTCGTATATGTCAGAGGATTCCGAGCAGTACAAGGCTCTGGTGAGCAATGACCGTCTCAAGATGGACACCACATTCGACGACATGTTCAAGGAGTACAAGAAGTGGTTCATCACTCAAGGCTTGCAGGTCAGCAAGGGTAAGACCCCCGCCATGGACAATGTGTTGCAGTCATTCATCAAGTTCTACGGACCGCCATCCAAGAACGAGAAGGGGTTGAGGTACTGGCCAGGGGTGTTCCTAAAGAAGCTGGATAATGTGAGTGGGTTTGGAACGATGGTGATGAAGATGGTGTCAGGAGAGAATGATGGTGTCGGATTGGATGCCAAGGTGGTGTGAGTGTGTGAGGATCAGATATCATCTTATTGGATTCACCTGGCAATCAGGTAAGAATTGAGATACCTGTGACCTTGATCACAATTCATCCATTGATACATGTGATCAGTGTCTCCTTCTTCCGTCTCTGATCTGAACGATGAATACGAATCACAACACACGTTTGTACAATGAGTTTGTTCCAGCCATTGCACGCGAGATTGCACATCTTGCTCAACCTCCGTCATTCGTATTCATGGTGAACAGCGTCTTTCATCACTCTCATCTCCCATTGAGTATCCACACCACGTTCCAAGAAGCAGTCAATCGTTTGCTCGTTCAGAATTATAGTGACCAAGGCTGTCAGTTGCACATGTGGTACGTTCCAAAGAAGGAGGAGTTTAACCTGCGCTGTCATGGAGATTATCGGCCTCTGTGGTCGAACGCCTCTTGTGTATGCCACAAAGGCGCTTGCATTACTGTGGAACATTTTGGCACAGATCTCTCATATGAAGATCCCGAGCCTCTGTTCAGATGGCGACTACACGCAGGTCGCTTCTACAATGGATTCTTACCAGGGGTGCACCGTGATCACATGGTCGGAACGAAGCCTGTATGCTTCCTTATGCACTTGATGGATGAACAAGAGGTGCGTTCTACTCGTACTACACTTCCTGAAGAGGACAAACTGAAGTGGTGGAATGCGTTCAGACAGAATCCACCTCAGATTCAGAGAGACACTGAGAACATTCTGACCGAGGACGCTAAGTACATCCTGGAGCAGGTCATCCCTCAGGTGGAGGCAGTGAACGAGGGCAAGATGATGCAGGCATACAGACGAGCTGTACACAAGTTCGTAACGTGCTCAGTCATACGTAACAACGATGGCTACTACACGTACGAGTCTATCCACTGAATAGATGTGTGTATTCCTTACTCCCACTCCTGTTCATTTCACTTGCTTGACTTGTCACCACCGCTTCTCTTCCTGGCTACTGGTTCAGGTTCCTCCTCCTCGTCATCTTCCTCCTCTCCTTCCTCGTCATCTTCCTCCTCATCGTAATCCTCATAGTCACTAGACTCGTTCAACTTCACCCAGTCAAACAGAGCTGATAGGATAATGTGCTGATCATCTGGAACCACATCGGAATAAAGAACGATAGGTTCGGCAATACCCGTCTTATACAAGAGAATCTGGTTCTCACCTCCGCGAACGACTGCATGCACATCACGTAGCGACACGGCTCCACCACTGTATACCGTCCATCCAGCGGGTACAGAGAGTTCCTTGTTGTCCACACCTTTCGGAGTGGACTGAGTACTGGTGTTATTCTGTTTGGATTCGGAACGGGAAGAGCGTTCAGAAGGCATGGTGAATGTCTAGTGTGATCTGGGGTCAAGTCGATGGGCGATGGAGTTCGAATGTCTGAGATGAATTGTGATGTGATGAACTGGACAGTCTTTGATAAGGAGTAGTTCGATCGGAATCCAATTTCTTTGCCTGCCCTCTCCACCTCCACAATATGTGTAGCTTCGTCTTCCTCTGCGGTTCGATGTTGACCAGGCAATTGGGACAGGAAGTATATGGCTTCCCATTGTACTCACACCACTCGATCCAGGATTCAACACATGAACGACACACCAGCTTCGGGCAACAGAGCATGAACTGACGGAGGGGGTGGCCAGAGGGTCGTGGTTGGTAGCAGACAATGCAGTGTGTCTGATCCCAGTCTTGCGGTGGGGTTGTACCTATGGACACGTTCTGTCGTCCATGGTACACCTTGACAAACGCACAACCCATATCGATACAGGGTGCAAACGCTTTTTCACTTGGAACCTTGACCAGTGAACCATTTACGTACGGAGCTCAGAATGCCAGAGGTCGAGTCTGCGTATGTCGATGATCCTGTACTGGTGTCATCTCCACCACAGTTCGGGCACGGTGCAAACTCGTACGGGTCGGCCTTCAGTCCCTTCCTACTGGCCGAGGTTTTGCCAACGGTGGATGTAGGTGGAGACTGGACACATGGTCCAGTAGGCAGTGCAGTGATGTTCTCCTGTCCCCACGTCCCGTACAGCTCAGCAATGGTTGGGTTGACACTCATCTGGAGAGAGTAAGGATTGGAAACGGGTCTTTTTAGGTACGTACCTAAAAAGACCCATTCGTTCCATCCCCGTTCATCACCATGAGTTCAGTCCAGCTTCCTGACACCAACCTGCATCCCCACAACAACCTGAAAGAATTGCTCGATCAGATCAGGCCTGCACCCAAACGTCACCACTTCCGAGTCAAACCGGCTCAAGTCGTTCACAAGCCTCGACCTGTGATCAAGGGGCCACTGGATGAGATCATGAACCGAACGCTGTTGGCACAGGCCGAGAGTGTCAAGATGGCCACGCAGATTCGATCGGGCATGGCACTGAAAGTTGGTCCACAAGGTGCACCAGGCAACCCTGGTTTGGATGGTCAGCCAGGCGAGAAAGGTGAACGCGGTGATCAAGGACCCAAGGGTGAGGATGCCGTTCACATCTTCTGGGCTGGAACAACAACTGGAGTGACTGGGGCAAGTATCCTGCTCAGTCATCAGACGTCGGCCAACACCCATGTGATCGGTTTGGACGAGACCAAGACCCAGCTGACCCTTCCTGCTGGAACATATCACCTGTCGTTCAATATCAATTCAAAGACAAGCGTGGATGAAAAGACACCACCAGCATCTGTTGTATTCCACGACACTGCAGGTCCACTCCTTGTTTCCCAATCTCAACACACATCACCTCACGCTACGTTCTCAGGGAGCACGGTCAAGATCTATCCCCAGGGCACCACGCTCCACCTCCAACATACTCACCTGACGGACATTCAGAACGGCACTGTATTCATTCAGAAACTACACTAAACAGACATGGGTGCACTGATACCAGACAGTGGGTTGTACCCAACAAGCTCAATGTGTTCCATTCGAAAATCATCGATGTTTCGAACGGTTGGATCGAGCTTCAGCGTTGGGAACGCTACGGGAGTACGGCTCAACTGCTCCGCAACCGCATCCACGTGTGTGTTGTAGATGTGTGCGTCTCCCAAGATGTGTGTGAACGTTCCCAGTTTCAGATTACAGACTTGGGCAATCATACAGGTCAATAGACAATACTGACTGATGTTGAATGGCACACCAAGGAACAGGTCAGCACTGCGCTGATACATACAACTGGATAGTCGGCTCTCCGCGTCCACGTAAAACTGCACCAACACGTGGCATGGCACGAGGCTCATCTTGGGTAGATCCTTGACGTTCCATGACTGGATCAGGATACGCCGATCGTTACGATCAGTGCGTAACTTGTCAATGACGTTCTGGAGTTGATCCACTCCTTGACCTGTGTAATCCGTCTGTGCGTCGACATACTCGGCACCAGCGTGTCTCCACTGAAACCCGTATCCTGGACCAAGCGTTCCTACCGCATAATGAGTTAACCCGTTCTTGTCCAGTGTCTCACGAGACGTGTTGGCATCCCAGATGTGCACCTTCTTCTTGGATAGGACGGTGGTATCGGTCGACCCACTGATGAACCAAAGCAATTCCTCTACAATACCCCTCCAAAACACACGCTTGGTGGTCAATACAGGGAACTCTCCATTGGACAAGTCAAATGTCATCACCTTGCCAAACAGGGAGCGCGTTCCTGTACCCGTGCGATCTCCCTTCACACTCCCATTCTGTAGCACATCCCTGAGCAGATCCAAGTATTGTTGTTCAGGGTGAACTGGTAGATCAGAAGACCTCAAGGGTGGAGAGGGAGATCGACTCAGGATAGGTATAGGTGATCGGGACACGAACGTTCGAGAGCTGGTGTCGGGTTCCCATTGTGTCTTCCGGTACACATGAATCTGATACGGGTACGTCTCATTTCCATGTTCGGTATGGAACACATCCGAGTGAGAGCTCAGATAAAACTCGCTAGCCTCCAGGCAGTTGGCCTCCTCGCCAAGATCGATGGTCACATCACAATCACTGAACATACGTAGAACGTTGGTGATGACCACCTCCGTACACTCTGGATGAGTCATAGCATCCAGGATCAATCTCGTTCCACCAATCACCCAGATCTTGCCCTGGGGATGGACGCGACGAGCCGTCTTAATCGCACCTTCCAACGTGGATTCCCACTCGATGCAATTGAGGGGTGACTCGGCAATCAGAGAGCTGTTGCCATATGAACGAACGGCGCTCGAAGGATGCCCAATCACGATGTTGAAGCGATTGGACAGCGGTTTGAACTTCAAGGATGCAAACGTGTGTCTACCCATGATCACGGTATGTCCTCTTGTGAACGACCTGAAACTGTCCATATCATGTTGGAGAACGACATCTTTCCAGGGCAAACCGCCCTGACAACCAAACTCCCCACGCAATCCACGAGCATAAATCACACGGATAGAAGAGGACATGGAGATGTGGTTGAGAAATGTGAATAGAGTAGATGTGATTTGGGAATGAGATCAATCATGCAGTTGATCTCATTCCCAAATCAGTCTGTGTGCACTTACACAGAGAGAAAGGGGTGACTTCCATTCCATTTGCTTCATCTCATCTATGGTGGAACGACAGGTGGCAACTGGTTGACCACGTTACACCCACGACCAATGACCAAGACCGCGATGAGCAAACCAATACAGTACTGGATCGCAATAGCCACTTCAAACGAGCGTTCCCAGCTCTTCTCACCGTCTACCGTGTTCAATACACTGCTCTTGGTAAAGTACAGGATGCACATGATCACCACCCAGAAAAACAGGAACGGGGGGATGACCAAACCTGCCAAAGGAGCGAACGGCACAGCCAGATACCTCCACCAGCCTCCACATCCCAACTTGGCGATCGGTTCAACAAGCATGGCCATAGTGAGTGAATCTCAGGGATGGAACGAATACTGGGAACGGGTGGTGTTTTTAACAGGAACGTCTGAGCCGTTCCGCTTCGTGAGACACGATGAGCTCAGTAGCCCATGATAGCTTCAACTCATGACTCAACATAGCCATCTCTACGTATTGATGACGATCGAGTTGTTCGAACCACTGTCGGTCAGCACTGTTCAGTGTGTTCATCTCGTTCTCTGAGATCTTGCTCCTGTTGATCAGGTGGTTGACCAACACTTTGATCAAGCTGGATGCATACCTCACGTGCACGTCCGTTTGTCCCTTAAACGCATGTTCCGATAGGAACGAACGAGGGATGAGTTGTTGTTCACCATCTTTGGAGTGAATCACAACGAACGAGTCCATGCTCCGTACAAAACTAAAGAGCTATCAGCTGGATCGAAATCTGTGGTTTTAGTTAGAATGGCCAAGCAATCCATTGAAATACGCTCCATGGACTGGGGTCAGGCACCACCACCCATCCAATGCCAACGAAGCCTGTCGATCATTGTCTGTCCAACAGCTGAACGAGCATCGGAATTAGAACAGGCCATGGGTATGCACTACCCGCAGATCTTGATGCGTGTGGTGTTGAACAGTGACCGTGCTCATCGACAATATAGCACTGACGAGTGGACATCAGTAGTTACAAGGTGCAGTCAGATCCTCGATTCCACTCAGTATTCACTTGATCCGTCCTTGAACACCAAGGTATTCCCTACACTGAACAGTCACCACCTTGTCATTCACGCTGTCAGTATGGACGCCGTGCCCAGGCATGTCCTTGCCTGTGCGGATCTCATTTTCTGGTACAATGGTGATGGAATAGATGACTCTCTGTCCACATGGTGCACCGAACAGATCAACCAGTACATGAGAACATGCACCAACGTGCTCCTCAGTGAAGGATCAACGGCACAGTGGCGCAAGGCGTTGATGGACGCTAATCCATCTCTTGATGGGTGTCAGCACTGGTTGGGAGTGGATATCCGCTGTAAGCACCGAACTTGGATCACCATTCCACTCACCAAGAGAGTACCATCAGTACCACCCAGTTCTTCTCTTCTCACAACTCAGACTGTCAGCTCATAAGAACCACCAGTACTATACTATACCAAATATGCCCATCGACATCTGTTTCAACTGCAATGCCACCGATCCGCACCAACAAGTCCGTGTGCCATTGGAGTTCCAGTTGGAACATCGTTTGCGCTCTTCCTCCGTGTGTTCCAACTGTCTGATGCAGATACTCGTTCCTAAACCATACACCTTCCAGGGTGTAGAGATGCCAAATCTCTACAACCAGTCGTACTACCGTCTGTTCTACCATGAAGGTCAGGCGTACATGAGACTGCCATACTCGAACCCCACCACCACCGTTACATGTATCCGTGATCCCGTGGATGTGGAAAGCATGATGAACCAGTGGCAAGCTCATAATGACATTGAGAACAAGAAGTGTATGAACCCCGAGTGTACATCAGATCCTGATGTTGACCCCGTATTCGAGACATGGCGTCAGTATATTCCTGGACGTGGATGGGTCTACCAAATGCACAGGAGGTTGTGCGAGGCGTGTGCATCAGTGGATGACTACCGACTCAATCCGAACAAGAATGACGTGTCAAACATCTCGACTCAGTGCAAGTCATGCAAGCAGACCGGTCTAAGCCAACGTAACGCGCACTGGAGCGTGTGTAAGCCAGGAAGGCATGCCATCGAATGGGTGTGGATACCTGGGGTGTACTGCAATCGCTGTTGTGCTCAACAGGGGTTGATGGACGAGAGCATGGCGAAAGAGATGGCCAACTGCGCACGAATCGACTTGCATCGTGGAGATACTTCGTATTCCGATCTGTGGAGACGACATCACCGGAGACAGAGTGGTTCAGACTCTGAACAGGAATCGGATTAGACCGGTATCCATTACGTTCAACGATCTCTGTACCATGAGATCTTTAACTACTACATGTGGGTGCGGTGGTCTGATCTTGTGTTTGATTGTGCTGTTGTTCGTTCTGTGTCTTCTCCCTGATCGCGTTGTTCAACTGTGTCTGGAACCCCTCGATGTACTGAGTCATGCGCTTATAGAATCCAACTTGTTGTTCGTTCACCTGCATGGCTTGATGGAATGCACCCAGTTGTCGTAACAAGCTGTCACTGATATGGGTGCGCGTGTGCTGGCTCATCAGGTGCCCGACCGCCTCTTCGGCACCAGCTTTCTGGGTCAAGATGAGTGATGCCACCACTACCGCAGGTGCACGGCTCTTGCCCCGTGGACTGCACACATACAGTGAACGGTCAGGGAAGTCCTTGATCAGGTGCTTCACCATCAAGATAAACCCGATGCCTTGAGGCAAGTGATCCAGCAAGCTGGTAGGCAGTGGTTTATTCGGTTCCTCGTTCATGACTTGATCGTACACCATAATGGTACACCCAGGGTAGTCGGACTTGTGTTCATGACTGTCGTCCTCGTCCGAGTCCACCTCCTCAATGACAGGCGTTCTGGATGGTTTGTCCACGTACTTCAGCACCCAGTGTATGTTCTTACTCTTGACCCAGTCGTGATCCCGCAACCTCCAGTTAGCACCGACGTAGATCTGTGGGGCGACCAGTGACATGGAGGAAAAATGGAAAAGGTAGACACTATTTGATTTAGTTTGACTCATTGGATCCAGCGTTTGTCATGGAGGAGGATGAACAACAGATCATCGATTCCGTTCTGAGTCATTCCACTCCAGTTGCAGAGTCCAGAGGAGTGAACAACATCTCACACTCTTTGTGCCCCGAAACCAACTGGTCAACAGCGCATCACTGGTACTGTCCGTACGTGGATGACCCATACTACATCTGCAGACAATGTGGAGAACAAACGCACAACCCTGAATTGCTCACGATCCACGCCCTGCCACCACCGATCGTGATTGAACCACCACCTGTACAGCCAACAGTAGATGCCGTAAGCTCCACCGTTACTGTCCAGCGACCTTCCTTTCGAATGCGGTTATCCTCATCCAGGCTATCCCGAAGCACGACCACTCGATTGGCCTACCCACGTTCACTGAGTATCAAGATCAGGGTCAAGAACAAATCCAGGAGTCCCGTGATTCCATTGGGTAAGTCCGTGTCTGAACAGCACAGCGATCGGAAATACCTTAGCAAGAAGAAGAATCAGGCTCGTCAGGTACTCCAGTCCTTCCGTGGTGAGCCGAACGAACCGATCCCACAGGACACGCTTCAGAAGGTGTCAGACGAGTGGAAGAAACAGACCGAATCCGATCCCTCTCCCACACCACCACCTGTTCGAATGGTGTCTGTCCTGAAATCACTCAACTTGAAGCGTCACATCTCGGATCTCCAGTACTTCCTCCACCAAGTTGCACACGTCGACCGGATTGTGATCACGCCAGCTGTGGAAGCATTGGTGTTGATCGATCGTGACCGTGTACTGGTAGCTTACCTGAACTTGAACTCGAATCAGCAGGCCAAGGAACCGAAACGCCGTCCATTCGATTGCTCCTACCTCATCTATCAACTGCTTCGACATCACAACGTACCTGTTCATTCCGAACAGGTGGTGTGTCGGGATAGGGAGTATCACAACACGGTGTACGCAAACATCGCTCAGGAACTGGGTCTGACGTTCTATCCACTACACGTGAATGAATAGTGAGAGTCATCATCCTCCTCCTTCCACTATTGTGAGGGACACGGCTATCATCACCAAACATCGGTACGAATTCCTCTGTAGATGTCTACAGAGGAATTGGAATCCAGAAGACCCGCACGTGAAAGACCACCTCCCGTTCCAAGGCCTGAACGCACCGGAGTTTGACGATGCCAACTTCCATGATCGGCAGGAGACCAAGGTACTGTTGGTTCCACCGCAGATGATGGAGGGCATCTACGTGTGTCGTACGTGTGGAAGCAAGAAGACACAGTCACTGGAGAGACAAATGCGCAGTTCAGATGAGCCGATGTCGATCATGGTGACATGCATGAATTGTCGCAAGACATGGACAGTGAAGGGATAGAGTGGAACGTGAACGGTATGGTAGGGGTTGGGCTCCCGAGAGTTCGGTATTAAAAACGATTCTCGCATAGATTTCCATTTCTCCTGTTCTTCCACATGGTCTCCAAGTCTCCTAGCAAGCGCTCTCACTCCAAGAAGAGCAAATCTCATCGTATGAAAACTCGTTCTCACTCCAAGAAGACGATGAAGAAGTCTCACTCCAAGACCAGCAGTAAGAGACGTTCCAAGAAATCCTCGAAGAGATCCCACTCCAAGACCAGCAGTAAGAGACGTTCCAAGAGATCTTCGAAGAGATCCCACTCCAAGAAGCGCACACTCAAGGGTGGTGCCAAGATCTGGCACTCCGTGGCTCGTTCCATGAAGGCGTTCGTGCCTTCCAAGACTCGTGACCCGGCTGACTACAAGAAGGTCAAGGCTGAGTTTGACCGCATTCGCAAGACCAAAACCGGTGCTTCTATGAAGCCCATCAAGGCATGGCAAAAGAGCTTGCAGGCTACTGGGTACGGTATCCCTAAGAAGGGAACGGCTAGGTACAACGCCATCAAGAAGGAGGTGTACTGTAGGTTGAGCAAGAGCAAGACATGCAAGGGTGTCAAGTCGGTCAAGTGCAGGAAGTACAGACGCACCTGCAAGTCCAAGAGAGGGTCGAAGAGATCCTCCAAACGTTCCACCAAGATGGAGGCCTAAGGGTGATGTCATTCAGGAGTCCTGAATGAGGAATGTTCGAGATGTTCCAACACGACACTCCTTGATGTACTATTATTACAAAAACACACTGTAGTTTCACACACAACAGTCTGTTTCCAACCACCGCATCAGTGTATACACTACTAGTATGTCACACGAGTTTCGAACATTTATTCGAAACACCCTATCCAAGCGCACCACTCTGAACGCTGGCTTGGTGGACAAGTTAACCACACCCGAATGCATGGTTGAGTTTACACGTGCGTTCACGAGCAAGCTTTGGGATCCAAACCTCCAGTGGGAATGGTATGAATTGATTGGCGACGTGACAACCAACAAGATTGTCGTGTGGTACTACGCGAACCGTTTCAAGGATATGTTCAATCCCAAAACCGCTCTGGGTCAGGGCAACCTGTCCCCTGTGGCCATCATGGCACGCTTGAAGATGAACTCCATCAGCAAGCGTGCCTACTCCAAGTTTGCTCGACATATCCAGTTTGACCGCTGGATACGTATACCCGAGCCTGTGGAGTCGGATATGAATGGGAGTAACCCTAACCCACCCCTGAAACTGATGACACCCGAGTCATCCAAACCCGATTCGGCGTGTGAGGATGTGTTTGAGGCGTTTGTGGGGTGCCTTGAGTACCTGTGTGATCAACACATTGGTCCACACGTCGGGTACGCGGTATGTTACGAGTGGATGAAGACCGTGCTGGACGAATGTATCCAGCATGTGGATTTCACCCTTGAAGCTCTGTATGACAGTGTCAGCATCTGTAACGAACGCAAGTCGATCGCTGGTAGCCAGATGGATTGCCGGATCGAGGCGCACGCCGTGTCACCCACAATGAACGGGATGAGCAGACCACACACGAAATCACACACCCCTACACAGTACAAGGCACGGTATGTTGTCTATGTACGGAAACCCGGTCAACCACAAATCGAAGTTCCTCACCCCTGGTTCACAGGTATGGGCAAGCGGGAAGCCACTCAGGGTGCGGCCAAGCATATGTTGGACAACAAGTGCTTCGAAGCCGTGGTGAACAAGTACGGGTTGACATTGAGAGCACCCAAGAAATGATCACATCCCTAACACCTACACACACGTTCTTGTGGGTGGGATATCCATTCGTTCCTGTTCCCAGTGTCAACTGCTGTATGGACGACAATGGTACTCTGTAATGGTGAGGTTTCGATCATGGTTCGATCGAGTGGGAACGAATACAGGGATCTTGGAGATGAAGAGCCAAGCGAGTGGTCATTTTGGATTGTGAATAGACAATCATTTCTATTCACAATGACATGGATGGATTCTCCACAAGAGGGAGTTGCTGGCTCTTCCTTAACAGAGCCTGATTCAGGACGTACACCTTCTCCTCTGCGGTTAGCTCTACACGTGAAGTGACATACTGGATCACCATGTGTCTGGATATCCACATCATCTGTGACCAAACGTAATAGCTAACAACGGGTCTGTTGTTCACTTTGGAATACATCAACCACAGCTCCTCTGAGTGGATTCGATCGACTGTTTTCTGTTTGGAGAGACGAATGGTGGTTCCAATCAACTGTACATCATACCCCATCTCCCTCCATTGCTCACCCGTGTGATACCTGTGTGCGACGAAAAACGACTCAAAGTCAGTGCACTCTCGAGTCAGACTGTCGCGATCGTCAATGTTAAATGTGGACGGAACGACCAGATGATTGTTCGCATAAGAATCGACATACTGACCCAACTTTCCAAGGTGTGCTTTGATGAGCCATTGCAGTGAGCGTTCGCATGCATCAAAGAGCCTGGCCATATAAACCGCAACCGGTTTTCGAGCATTGTCCTTCTCTCGTATTTCATACACACGTGACGCGAATAGCTGGAGCTCGTCATTCCATGACTTGTGTTCCACGAACGAATCCACAACAGAGGAGACGACATCCGTCAGTGCAAACCCACACTTGGGTGAGGTGGAATCGGTCATTCGCTCGACTGGCGATTTGGAGAGTGTGGATGATGTCTAGGAGTCCGAGTCCGAGTTGTGGTCATCCTGCTCCAGCTTGGCCACCTCACGCTCAAAGTAGCTGGGTGTCTTACGAGCAGTTCGGATATGGAGGTTAGGTTTGT
>Ga0310811_10001117_pt1 | contig 34364 bp, 31 predicted proteins | sample YCmetagenome_FD_207642 | JGI IMG/M metagenome (GOLD analysis project Ga0310811, IMG submission 207642) | Soil microbial communities from experimental microcosm in Duke University, North Carolina, United States - YC | ecosystem: Engineered > Artificial ecosystem > Soil microcosm > Unclassified ... | reverse complement strand
CACAGAGGCAGGAAAGTGAGAAAGGAAGGCTACTTTTTGTGAACAAAAAGTAGCAAAAAAACTTTGCTATGCTGGGCCTCAGGCTGCGTCAGCGCCAACGCCCATGGCCCGGCATAACAAAAGTTTTTTGCTTCTTTTTTTTAAAAAAGAAGCGCTTCCTTTCTAACGAATGAACGGGTTGCTCTGCCGCTCCGCGCCGATCGTGGAGGCTGGGCCATGGCCGCAGATGAAGGTGAAATCATCCGGCAGCACCATCAGCTTTGTCTTGATTGCGGTGATCAGCGCCGCGGGATCGCTATACGGGAAATCCGTGCGGCCGACCGAGTTGCGGAACAGCACGTCGCCGAAAATGCCGAAATTCAAGGCGCGGCTGACGAACACCATATGGCCCGGCGTGTGGCCCGGGCAATGCAGCACGTCGAAGGACACGCCGGCGATGGTGATGACGTCGCCTTCCTTCAGCCAGGCATCCGGCGTGCAATTCTCGGCCCGGAAACCGAAGGAATCCGCCTGGATTTTGATGCTGCGGAGCAGGAAATCGTCGGCCTCGCCGGGCCCTGTGATTTTCACGGCGAACTTGCCCGCGAGTTCGGCGGCACCGCCGGCATGGTCGAGATGGCCGTGGGTGAGGAAAATATCCTTCACCTGCACATCTTCCTGGGCGATGGCGGCGGCGATCGTGGCGGCATCGCCGCCGGGATCGATCACCGCCGCGTCCTTGGTCTCGCTGTCCCAGATCAGCGCGCAGTTCTGCTGGAACGGGGTGACCGGGATGATTTTGACCTGCAACGTCATTTTGCGAGCGACTCCATCGCCGCCATCACGCCACCTTTGGTGTGCGGCATGCCGACCTCGCCCAAGGCGATTTCCACCGTCGCGAGGGTGCCGAGGATCATCGCCTCGTTCAAATCGCCCATATGGCCGATGCGGAACACCCGGTTGGAGAGCGCACCGAGCCCGCCGCCGGTGGAAACATTATAGCGCTCGAGCAGAACCTTGCGCAGTCTTTCCGCGTCATGGCCTTCCGGCACCTCGAACGTGGTGACGGAGTCCGAATAGCGGCTCGGGTCGCGGCAATAGAGCGTCGGGCCCTGATTGCCGCCGCCCCAGACATGCCCGGCGGCGCGCACCGCCTGGGCCAGGCGATGATGGCGCGCCCAGACAGTCTCAAAGCCTTCCTGTTCCAGCAGCCGCAGCGATTCGACCAGGCCGAAGAACGGCACGATCGGCACGGAGCCGGTGAAGCTGCGGAAGCGCCGTGAGAGCATTGCCGTCCAGTCGAAATAGAAACGCGGCAAGGTCGCCTTCGCATGGGCCGCCAGGGCCTTCGGGCCGGCCGCGCTGAATGCCATGCCGGTCGGCAGCATCAGCCCTTTCTGGCTGCCGCCCACCACCACGTCGATGCCCCATTCATCCATCTTGAATTCGAAGCAGCCGAGCGAGGAGATGGTATCGCACAGATACAAAGCCGGATGCCGGGCGGCATCGAGCGCGGCGCGGATTTCGCGCAGCGGCAGCGCGACGCTGGTGGAGGTCTCGTTATGCACGACGCAGACGGCTTTGATCTCGTGCGCCTTGTCGGCTTCCAGGCGCGCCTGGAGGTCGGCAATTTTCACGCCCTCATGCCAGTCCACCTCGAGCGTCTCGACGTCGATGCCGTAGGCGCGTGACAAAGCGGCCCAAGTGTTGGGGAAGTAACCGCCGCCGATCATCAGAACCTTGTCGCCGGCGGAGAACAGGTTGACCATCGTCGCTTCCCAGCCGCCATGGCCGGAAGACGCATAGAAAAACAGCTCATGCTCGGTGAACAGAAGGCGCTTCAGCCCGGCCCGCGCCTGGTCGTAGATTTCCAGGAAGTCGCTTTCCACGAAATCCATACTGTTGCGGTCCATCGCCCGCAGCACGGAATCGGGAATGTTGGTCGGTCCCGGGTTGGCGAAGAAATGACGGCCCGGCTTGCGGGTCGGCGTCATGCGCAGGCTGGCGTCGGGCACGGTTCATCACTCCCATTCGATTGACCCATCGAACCTATCGCGTTGCCTCCCCTGAGCAAAGATGGCTGGCGATATTTGGGCGGCCCTCTGCCTGACCCCACTTCGGTCACTTCCGTTCCAGACGGCTAAATCACCCGTGGGTACCCTTCATGAAGCATCGTTTTGGAGGTAGCCATTCGCATTGTGAGAACCGCCCGAAGAGGTCGTGAATCATCGTGATTCCCCTTTCCTTCCGGGCGCCGGTGTTCGTGGCGCCCTGGGCTCCGGACGGCCTTCGCCTTTCTCGACCAGGTCCTTCAAGCTGAGCAAGAAGGTCGCCCACTTGGTGTTGCAGTGGTGCATGAATTCGTTGGGGGCGCGCCAGCCCTCATGGCTGAACAGCACGTAGGTCTGCCCGTCACGCCATTCGAGGCGGAAGCGTATCTCCGTGCCTACCCAGTCTTCCGCTGGACCGGAATAGCGCCACATCACGAGGCTCGGATCGGCGCAGATCACCTCCAGCCGGTTCCTGCGGAACTGAAACGCACCGCCTTTGGCGGCGTCACCGTGTGTCTCGGAGGACCACCAGTTCCGGATGCCCTCGACAGTCGTCAGCGCTTTGAACACATGGTCCGGTTCGGCGGCAATGCCGACGCGGTGAAGAATGTCGGGCATCTCGGATCTCCTTTTCCGGGTGAGGACGAGCGCCGCCATGCGGCCGCATATCTACTTTTTTCCGGCGTCGTTCAGGACGATAGCACCGGTCTCCAGCAGCGATTTCAGATTCGAGATGATCTTCGGCCAACCGCCCGACACGGCCGCGATCAATTTTGAGGGGTCGCGCTCGATGGTGTGGATGATGGAGAGCTTGACGGCGGACCCGGAGGGTTCCAGTTCCATTGTGCAGAGCGAGTCGCCCTCGGCCGCGAGCTCTGGATTTCGCTGGTGCCTCCAGCGGATCACCAATCGCGTTGGGCGTTCGGCCTCGACGATCTCGCCAGCGTCGCTGACGCTGCCGTCGGCGTGCACCATCTTCCACGAACTGCCCGGCCGCCACTCACTCTCGCAGCGCACGCCGAACCAGTACTGCTTCATGAACGCCGCGTCCTCGGTCAGCGCTGACCACAGTTTTTCGGGCGTCGTGCGAATATACGTCACGTAGTGAAAAGTCGTTCTAGCCATTGCCTTTCTCCAGTCGTCGTTTCAGCTTTGAAAGCGCCGTGAGGCGCGGCTTTTCGAACTTGGCAATCCAGCGCTCATAGATTTCCTGCAGCGGCACCGGATTGAGGAAATGCAGCTTCTCGCGGCCATGCCGCACGGTGGTGACCAGGTTCGCCGCTTCGAGCACATCGAGGTGCTGCGTGACGCCCTGGCGCGACATATCCAGATGCTCGCACAACTCGTTGAGCGTGCGGCCGTCGTGCTCATGCAGCACGTCCAGCAGCTTACGCCGGCTCGGATCGGCCAAAGCCTTGAACGTCAGATCGGTGTCAAGGCGATGCTCGGTCATGACGGAAAATATGCAAGTGATTACTTGCGCGAATATAGGCAAGAAATTGCTTGCATGTCAAGGGTCGCTTTGTCGGGTGGCAAACCTGATTACGACGCCGCTGAACCGCCGAACGACAGAGCGGAGACAACGTCCTTCGTCGTTACGATTGCGCTGGCGTAGTTCACCATGTTGAGCTCGAACGCGGCGTGCATCATTTCGTCCGTAAAATCCGCGACGGCGTCCTTGACGACCGTCACGTCGTAGCCGAGCTCGGCGGCGAAGCGGACGGTTGATTCGATGCAGGTATGCGCAATCAGGCCGATGACGATGAGCTCGTGGATGCCATGCGTTTTGATCTGAAATTCCAGGTCGGTGTTGGCGAAACCACTCGAGCACCAATGCTCCGTGGCGACCATCTCGCCCTCCGCCGGCACGAACTTGGCCCGGAACTCGCCGCCCCAGGTGCCGTATTCGAACGACCTGTTCTTCCAGGCCGCCCTTTGGATCGGTGCGATATATTGCCAACTCGCGTAATCGCCGGGGCGATATCGATGATGCATCGCGAAAAAGACTCGAAGCTTCGCCTGTCGCGCGGTGTTCAGGACTTCCCGCATGTTAGGAACGCAGTTGTTGGCCTCGGCCACGGCTTTGATCCGGGGCCAGATCTTGCCGCCCTCGGAAATGAAGTCGTTGTAGGGGTCGACGACCAGAAGGGCGGCGATGTCCTTATCATATGACGGGTAAGTCATGAGCATCTCCGTTTCAGGCAAACAGTTGCCCCGGATGTCCGGACGCACGCGTGACAAGCTCGTTGCGGCCGAACGGCGGACGGCGGTGATCAGTCGGGCTGCGCCGCCTCTTCGTCTTCCGTCCGCCCGAACGCGGGGAGATACCGGCCGAAATTCAATTCGAAGTCGCTCGGCACACCGTAACCCACACCGCGGACCTTGGCACGAGGTCAGTCATTAGCGCGGCCAGTTCAACGATCGTCGCGGGAACGAACATATTGATCGGCGCGTTGCTGAAAGTGATTGTCCACCGGTCCGGACTAAGGCGGTCGACGTTGAACTGCGAAGGATCAGACATGACGCATCTCCTACTTGGCAGATCGGTTTTGCGTTCAAGCGGAGTTCAAGACACGGCGGCTTGCAGGCCCGGGGCTCCTCACCGCGCAGCATATCCTAGGCTATCACGGCTTCTTATTCCAATTACGTGCGCTCAGCGCCACACACGCTTCCGCGATTGTCACGGAACGATGCGCGGCGCCAAGCGGCGGAGATATCCGTTGAGGTTTAACCTTGGAACGTCACTCCCACTCGATCGTCCCCGGCGGCTTGCTCGTAATGTCGTAAGTCACCCGGTTGATGCCGCGCACCTCGTTGACGATGCGGTTCGACACGCGCGAGAGGAACGCCATGTCGAACGGGTAAACGTCGGCGGTCATGCCGTCAGTGCTGGTCACCGCGCGCAGGGCGCATACTTTGTCGTAGGTGCGGCCGTCACCCATCACGCCGACCGATTTCACCGGCAGCAGCACGGCGAAGGCCTGCCAGATGGCATCGTACAGCCCGGCGGCGCGGATCTCTTCCAGGTAGATCGCATCGGCCTTCTGCAGCACCGCCACCGCCTCACGCGTCACCGCGCCGAGCACGCGGATGGCGAGGCCCGGGCCGGGGAACGGGTGCCGGCCGACAATGGTCTCCGGCAGGCCGAGTTCGCGGCCCAGCGCGCGCACTTCGTCCTTGAAAAGCTCGCGCAGCGGCTCGACGAGTTTGAGCTTCATGTAGGCCGGCAGCCCGCCGACATTATGGTGCGACTTGATCGTCACACTCGGCCCGCCGAGCGCGCTCACGGATTCGATCACGTCCGGATACAGCGTGCCCTGGGCAAGGAAATCCGCGCCGCCGAGTTTCTGCGCTTCCTCATCGAACACGTCGATGAACAGCTTGCCGATGATTTTGCGTTTCTGTTCCGGGTCGGTCACATCCGCCAGTTGGCCGAGGAACAGATCCGACGCGTCGCGGTGCACGAGCGTGATGTTGAACTGGTCGCGGAACACGCGCACCACCTCTTCCGCCTCGCCCGCGCGCAGCAGGCCGTGGTCGACGAAAATGCAGGTGAGCTGGTCGCCGATCGCCTCATGGATCAAGGCCGCCGCCACCGAGGAATCCACGCCGCCGGAGAGGCCGCAAATCACCTTGCCGGCGCCGACCTGGGCGCGGATTTTCGCGATCTCGGCCTGGCGGAAGCCGGCCATGGTCCAGTCGCCCTTGAGCCCGCAAACCTTGTGCGTGAAATTCCTCAGCAATTGCGCGCCGTGCGGCGTGTGCACCACCTCAGGATGGAACATCAGCCCGTAGAAGCGGCGCGCATCGTCGGCGATGATCGCATAGGGCGCGCCCTCGGAGACCGCGACGGTGCGGAAGCCGGGCGGGGCGGCGGAAATATGGTCGCCATGACTCATCCACACCTGCTCGCGCGCGCCCTTCACCCAGGTGCCCTCGAACAGCGCGCAATCGTCGGTCACGTCGATATGGGCGCGGCCGAACTCGCGGATGTCCGCGCCCTTGGCCTGCCCGCCCAGCTGCACGCACATCGCCATCTGCCCGTAGCAGATGCCGAGCACCGGCACGCCGGCAGTGAACACATAGTCGGGGGCGCGGGGCGAACCTTCATCGGCCACGCTGGCCGGGCCGCCGGACAGGATGATGCCCTTGGCCGCAAACGCCGCGATCCGCGCGGGATCGGCGTTGAACGGTAAAATTTCGCAATAGACGCCGCTTTCGCGCACGCGGCGCGCGATCAGCTGCGTGACCTGGCTGCCGAAATCAAGAATCAGGATTTTTTCTTCGCTCATGACGCGTGCTAGCGCATCAGGCGTCGACATCCAACAGGGTTTCTATCGGGTCCCAGGAATAGGCGACCTGCGGAATTGACTGGCCGTCGACATGGGTGACGCCGGTGGCGATGCGCTTGCCGCCGAGGCGCTGGTAGAAAAACCCCGCCGGGTTCTCGCGCAGTACCCAGGCATATGCGGAGCGGCACCCGAGCGAGGCGAGGAATTTCCCGGAGGCGCGCAGCAGCGCGCCACCGATCCCCTGATTCTGCCAGTCATCCATCACATACAGGGTCTCTACCTCGCCCTCGCCCAGCCGGCCGCTGCGGCTGCGTCGTGCGGACGTGAACCCCACCAGTTCGGGGCCGGCATCATCGCTGGAATCGATCGCCACATACATACCCAGCCCCAAGCGGATCGACCGGTCATATTGGCCGGCGAGCCTGATGGCGGAAAGGCGTTCGAGAAACTCGTCCGGCAGCAGGCCGGCATAGGCGCTGCGCCAGGTCGCCACATGAACCGCCGCGATGCCGGGGGCATCCCGGGCACGTGCGCGGCGGATCGCGATCACGCAAGCCGCTCCAGAATGGCGGCGAAGAACCCATCCGTATCATGGCGCCGTGGGGAAAGGCGCAGATACGGTCCGCGCAACGCCTCGGGCATTGCGACAGGCACCTGCCGATAGGTTGGATACCTGGCCAAGAACGCCTCCACCTGAGCCTCGTTCTCATCATTGAGCAAAGAACAGGTGGCGTAAATAAGTTTGCCACCGGGTTTCGTTAATTTTTGGGCATGATCCAGAATAGTCGCCTGCTTGGCCGTCAACTCACGGAGATCTTCCTCGCGTAGGCGCCGCCTGGCGTCCGGGTTGCGCCGCCAGGTGCCGGTGCCGGTGCAGGGCGCGTCGACCAGCACCCGGTCGAATTTCTGCTCCTGGCGCTTCACCCATTTATCGCCGGCGCTGAGCAGGTGAGATTCCACATTATGCACGCCGGCGCGGCGCAGCCGCTTGATGGCGCCGTCGAGCCGCGGCGCCGAGACGTCGCAGGCGACGATATGGCCCTTGTTTTCCATGGTCGTGGCGATCGCAAGAGTCTTGCCGCCGGCCCCGGCGCAGAAATCCACCACCCGCATGCCGGGCTGGGCGTCGACCAGCAGCGCGATCAACTGGCTGCCTTCGTCCTGGATTTCCACCAGCCCGTCCTGGAAGGCCTTGCCCTGCGTGACCGCCTGCCGGCCGGCGAGGCGCAGCCCCCAGGGGCTGAACGGGGTGGGCTGGGCGGCGAGCCCCTCCCCGGCCAGCGCCAGCATCGCCGCTTCGCGCGTGGTCTTCAGCGCGTTGACGCGCAGATCCAGCGTCGCCGGTGCGCTGAGCGCGGCCATTTCCGCCTCCAGCCCCGGCCCGAACTGGGCGCGCAGCTTCGGCAGGATCCAGTCCGGGACTTCGTAGCGCACCGGCTCCGGCATGTTGGGATGGTCCAGAGTCCGCCCGGCGAACTTGTCCAGAAACGCCGTCTCCTCCGGGGTGAGCGGCGGCGGGCCGTAGCGGCCGGAGATGAAGGCCATGGCGATCTTGTGCGGCGTCATGCCGGAGAAAATCGCCTGCAGCGCCAGCAGCATCCGCGGCGTCTCCGGCGCGCCCACATGGTTCAGCCACCAGCCCAGATGCCGCCGCGCCCGCAACACGCCCCAGACCAGGCTGCTCACTTCCCGCCGGTCGCCGCCGCCGATGAAGCGGCGGGTGCGGAAGAAATGATTGGCCACGGCGTCGGCAGGGCGGGAATCGGTTTCGATCTCCGTGAGAAGATCGATCGCAGCGGCCAATTGTCCGGCAGGGGTCATGTCGTGAAATCCAAAAATAAGGCTACTTTTTGTGAACAAAAAGTAGCAAAAAAACTTTATGACTCTGGGCATGGGCTGTGTCGGCGACAACGCCCATGACCCAGCGTAACAAAAGTTTTTGCGCCGCTTTTTTCAAAAAGCGGCTGCTTTCTTCTGCCTCATTCCTGACGGTAATTGGGCGCTTCGCGGGTAATCGCCACGTCGTGCACATGGCTTTCGCGCAGGCCGGCCCCGGTGATGCGGCGGAATTTCGCGTCGGTCTGCAACGCGGCAATATCGGCGCAGCCGGTGTAGCCCATGCCGGCGCGCAGGCCGCCGACCAACTGGTGGACCACCGCGGCCATCGGCCCCTTGTAGCCCACGCGGCCCTCGACGCCTTCCGGTACCAGCTTCAGCGTGTCCTTGATTTCCTGTTGGAAATACCGATCCGCCGAGCCGCGCGCCATGGCACCCAGGCTGCCCATGCCGCGATAGGATTTGTAGCTGCGGCCCTGATATAAGAAGACTTCGCCGGGCGCTTCGTCGGTGCCGGCCAGCATCGAGCCGACCATCACCGCGTCCGCGCCGGCGGCCAGCGCCTTCACCAGGTCGCCCGAGGCACGGATGCCGCCATCGGCGATCGCCGGCACGCCGCGCGTGCGGCAAGCGGCGGCGGTCTCCAGCACCGCGGAGAATTGCGGCACGCCGACACCGGCCACCACGCGGGTGGTGCAGATGCTGCCCGGGCCGATGCCGATTTTCACCGCATCCGCCCCGGCATCGATCAGCGCCAGAGCGCCCTCGGGCGTCGCCACGTTGCCGGCGATGATCTGCACCGCGTTGGACTCACGCTTGATGCGCTCGACCGCGCGCAGCACGCCGTCGGAATGGCCATGCGCGGTGTCGACCACCACCACATCCACGCCGGCTTCGACCAGGGCGGCGGCGCGCTCGACGCCGTCGGCGCCCACGCCGGTCGCGGCGGCGACACGCAGGCGGCCCAGCTCGTCCTTGTTGGCCAAGGGGTGCGCCTGGGCCTTGTCCATGTCCTTCACGGTCATCAGCCCGACGCAGCGATATTCCTCATCCACCACCAGCAGCTTTTCCAGCCGGCGCTTGTGCAGCAAAGCCCGCGCCTCCTCGGCCGAGACGCCGGTGGTGACGGTGGCGAGATTGTCCCGCGTCATCAGCTGGGAAATCTGCATGTTCGGGTCGGTTGCGAAGCGCACGTCCCGGTGGGTGAGAATGCCCACCAGCCGCCCGTCCCGCTCCACCACCGGGAAGCCGCTGATATTGTGCTGCGCCATCAAGGCCCGCGCATCGGCCAGGGTCTGGTCGGGGAAGATCGTCAGCGGGTTCACCACCATGCCGCTTTCGAACTTCTTCACCCGGCGCACCTGCGCGGCCTGGTCGGCGATGGTGAAATTCTTGTGGATCACGCCGATGCCGCCCTGCTGGGCCATGGCGATGGCCATCGCCGACTCGGTCACCGTGTCCATCGCCGCCGAGACCAGCGGAATGTTCAGGGAAATTGTGCGCGTGAGCCGCGCGCCGGTGCGCACCGTGGTGGGCAGAACTTGCGAATAAGACGGAACCAGCAACACATCGTCGAAGGCCAGAGCCTCGGAAATCCGGTTGCTGAAATCGGTTGGTGCAGAAATGTGGTTCGCCATGGCCCCGCGCTTTCAAATAAGAAGACCTTGGCGGCCCTCCTTAGGCCGGGCCGCGGCATGGCGCAATAGGTTAAAACAAGCGCAGAGAAGGCTACTTTTTGTGAACAAAAAGTAGCAAAAAAACTTTGTTAACTTCGGGCCCGTGCGGTTTCAACGCCCCAGGCCCCGCATAACAGAAGTTTTTGCGCCGCTTTTTTCAAAAAGCGGCTCCTTTCTTCCTGTTATTGCCCGCCGCGGAACCCCGTGGCGACGACATACATCTCCTTCGAATCCTTGCGGCTGGCGGGCGGCTTGGCGTGGCGGACATTGCGGAACTGCAATTTTAGCGTGTTCAGCATGTCGCGCTCCGCCCCGCCCTGGAACAGTTTCGCCACGAAGGAGCCCCCTGGCGTGAGAATTTCGCAGGCAAAGGCCAGCGCCATCTCGGCCAGGGCCATGATGCGGATATGGTCGGTGGCGACGTGCCCGGTGGTGTTCGGCGCCATGTCGGAGAGCACGAGGTCCGCCTTGCGGCCGAGCATCGCGGTCAGGCGGACATCCATGCCCTCTTCCATGAAGTCGCCCTCGATGAATTCCGCGCCGGCGACCGGGATAATCGGCAGCAGATCGATGCCGACCACTTTCGCGGCGCCGCGCTCCAGGGCGATCTGGCTCCAGCCGCCGGGGGCGGCGCCGAGGTCCACCACCAGTGCGCCTTTGCCGACAAGCTTATATTTGTCGTCCAGCTCCATCATTTTGTAGGCCGCGCGCGAGCGGTAGCCGGCCGCTTTGGCCGCCGCTACGTAGGGGTCGTTCAACTGGCGGTTCAGCCAGCGCTGCGACGAGGTGCTGAGCTTGCGCGCGCGCTTCAGCCTTACGGCTTCGCGGCGCGGCGCCCGAAAGGAAGTCTCGGTCATGCCGGGCGATATCCCCGCCGCACGCCGCGTGAAGCCCGCATCAACCGTATCAACATACCTTCTCGCAATCCCCGGTCAGCCACAACGAGTGTGGGCACCTGCCACAATTCATGGATGGCCGCAAAGATCGCGCAGCCCGGCAGCACGAAATTCACGCGGTCGGCGCCGATGCAAGGGTGCCGCCGCAGCCCCTCCTGCCCCAGCGCCCTGGTCTCGGTGAGCGCCGCCTCCACCGACTGCCGCGGCAGGGACAACCCGTCCACCAGGCCGCGCCGGTAGCGGTCGAGCTTCAGCGATACCCCGGCCAGCGTGGTGACCGTGCCGCTGGTGCCGACCATCATCACCCCGCCCTGGCGGATCTCCTGGCCGATTCGGTGCACCGCCTCGAACGGCCGCAACATGTCGGTGATGTCCGACACCACGCTGGAGAACCCCTCCTCGGTGTAGCAGGCCTCGGCGCAGCGCTCCGACAGCGTGACCACGCCGATGGGCAGCGAGAGATAGCCGGTGAGTTCCGGCGCGGCGCTCTCGCAATTCACCCGCACCCAGGCGATTTCGGTCGAGCCGCCGCCAATGTCGAACAGAACCGCGCGCCGTCCGCCCTCGCAGATCAGCGAGGCGCAGCTTTCCACCGCCAGCTCCGCCTCTTCCCGCGGGTTGATGATCTCCAGGGGCAGCCCGGTTTTCCGCCGCGCGAGATCGATGAATTCCGCGCCGTTTTCAGCCTGGCGGCAGGCCTCCGTGGCGATGGCCCGCAAGGTCAGGGGCCCGCCCGCATGGTCCCAGCGTTTCGCCCGCTCGGCGCAGATGCTGAGGCTGGCGAGTGCGCGCTCCATCGCCACCGGGGAGAGCCGCCCGGTCTCATACAGCCCCTCGCCCAAGCGCACGACTCGGGAAAAGCTGTCCAACACCTGAAAACCGCGGCTGGTCGGCGTGCCAACCAGCATGCGGCAATTATTCGTCCCGAGATCGATGCCGCCGAAGACCGGGCGCCGAAAAGCGCGTCGGGGCTCGGCGGAAGACGCAGACGAGCTGAGCAAAGGGTTGGACATGGAATCAATATAGTCGCGCGAAGGCGGAAATGAGCAAGCCGGAAAGATCGCGAATGCCGGATGCCAGGATTAAAATTTATGCTGGGTCGGGGGCATCGGGCAGTTGCCCTCCGCCGCGAGCAATGCTAGTTGGGCGCCGCCCCACCTGCTGGGGGATAGTTTAGCGGTAGAACTCCCGGCTCTGACCCGGGCAGCCTTGGTTCGAATCCAGGTCCCCCAGCCAAGTTTTTCATCATCTGGACGATGTCGTCCGGCTTATCGGCCAATTGCACTAGCGATTAGTTTCGCGGCTTTCGGCATGGCGGTCGCCTCGGAACGACACGGGACGTTTTTGCTTTCTGGCCGTGGCTACAAGCCATTTCTCGTGTCCGAACGTCCCGCATGATCTCAGCCCTATGCAACCGTCGTTCGACGGCCAAATCGTAATTGGTTTGCAGGTTCATCCACGAACTCGCATCGGTTCCAAAATACTTGGCAAGCCGCAGCGCGGTATCAGCCGTAATCGCTCGTTTTCCGGCGAGGATGGCGTTCACACGGTTGGGCGGAACGTGGATATCCATGGCCAAGCGGTAAGCTGACAGGTTCAGGGGCTCCAGCCACTCCTCGCGCAGGATCACGCCGGGCGGGACCGGAGCAAGCGCGGAAATATCAGCGTCGATGACACCGGACAGGTCGATCCGGCCCGTATCTATATCCCCCCGCCATCTCACTGAAAAATTCAGAGATTTCAAAAGCATCAAGCAAATCAAGTGCTTGCTGCTTTCTCGTGGTGCGGAAGCACGCCATTGGCGTCGGTCGCGTCCTTGTTGATTTGGATCAATGCGAGACCGGTCTATGGCAAAGTATCATGAAAACCCGGATTCCGTCGCAGGGCGACGACAGACGGATGGCCGGTTTGTCGGACGGGCATGACCACATCGAAGCGGCGATGGGCTCGCGACGAAGTCATCCATAGTCAAATTCAGCAGCAGGAAAAGGATAGGAGGTCGATTATGAGATACCGTACGGCAACCATTCTTCTCTCTGGGGTGTTCGTGGCGCTCTCCTCAGGCGCCCTCATGGCGGATGAAGTTCCCCAATCAGGCACCACGTCCTATGTAACGCATTTTGTGTTCCATCCCGTCTCCAGCGTCGATGTGAAGGGTGTCGGCAAGGTCGTTGCACTGGAAGCCGTTGGCCCGACCGAGAATCTGAAGGGCGAGCCGATGTTTGATAAGATGGTGGCGAAATGCGCCGCCGTCAGCGTCGATACAGCCGGCAAGAAATACATAGACGGTGCTTGCGCGCTGACCGACAAGGATGGCGACGTCATATTCTCCACCTTCGATACGCGCGACCTCGATAAGTCACAGCCAAAGATGGATTGCGGCACCCACACGATCACGGGGGGGACTGGCAAGTATGCGGGGATCACGGGGAGCGAACCATTCGCGTGCATCACGAAGCCGACACCGGCAGGAGAGCCGGCCGGCTCGTTTGCGATTGACATCCCGCACAACACGAGTTGGCAGATCATTAAGCAATAAAGGCGGTGCGCGCTGTCATCCGCGGCCCTTCCGGGTAGCCGGAGTTGTCTGCGTGTTCCCGCCGCCAAAAAATGGTATGCAGGTCGTCGTGAGCGAATGTTTTTTGCTCTTTCCGCCGACCCGCATGCGTGGCAGCGTGTTTGACGTGATTTATGGCGTCGCTGCCGTCAGAGGTCCGGCTCTTTGAGGGAGTGCGATGATGCGCAGGCCTTTTTGGTTCCCAATCGCGTTGACGGCGGCGGTCATGGCTTTGGGCCTTGGCAGCCAGGCCGGGGCCCAGATGCTGGGTAACGGCCAGTACGGACCTCTCCCCGGGCCCGCGCCCATTCCGGAAAGCAACGGCCTGGGGGCGGGACCTGGGACGACCCAGAATGGCGGTACCGGCGCCGCGGCCGGGATGACCGGGCCTGCGTCCGGTCCGGGTACTACGGGCGGCGCCAGTAACGGCGGCTATGGGCCGAATCTCGGCAATTTCGCCCCCAGCCTGGGCAATTTCTCCCCCGGCGCCAACGGCTATGCGCCGAGCCTGGGCAATTTCGGGCCGAGTTCCGGAAACGGCGCGCAGTAACCGGCGCACTGGACCACTCTGCCTCATCCAAAAATTCCCGAGCCCCATGAGCCGGGCCCGGAGGGGCACCGGACTTGCAAGCGGCGGAAGCCAGACGGTAGGCTTTAGGCACCGATAAACCAGACCGACGGAGATATCGTGCTTCAAGCCTATGCTTGTGAAGGCAGCCGACTGACCGCGATTGCCGCCCCGGTGTCCGACGAGCACCTGCGCAATGCAGTCTGGGTCGACATGGTATCGCCCACCCCGGAGGAAATTGCCTATGTGGTGCGCCTCACGGAGCTTTCGCTCCCGAATGAGGCCGATCTGGCGGGGATCGAAAATTCGAGCCGGCTTTCCTCCGAAGCCGCGCCCGGCGGAACTGTGCTGACCCTTTCCATGCCGCTGGTCTACAGGCCGGCCGAGGGAGGGCGTAGCGCGCCGCTCGGAATCGTGCTGACGCCCCAGCGCCTGGTGACCATCCGCTTCGCGCCCAGCCTGGCCTTCCAGGATTTCGCCAAACAGACTCATGAACCCGCCGAGCCGCGGAGCGCGGACATACTGATCGGGCTGTTCGAGACCATGGTCGGGCGTCAGGCCGACGCCCTCGAACTGATGAGCGCCGAGATCGACCGGATGTCCGGCCATATTTTCCATTTGAAGCTCGATACCGCCGGCATGCAGGAAGGCGCGCGGCGGCGCCAGCAGGAGACCGAACTGCGCACCATGGTCACCACTTTGGGGCGGCTTTATGATTCGATCTCCCGGGTGCGGGATTCCCAGCTCGGGATCGCCCGCATCATCCCCTATATCGGGACCTCGGCCGACTGGGTGCCCAAAACCATGGCCGCGCGGCTGCGGACGGTCGGGCACGATGTCGGCTCACTGAACGAATTCATCACGCACCTGACCGACAAAGTGCAGTTCATGCTGGACGCCGTGCTGGGGCTGATCAATGTCGCGCAGAACGATTTGATGAAGGTCCTGACCATCGTCTCGGTGATCGGGATCCCGCCGACCCTGGTGGCCGGAATCTACGGCATGAACTTCGTCCACATGCCGGAACTCCATTGGAGTTTCGGCTACTGGTACGGGCTCAGCGTGATCGCGGTGACCTCGGTCGCGCCCCTGCTCTGGTTCCGGCGCAAGGGCTGGCTGTAGCGTCGGAATTCAGAAAAAAGAAAGAAGCCGCTTTTTGAAAAAAGCGGCGTAAAAACTTTTTGTTATGCTGGGTCATGGGCTGCGCCGCCGACAAAGCCCATAGCCCAGCATAGCAAAGTTTTTTTGCTTCTTTTTGTTCACAAAAAGAAGCCTTCTCTTTCTGTCGCCCGTCTTGCCCCTGCTCCGGTTCAGCGTAAAAGGCTGGCTGTGACGCAATTTTATCAACCTGAAGATGACAGTGCCGCGGCGGCGATTGCCGCCATCGGCGACGAGCTTTCCCTGTTCGACGATTGGATGGACCGTTACCAGTTCATCATCGAGCTCGGCCGCAAGCTGCCCCCCTACCCCGCCGCATGGCAGGACGAGGCGCATAAGGTGCAGGGCTGCCAGAGCCAGGTCTGGCTGGCGGCGGACCAGGAGGGCGACAAATTCTATTTCACCGGCGCTTCCGACGCGGCCATCGTGTCCGGCCTCGTGGCGCTGGTGCTGCGCGTCTATTCCGGGCGTGAGCGGGCGGAGATTCTCGGCACCTCGGCCAAATTCCTGCACGATCTGGGCCTGATCGGCGCGCTGTCCTCCAACCGCGGCAATGGCGTCGCGGCGATGGTCGAGCGCATCCAGGCGCTTGCCAAGGCCGGCTAAGGAAGTAAGCAGCCGCTTTTTGAAAAAAGCGGCACAAAAACTTTTGTTTATGCTGGGCCTGGGGCGTTGTCGCTGACACAGCCCATGGCCCAGCATAACAAAGTTTTTTTGCTACTTTTTGTTCACAAAAAGTAGCCTTCCTTCCTTTCTTTCGCTTCCCTTACAGGGCGATCAACTCTGCTTGACGCGCAAGCCTGGTCAGGGTTTCGGCGCCGGGGCCGGGCGGCAATTCCGGCCGAGGGCGGCGGTTATTGGAGAGGCAATCCTCGAGCCAGCTTTGCCACGCGGTCCAGAGCGGCCGCTCGGCCTCGGAGATGGCGGGGCGGTCGAGCGAAAGCACGGAAAGCCGCCCGGCCATGCGCCGGAGCGCCGCGTCCACCACCGCGCCGCGTTCGATGGCGTGATCCTGCCGGCGATGCGGCTCCAGCAACGCGCGCGAAAGAGCGGCTTCGAGATTGTTGCTGGCCAGGCCCGCGGCGCGGCGCGGCGCGGGCGAGGCCGGCTTGTCCGCCAGCAGCGCTTCGAACACCGCGTGCACGTAGCCGATATGGGCGCGGATGGCTGCGGTGATGCTGGGGTCCAGCCGCCCGCGCTCAAATCCCGGCCAGAGGAGCAGATTGCCGAGAATCGCCAGAACGCCCCCCAGCAGCGTGTAGCCGATCCGCGAGATGGCGATGCCGAATTCGCTGTTGCCGGGGGCGAACTGTTCGATCAGCAGCACGATCATCGGAGTCAGCACGGCGATGTAAGCGGTGTAGCTGACCGAGCGGATCGCGAAGGCGAAGATGGTCAGTGGCAGCATGGTGAAGGCCAGTTCAACCGGCGTCTTGCTGATCAGTCCGATCCCCGCTGCCACCAGGGCGCCCAGCGCGGTGCCGACCACCCGCTCCGCCGAGCGCAACCATGTGGCGGAGAAATAAGGCTGCAGGCATAAAATCAGGGTGAAGACCGCCCAATGCGCGTAGGGATCGCCGTCGACCATCGACCAGGCTAGCACCGGCGCGGTGAAGGCCGCGGTGCGGAGGGCATGGCGCATGGCGACGGAAGAGAGGGAAAAATTCTGCCGTAGTGGGCCGAAGATGCGCTGGGAGAGCGGCGGCGGCGCCATCACCGAGCCGGGCAGCGGCTGCGCCGCGGCGCGCGCCACCGCGATCAGCACGGCGAAATGTTCCGCCACGGCCTGCATGACATGCCGCGCCTCGGAGTCCGCCGGCAGCACCTCCAGCGCTTCATGCAGGCCCTGCAGGCTGGCCTGCTTCTCCGCGGTGTCGAGGGCTCGGTCAGCCTCGATTTCGGGGCCGATTTCCGCCAGCCATTCGGCAATCATCTGCACCGGGCGCGCCGCCAGGCCACGGCAGCTGGGGATGCTCTCCAGCGTGTCCGACAGCGCGATCAGCGCCTCGAAAATCGATTCGAGCGTTTGCAACCGCAGGGACAGCTGCGTGCCGCGTGGCGTGACCAGCCCACGGCCACGGAATGTCTCGAAAGCGACGGTGCGCGCAGTCTCGATCGTCTCCCGCACGTCACGCCGGTGCCGGGCCGCGTGGTCCTCAAACGCTTCGGTGCTTTCGGCTTCATCCGCCAGGACGGCCAGCTCTTTGGCGAGCTGCGCCAACTGCCGGCAAACGTCGGCGGCGGCCCGCCGCGAGGGCGCATAAGGGTGCAGCCGCCAGATCACCAAGGTCAGAATCACGGCCCAGGCGGCCCCGGCGGCGAAATTCAGGCCGGCCATCGCCGCCAGGTGCAGGCCGGTGAGCGGCGTGCCGACCGCCAGCACGATGACGACCGACAGCAGGCTCCCGACCTGCTGCCCGACCTGGCCATAGACCCGCACATAGCTGCTCGCGAAAATCGCCAGCCCGGCGATGAGGGTGGAAATCCATATGCCCTCGCCGCGGAGCAGGCCGAACGTCGCATAGGCGACGAGGCTGCACAGCGCGAAGGGGATCACCGCCCTGACGCGCCGGTTCATCGTGCCGCCGGGATCGGCGAAGCAGGTGAGCAGCGCGCCCAGCGCTGCCAGATGGAAATGCGGCAGGTCGAAAAGCTGCGCCACGATCAGCATGGCGGCCACCGCAATGCCGGCGCGCGTGCCCTCGGCGAGCGAGACGGCGCGGGGATTGAGGGCGATCGGTAGGTCACGCAACTTCATGGTGAAATCCGCGCCGCCGGAAGGATCTGACTCATGCCCTGTGCGTCACCATCTCCTGGTGGCTTTGGTTAGCCGGAATTGTGGCAAGGTTCGGGCCGCTAAACGGCCTCGTCGCCGAATTTGCCCGATTTCGGAAATCCGTTGGGCGGCAGGCGGCCGGCCTGGGCGCGGCTGCCGAGCCATTCGGTCAGCTTTGTCTCGGTGCGGGTGTTCGCGCCGAGGCGCCAGGTGAGACCATTGGCAAGCGCGAACACCTTCACGTCGGCAATGCCGCCATCCTTGTATTTCTGCAGTTGCACCCCCGCACCTTTGGGCATTTCCGGCACCTCGGCCAGGGGAAAGACCAGCAGCTTGCGGTTCTGGCCGATGACGGCGACATGGTCGCCATTGGCCGGCACGCAGGCATGCCATTCCTCGCCTGGTTTCAGGGTCAGGATCTGCCGCCCGGCGCGGCGTTCGGAGACCAGCTCCGCGCCCGGCACGATGAAGCCCCGGCCAGAGCTGGAGGCGACCAGATATTTGCCGAGCATGTCGGCCAGGAACAGCCGCAGAATGCCATCCTCGTTGGGCAGCTCGATCATCAGCCGGATCGCCTGGCCGTCGCCGCGGCCACGTGGAATGTCGGAGGCCTTGATGGTGTAGACGCGGCCATTGGTGCCGAGCAAAGCGAGGCGGTCGGTCGATTCACAGCGCAGCAGGAAGGCCAGATGGTCGCCTTCCTTGAATTTCAGCTCCGCATCGTTGGCGAGATGCCCTTTCTGCGCGCGGATCCAGCCTTTCTGGCTGAGGATCACGGTGATCGCCTCGCGCTCCACCAGCGCTTCGGCGACAATCTCCACCACCGGGGCGGCGGCGCTGATCTGCGTGCGCCGGGCGCCGAGCGGGCCGGCGCCGAATTTTTCGCGCACCTCGGCGATCTCGCCGGAAATCTTCTCCCAGCGCTTGCCTTCATCCTTGAGCAGCGCGTTCAGCGATTTCTGTTCCGCGGTCAGCTTCTTATGCTCGTTGCGGATTTCCATCTCTTCGAGGCGGCGCAGCGAACGCAGCCGCATATTGAGGATCGCCTCGGCCTGAACCTCGGTCAGCGTGAAGGTCTTCATCAACACCGGCTTGGGCTCGTTCTCGGTGCGGATGATGCGGATCACCTCGTCGAGATTGAGGAACACCGCGAGATAGCCTTCGAGGATTTCCAGGCGCCGGGCGATGGCATCAAGCCGATGATTCGAGCGCCGGACCAGCACTTCATGGCGATGGTCGAGCCAGGCGCGCAGCAAATCGCGCAGGCCCATCACGCGCGGGGTGCGGCCATCCGCCAGCACGTTCATGTTCATCGCGAAGCGCGCTTCCAGCGAGCTCGCGCGGAACAGAGAGGCCATCAGCATGTCGGCATCCACGGTGCGGGATTTCGGCTCCAGCACCAGGCGGATCGTCTCGGCGCTTTCGTCGCGGATATCGGCCAGCAGCGGCAGCTTCTTTTCCGTCAGCAGCAGCGCGATCTGCTCGACCAGGCGGGATTTCTGTACCTGGTATGGAATTTCCGTGACCACGATCACCCAGGTGCCGTTCTTTTGCGGTTCCTTGACCCAGCGGGCGCGGGTGCGCAGCGAGCCCCTGCCCGTCTCGTAGGCGGCGCAGATCGTGGCCTCGTCTTCCACCAATTCGCCGCCGGTGGGGAAATCCGGCCCGCGCAGATGTTGCAGCAGCGTTGCCGTGTCGGCTTCGGGATGGGCGATGAGATGCATCGCCGCGGCGCAGACTTCGCCGGCATTATGCGGCGGGATCGAGGTCGCCATGCCCACGGCGATGCCGCTCGCGCCGTTCGCCAGCAGGTTCGGGAACGCGCCCGGCAGCACCACCGGCTCCAGCTCCTCGCCATCATAGGTGGCGCGGAAATCCACCGCGTTCTCGTCGATGCCGCGCAGCAGAAGCTCGGCGATCTCGGTAAGGCGCGATTCCGTGTAACGCATCGCCGCCGCGTTATCGCCGTCGATATTGCCAAAATTGCCCTGGCCCTCGATCAGCGGGAAGCGCGAGGAGAAATCTTGCGCAAGCCGCACCAGCGCCTCGTAGATCGAGGAATCGCCGTGCGGGTGAAACTTGCCCATCACGTCGCCGACCACGCGGGCGCATTTCTTGAAGCCCGAGCGCGGGTCCAGCTTGAGCTGGTGCATGGCGTAGATGAGCCGGCGATGCACCGGCTTCAGCCCGTCCCGCGCATCGGGCAACGAGCGCGACATGATGGTGGAGAGCGCATAGGCCAGATAGCGTTCCGAAAGCGCGTTCCTGAGGGGCGCTTCCTCGATCTGGCCGCGAATATCATCCGGCATGCTTCAACTCCTGCTACTGTGCCGCGAGGCGATCCGACAGCAGGTCATAAAGACGCGCGCGCGCCGTTGGAAGGGGGCGATGGCGGCTGCCGAACACGTCCCGCTCCAGGAAATGCTGGGTCAGGCGCAGACCGGCAACGAGATCGGCCAGACCGGGCTCCGTGTCGTCCAACAGAAATTCCGGCAGGCTCAGCAGGCGGTCCACCCATTCACCGGCCTGGGACAGCGTCACGGCGCGGCCGGTGCGCGGCGAGACATAGGCCAGCCGGTCATTGCCGCCGGCGCTGGTGGAAAAATCCAGCCCGAAGCCGAGTTCGCGCAGAAGCTCGACCTCCCAGCGCACCAAAGCGGGCAGCGGAAAGCCGAGAATGTCGATGCCCGCCAGCAGCCTGGTGAGGCCGGCGAAGACATCCGGATGCGGCTCGCGCTCCGGCAGCGCCCCGGCGGCAAGCGCGCAGGCAGCCTCGAGCACCGCAAGATGTTCGGCATTCTGCATCGCCAGCGCCGCGCCGGGATGCACCAGCTCCCCCGTGAGGGCGCCAAGCTGCTCAGCCAGCCGCGCCACCCAGCGCGCCGAAAGCAGGTTGCCCTTCTGCCAGATCGCGACCTTGCGCCGCGAGGCACCGCCTTTGGCGAGCCCCCGCCATGCACCGAGCGGCGTGAGCACGGTGACCAGCAGATCGCCCTCGCCATAGGCGGCGGTCTCCAGCACGATGGCGGGTTCCTGCCACTCCATCAGGAAGTAAGCAGGCGCTTTTTGAAAAAAGCGCCGCAAAAACTTTTGTTACTTTGGGCCCCCGGCGTTGAAACCAGCACGGCCCAGGTTAAAAAAAGTTTTTTGCTTCTTTTTTTCAAAAAAGAAGCCCTTTCTTGCCTTTGCTTTACTTCAGCGCAGCCTTCGCCGTCTCCGCCAGGTAACCGGCCGCGATCGGCAGGATCTCGTCGTTATAGTCGAAATTCGAATTATGCAGCCCGGCCGAGGGGCCGTTGCCGATCCAGGCATAGGCGCCGGGCACGCGCTCGAGGAAAAAGCCGAAATCCTCGGCCCCCATGGTCGGGCGCATATCGTGCCGCACCTTGCGCCCCATGCCGGCGGCAACGCCCGCGGCGAGGTCAACTTCGGCTTCATGGTTAACGGTCGGCGAGAGGTAGGCGAAGAATTCGTGTTCCGTCTTGAGGTTGAAGGCGGCGGCGGTGTGCTCCGCCACTTCGCGCATGCGCTGCTCGAGGAGTTTCATCACCTCGGTGCTGTGCGCGCGATAGGTGCCGCCGATGCTTGCGCTTTCCGGGATCTGGTTGAAGGCTTCGGCACCCTGCATCCGGGTGACGGAGATCACCGCCGATTGCACCGGCTCGACATTGCGGGCGACGATGGCGTTCAACGCCACGATCAAATGCGCAGCCCCCTGTACCGGGTCGGCGGTGAGATGCGGCATGGCCGCGTGGCCGGCATGGCCGGTGAGTTTGATGGTATAATTACCGGCGGCGGCCATGCTCGGGCCGCGATGCAGCATCACCGTCCCGGTCTCGAGATTCGGCCAGTTATGGTAGCCGAAAATGCGTTCCATCGGGAACCGCTCGAACAGCCCGTCCTCGATCATGGACATCGCGCCGCGATAGCCTTCCTCGGCCGGCTGGAACACGAGATGCACGGTGCCGGACCAGCTCGAATCGTCCAGCAGCAATTTGGCCGCACCCAGAAGCGAGGTGGTGTGCCCGTCATGGCCGCAGGCATGCATCACGCCCGGCGTCTTCGAGGCGTAGGGCTTGCCGGTGGTTTCCGTGATCGCGAGCGCGTCCATGTCGGCGCGCAGGCCGACGGAGCGGTTGGAGGCGCCGCGCGTCAGCGTGGCCACCACGCCATGTCCGCCGACATTGGCGGTGTAGGGTATGCCCATTTCCCGCAATTTTTCACAGACGAAGGCCGCCGTGGCGGATTCCTGCAGCGACAGCTCAGGATGGGCGTGCAGATGGTGCCGCCAGGTGGTCAGCGTTTCAGCGAGGTCGAAAGGCATGACGAATACCCCTTAAATCGAATGACGGAATGCATAGTTGAGGTTTTGCCGGGTTTTGTCGAGGCGGTCAGGAGGCCTCAAGCCTCGGCCATGGCGATGTAATTGACCGACATGTCCCGGGTGATGGCAAAGCCGCGCCGCAGCGGCGAGAAGGACATGCCCGCGCTGTCGGCCAGGCGCAGCCCGGCGCCGCGGCAGAACCGGCCAAGCTCCTCCGGCGTGACGAAGTGCTGCCAGTCATGCGTGCCGACGGGCAACAGGCGTAGCAGATACTCCGCGCCGAATTTCGCCACCGCGTAGGATCTGGCCGTGCGGTTCAGCGTGGAGAGGAACAGCAAACCGCCCGGTTCGAGCAAAGCGGCCAGGGTCGCGACGAACGCGGCCGGCTCGGCGACATGCTCGATGATTTCCAGTGCCGTGATCACCGCATATTTCCGCCCCTCGGCGGCGAGGGCCTCAGCGGTGCCGGCGCGGTAGGCGAGGCGCAGCCCCCTGCCCGCGGCACTGCCCGCAGCATGGGCCTTCGCCGCTGCGATGGCTTCCTCGCCGGCATCCAGCCCGAGCACGTTACACCCGGCTTCCGCCAGCGACTCGGAAAGCAGCCCGGCGCCGCAGCCGACATCCAGCACGGCGACGTCGCTGCCGCCGAATTTCCGACGGATACGCTCGAGAATCCACCCTGCGCGGCAGGGATTCATCATATGCAAGGGCTGCATCGGGCCGGACGGGTCCCACCAGCGCGCCGCCAGCGCGTCGAATCGGGCGATTTCTTCGGGTCTGACCGAACCTTTTTGCATCGCGCCGCACTCCCGCCGGGCCATGGCACGGCACAACTGCCCGGCCCCTAGAAAATCGCTCTATAATGAACCCCTGTCGGACGACGCCTCAACGTGTTGCACCGCCAAACATTCAGGCTGTATGTGACGCCCCGGGCGGATTTCCACAAGGGATAGGTGAATGGCGCGTATCGTTATGAAATTTGGCGGCACTTCCGTTGCCGATCTGGACCGGATCCGCAATGTCGCGGCGCGGGTGAAAGCCGAGGTCGATCAGGGCAACGAGGTGGCCGTGGTGGTTTCAGCCATGGCCGGCGCCACCAACCAGCTGGTCGATTGGTGCCAGAAGCTTTCCCCGCTGTTCGACGCCCGCGAATATGACGCCGTGGTGGCGACCGGCGAGCAGGTGACGGCGGGGCTGACGGCGATCGCCCTGCAGAATCTCGGCGTCGACGCGCGCAGCTGGATGGGCTGGCAGATCGCCGTGGAAACCGACGGCCAGCATGGCAAGGCGCGCATCGCCTCGATCGAGGGCGAGGAACTGATCGCCCGCATGAAGATCGGGCAGATTCCGGTGGTTGCCGGTTTCCAGGGCATCGGCCCGGACAATCGCATCACCACGCTCGGCCGCGGCGGCTCGGATACTTCGGCGGTGGCGCTGGCGGCGGCGCTGCAGGCGGATCGCTGCGACATCTATACCGACGTGGACGGCATCTACACCACCGACCCGCGGATCGTGCCGAACGCGCGCAAGCTTGCTAAGATCACTTATGAGGAAATGCTGGAGCTCGCCTCGGTCGGCGCCAAGGTGCTGCAGACCCGCTCTGTCGAGCTGGCGATGAAGGAGCGCGTGCGCGTGCAGGTGCTCTCCAGCTTTACCGATGCCCCCGGAACTCTGGTTGTTGATGAGGAAGAAGTCGTGGAACAGGAAATCGTCGCTGGTGTCGCTTATTCGCGGGATGAGGCGAAAATCACCGTGCGCAAGGTGCCGGACCGTCCGGGCATCGCCGCCGCCATTTTCGGCCCCCTGTCCGACGCCCATGTCAATGTCGACATGATCGTTCAGAATCTCGGCGCCGATGGCACGACCGACATGACCTTCACCGTCGGCAAGACCGATCTTCCCCGCGCCTTGCAGGTGCTGGAGACGGCGCGCCAGGGGATCGGCTATGCCGAAATCGCCTCCGACCCGAATGTGGCGAAGATTTCCGTGGTCGGCGTGGGCATGCGCAGCCATGCCGGGGTAGCGAGCACGATGTTCCGTACCCTGGCCGAGCGCGGCATCAACATCCAGGTGATCTCCACCAGTGAGATCAAGGTGAGCGTGCTGGTGGCGGGCGAATATATTGAGCTGGCGGTGCGCGCCCTGCACACGGCCTATGAACTCGATGCTTGATCTCCTGCCCCAGGCCGAGGCGCGCTATAAAGCGCTGCAACAGCGCGGCGCCGCCTTCCTCGGCACCGAGACGGCGATTCTTGGCGGCGCGATGAGCTGGGTGAGCGAGCGCAACCTCGTCGCCGCCATTTCCAACGCCGGCGGCTTCGGCGTGATCGCCTGCGGGGCGATGAATCCGGCGCTGCTGGAGGCGGAGATCGCCGGAACCCAGGCGCTCACGAAAAAGCCGTTCGGCGTCAACCTGATCACCATGCATCCCCAGCTCGACGAGCTGGTGCAGGTCTGCCTGCGGGCCAAGGTCGGGCATATCGTGTTCGCGGGCGGGATTCCGCCGGGCCCGGCAATCCGCGCCGCCAAGGATGGCGGGGCCAGGGTCATCGCCTTCGCGCCTGCTCTGGTGCTGGCGAAGCGCTTCATGAAATCCGGCGTCGATGCGCTGGTGATCGAGGGGGCCGAGGCCGGCGGGCATATCGGGCCGGTATCGCTCACCGTGCTGGCGCAGGAGATTCTGCCGCATATCCGCGACGTGCCGGTGTTCGTCGCCGGCGGCATCGGCCGTGGCGAGGCGATCTTGAGCTATCTGGAGATGGGCGCCGCCGGGGCGCAGCTCGGCACCCGCTTCGCGGCCGCCACCGAAAGCATCGCCCACGCCAATTTCAAGCAGGCTTTCGTGCGCGCCAACGCCCGCGATGCGGTACCCTCGATCCAGCTCGACGAGCGTTTCCCGGTGATCCCGGTGCGCGGTCTGGTGAATGAAGGCACCAAGCGGTTTCTCGCGCATCAGGCGGAAGTGGTGCAGAAATTCCAGGCCGGCACGCTCGACAAGGGCGCGGCGCAGCTGGAGATCGAGCATTTCTGGGCGGGCGCGCTGCGGCGCGCGGTGATCGACGGCGATGTGGAAACCGGATCGGTGATGGCCGGCCAGTCGGTCGGCATGGTCACCGCGATTCAACCCGTGGCGGATATCCTGGCGGAACTGAAGGCCCAGGCGGTCGCCGCCTTGGTGGCACGTGCCGCAGGATCTTGAGATCATGCCCAAGCCGCCGCGACGGCGGCGGAAGCCGAAATTCGGCGATACCAGGCAGCTGTTCGCGCGCCTGCGGGAGGCGCTCGCCTCCGGCCATGCCGGCCTGCCGGACATTGCCGACCTGGTCGCGCAGGGCCTGCCCGCGGATGCATGCGCGGTCTATGTCGCCCGCCCCGGCGAGATGCTGGAGCTGGCCGCCACTTACGGGCTGAACGTGGACGCCGTCGGCCGCACCCGGATGCGGTTCGGCGAGGGCATCATCGGCATGGTCGCCGCCTCGGGCGATCCGCTCAACCTGGCCGACGCGCAGAACCATCCGCGTTACGTGTACCGCGCGGAGATCGGCGAAGAGGATTTCGTTTCGATGCTCGCGATGCCGGTGAAGCGCGCCGGCCGGCTCCTCGGCGTGATCGCGTTGATGCTGCGCGAGGCAAGGCTGTTCGCGTCGGTCGAGGTCGAGGCGGTGGCGACCGTGGCCATGCTGCTCGCGGAAATTCTCGTCCAGGCGGGCGCCACCGAGGTGTCGACGGAAGGGTTTTCCGACGCCCTGCCCCGCCGCTATGCCGGGCATGGGCTGGCGCCGGGCATCGCCCGCGGCACGATCCTCGTCTATGGCACCACGCCGCCGATCGCGCGGCTGCTCACGGATGATCCGGCCGTCGAGCTGGAACGCCTGGACCAGGCGCTGGAAACCGCGAACAAATCCCTGGACAAGCTGATCTCCGCCTCGCTGCCAGGCGGCAACGCGCCGCGCGAAGTGCTGGAAGCCTATCGCATGGTGGCGCAATCCTCCGGCTGGCTCACCCAGGTGCGGGACGCGATCAATGACGGCCTCACCGCCGAGACCGCGGTGGACAAGGTGGCGCGCAGCTTGCGGGAACGGATGCGCCGCATCGCCGATCCGTATCTGCGCGAGCGCCTGGCCGACATCGAGGATATGGTGAACCGGCTGATGGTGGCGCTGGGCGGCATGGCGCCGAAGCCCGCTTCCGCCGCGGGGATGATTTTGCTGGTGCGCCGGCTGGGGCCGGCGGACCTGCTGGATTGGCATGCGCGCGGCATCGCCGGCGTCGCGATCGAGGAGGCCAGCCCTTCCGGCCACGCGGCGATCCTGGCGCGCACTTTAGGCCTGCCGGCGCTTGCCGTGGAGCGCGGCGCCGTGGAAGCGGCCGGCGGCGGCGAAGATGCGCTGCTCGATGCCGAGGGCGAGACGCTGATCTTGCGCCCCGAGCCGGCGGTGCTCCAGGTCTATGAACGGGCCCTGGCCGTGCGCAGCGTCCGCGCCGCGGAACTTGCGACCTATCGCGACCGGCCGGCGGTGACCAAGGACGGCACCGCGATATCGTTGATGATGAATGTCGGCCTGGCGCTGGAGCTCGACCAGCTGGAGCGCACCGGGGCCGACGGAATCGGCCTGTACCGCACGGAAATCGCCGTTTTGGCGGCGGGCGGCATTCCCGATGTCGCGGGCCAGGCGGCGGAATATGCGCGCGTGCTGGATCGCGCCCGCGGCAAGACAGTGCAGTTCCGCACGCTTGATCTCGGTGCCGACAAGCTGCTTCCGGGCGAGGCCGCCGGGGACGAGGAAAATCCGGCGATGGGCTGGCGTTCCATCCGTGTCGGTCTCGACCGCCCGGCGATCCTGCGCCGGCAATTGCGGGCGCTGCTGCTGGCGGCCCAGGGTCGGCCGCTGTCGATCATGTTCCCGATGGTGGCGACGGTCGAGGAGTTCCGCGCCGCGCGCGACCTGCTGGAGGCCGAGATCGCCCGGGTCCGCCCGGCGCCGGTGCAGATCGAGGTGGGCTCGATGATCGAGGTGCCCTCGCTGCTGTTCCAGTTGCCGGGCTTGCTGGCGGAGACCGATTTCGTCTCGGTCGGCACCAACGATTTGATGCAATTCCTGTTCGCCGCCGATCGCGGCACGCCGGGCCTGGCGAACCGCTACGACCCGCTCTCCGCACCGGTGCTGGAATTGCTCGAGCAACTGGTGGCCGCCTGCAGTCAGGCGGGTGTGGCGCTGTCGCTCTGCGGCGAGGCCGCGGGCGGGCCGCTGGAGGCGCTGGCCTTTGCGGCGGTGGGCGTAACCCGGCTTTCGATGTCGGGCAACGCCATCTTGCCGGTCAAAGCCCTGCTGGTGGAGGCGGATCTGAACGCGCTGCGGCCGATTTTGCGTGAACTCCGCCGCGCTGGCGCGGCCGGCGGCAGCATCCGCGAGCCGCTCGCCGCCTGGGCCCACGAACATAATTTGCCGATCTGATGCGTGGCATGCACCTTCCGGTAGCGCACAGCGACCGAGCAGTATAGAAAGCGCAACAAGATGCCGAATGATTCACTGCAAAATGAGACGACCCATCAAGGCCACGCATCTTCTTTAGGCGGTGCGGCGCGTGTCGGGGGCGAGCTTCGCGAGGTCCGCGAGCGGCTGGGCTGGCAGCTCACCGACGTCGCCGAAACGCTACGCATCCGCCTGCCTTACCTTGAAGCCATAGAGCTCGGCGATCTGGCCGCGCTCCCCGGCCCGGCCTATCAGACCGGCTTCGTGCGCTCCTACGCGCAGCTGCTGGGGCTCGATTCCGAAGAGATCCTGCGCCGCTTCCAGGCCGAAGGTCTCAGCCGGGCGCCCAAGGCGCAGCTGACCTTTCCCGCCCCCGTTCCTGATCGCGGCGTGCCGAGCGGCGCGATCGCACTTGTCGGCGTGGCCGTGGTGCTGATCGGCTACGGGCTCTGGTATTACTTCACCTCGCATGAACGCCATCTTGCCTTGACGGTGCCGAGCGTACCGGCCGAGCTGGCGCCGCTCGCGGCGCCGCCGAAGCCTGCCGTTCCGACCAAGCCTGCGGCTGCGCCGGCCGCCGTTTCGACCATGGCGTCGCCGCCGGCCTCGACAGCGCCGGCCTCGACACCGTCAGCCCCGCCCCCGGCGCCCCCGACGCCGGCGCCTTCGACCCCGGCGGTTGCCGCGCCAGCCATGACGCCGGTAACGTCAACCACGCCATCGGCCGCGCCGGGCCCGATGCCGGAAGTGGCGCCCCCGGCGCCGGCCGGCGCCGGAACCACAAACACCGCGCCGGCGCCAGCCCCTGACGCGACGGTTCAGGGCAAGGCTATTCTCGCCACCGCCGACAGCTGGATCGAAGTGCGGGACGCCACGGGCACCATTCTGTTCAGCAAGGTCCTGCATGCCGGGCAAAGCTGGCCAGTGCCGCAGGAAGCCGGCCTGACCCTGACCACCGGCAATGCCGGTGGCACCGAGATCACCCAGGATGGCAAACCCGGCGCGCCGCTGGGGGCCACTGGCGTGGTCCTGCATCATTACAGTCTCACGCCGTCCGCCGCCCAAGGGGCAGCCGCCGCGAGCCATTAAGGAGTCGCCATGAATTACCGCGAATACCAGCAGATCGACCGCCGCAAGAGCCGGCAGATCAGCGTCGGCAACGTAAAGGTCGGTGGCGACGCCCCGGTTTCCGTGCAGACCATGACCAACACCCTGACCACCGACGTCGAGGCGACCGTGGCGCAGATCCTGCGCGCCGAGGCGGCGGGCGTGGACATCGTCCGCGTCTCCTGCCCGGATGAGGAGAGCACGGCGGCGCTGAAGCATATCGTGAAACGGGTGAGCGTGCCGGTCGTCGCCGACATCCATTTCCACTACAGACGCGGCATCGAGGCCGCCGAGGCGGGCGCGGCCTGCCTGCGCATCAATCCCGGCAATATCGGCAGCCCGGAGCGCGTGCGCGAAGTGGTCAAGGCGGCGCGCGACCATAATTGCTCGATGCGCATCGGCGTGAACGCCGGCTCTCTGGAAAAGCATCTGCTGGAGAAATACGGCGAGCCGAACCCCGAGGCCCTGGTGGAATCCGCCCTGGAACACGCGAAGATCCTCCAGGACCATGATTTCCACGAATTCAAGATCAGCGTGAAGGCGTCTGACGTGTTCATGGCCGTCGCCGCCTACCAGCAGCTCGCGGAAGTCTGCGACCACCCGCTGCATATCGGCATCACCGAGGCGGGCAGCAAGCGCGCCGGTACGGTGAAATCCTCCATCGGCCTGGGCTCGCTGCTCTGGGCCGGCATCGGCGACACGATGCGCGTCTCGCTCTCCGCCGAACCGGAAGAAGAAGTGCTGGTCGGCTGGGATATCCTGAAGTCGCTCGGCATCCGCCATCGCGGCGTGCGCATCATTTCCTGCCCGTCCTGCGCGCGCCAGGGTTTCAACGTGATCAAGACCGTCGAGACCCTGGAAGAGCGGCTCGCCCATATCCAGACGCCGATCACGCTGTCGATCATCGGCTGCGTGGTGAACGGCCCCGGCGAGGCGCTGATGACCGATCTCGGCCTCACCGGCGGCGGCGGCGGCCGGCACATGATCTATTCGGCCGGCAAGACCGATCACACCATCGACGGCGCGGACATGGTCTCGCACATCGTCGACCTGGTGGAGGCCAAGGCCGCCCAGTTGCAGGCCGCCGAGGCCGCGGCGAAGGCGCAAGTGGCGTAGGCAAGGGAAAAGAAAGCGGCCGCTTTTTAAAAAAAGCGGCGCAAAAATTTTTGTTATGCTGGGTCCGGGGCGTTGGCATCGACATCGCCCTGGACCCGCCGTTTTTTGTTCGAAAGTTCGCGTTTCATGGCTCCAGCATTGCAACCCGTCCGCGGCACCCGTGATCTCATCGGGGAGGACGCCGCGCGCTACGCCCATGTGGTGGCGACCGCGCGGTGGGTGAGCGCTCTGTATGGTTTCGCCGAGTGGCAGACGCCGATTTTCGAGGATACGCGCGTGTTTTCCCGCACGCTCGGCGAAACCTCCGATGTCGTGACCAAGGAGATGTACAGTTTCGAGGATCGCGGCGGGGATTCCGTGACGCTGCGGCCCGAGGGCACGGCCGGCGTGTGCCGGGCGCTGATCACCAACGGCCTCACGCAGACGCTGCCGCAAAAAGTGTTCTATGCCGGCCCGATGTTCCGCTATGAGCGGCCGCAGAAAGGCCGCTACCGGCAGTTTCATCAGATCGGCCTGGAGCTGCTGGGGCCAAGCGTGCCGCTGGCGGATGCCGAAGTGATCGCCGCCGGCTGGCAGATTTTGAACGAACTCGGCATTGCGCAGGATGTTGTGCTGAACATCAATACGCTGGGCGACGCCGAGAGCCGCGCCAATTACCGCGCCGCTCTGGTGGCCTATTTCACGCGGCACGAAGGCGCACTCTCCGCCGACAGCAGGATGCGGTTGGAGAAGAATCCGCTGCGGATTCTCGATTCGAAAGATGAAGGCGACCAACGCCTGGTGGCGGACGCGCCGGTGATCTACGAGCACCTCACGGAAGAAGCTGCGGCCTTCTACAGCGAACTGAAGGCTGCACTCACCGCCTTCGGCGTGCCGTTCACGGAAAACCCCCGGATCGTGCGCGGGCTCGATTATTATAATCACACCGCGTTCGAATTCGTGACCACGGCGTTGGGCGCGCAGGGCACGGTGCTGGCCGGCGGGCGTTACGATGGGCTGGTGGAGCAGATGGGTGGGCCGAATGTGGCGGGCATCGGCTGGGGCGCCGGCATCGAGCGGCTCTCGATGCTGATCGCGCCGCCCGAGACGGCCTCTGTGCCGGTGGCTGTGATCCCGATGGGCGATGCGTTTTTCGCCCCGACCCTGGATGTTCTGACGTTTCTGCGCAGCGCCGGCGTGGCGGCGGAAACAGCTTATTCCGGCAACGCGAAAAAGCGCCTGGAGCGCGCGAACAAATCAGGTGCGGCGTTCGCCGTGCTGGTCGGCGAAGATATCAAACTGAAAAATCTCGATGACGGCACACAACAGGATGTGACCCTGGCCGACCTAACGAAGCTGTTGCGTTTATAATTATCTCAATTCATGGGGTCTGGGGCCTTCCGGCCCCAGCGGGTCGAGGGCAGAGCCCTCGCCTTCACTTGGTTTTTTAAAGATGAACAACATCGACCAGAAACTCGACCGCATTCTCGCCCGCGCGGAGGAGCTGCGTTTCATGCTTTCCGGCACGCTGGGCGGCGATGCCTTCGTCAAAGCGTCCAAGGAACTCGCGGAGATCGAGCCGATCGAGGCGCGGGTTACGGAATTGCGCGCGGCCGAGCAGGCGCGCCGCGATGCCGAGGCGATGCTCGCGGACCCGGAAATGAAGGAACTGGCCGCCGCGGAACTGGAAAGCCTGAAGCAGAGCCTGCCGGATCTCGAAATGTCGGTGCGCCTGGCTTTGCTGCCGAAAGACGAGGCGGATGACCGTTCGGCGATTTTGGAAATCCGCCCGGCGGCCGGCGGCGATGAGGCCGGGCTGTTCGCGGCGGAATTGTTCCAGGCCTACCAGAAATATGCCGGCCTGCATGGCTGGCGCTTCGAGGTTCTGGAATATGGCGAGAGCGAGCTGGGCGGCCTGAAGGAAGGCATCGCGGAAATCACCGGCAAGTCGGTGTTCGCCAAGCTGAAATTCGAATCCGGCGTGCATCGCGTGCAGCGCGTGCCGGCGACCGAGACGCAGGGGCGCATCCATACGTCCACCGTCACCGTCGCGGTGCTGCCCGAGGCGGAAGAGGTGGACGTGGCGGTGAATGAAGCGGATCTGCGCATCGACGTGTACCGCGCCTCCGGCGCCGGCGGTCAGCACGTGAACAAGACGGAATCCGCCGTGCGCATCACGCATATTCCCACCGGCATCGTGGTGGCGATGCAGGAAGAGCGCAGTCAGCACAAGAACCGCGCCAAGGCGATGAAGATTTTGCGCTCGCGCATGTATGAGCTGCAGCGCTCGAGCCTGAACGCCACGCGCGCGGCCGATCGCAAATCGCAAGTCGGCACCGGCGACCGTTCCGAGCGCATTCGCACCTATAACTTCCCGCAAGGACGGGTGACGGACCACCGCATCAATCTCACGCTGCACAAGATCGACCGGGTGATGCTGGGCGAAATGGACGAGATCATCGACGCGCTGATCGCCGAGGACCAGGCGGCGCGGCTGGCGGCGGAGACTTGATCGCCACGCAGGCCGCACTGGCGCAGATCGCCCGGCAACTGGCGGCGGCGGGGATCGAGGAAGCGCGGCGCGAGGCCCGCATCCTGCTCGCCGCGGCCGAGGGCGTGAGCGCCGCCGGTCTGTTGGCGCTGGACGAGGTGGATGAGGCGAAATTCACGCCGCTGCTGCGCCGGCGCGAGGCGCGCGAGCCGATGGCCTATATTCTCGGCCATCGCGAATTCTGGGGGCTGGATTTCGCCGTCTCGCCGGCGACCCTGATCCCCCGGCCCGATAGCGAAACCCTGATCGAAGCGGTGCTCGGCGCCGGCATAAGCCCGCGAACAATGCTCGATCTAGGTACCGGAACCGGTTGCCTGCTCCTCGCCACCCTGCACGAATTTCCCCAGGCCTTCGGGGTTGGGGTCGATCGCTCCTGGCAGGCGGCGACGTTGGCGCGGGCCAATGCGGCGGCTTTGGGCATGGAAGGCCGGGCGGCGTTTCTGGCCGGCGACTGGGCCGAGGCCCTGGCGCAAAAATTCGATCTGGTGCTGTCCAACCCGCCTTATATCGAGGCGGCGGACATTGCGGGGCTGATGCCGGAAGTGGCACGCTATGAGCCGCTTTCCGCCTTGGAAGGTGGGGCCGACGGGTTGGAGGCTTATCGCGCCATCATCGCCGCCCTGCCCCGTTTGCTCGCGCCAAACGGGTTGGCGGTCCTTGAACTCGGCGCCGGGCAGGCCATATCGGTAGGGTCAATGGCGTCGGCAGCTGGATTTTCCTGCGCCACGCGGCGGTCTCTCGATGGCATCGAGCGGGCGGCCGTTCTCACCCGTTGTAAATAGGCCATTGGCAGAACGCGAATATCGGGTTAAGCACATGACGCAGGCGAATTAGCCGCGTCTCGGCATTGGTCGAGACCAGCTTGGGTTTGGCGGTGCAGGCGCACCCCGCCGCGCAAAGCAATCTTAGAGGATAGACGAGAAACAATGAACATGAAGCGCATGCGTGGTCGCAACCATCGCCCGAATGGTGGTGGCGGCGGTGGTGGCGGTGGGTTTCGCAACCAACAGAACGGCATCCCGCTGAACCGCAACCACGTGTTCGACAGTTCCGGTCCGGAAATGCGTGTGCGCGGCACCGCCCAGCAGCTCTACGATAAATATCAGCAGCTGGCCCGCGACGCTTTCAGCAATGGCGACCGCGTGACCGGCGAGGCGTATTACCAGCACGCCGAGCATTATTTCCGCATCATCAGCGCCATCAATCAGGCTCAGGGCGTGCAGAACCCGCCGGGCGGGCAGCAGGCGCCCGGGCAGGAGCGCGGCTTCGGCCAGAACCCGGGGCATAACAACGAGCATCGCCGCGAGTCGCAGGGCGAGCCGCAGGAAGGCGGCGAGGCGCGGCCGCAGCAGGAATTCCGCGGCGAGAACCGGGACAATCGGGACCACCGTGAAAACCGCCGCTTCGAGCCGCGCCAGCGCCCTGATCGGCCGGAACGCAACGACCCCCGCTTCCGCCCGGAAAGCGTGATCGATCCGCGCATCGATATCAGCATGGCGCTGGAAGCCGAACTGGCGGCGGCGACCGCCGAACCGGCCGGCCTGGGCGAGCAGCCCGTTCTGCCCGGCACGCTGATCGCCTCGCCTCCCGCCCCCGAAGTGGCGGCGCGGGCCATTCCCATCGCGCGCACCGCGCCCCCGGCGGAAGAGTCCCCCGCACCGCCGGCCGCGACCGAGGCAGCGCCCGAAGCCCCCGCGCCGCGCACGCCGCGCCCCCGCGGCCGCCCGCGCATGGCGCGGCCGGAGCCGGAAGCCGCTAAGGCCGTGGAGTAAGGAGCTTTTTCACCGTGGCGGCCAGGCGGTCGAGATCGTCCTCCTGGTGCGCCGCGGTGAAGGTGAAACGCAGCCGCGCCGTGCCTTCCGGCACGGTCGGCGGGCGGATGGCGGTCACAAGAAATCCCGCCGCCTGTAGTTGTTCCGAGATATTCAGCGCCTCGGCCGCGCCGCCGACGATCAGCGGCACGATCGGGCTGGTTGCCTCCGGCAGGCCCAGCGCCGCCGTGAAGCGCCCGGCCAGCGCCAAAG
>Ga0310811_10001115_pt1 | contig 34379 bp, 42 predicted proteins | sample YCmetagenome_FD_207642 | JGI IMG/M metagenome (GOLD analysis project Ga0310811, IMG submission 207642) | Soil microbial communities from experimental microcosm in Duke University, North Carolina, United States - YC | ecosystem: Engineered > Artificial ecosystem > Soil microcosm > Unclassified ... | reverse complement strand
TCAATAAAATCTCTAATTGCACACGAGGCTGTGGTCATTAGGGACGGAAATCAGCAAATAATCAAAGCTGCTGACATTGTAGTTGGCGATGTTGCTGTGCTCAATGCTGGTGACCGTGTCCCAGCCGACATGCGTGTCGTGCAGGCGTCGTCCGATCTTCGCTTTGATCGCTCTCTCCTGACGGGTGAAAGGTGTGTTCCTTGTCCTACATGCTTGAATTTGGCTGAAGTCTAATTGCAGCGAAATGGTGCCAGGAGCTCTTGATGCAACATCCGACAATGCTCTGGAGGCTCGTAACCTTGCACTGACTTCCACTTTTGTCGTACGAGGGACTTGTCATGGAATCGTGTTTGCCACAGGAGATAGGACTGTCATGGGACGCCTTGTCAAGATGTCGGGAGAGACGAAGTTCAAGCTTACCACTATCCAAAGAGAAATGTGGTTTTTCACCAAAATCGTTTCATATATCGCAGTCTTTTTCTTCTGCTTGTCAATTCTTCTATACGGCGTTTGGTTACGGCCATCGTATCCTGGGTATGACACCCCGTCTTCTGCTATCGTAAATTCAATTGGTTGCTTGACTGCTTTTGTTCCCCAAGTAGGTGATCAGCAGTATAAGTTTATATTTCCTTCTTAGTTGACATCTTGTAGGGCCTCCCATTTTGCGTGGCACTCTCGTTGACTGTGGTTGCCCGTCGCATGGCTAAACGTCATGTGTTGGTCAAGAATCTGGCGACCATTGAGACATTAGGATGCATGTCTGTGCTATGTTCTGATAAGACAGGCACGTTGACCGCGGGAAAGATGGTAAGATTAATGATGTATCTGCCCTTGCCACCGGCTTGCTGATGGACCCACAGATGGTAGAGAATATTGCCTTCCTCGATGACGTATTTGTCATTGAGGAAATTAACGAGAGGGTTGCGAAGGCATCAAACCCTGCCATATTTTCTGCGTTCAAGGCACTCCATCAGATCGCGAGGCTCTGCAATGGCGCGAAATTTGACGCAACGACTAACCACCTTCCTGTGCAGGATCGTATGATCAAGGGCGATCCGACTGATACTGCTCTTTTGCGTTTCTCTGAGGCCCTTTCAATACCGGAGCTTGGCGTGGATGCCAGTACTCTTCAGAGTGACTACCAGAAGAAGTTCGAGATCCCCTTCAATTCCAGCAACAAATGGATGCTTTCCGTGGTCTCCAGGGTCAGTGCTACTGAAAGGAACGTAGAATCGACATGGATGTTCGTCAAGGGAGCTCCTGATGTTTTGTTCCCTTCCTGCGGCAGTGTGCTGCAGAGTGATGGGAAGGTCGTCAAGTTAACAAGTAGTGCGAGGCAGACATTTGCCACGCTTCAAGAGGATTGGTCGAGCCGAGGCCAACGAGTACTCATGCTGTGAATATGAGCACTGTTGACTTAGCACCCTAACATCTGACATCGTTACCGAGCTAATAGATGTAGGAAACCCATAGAAGAAATCAAGACTGGACTTCCACCGCACGACATGGAAAATCTCATGTACAAGGAGATGTGCGATTTAACCTTGGTTGGTTTAATTGGAATTTGCGATCCTCCTCGCCCCGATGTATCGCCGTCGATTTCGATCATTCGGCAAGCTGGAGTTCGAGTCTTTATGGTCACTGGTGATTTTAAGCTCACTGCTCTAGCTATTGCACGCCAGGTAGTTTTTCTTTATTTTCCGCCGCCATAAAATCCTTATTAATTCCCTTTGTCAGGTCGGTATCATTACCCAGCATGTTGTTGACACCATCGAGGATATCCGGACTGCTGCATCCGAAAAGGACTCACTGGAAGATTGTCATCTTACCCAACCATCTGATGATGATCCTATCCGCTCCTTGGTACTTACAGGGGAAGACGTCGCATCTCTCACCTCCTTCGATTGGAATGTTATTGTTGGGGCCTACACAGAGATCGTATTTGCGCGCACTACTCCTGACCAGAAAATGCGAATCGTAGAGGAGATCAAAGCTCGCGGAGACAATACAGTTGCGGTCACTGGAGATGGTGTCAATGATGCGCCAGCACTTAGAGCCGCTGATATTGGTGTTGCGATGGGTAGTGGCAGTGATGTGGCCAAGGAAGCTGGTATGGATTTTCCTGACGGTTTTCTCGATGATACTAAGCCATCTCTCTCGAGCCGCCTTGATCTTGTTGAAGAATGACTTTGCTTCCATCCCTGTTGCAATAGAGTTGGGTCGACTAGTCTTTGATAACCTGAAGAAAGTCACAATGTATCTCATGCCTGTGAGTCGCATTTGCAGAAGTAGTATAATCTCGGCAGATTTGATACTCATAATGTTGCAGGGTGGAAGTTATGCACAATTCATGGCGATTCTCGCAAATGTATTACTAGGCATGCAGATGCCTTTGAACCCATATCAACAAACCTGCTATTCGATCACTAACGATGTTATCATGTCCATCCCATTGATGTATGAAAAGCCGGAGTGGGGTGGGTGCTCGCGCATTCATGAGCTTTCCAATGCTCACTTCCTGTTGTAGACTTGATGCAGCGCAAACCACGCAACGCCAGGACTGATAGGCTTACGGATTGGCGCTTTTTCCTCCATATCGTCTTGGTGCGTTTCATGACCAGAGTGGCTCGAACGTGCTCATGTATAAGCAGTTCTATGGACTGATGCTATGGCCCTGCGCGATGGCGATGTGGTTCTTGTACATGGACCAGCAGGGCCTCAGTTTCGAGAAGGTTATCCTGACTTTCAATCAATGGGGAGATGGCTGGCAAGGTTACACTAACGGTCAACTAACCCAGTTCGTCAATGTTGGTCAAGGCATTTAGTATGTCGTCATTATTTCTACTCGCAATAGTGATTCTAAGAGTCACTAGTTATGTGACGGTGGCCATCGGACAGTGCGGGACTCTTCTAGCAGTTTGCAACCGCCGAGTATCGATACTGCAATCAAATCCTCTATGGGGCCCGCGTCGCAACCTGCTGCTACTTGTCGGCATGGTGGGCACGATATTGATCTGCATCGTGAACCTCTATGGAGCTGGCTTCCAGCAGGTGTTTGGCACGACGCCTATCCCTGGGATGTACTGGGGTCTTCCATTCACCTTTGCTTTGGGAATCTTGCTCATGGACGAAACTCGCAAAGCCATTGTGAGGATATACCCGGAGGTACGTTTTTGAGTTACACGACTGTGCTGGAACTTGAATTCACACTTTGCTATAGTCTTTCATTGCGTGGCTGGCATGGTGAACTCGAAATCATTTGAAGTGTAAGCTCGATACGCTCTTTATCCTATACTTCTACCTGTTGTACGAACATCCAGAATAAACTGCGTTGCTCATTTATTCTGTTCCCTCGACGTTAGTGTTGGTCACAAGAACAAGCGAGCTCTTTCAACCATTCTCAAGAATACACCTCTTTTGAGAAGTCGACCCCGTGGAAAGTTTCGCCGACCCTTGTTTTGACCAATTTTTCGACTATTACATAGTAGATAGTAGATATTCGTTGACGCTAAAACAAATATAATTTTTGAGGGAACGTGGTTTCCTGTTACTCACTTCAAGTGAAAAGAGATGAAGGTGTTGACCACGATCCGCCGCAGCTATTTTTATTTTCATTTGTTTGAGCGCTTACACAAGTCTGTAGTATGAATGCAGGTCACTCGACCTACGTGCGGCCAGGGCCCCAGTGGAACAACACCTCTTGACATACACCCATGGATGGCATAGTTTTCTCCGAGGTCCATCTATCTGGTCTTAGCCAAGTGGTTACCGTTACAACAAAATTGAAATCTGTTGCTCTTGGACTGCGCAGGTTCGAAACTTGCCGTTTTTTTTCTATCGGAATACGCCTTGACATTCACTCATGAATAGTTTCCAAAGTCTCCCTAGTCAGACCAAAAGAGAAGGAGGACGCTGGTTGGACGCTGGCATGGAAAAAGCAACACCATCACTACCATATACCGGGTGCACATCCGTGTCTCGAGTAAGTGGTCACGGTACTCGGCCCCCGCATGCGACTCGCACTGAACTTCTATGTCCAAGAGAGCGCCTGAGGACGATGACACCTACTTGATGTGATCGAGAACAAATTAAGACCGTGTCGAATTTTGAAGGCGATAAGAATGTAGGCTTGGCTTGGCTTATCTTCAAAACCTAACTTACGAACTTACGCCCAGATGACAACGTTCAAGAACACCTCAGCGTCAACATCCACGTGTTCGTGATGGTTGCAGGCGCTCAACCACGTTGCTATGTATCACTAGTGCTTATCTCTGCGCACTCAGACTCCTCCCAATTCCGCTGGCTTTGATTTTGGATCTATATACCTATAACTCTCACTTACTCATGTTAAAAGCATCGAGCACTGACAGCGCCAAGGACCAGTGCGTCCATACCGACGAGCAGCTTGCCCCAGAACAGAGTACCCTAGGACCCCCGAAGGATTCAGAGTAAGTGGCCGATTCCTGGCATCTGTCACCCATATAACAGTAAGATAGGGAGAAGGAAAATGATGAACCTTCAGTGGTGAAGTCACCATCAGGGATGTAAGTGGTTCTGTTCTGATGCTTCTGTGTAACTCCTCATCAGAACTACAGCTCGAACACTGGGCCTTCCCAGCCATCAGAACCTCACGAACAGGAAGGTGTTTCCAAAGTTGCACCGGATGGCGACTCAGCTTCGTAAGTCCCTATCAATGGTGATTTTCAACAAGCTCATAAATTGTCTCAGCCAGGCGGAAAAGGTCGTGGCGGGGAAGGACCAACCAAATCTTAGCGAGTTGTAAGCGAAAAATATACCGAGCGATCCAAGCTGACGACACCCTACACAGAACAGATGTCATGAAGCAAGTATTGGATGTTCTTCAGGACTCGACGATTGCGTCCAAGGATGGCAAGGACAATCGGTCTCGTTTCTGGGGAGTGTACAAAAGAGTCGCAGAAGAACACGACAGCGAGTTCCTCGAGCGATACACTGGCGATATGGATATCGTGTTGGTCTTCGTAGGTTTCGCGTGCCCATCTTCGACTCGTTTGAGACTAATGTTTGATAAGTCCGGTCTTTTCTCAGCTGTCAGCACGTCTTTTATAGTGGCGATGGAGTCAAATCTAAGTCCCGACCCCAGCCACACTACGAATGCCCTTCTGAAGCAAATCGTGTACATCGGACTCGGCAACCTCGCTGCGGCGGGCTCCATTCCCGCAGAGCCAACGTGGTCGCCGGCTACGTCGACTCTGAGGATCCAGATGGTCGCATACGCAAGCTTGTCCATGAGCTTGCTAGCAGCATTCGGGGCCGTACTAGGCAAGCAGTGGCTTGGGTACTACAAGTCGAATAGATATGGCCGCGGCTCGCAGGAAGAACGGGGAAAGCGCAGACAAGCGAAGTTCGACGGCCTCGTTACATGGTATTTCGATGCTGTCGTGCAGTCCTTTCCGGTCTTGCTTCAGATCTCCCTTCTTCTCTTTGGAATCGCCCTCGGCGCCAATATGTGGTACGAGCAGCCCAGCATCGCTTGGGTGATCATTGCCACAACGGTCTTTGGATTTTTGTTCTATTCGCTGACAGTAATGGCATGTTTGATATCTCCTGCGTGTCCATTTCAGACGCCGATGTCGACGGTGTTGCGCATGTTGGGCATCCACAGTAAGATTATTTTGTGATTTCTCGCTGTTTCCAGTCTAAATCAACATTGCAGAAGTTTTACTCCTGACCTTCGAACCAGCCTCCATGTATTTCCAGCAGCTCAAGACGCCAGCACACGGTGAGCTATATTTCACTACGTGTGTACAGATTTTGACCGTTTCTTATCAGCTGTGCTACAACGAATGCTTGATACCTTCAGATCGAGATGGACCCAATTGTCTGAAGCATTGAGAGGTGACGTTCTTATCTACTGTTACACAGGATACACGATGCTCATTTTATTCCCTAGGCCCTGTGCGTGCTACTGGCACATTCGCACGAGGTTCTCTTCAGTTGTTATTGGCCGCGCTTCACAAAGGGCTGCGTTCTTTGGTTCCGCACCCTTCGACAAATAATGCAGACTCAGAGGCACAACCGCTCGACCAGGATCTGGATGTTTTGCCGGAGAATGAATACACCCTTACTCTCAACCTCCCGCACATACCCACCAGTGATCTCGAAGCACCTAGTATCAAGTGGCTGCTGGAAACATCTACGGATCCTGAAGTGCTGCATGCCGCTGCTAGCTTTGTCCCGCAGGTTGAATGGCCCCTGTGTCTTAATGTCTCAGACATGCTGTACCAGCTGTCTGATATTTTCACAAGTTGCGTTGACTCTCATCGGAGAATTGTCCCGTCGTTTGAGGCGAGAGCCTCTGCATGTGCAATGGCTCTAATTCGTCTATACCATGGACGTATTCTTCAGGCATATCCGAGCCCTGGCGATGGTGATTTCATTGGCAGCGAGAGCAGAGACTTCAGCGTGTTTTTTCAGATGAATTTCGCAGTCAAACACACGATACTTTCCACGACCATGAGGCTGTCTCTTTCGGAAAATAGCCCGTCTGTATTTGGATGGTCTCCTCCAGACCTCGAGACTCCCGACCCTGTCTCCGAATGGCTGTCACATTGTCTTCCATACAACTTCGTTACTGGGCGAGTGGACAAATCTATAGAAAAACTCGCCATAGCAGTGATATCAAAACTGCTACGCTCTCCATCCTCTCCATCGAATCAAATCATAGCCAATTGTACTCTTCTTGCTTGCGTCATGGTCGGAGTTCAGTTCGATAAGAAGGACATTGTTCGAATTGATAAAAGGTACTCTTTAACTCTTTTGCTGCTTCTTCTGCCATGTTTAACAAAGAGATTGCGCAGCTCTGCTCTGCCTGAATTTTTGGAGGTCCTTTTGTGGCAGTTCCAAAAAGTTCTCTGGGCATGGGACGGAGGTGATATTAGCAGAGACAGCACAGGAGTCACACGCCGAGCATGGGGCCTCCTCGACATTATTTGCTGCATCCTCGATTTTACCAGATGTCACAATATTTCATCATCATCCCACATGCGGAACCTGGACGTGTGCAGGAGGATTTATTCACGAGTGAGGTCATCCGAACAGAATGATCCCTCGGTTTCGTTAGCAACTCTGCGGAATGTATTGCACTTCACGTTTGCTGCTGTCGGCGTATCCCGTAGCCCTGTCAATTTGTGGAATGACTGGTATTTGCAAGGCGGTTCTCACTCACCAGAAGACTTTGACTGGCTGGTGGACTACCTCGACTACATCTATTCTGACGACCACGAAGTAGCATATAACATCCTTTTGCTACTGGGTGGCATGGGAGTGAGCTGCAGCCCTGCTAAACAACATGTGTTTATCGAGAGGCTCATCCCCTGCATGGACAGTAACATGCCTCCCCATTTACGCCATGCCGCCCTTCGCGCTGCTCACAGTGCCCGAGAAGAATTGGCCTCGATCGATGCCATGGATGATGCGAGGTTACGGGACATGGTTTTGACCAAGCTGTCCCCCGCTATTATGTCCGCGATTTGTCCACATACGACACCCGCTGATAGTGGTCCTGACTCCTTGTTCCGTTATTTCCGCGACTTGTGCTATCTGGAAATAGTCTTTGCCCTCGCCAGGAATCTCAACTGGCACCCCCATTTGTCTGGGGATCGCCATATTGATCGGTGCATTAGCATGATACCACACTACTGTGTCTCCAGATGCAGAGACGTGCATGCCTTTTACATAGCTGGTATCCTTCTCCGAATCGCATCTGAACAAACATCGGATACAATACTCAGTTCTGTTACAGAGCAGCAGTGGTGGGACGTGATGAGAAGCGCGTGGAACGGTTATTTCTATGAGATTTATCAGGATCTCAATCTCCTTGTCCTTGTGGATGGCACAAAGAAGTGGATGCATATTGCTTCAAAATCTGATCTCGAGCAGCTCGTCGGAAATGTGGATCAGTTTCTCGAACATCTGGAGGGGATAAAGCAAGAACAGAGGCGACTGCAGGGGATGAGACCAGAGGTGCAAGGATTAGAGCAGCAAGAAGGGATCGTCATTGCCAATGTGACGGAGTTGAGGACTGCAGCCAGCAACATGCTGGAGAGCTTTGATCAACAGTTATCAGTTCCCTAATTATGACGGTGCTTGTATGTTGTATTAGAGGTCACAGGACAGTGCGTGTGCGGAAGCGGGAAGTATGAAGACCTGAACGAAATCGATATTTAATCAGTCGTTTCCGACTTGGCAGACGCAGTGATGGCATGTCAAGCGCGAGATTCAAGCTCGTGACATATACGGTATACCACAAAAAATCAGCGCAAGCAGTTGCTCCATTCACTGTGTTCCTTCGTTAATGTTGCTCGCTAGAACAGGCGAGCTCTTCCAACAATTTAATATTGATAGTTCGAGTCTGCGACAGGCCTGCGCTCGATGTATAGGACGTCATGTGACAAGGCATGTGCTTTGAGTAACTTCGCGCTGGTGGCCTGTGGAACTCACCGCAACTGGTGAACGATGATTTGGGTACAAATACTATAATTATCACCATACCTCACACCCACTTGCTGTTCTCTTCTTTTGTACATCGAGTCAAAAACTGATCCAACTATTCTTTTGTTTCTTCTCTTCGGATCAGATACCACGTTATGATCTGTTGTTCTAGACGGGCGAGCAAATGCATAGGATAAAAATTTACCATTGCTAATAGTTATTCATCGCTAAAAATTCTGTACCACATGCCATAGCATTCTCATGAGTGACGAGTCGGAACAACACACCCTCTTTTTTTTCCCGCAAAAAGTCGAAGCTCATACGCCATATATACTGTATAACACATATGATATATAATATATTGGCCAACGTCGTTCAAGAAATCAACTACTCACTGATTCGCGATGGCCTACTGTAAAGTTTGAACGTCTCTATTAAATGATTAAAGAATACAAAGTTATCATTTACCATGTTCCTCAATTGACATGATCACGAACAACTGATTACTCCAATGTAACAAGAGGGAGAGGGGGAGCTGCTAACAATGGAGGGTCCCAGGATCTCCCTTCCTCAAATCGATACGTGACTAGCGATAGGAAACAACTCGATATTCGAGCGCATGGACGGGAATATGTGGCGATTCATGCAACGAGAATGGTATCGACAAGCAAAAAAGCATCAACGCTTCCACTGAAGACGTGCATAGGTCACTGATGGATTGATTTAAGGGGCTTGGAACCAGAGAGGCGGGCCCTTCCTCTGCAGTGCTTCTTTCAAAGGCTTGTATTTTTCCTCGGGGGGCGCGCTGGTTGGTAAGCCTTGCCAAGGATCGCTTGCGGCGAAGGCAATGCACCAATAACGCTTCCCCTGGAGCGTTTTTACTCGACGGAGTTTGGTGTAAGTGTAAACGCCCGTCTTTACCCTGAGATCTCCCGAAGCCAGGATAATGGTATCTAATGAGTCGTCATACGTCGTGGGGCGCGGATGACCCATCTCAATGCCTCGCTGGTATAACCACTCATTTGCCACCAGATATCCACAGTATTTGACCATTATCACGATCCTTTGAAGCTTGAAGAGGTATATTATTAGGACACAAAGACTGTTCCGACACAATACATGCACTTACCTTGGTTTTTGCGATGATTAGCAGGGAGGTTGAACAAGTCCCAAGTTGTGTATATAGGACGTCATGTGACAAGGCACGTGCTTTGAATAACCTCGCGGCTGTGGCGATGAACACTATTGTACAACACTTCGACAGTCCGCGCATTATGCTTTTATTATCCCAATTTGCCCATCAAATCAAATCCTGATCTTTTGAATTCCTCTCTTGGCCCTCGGGATCAATGGCCCCGTCATGATTTCTTGAGACTCGCTCAGTTCTGTTACAGAGTAGCAGTGGTGGGACGTAATGAGAAGCGCGTGGAACAGTTATTTCTATAGGATTTACTGGGATCTCAATCTCCTTCTTAGCCTTGTGGATGGCACAAAGAAGTGTATGCATATTGCTTCAAAATCTGATCTCGAGCAGCTCATCAGAAATGTGGATTGGTTTCTCGAAAATGTAAGATCAGATGCGACCACAGGGGATGAAGCCGGAGGTGCGAGTATTAGAGCAGAAAGAAGGGATTGCCATTGCCAGTGTGACGGAGTTAAGGACTGCAGCCAGCAACATGGTGGAGAGCTTTGATCGACAGTCGTTAGTCCCCTAATTATGACGGTGCTTGCATGTTGTATTAGAATGGAGATCACAGGACAGTGCATGTGAGGAAGCAGGAAGTATCAAGACCTGAATGAAATCGACACTATTGAATGACATCAGTCGTCTCCGACTTGGTAGACGCATGTCAAGCGTGAGGTTCAAGCTTGTGACGTATACAACGCCAGCAGTTTCCTTCACTCTGTTTGCTCGTTAGTGTTACTCACTAGAATAAGCGAGCCTTTCACTCTTTTGAATTCAATTATTCTCGGGAAAGCACTTCGTCTGGGAAGTTGTCTCCGTGGAAAGTTTCGCCGACCCTGGCAGCGGCTCGGCGGACACCCTTACCATGATCTATTTTTCAACTATTAATAGGTAGTTAGCGTCAAAACGAATGTAATTTTTGGGGAACGCGGTTTCCTGTGATGTTTTATGTATATGATGGGCAGTTGAGAGGAGATCTCAGATGGAATGGAAGTTAATTATAAGAGGCGTACCAGTGAAGGTATTTTTATTTGAGCGCTTATACAAGTCTATGCAGAACAACACTAGGTCACGTGCGGCCAGGGCCTGGAAACCCAATATTGATGCGGCACAGTTTCCTCGGAGGTCCTTCTATCTGATCTTGGCCAAGTTTCACTCATGGATAGTTTCCTCAGAGGCCGACCTTAACCCGTCTTTACCAAGTGGTCACCGCAACAGAATCCAAATCTGTTTCTCTTCGACTCCGCAGGTTCAAAACCTGCCTAACGACAAGCTTTTTTATATCGGAACACACCTCAACGTTGACTCATGGATGGTTTCCTCGGAGGTCCATGTAACTTGTCTTAGCCGAGTGGTTGCCACGACAGAATCGAAATCTGTTTCGCTTGGAGTTGGTTCGAAAGTTGCTGATAACATTTTTGCAGTGCGTAGATCCTCGGAGGTTTGACGTTTAACTCTCGTAGAGTCATTGTACAGAAACCTTGTTGTGATAGTCTGTCCATGAAAAGGAATTCGCATTCACGCCTCGCGAGGATCGGCTCAGAAACATAAGATATATTTCTGGATCTGAGGTGCGTACCTGCCAACTATATTCTCAACAGACTGACCAAGACTGTCGGGATTCACCGCTAAACGAAAATTGGGGCTGGAGGCCAGAAGAAGCCAAGGACAGAGTCAGTCTGACGAGAAAATTATGTAACTTCCCCAGCCTCGCTGAAGCCTCATCGATGGACAACTCCTTCAGTCATTGGTTCCTCCCAATGCGACTGAGGCCTATGATGACTTGAAAGTTAAAGGTCGAAAAACCAAAAGTGATAGACCGAGCCATATTCAAGTTGTTCTGATGTGTGTAGTTTGCAGGAGCGATCCACCGAGGCACTTGACAAGTCACAAGCCTCTAACAAAACAACAAGGCCCGATCGAACACGTGTAGCAAGCAAAGATCCGGAAAACTGATCGTGTTCGATAAGAGCCTCCTCCACTAACGTTGGGAGTCGGGGACTGTTAGACTCGACCTGGAAGTCACGCGGATTTTAGAGTTGCGTCTTACTATGAACTACCTGTCCGAAGATTATCAGACTTGGTCGTGTGGTGCCACCAGTGAGGTCCTTCCATTGGCCAAAGATCATGTTACTATCGAATGTGTCAATCTGTCAGCTTACCCCTAAGTAGACCGACTTGATCACCAGTCTACATTGGAGGGGTCTCGACCGTTGCCTTGCATGCCTAACTGGGTAATCATATCTCCGCGCGAGACACAATATATCCATCCAATGCAGATGAACGTATTCCGGGTCATGAAGACTGTTGTTCGCATGTTGTGCCGATCAGCTTCAGAGAAGCTCTCCACAGTCGACGATCTGTGAGGATACACCGCGATTCTCGGATATGCATTCTCACAGGAACCCCCAGACCTGTCAGGCCTCTTCCTCTCTTTCGCTGCCTCATGGATGGATTCCTCCATTTTTGTCCGATTTCGTGATATGCAGATCCGAAGCTATACGCATAACGTTTGCATTCCTGTCCCCAGCACGCTCATGCCGGTCTTCATGGACATATATGAATTTGCCCTCGCGAGATCTGGTATATGTTCTCGTCAGTGGGACACAGCGACGGAGAGTTACTTTGCGCGTAGGATATGGAAGCAGTTGCAAGTAGAAGTGAGTATTGATTTGAGTTCTTACACTATCATAATGTGAATTGACTGCGGTAGAAATATCATGAACGTGTTTCACAGCAACAAGTTCCCGGTGGCACAGACACCAGATTACCACCAGCCTTTTGGAAGTGCTCTATATGTGCCTCCGATCTTATTCATTGCAACGGCTGCCAGGTTGCATCGTGCGAGTCGCATGATTGCCGTGGATCTTTTGCACCCCCGCTCGTGCGGTGCATCACGCATCCAAAAGAAGTGCTATGTTTCACATGCCTGAGGCATCAGGATTCTAAGCGGCTGGAACAATGTCCAGGGTGCCATTTTTGGTGCTGCACAAAGGACAAGTCCTCATGTACTGGTCGTCCCACTGGCATTGAGTCCCATCCTTCCTTACGGGAACGCAACAATGACATTGTCGAGCTAAAGATTGCTTACTTCTTCGCTCACGAAAGGGCTCACCCTCGCAAGCCTGAGTCCTGTTTGGAATGCGAGATACCTGGCTGGAAGTCTTGCTCCAATAAACCATTCTGTTGGTCTTATCGTATTTGTCCAGAGTGTGCGAGCAGTGGCGTGATGTGTCTGTGCGAAAGAGTGTGGCTTGCGACCTCTGTGCGGAGCTTGCAGACGTCTTCATCCGATGTCCGCGCTGCGACAGGCCATTTTGCGTTACTTGCTCCTACATCGACCAATGCAGGAAATGTCACCGTGTGAGCCTGTGCTACGACTGCGCCGAAGAAGCGCCAGACGTAGACGCGGTGCTGCCGGCAGAAGTTGCTTCGCTATGTGAGAGCTGTTTGGAAGGTGTGCGAAGGCGTAGGATTTATTCATGGCAGTAGAGGCAAATATTTAACTCAGACTCAGACCAAGGGGTCCGAGCTAGAGGCCATGCGGGACTTAGTGCGCTCGCTAAAGCGCTTCCTATGAACGGCAGAACTGATTAGATTCGCCCAGGGTTCCAACAGTATGTTGCTCATAGTGTAATGATTCAAATTCGTGACATATACCACACAAAATTATCGCCAACAATTTCACCAGTTCTTTTCTCATGTTTAAAACATCGCGTCGAAATTCGATACAGAACGAGTCCGAGGAAATCGGTGCACCTTGACAGGGTCCTCGTACTATTTTTTGATGAGCGCAGAACAGGATCATTGTTATAAAATTTGATACCCACCACCCAGAATGGCACATCCGATACAATAATCTCTGCACCCTTCATTCTGCACTTCGCCTTCAATATCTCATAATCTCCCAACTGCTCCGCGTTCTTGTCACACGTCAGGATTCTAAGGCTCGGAAGTGCGTCCACTGCTTCGATGATAGGCTGGAGCGTGTAGCGGTATGTGTGATTGGGATTTCTGAAAGAAAGGTGTTCGATCGTGGGCGGGAGATCGGGGGCTAGTGGAAAATGTGTGGGCACATGGAAAATTACCAGCTCTTCAAGCGCAGTGCACATACGGAGCAGTGCAGCAGAATATATATTGTAGTACGCGAGACGGAGCGAGCGAAGTCGCGGGGCATGAAGAGACAGAATAGTTCGATGCGTGGGTCCTGGTATATCTCGCAGTTCTAGTATGCGGAGGGAGTCGGCGGATGATTCAAGCAACCAGGTTAAAACATCTGATGTTGGAAACCTCGACAGGGCAAGCTCATACAAGCATACCTCTGCACCAGGTCGTTGTGCCAACTCTTCAGCATCGGTATTCCTCCGCAACACTGGCGTGGTAGCAGTGCGCCATGGCCACGCAGCAATCTCCTTTTCAATTTTGAGAAATTGGATGTTATTCCATATCTTGAGCAGTTGGAAAAGGATGGGCGATTGGAGTCCACACTTCATTAGTGTGAGCGCTTTCAGTTTCTTTCCTACATCTCCCAGCTTCTTCAGTATCTCCTCCTCGAATTCGTGCACTCCGGTGATGCTCAGCGAGAGCTCGTACAACTGAGGGCAAGCTTGCAGAAGGTTTACAAAGTCATCTGGACTGCATCCGGGCTCCTCATTGGTCCCCCCGATCAATATGTCGAGAATTCGTATACATTCACCCAAGGCTTTACCCCGGCCTGCTGAAGAGAGTAGTGCCGCACGAAATATAGGGATATTGTGTTGCTCAATTTTTGTGGCGCAGCGAAAGAGCAGGGTTTGTGCAGGTCCTGACCAGGTCTTGCACACCAGCGCAGCAGCCTTGAGGAGAGTGTAGTTCGGAGTACGTAGCGAGGTGTAGTACCCGTGTTCTAAGATACATAAGACAAGTTCAGGAGGAACGAAAGACATCTGGAGAGTTTATCAGCTGAGATCTGCATTGCCAGAATCCGATCTGCCGTACGTCACCACGATTGCTCGAATCAGATATCTGTGTGAGAATAGGATTGCGGGTTTCTGGATATCTGGGACGGTAATAGACCAATATTCAATGCTTGTCGTACTAGTCAGAGATGCAGAGGACGCGCAGTCAACAATACCCGGTTATCCGCACAGTCATCCGATTACACGGCCATCTGACGTACTGAAGCATCCGGCACCAGACAATAGCAACAGTGAGTATAATCTGGTTCCAAGGGCAATATGAATGTTCTTAAATTTCAGTGCAAAAGCATCAAGTTCAGAGATGCCTATGTCACTTATCACCATTAACACTCAGGAAACTCAACATAACTGAATCAACATTTTCCGATACCATCAATCTAAATAGTCCTGTGGATGGTAAAAAGCAAGCATTCAAGCCAACCCGTAACAGAAACTTTTACATGCGAATGATGAGCTGCTTGATCGCCGACATCCACAAACCAATGTCGTCTGTCTGCGAGCCACGAGTAAGAAGGTCGACATGGATAGACAACGCAGCATCTCGGTCATGCGCCTCCATGGCTGTTGAGCAATGCTTGGATCAGGATTGCCCAAGTAGATTAATGAGGGACACGTACCTCTTGCCAAGACAAGCAACTGGTCAACCACAGGCTTGGAAAGTGTTTCACAATTCAGAGCATCAAATAGAGAATTGATTCGGCGCTCGAGATCATCGGCCATCCGTCGTTGTTGAGGCTATGGAAGATAGTCACACAAGAGCTTCGATCATAGAAGACAACTACATACTTGCGTCGTCTGCTTCATTCGTGTGAGTTGCTCGTTGATGATATCGAATATTGGCAACGCAGACTCGGGGATATGGGCCCGGTCCCCCGGGGCTAGAATCAATAATCAGCCACGTGCCTACCGCATCATCGAGAAGACGTACGATATTTTGGTGGCGGTGGACCTTGCCGAGAACGTGGAGGCTGCATGTTGCTGACACCTCCGGCCGATGCAACTCCAGGAGGCCCCTGCTGGGGAGGCAGACCGGCAAGCGGATGTGGTGCGGGAGCCACTCGCGGTGGACCCTGTGGAATTCCACGGGGCTGCTGTTGTTGGACTTGGCCAGGAGGAGGTGCGTATGGACCTGGTGGTATTTGCTGAGCTTGGCCGGAAGGAGGTGCATAGGGACCTGGCGGCGGCGCCGGAGGACCGGCCTGTCCCGGCGGGGGAGTTGCATACGGTCTAGGTGGGCCGACTGGTTGCCCTGGGCCACGAAGAGGACCAGGTGGAGGAGTGGCACGCGCATACGGCCCAGGAGCCTGCAATTGAGTGGATTGCATGGACGGCGAATATGGACCAGGAACAGAAGGAAGAGGAGCATGCTGTTGGGCAGGAGACATTAACCGGTTTGATGGTGGTTGCATGCCCTGTGAATGAGCAGGAGGCCCAGAGGGAGGTCGAGCCTGAGAGGGAGGCGGTGGGTGCATCATCCACTGTGCCGTCCGTGGCGGAGGGGGAGGGGGAGGGTTTTGACCATGTCCGCCTGTGTGAGGCGGGACAGAAGCAGGAGGCGACGCAATTCTGGGAGAAGGAGCATTGGGGAAGGGAGACACTATAGCCAAAGGCTTCTGAAGATTCAGAGAAGATGGGGTGCGACGATCGTTGGTCATAACGGGAGCATCGTTCCAGCCACCGTTGGGCATGCGATTGAGCGGGGCAGAGGGAGGAATGGAACCACGGGACGGTGGCAGATGTTGATGTTGGGCTGGCTGCGGAACTGAAGTGGGGTGAATTGGCCTGGCAGTAGAGGATACAGCATGCAGATCATGTGATGGCTGAGAGATGGGTTGAACAGGCGCATATATCTGAGCAGGGACAACTGGAGCAGATCGTGTGTAGCTGGCGTAGCCAGACAGCGTGGGGGGAATAGTATGTGCAGGGACGTGTTGAATAGTAACATGACTGGTGCCTGCTACGGGAGCAGTTGGAGTCACCTTACGCTCTCCAGAAGCCATCAGTAGACGCTCCCTGATTCCTGCGCAGTCCAATGCAGACCCTATGTAATCTGCCGGCGTTAACTTCAAAAAGGCAACGGCCTCCTTCACCAAACCCTGAGCACTGAGCACGTCCGCATATTCAAAGTATCGATCGTACAACGCGCCAAGTTTGTACGTCTTGGCATCGGCGTCTTCACCTGGTACCTGTGCCAAATCGCCGTCCACATACTTAGTGGCATCGCGGAAGACGGTCACCTTCTCTATGAAAGTGTGCAAAGCGTGGGCATGGGCTGCATATCGGGAACTGCTCAGCTGATCTTGATCATCCAATAACAAAATCTCCTCTTCGGCGAGCTCCTCGATCCAAATGTTCAAGAGTCTCTCCAGCCTTCCTGCAGCCAGATATGTCAAAGTCGCCGTCTTCCTCAACTCAAGGGCATCATCCTCCTTCTCTGCACCGCCCTCACGCATCAGACTGCTCTGGAATTCCAGCCTGCTCCCGAGTTGTTCCGCAAGGCTCGAGAACTCCTCCTGGCTCGCGAAGGTGCATAGCACCACAAATATCTCTTGCCATTCTTGAAGATCAGCGTTCTGTACGATGTCCGAGAGATCATTGGTGACAATGCTCTGGAATAAACGAAGATAGGGATACGAGGTGGTGCGACGTTCGAAGTAAGCCTTCTGGGTGCGTTGAAGAAGATCTTCGCCACCCTTGATCGCGAGCAAGATAGCGTCTGCGTAGCGTTCGGCAGAAAGACACAACGAAACAGCAGACTCGAAGTCGCCAAGCACCAGTGCTTTCGTCACCAGCCCATCTGTCTCACTCTCGTCTGAGGGGTAGATCCTGAATGTGTTCTTCAGATTCTCGCTTGCTACACTCGAGGGACCAGACCCAATGGTGGCAGCGACACTTGAATCGAGACCGTAGTTATGATGAGGCACCTCGAGTTCGGGTGCAGCGCCAATTGTGCTGAAGAAGTCGGCACCCGCATCCATCTGGGGTGTACCGATGGCACCATCATCACCAAAGAGACTTGGGGCAGTGGTCGTGGATTCACCGTCTGTGACCTGGACGGCGTCGGATGCAACGCTGGCGCTTACTTCCGAAGGCGTCTTTTCGGCACCCATTGTCGACAAATCCTCTTCACTGCCATTGTATTGCGCCTCTGGTTCTGCAAAGGACACCACTGGCTCGTGAGGTTTCGCAGGGTCCGCACCGGCTTCATCCACACTATAGCTGGACGTGTTGACTGATACAATCTCCTTCAACTTCGCAACCGCTTCCTCGACACGCCCTTTGACCTCCTCTTTAGAGTAACCTAACAACGTGACAAGTTCGTCCCTCGAATTCGCACGGAACAAACTAAGAAGGGCCTTCCAGCCATCTTCACCAGCTTTCTCCGAGCTTACCCGATCTTCTGCGAAAGTACTCAAGGTATTGGTATCCACAGCTTGTTGCAACTTTTGCGCCCGGTCAACAATATCTGCCTCTGCGATAACTTTTCGGATGTGCACGACGCTGCTCTGGTTTTTCCCTGAGGCTGCAGGTAGATTACCAACACTGACGAGCTGCCCGCCGAACCCGAACGAACAGGAAGATGGGCGGCGAAGCCACTTGGGTGGTTGTTTAAGACTGAGCGTCGGAGCTGTGGTACGGGAGTAACCTGGCACGTCAAACACATCTGCGCCATCGGGTTTTGGAGTCACAGGGGGAACCGTAGCATCATTCGTAGACTGGATAGAGTGAATCCCAACCGTGCCATCGAAGAAAGCGGTAGCCAGGAGATCAGGATTTCGTGGGCACCATTCCACTTGGAAAGCCCAATTACCCGCAGAAGGAAGCTGTTTAAAGACGAGGTTAGAACATTAAACTTCAATAAATCAAGCCATACCTCGCCGATGATCTCAGATGTCTGCGGGTTCCAACATAGGGCGCGGTTATCCTTTCCGCACGAAAGTAAGAGGTCTGCATCATGCTTGCACCACGAGAGCGACAGAACACCCTTCTCATGCCCCGTAAGGATCTAGGAACAAAAACGTGGGGCGCATTAGCAATGGATGAATGGATATATTAAAAGCATACTTTTTCTGGTGCGCGTGCATTTCGAAGATCCCAAACCATGATTACGGGAGACAGGTCATCCTCGGAAGCGGTAACAAGGCGAGTTGCCTGCATTAAAACCCCAATTAGCTCCGTGGTATTACTATTAGAATTTGAGCGCCTACATTGTCAGGGTGCCACGCAATCGCACTCATGCCGCGTCTACCGCCAACGGCCATTCCACTACCAACACCACTTTGGCCTGCAAGCGTGCCCGCACCACCACCATAAGCGAGGGCGACCACCTCACGTTTCCCTCGCAGATCCCACACTACAGTATATCCCGTACTACTAGCGCCTGCAAGCACATATTGTACCTGTTGGTTCCAAGCAACAGAAGTGATCTCATCAAGCTTTGTGCTTCGCGTGCCCGGAGTAGGAGAGTACGGTTTCGACGGGTCATTGAGATCCCAGATATAAACCTATATTGTAATAAACATGTTAGGGGGAGAATGATTTGCGATTTGCAGAAGAGAATCTGCGCACCTCGCCGTTAATGGCACCAGAAGCCAGAAGGTTTGTTTGTATGGGGTTGAAATCAAGGCCACGGACGGGACCAGTATGACTGGTGTTGCGAAGGATCAGAGATTCAGAGACGCTGGGTACGCTAGTCAGCTGATGAAACCTCGTAAGAAAATGTACACACTCAGCATTAACGATGATTTTTTCTGGGTCCCACAGAGCAAGTTCGCCGTTTTCCATACCAGCTGCAATGACACCGCGTGAGCGGTCTCTATGCACTTGACCCCATGCGAGACGGTTGAACCTAAGACGATCATTTCACGGACTTCTATTATTGCACGCGACTAGCACGCTCACCTTGAGCTGTCGGTGACCGCGCCCTTTGGGGCAGGCAAACCATCTCCTCCGAGATCATATTCGTTCTTGTCCATGAAATCCGGTTGCCATATCTCGAGCTGAGATTCGTTCGAGAAAGACTCATCGAGTGCGCCAGCAACCGAGCCCGTCGCAATGAGGGGAAGCGACGCGGTTGGTGACCATGCAAAAGTGGACGTCCTGTAGATTTCTTTAAGCTTCATGGCGAGTGTTTGGGTTAAGACCTTCAAGACGTGTCAATGTCCACCAAAACTTGTCCGCAGTTTTCGTACAGAGTCTGTTAAACGTGGTCCTTTATCTACCATATATGTATATAACAGTTTGTACTAAATTTGTCACTCTTAATTGACTTGTTGTTATTCTGCTGTGTACTTAGTAGTATCTGCACTCTTCAACGACCTGACCCCTGCCTCAGAGGACTCAGAATAACATCCACGGGCATGGACACTACTTCCTGGCTTGCGTACTTCCGAGAAAAGTTTCGACCCGTGGAGGATGATGCTGTACTTGTGCTTTACACAACATGCTTTCCTCGGGACTTTGGCTTGGTCAAATATGTACACCTATCGGTGTAGTTGGAATAAAGCCACTCTCCTGAAAATCACTGTGTTATCATTCACGGGATTTATACTGCCTCGCGTCACCCTTGCACTCCGTAGTCAACGGATAACCACTTCGCTGTGCATCGAACATGCCCAAAGCTTTCGGAATGTCTTCGTCTGCCATGTTTCTGGCTTACCCCAATACGAGCTGTGGGATATGAGGTGTGGGCAGCCTCCAGAAGCTTTCTATTGATAATTTCATTATGTTGGTCTTTTATCGGCCTAGCTTGCATTCTAAGCCATCTAAATCGGCACTCTGCGATGTTAGCTCATCTGTTCGATCGCGAGGAGATTGACTAAGATGCTGTGATGTTGCTCTGATTCGTCGGCAGCGTCGCCCTTTAACCCTGCAGTGGTTCTGCCCTGTTTCACTGGTGATTCATAGTGAAGATGGCGAGAACCATGGAGAAGCTCGGGAGCATTCGCTTGATTAACACTTGCAGTTCCGAAGTCCCTCCGCAGGTTCAAGTTTGTCACCTCCCTCGCTTCGTTTCCCTAATATGGTCATTTCTCCAGTCATATTTGATCAATCATTATTGATTTGACGTCTTACTTCAAAGACACGCTTTACTGAAAATGACGATCAACTCCCCGAAACGCAGGCCTCAACCCTGGCACTGGAATCATAATAATAAGGTTTGCGTGCTCTCAAGCTCCGAAGCAAGGCAAGGTCATGAGAGGATATGACTCTAAGTGCGACGCACGTCTGTGTTTCCACGTTTATACGAGCGTTAAGGATAGTTGAACCTGCTTTTGCTTCTGGCCAGACTGCCGCTCAATCACTAGCCAGCCTGTATTTGCCAACTATATGCTTACACTCATACTATGTATTGTGCCCATCGTCCACAGGTAAACTGGATCTCATTTCTCGCGTACGCATCAGACCGCGTGTTTTACAACCTGTTTGTCTCGTGTACAGTGCCTCATGGATATCCTCGCCAATGGTCCTCTTATGTGTTCCCTCAGTTTAAAAGCTGCGTTCACAAATCACCCATGTAAGAGCCTCACCCGCTCACAATGTTTGCTTCCTCTTTCAATCCCGCTGTCCGACCTCCCTCCCGTGGTGGAGCAGCCAAGGTGAGAAATTCGTTTGTTATCTGTATGCCTCACGCTCACACTATGCTGTGCAGAATTATTTCCTTCCGGTCCCGTCGGGCTTCTCTCTCCAGGTCTTCAAGGCCCCGACGGTGTCTGCACGTCCGTATGCAGCAAAAGTGGACTCAGACTACCGTCCTATGACACGGGCTGACTCTCAGTCCAGACAACAGTCCGGACACGTTCCTCGCCAGCAGGAACCCACGAGGAAGCTATTAAAGGCTCCTCCGCCCGAAGAGTCAGGCTTCGCTAAGCGATCGTACGAGCACAAGCCTAGCTCTGGGAGATACGCTATTCACGCCGGACCTGTGCCCGACACATACATTTATGAGCGCTCAGTATCGTCCAAGGTTGGATACCCCTACTCGCCTTCTGACGTAACGAGCGAATGCGATTCTATATTCTCAGTCAACACACAGATTTCCTCCGGCTCATCGAGCAGCAGCGTCACGGATAGCCCCCCAAATACACGCATGCTTCAGATCAGAGCTACCTCCCCAAACTGTGAACAAGCACGTTCGCGTTCACCCCCTTCATACCACCCCAGGGGTATGTCGACTTTCCCACTAGGGCATTCATGCCCTTCATGTGGTGATGCGGGTCCTCTCCCTAGATCATCATCCATGACTGCCAACAAGGGGAACTACATCCCTTATCCTTCACGTCCACTCCCTACGCCCCCAGTGAGCGCCAGAGTACGTAAGGACAGTATTCTGCTAGCGAGCGAACGTTCTATTATGTCATGTGACACCCGCCAGCACTCGACATCACTCAAGCATGGTGAACGCGTGCCATTCCCAGCTCCACCTGTAGATGAGCAAGGGAGAAACAGCATGGGCATGCAGCTGTCGCGCTCATCGTCCCTGAAAGGGAACCTCTCAATTACTATCCCACCACCTCCGGGCTTGGATTTGGTGCCCGGTGGTCATTACGAGTACCCTCCTGTTCAGGGACCCGTACTAGATACTGAACCAAATTTTCCACCACCTGGCATGCCACATCGCCGGAATTTTGATGGCAACCATACACAGGCCTTGCCACAGCGGCCGGTGTGCCCCGCTGCAGTTGCACGGTCTGTGCGGTGGTGCGATGATTTAATATGTCCATCGCCTATATTCCCAAATCAGAGAAGGAAAGGATGGTTCAATCGCAGAGGGTTTGTCGCACTTTGTTGATGCGTATGAAGGCTGACTCCTGTTCTTTAGAGATCAACTCTGGCGAAACGATGGTTCCTACCGGACACCAGCACCAGGAGACGCGTACCCTCCTGACCTTGAGGGCTATCCAGAGCCCGGAAGTGGGTGGCAGAATGAGGAAGGGACTCGCATTGACATCAGTCATCGTTTAATACCCAAACCTCCCCTGCGCTCTGTATTGAAGCCAACGAATTATAAGTGTCAGGATGGTATTATCGCTGGTTACCTCACTGCTGGCCCGTCCTCGCCGACCTCTGACGACGAGTGACAATCGGATGCATCATGAGTCCGCTGCCCCGCTTCATCATTATCTAACACGGACGCTATACAAAGCTCTTTCCGATCAACTTTTCGTTTTCGATGTTTTATTCGCTCAGGTGTTCTCCGCCATGTTTTATCGGAGCTGGTATACTGTCTCTAGCATTATGATGGTGATAAGTTACATCCTTGCATGTTTGTACGTTAGTCAGACGAAAGAGATATGACCTCATGTTCATCCCCGCTCGTCCTTCTATTTAAGCCAGCGGGAATTCCCTTCGCCTTCCCTTCACTCTTTCGCCGTTTCTTGGTTGGCTGAGGTGGTCTAAATGAGTAAACCCAGTCCACATCGTCACCATCGTCAACATCCGACTCCTCTGCATCAATCATCATTATCTGGCTCGTAAAATCTTCTCCATCAACTTCGTCCGGGTCCGATACATCTTCATATAGCCTTTTCTTTCTTGGTGGGGCTGGTTTCCGAATTCGTGACGGGCCAGCAGTGGCGTCTTCTTGAAGATCCAGAATATCAGGAGATTGCCTGTCAAAAGTGGTCTTCTTGCTCTTTACTTTGCGCCCATGTCTCCTGAAGGAGCACTGGATTCTAGGCCCGCCTCCGTTAACGATATCTTCACGAGTGAAGCGGGTGAGCCGGAGCGCTTGATTGCCAGGTGCGACGTAAACATTCACAGTATATGCCGTAGACGAAAAGGCCTCTTCGAGGTATCGCAACACAAGCATCTGCACAATTAGCGACTCCATGTCCTGTCACGATATCTCAGATCGGATCAAACTCGTCATGGGAAACAAGATCTCACGTCCTTTGAAAGCCTCACTTTGCCGCCAGCCACAGAGTCATAATCAATCTGTATCTTCTCTTTAGCATTTCGGCGCTTTCCGCCGCCACCAGTTTCGAAGGAACCACCACCCAGACCGCGTGACAGGTCACTGAGGCCAGCAATGGTCAACCGTCCACCACTACCTTCTACAGCTTCAAGTATCTTTAGAATCTGCCACGCTTCAACTGTCACATCCTTGTGTTCCACGTTGGCAGGAGGCCTCGTGCAGTTATCGCAATGGCCACATCGGTCCATTGCATCTGATTCGTTCGTGGTCCATGAGGCCATAGACAGATCGGATGATGCCGAAAAGTACCTATGATGATCACCGAAGGTACTTGTGAGGAGGTAGACGCTAGCACAAATTAGGCTTACTTTGCAAATAAGATCTTGCGGCATTCTTGCATATCTTGCGCAAAACGTAAGATGTCATGCACTATGGGGGACATGGGAAATCTTGCGTGATGGTTTACATTCAGATGTGCAGATGACTCACATTTCATCACCCCGTCCTGGTCACTGCACGTAATGGAAGCTTGGCGAGTAGCATCTTGTGGACGATAGTACAACACGCAGTCTGCATCTTGGCCATCTCGCCCAGCACGTCCCGATTCCTGATAGTACCCATCAAGAGACTTCTGCGTGACAAGGGTTCAGTGAATGTACAGAACACTGCTTTGGGGCTCCACGAACCGATATCTTTTATGCCATTTTAGTAACGTAGCTGCAGGAAACACGAAATGAAAGACGCACTGTATGGTGGAGTACGAATCGAACGTCACCCTTGTCAATCCCTAGGCCGAAAGCTACCCCGGAGGTCATCAGGACCCGAAGTCCATGTGATGTGACACATAAGGCGGACCTATTGTAGCGCAGACCACCTGAACTTTCCCTTCCCTCCATTGCATGTGTAGCCTTTCCTTCTGCCCATCCTCGACATTCGCGTGATAGACGCCCGTTTTGATGCGGCCGTTGCTCACCGCTTGAATGCTTTCAGCAACCGATTCAGCATCCTTCAAAAATGTGAACTCGATGTCCGCAATGCCTTGGATTAAAATACCTTCTTTGCGAGACAATATATGATGCCACTATCATTTCTGTGATTTTGCAAGATGTAGTCCGACATTGTCGTGATGAGTTCTTTTGCCGAAGATGGTTTTGGCAAGACAGTGTAATGCAGATTTTTGCGGTACAGAGGGGCGGAAAAATACACCGTCCCATCTGATGGGGCAGCTATGCGCAGTAGCACGTTGTTTTAGTTGTCCGAGTATTCAAAAATATGCACACCTTTCCCATCTACCACGGGTTTCATTTTAAGAATCTTGAGGATATCTTGGAGAACTCTTGGGGGGCAGGTTGCGGACAACGCGAGAATAGGCACGTGTGGAAAGAACTGGCGAAGGGTGCTCAATTTTTTGTAGTCTGGGCTGATGCGCGATTGGTGAGATGCCTGTATGTCCATAGGGATGAGAATTGTACCGAAAATCGTGACCCATTTGAGAAGCACAGTGGGCTTCATCAATAACGATCCGAGCTGGTGCAAACTAATCATAGAATTTCCATGTTACAGGCTCGGAACCTACCAAGCTTTCCACCTTCCACAAGCTTGCGCAGAAGAGACATAAACGTCTTGCTTTTAGCTATTTTCTCTGGCTGAGACATAAATCAGTACGAGATCATTTTTTTGAATGCTATCTTACCGTGACGTAGCATAATTTAATGTCCCGACCTTGATTTTCATGTACCCGAGACGATGCCATGGATGTTAGTCTTTGCTGAATCTCATTGAGTAGAGGACGTGGAGTTCCCCCTGTCAACATCACAGCTTCCACTGCAAGGACTTCAGTGTTGAAGACAGGAAATTTCAGATCAAAGCGAATATACCTCCCGACTCTCTCAGATGTAGAATCTGATCCGTCATCAGGGAAATGAGGGGAGATATCACCAGTGTACACCCTGGCGTCAGGAGGGCAGGAAGTTGATATGTTAACGACTTGCCACCCCCTACAACAGCACATTAGCAACGAGTAAAAGGCGTTATCTAATTCCTACCGGTGGGCATGACACACACAATATCTCGGCCATCCATATTAGCATTGCAGACGCTGTTATTGGTCCTTTAAGATTCAGGAAGCAAGTCGAGCACCGAACTGACCCTTTCTGGCACAGTCGAAAGTCACCGATGTTGAAAACCTTTTTCATTGTCAACTGCAGCTGTGTTGACCAGTCGAAGCTAACAGTATAGTCGACTGTAGCTGCTTTGCCCTTGCCCTTAGTCTGGACAGCGTCATTGAGCCCTCTTGACGGTTGCACAACGTTGATGCGGCTGCGTTCTCGAGTGAGGTTATCTTTTTCAGCAATTAAGGTCCCCCGTAAAGCAGTCAACTTTTCAATCTGCTCGTCTATCCCTTGTATTTCAACCTCTAGAGAAGACAATCGGGTGTTGACATCATGTTTCTGAATATACGGCATCTTCGCAGATTTGAATGAATCTGTAACATTCATAGGTGCACCGGGACGTTGGTCCATGAGTGTCATCTCAAGAATCTCTTCCATCTGCAAACGTAGGCGTCAATGAAGATCACCTGGAATTGGATCTTGGTACTCACGTCATCTGATCCGACATGATCTGAAAGGTAGTTCAACTTATTGCGAATCATGTATTGTCGTACACTGCTTCGTACTTTATCCTGTGTTTAGATGAAGTCAACGCGGTGACAACTACACAAGACACAGTCGGAGACTCGGAGTGGTGCACGGGAAGCAGTTAAAACAGACAGACACAAGCGGCACGTGAGAAACGCGGAGCGGAAACGTGACGTGTCTATTTCAAGGTCCGAAGCTTTCACTCTCACTCCATCACGGTGGGGCCGTTTGCTAGCTTACCATGTTAGCTAATGACACAATAACATGTCTAGGGAGCCAACTTTCTTTGTATTCTATGTAAGTCATTTCAGATGCCGCTAGCTTGGTGAAGACATGAAACTGCTGAATCTTGGCGTGCAGCTGGTCTAGATAAACTGCCAGTTAAATGGTTATGCTGTAACCTACCACGTCGCTAAACTTCACTAGCTCGGTTACAAAATCTACTGCAGACTTGCAGAGTTTCTCCGACTCTATCAATTTTCGGCTGAACGATTGCTGCATCAGCCTTGGTCTCAGAATCTAGTCTGGTCGTGTGTCTCTATTTCCGCTTAAATTAAGTATAAGTTTGCCGTCAATGCTATCAATACTTTATATCTAACATTTTTATTTAACAATTGGACTTTTCCAGGTTGTGTTTTCTCCTCCACGTTGTAAATCTCTCCTCCAATAGGATTACTGGGCCACCGGCATTCACACAGATCGGCGGCGAGCTTCTGCATAATAGAATTCGGTACTTATGCTTTTGTTATCGGGCCGTCATTCGGTTTACGTTTATAGTGACACGGACATGAAGCTGGCACGTACAGAGCGGTCCGTAAACCCTTGAACGCCAAGTGGACTGTTCAGGAGACTTGGCTGACATTGGTGCATTTTAATCTAGTCACATAAGGGTACACTTTGAAGCGCAAGTAATGCCTTTTCCTATCAGCATCTTCCCTTGCACTGACCACATGACTCCTTTTTATTGCCTAGCAGCATCTGTGATGCTATCGATAGATTTGAGCATGACATATGTCGATGACTGAGTTGTCAAGTCCCACTAATGAAATCTTGTTATCTTGAAGCGGGATCCTTCGCAATCACCTCGTTCATCTCACTATGGAACGTGCCAAATGTCCAGTCCCACTTGACCACGCCACTATGTGCAATCACCCCACCCTACGCGGCCATCATCACTGACCCGAGATTCTTCCTACTTGTGAGATGTTCAGAGCGGATAGCAATTGTGTAGGGGTTAATAATGTCATGGAATGCGTGGTTTTTGGTGCTCACGCTTTCTAGAGGGATTTCCGCACTTGTGCTGTTCTTGGTTACACTGAAACTACTCCTATTGACAGTGTCGGCCGAAATTCTATTCTTGATCGCGCCTCTCCGAGACAGACGAAATGTCTCTTGTGACATTCTTGTTATAGGTGTGAAATCATGTTGTATTACTCATCCATGGGCTTTATGGTTTAATGGGCGAGGCATTCCGGCTCACTACAGGGAAAGACCCTGATACCCTGACTGCTCGTCAATCTCATTTATCCTCAGATTCTTCCCCCATTAGTGTTTGAAAGCGCAACCAGCTTTTGGTAGCGAAAGACCCGGTTTTGATGATAATGGACAATGCCAGTAAACGTATCAGCTCACTCTCATGTACAACTCATGTTCCACAGGAGCCTGAGCAAGAGTTGATACTTGTAAGTCATTGTCATTTTCATTTCGCATACAAGAAAATTTACGCTTGTCAGATTAAATTTGACGAAGGGGACCCACGGGATCCACAGAACTTCTCTCATGCACGCAAGTGGGCCATTACGCTGACATGTTGTGTGTTCGCTGGAATTACGGGTAACGTCGGATTTTAGTGTCAATGTTATTCTATCTAATATTCGCAACAGCGGCATCATCGGCATCTTATTCGATCAGTTATGAGTCGATGATGCATGATCTAAATTGTACTCAACTTCAGGCAACCGTCGGACTGAGCATGTACGTGATAGGTTTCGGGGTTGTCCCTCTGATTTCTTCGTCATTCAGTGAGGTAAGAACTGACCAGTTTGTTATCGTTGATTCTTAACTTGCATCTATATCAGGAGTGCGGCAGAAGACCCCTTTACATTGTGTCTTCCGTATTATTTATGCTCGCTGAAGTTATGAATGCATTGTAGGTTATCGTGTAACTGTTGCAACAAACGGGCGCTCATCACCAGCAGGGCACCAAGCATACAGGTTGTGATTGGCTCGCGTATGCTACAGGGAGTCTTTGGCTCAACTGGTGCATCCTTAGTCGGAGGTAGCATCGCTGATATATGGCAGCCACATGAGTAAGGCGGGATACTTGCGGTAACGTAATCCCCTTGTTGACAAACTCCCAGACGTGGATTGCCAATGTCTTTGTTTGCATTCTCATCGATATTCTCTTTTGGCCTCGGGTCAGTGTTTGGGGGGCTCATTGTTGCCAACCCACACCTCGGTTGGCGGTGGGTGCAGTGGGTGCATGTCATGTATGTCGAACAAAACTACATCCTGGTATCTCTTTGAATATTTCTCTCAGGTTTTCTGGGGCATATGTTCTTGACATCATCCTGGTGATGAGCGAAACCCGTTCGACCATTGTTCTGACCCACATCGCGAAGGACACCAGAAAGGCAACCGGTGACCCCAGGTATCGGTGCAGCGCTGAAATTGGCAAACCAAGTATAAAATCTCTGATCAAGACGTCGTGTACACGGCCCTTGTGTACGCAAAATAATTGTTTACCAAATTTTTCCTAACCTCACAGTCACAGATCTACTCTTGACTGAACCAATTGTGCAGAGCTTTAGTGTCAGTGACGATTGATATGCACCGTCAATAGTGGCTGATGATATTTGACAACAGATCTGGTGTGGCTTCACTTGGGGAGTCGTGTACTGTTTACTCGAGTAAGTGCTTATTGACTACTGAATAGAGGTCAGCCGCTAAAATTCGTTAAACAAAAGATCCGTCACCACGGAGTTTCAGTCTGTCTACAACTTCAGCGTCAGCGAAACAGGATTTATATTCCTTTCTCAGTGGAAAGTTATTTCATTGCACATGTGTACCGTATTTGATCTCTCGTCTCAACAGTATCGGAGCCATCATTGGGTTCATAGCTAATATTTACCAGGAAAACTTGTACAAGTAAGAAAGTCAGCACCAAATATTCCTCATGGCTCATGCTATTCAGAAAATACTTTGCGATAAAGCGTCAAGAAGCACGATTATACATGGCGTGTGTCGCTGCTATTGTTCTGCCCGTCTCAATGTTTATCTACGCATGGACGGCATCACCTAACATTCCTTGGATAGTACCTGTGATTGCATTAACTGTATGTTGATTTCTCAACAGTGTTTCATGTTAGTCGTTTTGACGGATCCACAGGCATTTATGTCTGCCGTCTTCATAATATTTCAAGTTGCATTTTTGTATCTTGCAGACTGGTATGTGTCTCGCCGCATCTATCCTGCAAATGTTTGATGGAAAAACCTAGCTATGGTCCATATACCTCCTCGGCCCAAGCGGGGCAGAGCTTGTCTCGTGAGTCTGCACGATATGTTTGTTTCTTCTGCTGAACCAGACTACAAAAGGAAATCTTATGGCATTAATCTTCCCGCTTTTCACGCAGCAGATGTTTGCTGGTATGACATATCAGTGGGGACTATCACTCTGGGCGCTGCTAGCGGTGGTGATGGCACCAATTCCATGGGTGTGTAAATTTGTATACATTGCGATTGGTGGCAAAGTTTTAGAGGTTTCCACGGTTTCATGCAGGTCCTTTTCTTCTTTGGTTCGAAGATCCGCTCGCACAGTAAAATCTCTCGCAAAATTCTCGAGGCTGAACAACAATTGGATGGCGAGAAAACTGTTGTTTACAGCCCAACTGAGGAAAGAAGTATGCAAGGGTGATGAATTCTTGCTTGGCATATCACGACGACTCAAATGACCCCTCATGTGAACGTCAGCTGACGATTTTGTCTCCAATAAATCCATGTAGTATAGGTATATGCACGTGCTCTCCGAAGATGACTTTGGCTATGAATATTAATGGCCATCTACGCTCACATAAGCTCAGATACCTAAGTACCTCGATGGCTACGACGCAGCCCGTCATGCAGTGTAAGCATCGAAATCATAAGTCTTAATCTTTCCAAAAGTTAATATTGTCACAAGTACCCAGAAATCCATGATTATATCCCACCACCAAAGCCATCCCCTCACTACAGCTCCATCTCTAGGGATAGTAACCGCATGAGGTATCGTCAATCAAATTGGTCAAGAGGTACTAAAGTTAACGGCAAGTAGCAAAACAGGATATCACACACCGTACTTGGATCAGTAGATAACAGATTATGTGCGCGATCCTGGACAGCCAATGAAATGTCTAGTATGACTATTCGGACAAGATCGTGTGGTTGTTGATGGTCGAATGTGCACCATTCATAGCTAGGCCGTGACTACATTCCGAAGGCACCATGATAGAATTTTTGAACTAGTGGGCGGCCACCAAAGCTTGAAGCAGAAGCAGTCTAAGAAGCACAGGCCAGCTGAATCGCCATATGGAACCAAAGACCAGTACTGATTTATTATCGCGGCCAGAAGAGAGCTCGGAAATCTTCTTTCTATATATAAAGGACGCACCAACTGAGGCAGGAGAGGCCCACTAGGAGGTGATCACAAGGCGTAGGTCCATCATGACATTGACACGATGCAGATAAGTCACTATCGCTCGGCGTCCTAGTGGTATTACTACCGCTAGTAGCAGTGATCCTCGCCCAGCTGATCAAATCAATTTGGTCCGAGTAGTAAGTAAGCATGATATGCACTGCGAGTGGAATCATTTTTGGATCGGCGCCGAGACACGGTTCAATTTGAAGCCTGATCACAGTTGAACTAGCTTAGTAATATTAAGTGGGCCCGCCCTTCTCCGAGTTATGTAACCAGTGCTCCTTTTGTGTTTGTCCCTCGTCCCTGGTCCTGCAATTTTCGGTGTTCTCTACCTTTGCATCTTGATATCCCTGATGTTGGCTTTTATGGGGCTTGTCCCCGTTAGCATCTCATTTTTCCTCATGTCTTCTGATGTCGGACGTTCGTCGGTCATTCGCGGAACAATTGTTGAGGTCCTGATTGCTTCCAGTTACGAGAATCCCTCGCTTCCTACTGACGTAGAATTCTAAATGGTCCGCGTTATCTCGCATGATGTTGTTCGCAGCAACAATCAAGTCGTTCATAATCCCCACCCCTTGTCGCCAGTGCACAGAGGTAAGTATTGCTTTGTTGTTTTATGTATTTTCTGCTTACCTCCTTCGGAGCCTTCTTGTATCGTATCCGATGTTTGCGAGCATACTATGACTCCTAGTTTTGGAGATACATACATTGAGCACCGCTAGGGTATAGGACTAGTATGTATCTGGCAACGACAAGCGTAATAACTCAGTACTGAAGTTCCGCAAGCAAAGTCGGAGGTAGCGGGCTTTGCCATGTCAGCTGGCCCTACTGCTTGTGTAATATTTATTCTCGAATTCAGGCGAGTTTGCGATTTACGCGACCGTGATTACATGATGCGTGGGGTTTCCCATAACTGCCTTTGGCACGTCTCCCCAAGTAGTGGTGGTAGACAGTTCGCAGACTAGCAATAGACAGTCTATCATACTGGATCGTCCTCACTGGTGTGTGTAGTCTTGTTCTGTGCTGACTCGGATGACGACCAACCTCTAAGCTCCCTTTAAGATGAGGTGTAAATTTGTTGACATCCTCTCGCAGGCTGTCTCGACTTCTCAAGCTGCGGTTGATCGCACACTCATCCATGAATTGCGGTATATCTTCAAACTAAGTTTCTGGCCACCAGCTCTGCACTTTCATGAGGTCGGTGTAGAATCTTGTGGTACATGGTCAGTAGGATTTACTTATCGTGTACTGTTCCTTAGGTAAGTCATCGGTGTTCGCCCCGAGTGCGGGAAATCAATCTCCGTGCATTACTAGTGACATTGATCATCTTCATAACAGGGTGGATATCGTGATTCTTATCCTTCGTTTCGAGCGTGCTGTCAATGACACGAACCGAATGCTAGACTGTCAGCTTTCAAAGACCCTAACAAGTCATCATGCCGTCAGGTATTTGTCGTCACAGACGGCGGCCTACCGATACCCTTGTAACTCATCTTCTACCAGGCAACTCTCTAGTATGAGAATGTACATTTTATGAGGGGCAAGCGCCAAGGCTGATAGTTGTGATCAGTATCTCTCATTTACCAAATAGATTTCTCAGATCATAACTTTGCCCTCTGCATAGCGACTGCTGCGACTCGACCAAAACTTTTGGTTATCAGCCCATTGTTCGTTTTATGTGCATAGTGATCGGTGATATGGCCGTGAAGCTAACACGTACTCAGCGGGCCGGAATACCCTTGAATCGGCTTTTCCGGACTTACATGATTCATATTCTCAATGCTTTTTAGCGTAAATGCTTTCCTTACGAGGAACCTTTTGACCCACGGCGTGATTCCTTTTCATTACCTGGTAAAAACAGGGATAGGTGACTGATAGCGTTTGTAATGATGACCTTGACAAATTGAAGAATCTTGTGCTAGGGTCTTGCCAGGGTCAGTCATATCTACCTCCGCGACTTGATCAGTATAACTAACAAGATTATACATTTTCCTAGGTTCTGTCATGTTTGCCCCATTCATCGCGCTCCGGCGCACAACCGATGAGATAGAATTGCGGATGCCACTATTCATACGTATGAGTCCACCTGATGGTACCCTGCACCAACTTTGATCCCCGCTACGCATGACATCCCCAGACCAAAATCCCTCCTACTTGTGAGATGACTGGAGGGCAGAACTACGTGAGGATTGACAGTGTCACGAACTTGTATTATCAAGCCCACACTTTGGAAGGGACTGTTGCACCATAGTTGTTCTCGGTTACGCTGCTCATACTTTGATTGACAGTGTCGGCCGAAAGTCTATACTCATGCATGGACTTTATGGTGTAATAGGTGAGGCATCACGGCCCACAACATGGAAAGACCCTGATACCCTATCGTTTGTTATTATTACAGATCCCGCCCCGTCGACAGTTAAAAGCTCATCCAACTTCCGTTCGATAGAAAGACCAAGTTCAAGTTCTAATGACAATGGGCGACACCAGTAAATGCATCATCTCACCCTCATATGTGACTCATGTTCCACAGGAGCAAGAGTTTATTCTTGTGAGTTATTGTCAGAATTCTTTTCCACGTCTAGAAATGTTGACACCGAGCAGATTAAATTTCGCGAAGGAGACCCACGGGACCCAAAAAATTTCTCCTATGTGCAGAAGTGGAGCATCACTCTGTTATGTTGTGCATTGGGTGCAATCACAGGTTACCTCGGTTTTTACTGTCAGTGCCTTCCTATCTAATAACTCCAACAGCGGCTGCGACGTCATCATATTCGATCAGTTATGATTCAATGATGAAGGACCTAAATTGTACTCGACTTCAGGCGACTTTGGGACTGAGCTTGTACGCGGTAGGTTTCGGGGTTGTCCCTTTGATCTCTTCGTCATTCGGCGAGGTAAGCTAGCCTTGATTTTGGCATCATTGGACATAACCGCATCTGTATCTCAGGAGTGTGGCAGACGACCTGTTTACATCATGTCGTCTGTTTTGTTTTTTCTCGCTGAAGTTATGAATGCATTGTAAGTTGCCGTGTAATTGCCACAACAAACGGGTGCTAATCACTGGCAGGGCACCAAACATACAAACTGTGGTTGTGTCGCGTGCACTCCAAGGGGTCTTTGCTGCATGTGGTTCATCGTTGATTGGGGGTAGCATTGCTGATATATGGCAGCCGCACGAGTAAGGCAAAATACCTGTGGTAGCTTCATTATTGACGCTGTCCCAGACGCGGATTGCCGATGTCCATGTTTGCACTCTCATCGCTATTCTCTTTCGGCCTCGGCTCAGCGTTTGGGGGACTCATTTCTGCCAGCCCCCACCTCGGATGGCGGTGGGTGCAATTGGTGCATGCAATGTATGTTCACAAAACCACATGTTTTAGGCCCTTATTAAATTTTCTTGTCAGGTTCACTGGGGCATTTGTACTTGGCGTCATCTTAATGATGAGCGAAACCCGTTCATCAATTATTCTAGCCCGCATTGCGAAGGACACCAGAAAGATGACCGGTGACCCCAGGTATCGGTCCAGCGCTGAAA
>Ga0310811_10001114_pt1 | contig 34379 bp, 31 predicted proteins | sample YCmetagenome_FD_207642 | JGI IMG/M metagenome (GOLD analysis project Ga0310811, IMG submission 207642) | Soil microbial communities from experimental microcosm in Duke University, North Carolina, United States - YC | ecosystem: Engineered > Artificial ecosystem > Soil microcosm > Unclassified ... | reverse complement strand
TCCCCGCAGATATTGATTATACTATTCCTTATGAAACGGTAACTATAATTAAAGTTTCAATGCAGGAGGTTTTAGGTACCTTATTAAAGGCATTGGGTTTAGTTGCCCTGGTGGTATTCCTGTTCCTGCAAAACTGGCGTTCAACACTTATACCTATTGTAGCTATACCTGTATCTATTTTGGGCACGTTCGTGTTTTTTATACCACTTGGGTTTACTATAAATACCTTAACCATGTTTGGCTTTGTGCTGGCCATTGGTATTGTGGTTGATGATGCTATTATAGTGGTGGAGGCAGTGCAGCATTATATTGACGAGCAGCATATGTCGCCCAAAGAAGCTACCTACCATGCCATGAAGGAAATTTCGGCACCGGTAATAGCCATTGCTTTAATTTTGGCTTCGGTATTTGTCCCGGTAGGTTTTATACCGGGTATAGTAGGCCGTTTATACCAGCAATTTGCCATTACTATCGCTATATCGGTGATTATTTCGGCATTTGTTGCGCTATCATTAACGCCGGCATTGTGTACGTTACTACTAAGGCCATCACACCACGAAAAAGCCACCTGGTTTGACAGGTTTTTCAATTGGTTCAATAATCTGTTTGATAAGGTTACCATAAAATATGCAAATGGGGTAAGGCATTGTATTAAGTACGCCCGTTATGTAGTAATTATATTGTTGTGCATTTGTGTAGGCACTTACCTGTTGTTTAAAATTAAACCATCAGGCTTTGTACCTTCAGAAGATGGCGGTAGGCTTTTTATAACCTACCAGTTGCCCGATGCATCATCAACATCGCAATCAGTGGCTGTTATGGAAAAGCTGATGAAGATAGTAAGCTCAACCAAAGGTATTTTACATTATGCGGCCGGTTCGGGTTTTAATATATTAAGTGGCGGTGCAAGCTCAAACAGCGGGTCGATGTTTATTATGCTACAGCCGTGGGATGACCGTACAACCCCGGAAACTTCCATATCTGGGTTAACCCAGGTACTTAAAACGCGGTTTGCAAAGGCCGGAATAAAGAATGCCAGTGTTGTAGTTATCCAGCCACCACCAATACGCGGTATAGGTTTGGCGGCTGGCTTTAGTATGCAGATAGAGCAGGGGAACTCAACGGATGATGTACATGCTTTTGAGAAAGCGATACACAAGTTTGTTTCCGTGGCCCAAAAGATCCCGGCCTCATCAACGGCCTTCAGCTATTTCTCGGCACATACCCCAAGCTATGAGCTTTCGGTCGACAGGGAAAAATGCGAAAAGCTGGGCATAAATATTTCAGATGTTTTTTCGACTATGCAAGCATACATGGGGAGCCTGTTTGTAAATAACTTTACTTTATATCACCGCACCTACCATGTTGTTATACAGGCTGATACTGCTTACCGGGCATTGGTATCAAACATGGATAAATATTATGTGCGCAACCAAAAAGGTGAGATGGTGCCTCTGAGTACTGTTATTAGCTACAAGCCTACAGCAGCGCCTCCGATCATTACCCACTTTAATATTTTTCGTTCAGCAGAAGTTGACGGCGCGATACCAGATGGCTATAGTAGCGGTCAATCAATTGAAGCGCTAAAGGAGGCAGCCAAATCCTTGCCAAGGGGATATACTTACGAGTTTTCGGGGCTGAGTTACCAGGAGATACAGGCGGGCTCGCTTACTATATACATATTCTTGTTCTCGATAATTTTTGTGTTTTTATTCCTGGCAGCGTTATATGAAAGCTGGTCTGTACCGTTTTCGGTTATGCTGGCTGTGCCTATCAGCGCATTTGGTGCCATATTGGCGCTTACTATCGATACATCTCTCACTAATAATGTGTACGCGCAAATAGGGCTTATTACATTGATAGGTTTATCGGCTAAAAATGCCATATTAATAGTAGAATTTGCCAAAATAAGGGTGGATCATGGCGAGCCTCTTTTACAATCAACCCTTGAAGCTGTACGTTTAAGGCTGCGGCCGATCATTATGACCTCGATGGCATTTATATTAGGTGTGCTGCCGCTTGCGCTGGCCACCGGGGCAGGAGGAGCATCGAGAAATACGATAGGCTGGACGGTGCTTGGTGGGATGCTGGCATCATCAACTATATCTATATTTGTAGTTCCGGTGCTGTTTGTGCTGTTTACGCGCTTATCATACGGTAAAAAGCAATTGGCCTGGTTAAAAGCGCACCGTGATGATCTGGTTGAAAAAGCGCGTAGGGCAGAGGCCCAAAATATCGACCCTGAACTGGAATATGATATTGCCCATGCCCATGAGCAAAATAAAGCTGACAGGGCGAAGCATGGGAAATAAGTCATTTTGAGAATCAAGAGCCAAGAAAAACCCTGTGGGATTGCGCTTTTCTCCTATTCGGAGTAAGGCAATTCGATATAGAATGTGGTACCTATTTCAACATTGCTTACAAACCATATACGGCCGCGGTGCATTTCAATTATTTTTTTGGAGATAGATAAGCCCAGGCCAAAGGGTTGTTCGCCATCAGTGCCTACTTTTTTGGCAGGGGTAAACATTTCAAAAACAGATTCTTTTTGGTCGGCAGGTATGCCTATACCATTATCGGCTACTGAAATAAGCACATGCTTATTGGTATGCCTGATGCCCACCTTTATAATGCCCCCAATATGGCTAAATTTTATGGCGTTAACTATTAGATTATTTACTACCCGCCATATTTTTTCATGATTTACTTCAGCCATAACTGGAGTGCCATCGCTTTCGAATATGATCTGCTGTTGTTTATCTGCGGCTTTGAATTGTAACAACTCAACCGAATCATAGAGTAACGAACGCAAGTCGAGCCTTTGTTTTTCGAGCTTCTCATTCTCATCGGCCAACCCTGTTTTTAGCAGCTCGTTTATCATCTCCATTGAATGCAGGCCGGTTGTTTCTATGAGCCTGAGCATACTTTTATTCTCGTCGTTAAAATCTTCATCCTCAATTAATACAGCGGCAAGCCCGGTAATTCCCGATAATGGGTTACGTAAATCGTGGGCCATTACACGCATTATGCGGATGTAGTTTTGATTCACACGTTCCAGTTCGGCTACGGTTTGCTGCATATGCTCATTTTGTACCGTTACCAGGGCATGGTTCTTCTTGGTTTTTTTAAGGTTACGGTAAATGAGCACCAGTATTACAATAAAAAGAACAATGAATGTTATTATACCTACCAGGTAAACAATGCGTAGTTTATCCCTCTGTTCAAAATCTATAAGCGTTTGTTTTTGTTGTATGCCGTCAAGTTCGCGTACAACGTCGAGCCGGTAAAGTTCAGACAGGCTGTTGTTTACGGAATCTTTCAGTTTTATATACCTTTCTTTATAACGGTAGGCGTTTGCAGCATCATTTATTTTAAAAAGATAATCTGCATATAACTTGTTCCAGTTAATCAAAGATTGCGAATTATCCCTGTAATAGAGATCAAGCAGCATACGGCTGCGCCGGAATGCATCAGCCGCACCTGTATTATCGCCCAGTTTCATTTTTAGTTCGGCTAATTTAATCAAGGGAGGTATTCGCGAACCATCAACATCCGTAACAGGGAATAACGCGAGGCTTTTGGTTATATAATCCTGTGCTTTAGCCAGGTTTCCGTTGCTTAAGTTTATTCCGCCCAAATTATCATACAGTACAGCCCTCGCTACATTAATAGAACTTTGGTCAATAAGGCTATCAGAATCCGTTTCGTTTATCAGGCTCAGGTCCTTTAGGTAATAATAATTGGCGCTGTCGGGCATTCCGGCTTTTTCGTAAGCAAAGCCTGCGTTATTAAGCGCGCCCTGTTTAAGGTAGAACATTTTCTGTTGTGTCATGTTCTTTTCACATGAACCCAAACGCTCATAACTTTCAACCCAAAATTTGCTGGCAAGCAGGTAGTTTTCCTGGCTATAGTATATCATGGCCATTTTGCCTGAAAGTTCACCATCATCACAAATACCCAGCCCCAATATTTTTTTACTTTCAAAATAGTAATTGAGTGCTAATACATATTTGCCGGCTTTGAAACAGGCATCGCCTTTGGTTAGCAGGGCATTAAAATATTCATCAGAGTGTTCTTTTATAGTGTTTTCACTGGTAAAAAGTGCAAGCGCACTATCTGCATATATATTTTTTTCAGTAGCATCTGTTATGAAATCTTTTGACATTATGCTATAATAACTGCTGAGAAGCGGGCTATTCTTATCTAACTGGTTATGAATGCTATTAAGTAAAGTGGTCGCCTGGTGAATATCGCCCGACAAATAAAGACTGTCAACCGCCCCAAACCTTAGCTTTAATGCATCGTTGGCTTTATTATTTTTTTGCGAACACGATGTAAAAAGGAGCACTATAGGTATAAATATGGCGGCAGCAACAAATAACAGGAAACGCGACCGTGAATAAGGCATATTTAAGATAGGAGATAAATTCGGGCTAAATATACGCACTATCAGCAGGTAAAACAACTTAAAAGCCATATACAAAGGCTTTTATCTGCATACCATCGCCAGATATTGCTTTGGCCCTGATAAATTACTTAATTAAACATTTTTTAATAGATAACTATTATCCACTAAAACGTTTAGAAGTATCAAAAAGTTGCTATTTGATGGAAAACAGGGGATAAACTTTGTTGGCCGCTATACTATAAATTGCTGGTGTTGCATATAATGAGGCCTGTAAGTTAAAAACGCCGGGTTACTGTCCGGCGCTTTTAATTTAAACAGCACTTACAAAATGCTGTTATCTTCTTTAATAGCTTTCATGCCTTTTGCCCAGCGGGTTAGCTGGGTTAGCATTACACCGGCCGATCTGGTTAACAATTCATTAGGAATAAACTCGCCGTCCTCATTTATAAACTGGTTATATGATGGGATATTCACACCTTCAGCCAATGCGATGTTTTTAAGTGACAATAAGTCTGTTTTTAGGCTCATTACGGCCCTTACACCAGCAAAAGCACCAATGGAATAACTTACCAGGCCCGATGGTTTGTAGGCCCATTCATGCACTAAATATTCCAGGGCATTTTTTAATGAAGCAGGATAACTGTAATCATATTCGGCTGTCACGAATATAAAAGCATCAGCTTCTTCAATTTTGGCGCTCCATTGTTTAGTGTATTCATGCTCATATTGTTTCATAACAGGGTGAACGGCCTCGTTCATAACCGGGAGGTTTAGTTCGCCCAGGTCTAACACTTCTACATCAAACCCGCCATGCTTTGCGGCGGTTTCTGCTATCCATTTGGCAATTACGGGCCCTTTTCTTCCCGGCCTAACTGTTGATGATATGATCTTTAATTTATACATTTTATTTGTTCTATTTCTTTAGCAAAAATAGCATACAATAGATGTTTAAACATTTATTTTTTAAAACATGACATAACAAAAACATTAAGAGGGCAGGATGCAACGCTAAATTAGTTGTCTATTTATCAGTACATTAATTAGCCATTGTAAATAATATTTATTTGTCATTAATCCATTGGCATATAATTTGGTCTATCAGATATAACATTTATTATTAAAACTATGAAAAAGATAAAATATTTGATATTACTAGCCGCCATGGCGGTGAGTTTTGGAATGAGTTCATGCGTTGTTAGGGCACGCGGAGGTGTTTATGTACGTGGCCATTATGAATACGGCCCTTATGGCGGAAGGCATTGGGTACGCGGCCACTATAATTAACAGGCTATATAAGTAAAAGCCCCGCTGTTTAAACAGCGGGGCTTTCTATTTCAATTTAATTTTTTTTATATACCCAAGTGCTTATTATATTTAAATATAACGTTGAATTATAACAGGCATTAAGTTACTTTTATAAGTAAAATGATCAACAAACAGGTATTGCATATTCGCGTCATATTTTAACAGGAATTTGTACAAAGGGCAAATAGCATATAATTTTATACACCGTAATTTATGAATACAACCCTTAACCCAACTGCAATAAACCCAACATATAAAGCTGCTATAACGGCTTCGGCAACTATTGAACTGCATTTTGCCAATCAACTGGCGAACGCGGCCATACGTGGCGAAAAAAACCTGGCTCCCGAACCGGGCAAGCACATTATAGCGACTATGATAGATACCGCTTTTTGGGCAAGCCTGCGAAAGGAAGAAGGTAGGTCGCCAAAAATATCGCTGGCATTTCTTCCACCCGAAAAAACCGTTCAACCTTTGATTTTTGAATATCCGCTGGCGTTAACTGCCGACATACTTACCAAACTTGCCCCCGCAGTTGAGCGCCCCGGTATACATTTGGGCGTGTGGTACCATGAAAATGAGTTGTATTTATGGGGCACAACGCAAGATATACCTGGTTTTTGTTTTGTGCTTGAGGTGGTTGAACCGGGCCTACTGGTAGTTAAGCACCGCCGTATTGACGGCTTTGGCAAATATGTAAACGTAGCCGTGCTAAAAGGTGATGAAATAAAAATTATCGACGAACAAAGCCGTAGCCTGCCCGACTGCCCGGCTATACTTGATAACTTACTTGGCTTTACCAATACTGCAACCTGGAACGACACAGTTAACCTGCATGTACAGTTGGCGGTATCCATGCGGGCGCATGGCAGGGGCGGTACCTTGCTGGTAGTACCATCAGCCAATGAGAACTGGCGCGAATCCATACTACATCCGATAACTTACCCTATATCACCAGCATTTAATGCTTTATCTATATTAATGATGCAGGATGTAAGCGATCATAATTTACCCATATGGCAGGAAGAACTGAACGATGAAATTGAGGGCATAGCCGGCCTCACAGCTGTTGACGGCGCTACCATTATTAACGACAAGAACGAGGTACTGGCTTTTGGCGCTAAAATAACACGTTCGCGCGGACGCGAAACAGTGAGGCAAATAATGGTTACCGAACCGGTTATCAATACACCGGCAGTTATTATCCCCCCATCGGGCATTGGTGGTACACGGCATTTTTCGGCGGCACAGTTTGTTTATGACCAGCGCGATGCATTTGCATTAGTAGCTTCTGTAGATGGCCGGTTCACTATTTTTTCATGGTCGCCTTGTGATCAGATCGTTTTGGCGCATAGGGTTGATTGTTTGTTGATATAATTACTTACCAAAAGGATCCCTTTCGAACTGATTACGTTGTATTTGGTCTGCTTACACAGTTACTCAATCTGAGCGCGCCATGCGGGGCCAATCTATTTTATCCTGCGGCGGAAAAAAATACGTTGCAAGGCTATTATGGGTGTTGAACTGACTCACAGATTTACATAAATTGTTTACTTTAGGATAATTTATCATGCAAAACCTTAAATTATCATTTCTACTGGTATTATGTGGTGCATCCATGTCACTGGCTGGCTATGCAAAGCCGGTTATCTACATTAATCAAATAGCCTTTGATAGCAATGCGCCAAAAACGGCTTTGGTGGGCGATGATAAGAAGTATGACGGGCATATCATGTTTGCTATTGTTAATGCCGCTACTAAAAAAACAGTTTTTAGAGGGGCACTCGGCAATAATCAACAAATAGCTGAATGGGCACCGGGCAAATATTTTTACAAAGCTGATTTCTCAACATTCAGGCAAAGCGGGAAATATGAGTTATGCGTGAATATAGCGGGGAAGAAATATTTTTCGGATGCGTTTCAAATCGGTAATGATGAACTGGAGAAACTTACCATCCCATCTGTTATCCATTATTATCATAAACAACGGGCAGATAAGCCCCAGGAATTGGCTGTAGATGCCAAAATAAAGCTGTATGGCAGTGATAAGACGGTTGATCTGCATGGCGGTTGGTGCGATGCCAGCGGGGATGTGAGCAAGTATTTCTCGCATTTGGCGTATGCCAACTTTATGTCGCCGCAGCAAATACCGCTGGTAACGTGGTCGATGGTGAATGCTGATGAAACTATTCCGAAATTATTGACAAAATTAGGAGTTAGGGATTCATTGCAAAGCGAAGCCTTGTGGGGTGCAGATTATATAATGCGATCACTTAGTGACAGCGGCTATTTTTATATGACGGTGTTCAGTTATTTCAGCAAAGACCCGAATGCGCAAAGGGTGGTGGGCCTGCATGCCAACAGCGTTACAACTAATGAATACCAATGTGCATTTAGGGAAGGTGGGGGAATGGCTATTGCTGCATTGGCTCGTATATCGCGTTGGAAAACACATGGTGATTTTACTTCAGAACAATATTTAAAAGGAGCAGAAAGGGCATTTGCGCACCTGCTTATCTACAATAAAAAATATGATGACGACCATAAGGAAAATATTATTGACGATTACTGTGCCCTGATGGCTGCTACCGAGCTTTGGATAGCCACCAATAAGGATATTTATAAAAACGAGGCGCGTAAGCGTACGAATAATTTATCGGCCCTGATGACCAAAGAAGGCTATTTTATTTCGGATGATGGAAGCAGGCCGTTCTGGCACGCTTCGGATGCGGGTTTGCCCATCATCGCGTTAGCAAGATATTTGAATAAGGAAAATGCGGCGCCATACAGAAATATGGCACTGCAAACCATAAAAAAAACATTAGATTATGAGCTAAAAGTTACCGGTGATGTAAGTAATCCATTTGGTTATGCAAGGCAAACATTCAGGTATAAGGGAGCGATCAGGGATGGCTTTTTTATCCCGCACGATAATGAAACAGGCTGGTGGTGGCAGGGTGAGAATGCGAGATTAAATTCACTGGCTGCCGCTGCTATTGTAGGCTCAAAACTGATTTATAATCAGCCCGCTGGTGCTGCGAAAAGAAAGGCATTAATATCATTCGCTTATAACCAGGTAAACTGGGTACTGGGTGCCAACCCTTACCAGGTGTGCTTCATGTATAAATTCGGACGGAATAATGTGCCATACATGCACTCCATGTACGGGCATGGCTCGGAACGGGGCGGTATATCGAATGGCATCACTGGCAAGGAAGGTAACGGTGATGGCAGCGGCATCGATTACAGAACCGAAGACAAGGGCAACGAGTGGCGCTGGACAGAGCAGTGGCTGCCCCACACCGCATGGTATTTGCAGGCTGTATCTGCAATGGCAGATGAAAGATAAGAAAGCTGTTTTTTGCCCCGGTTTTTGCGATTTTTCGGGCATTTTTAAAACCATTTTCCGCATAATTATAGCTTAAATTGAGTATATTTAAGCATCAAATCTGTCCAAATACATGCTTTTTAGTCCACTTATTGTCCATATTTTATCAGTTATTTTTATTGCAACAGTTTTTCGGTCGGCCTTTGGTTTTGGCGAGTCGTTGGTGGCTGTGCCGTTGCTTGCTTTATGGTTGCCTGTAAATGAGGCAGTCCCACTTTCGGTGCTTGTATCGGTAACTATTGCCGGGGTTGTTGTTATGCAGGATTGGAATAAAATTCATTTTCGCAGTGCAGGCAGCTTAATATTATATACGCTTATCGGTATACCATTAGGCTTATTGTTATTAGTTTATGTTGATGAACGAATTGTAAAATGTACTTTGGGTGTTATAATCACCGTATTTTCCATTTACCTGGTAGCTGGGAAACAACTTAAAGAGTTGAAGTCAGACAGCACTATATGGCTATTAACCTGCGGTTTGCTTGCGGGTGTGCTTGGCGGTGCTTATGGGCTTAACGGGCCGCCACTGGTTATTTATGGTGCAAAAAGGCGCTGGTCTGCACAGCATTTCAGGGCAACTTTGCAAGGTTATTTTTTAATAGCCAGTATGGTTGGTTTAATTGGTTATTGGTTTAGCGGGTTACTCGTAGCCTCCGTTTTTCACTATTACCTGTTTAGTTTGCCGGTATTATTTCCGGCAGTTTTCATAGGCAGATTCATAAATCATAAACTGCATAGCGATAGATTTTTTAAATATGTTTATATTTTCCTTTTAGGAATAGGGCTGTTTTTATTGGTAAAAGCCATTAACGGCTAATCAATCACGCATTGTCATGCGCTTCCTGCAATGCTTTAATGTCAAGCTTAACCATTTTTAACATGGCTTGCATGGCGGCATCGGCTTTGGACTTGTTTTTATCCCATAATAATGGGCCTAAAACTGATGGCACAATTTGCCATGACAATCCAAATTTATCCTTTAGCCAACCGCAGCGGCTTTCTTTGCCATCTTTGGTTAATGCGTTCCAGTAATAGTCAATTTCGTCCTGGGTTTCACAATTAACGTATAGCGAAATAGCTTCGGTAAAAGGAAACAGCGGCCCGCCGTTAAACAGGTTAAGCTGTTGCCCTTCGAGTTCTACAGTGGCGCCCATTGGGTTCCTGCTGATCACCTTTGATGATTTAAATATGGATGTATAGAAATCTACTGCTTCTTCAACATTGCCGTTATACCATAAAAATGGGGTTATCTTTTGCATAATATTTGATTTATTTAATTGTATAACAAAGTTAGTGACATGCCATAATGAATAACGGTGTATATAAGACAATGTTTAGGGGTATTTAGGACAAGGCAAAAAATACAAAACACAACTTTTGTTATTAAAATAAATATGCGGCAGATTTGCTATAACTTTTATAACGATCTCAAAAGTTTTATTTAAAACCCCACCAGGCTGCTGTCTTAGGCGTATCACCCAAAGTATAAGGTTCTCCGATACGAGGTACGTTTACCGGCATTCTCAGTTTTTCCGCTGCGGGCAATAACTTTTCTATCGGTTCATTCCATGGCTGATCAGCTTCGACAAATTTGGCCCAGTGGACAGGTTGCAGTAAACTCGCCTTTAGATCCACGGCCGCCTGGGCAGCCTGGCCAAGCCGCAGATGTGTCCACGGCCAGTTCGGGCTGTATTGCCCGCATTCCAGCAGCGCCAGGTCAAACGGTCCATATTGCCAGCCAATTTGTTTAAAATGTGGTCCATAACCGCTGTCTCCGCTGTAAAACAACCGGTATTGTCCGGCTTGTATTACAAAGGACGCCCAAAGTGTTTTGTTTTCTTTACCATAAGTGCGGTTACTTTTGTGCTGCGCCGGTGTGGCGGTTATCCGAAGACTGTCAGGCAGTATAACCGATTGGTTCCAGTTCAACTCGATGATCTTTTTAGCATCAAAGCCCCAATATATCAAGTCCGAACCAATGCCTAACGGCACTACGGCCAATTTAATTTTGCTTTTAAGTTTTATTAAAGTGCGATAGTCAAGGTGGTCATAATGGTCGTGGGAAATAAGCAGTACATCTATTGTCGGCATATCCTGCGCATGATAATGATTTGTACCCGGGAATGCCGTCATTACCCCGGGCATAGGTCCGGCATGGTTGCTAAAAATAGGGTCGATGAGGATATTTCCCTGCCTGGTTTTAATAAGTAAAGATGAATGCCCGAACCAAACAACAGTAGGTGCAGGGGCAGATAATGTTTTTAGGTCGGTTTTAACCCAGGGCAGGGGACGAGAGGGCCTGATGGTTTTGGGGCGGTGACGGAACATCAGGTTATGCCTCACTGTTGAGTCGTCACGTTCGGCCAGGTTTTCGAAAGCCCCGTTTTTGTAATTGGGCAAAGTATCTAATCTGGCAAGCGCTTCTCCTCTCGGATTCTCACCCACTGATCTTACAAGACCACAACCAGCGATTGCCATAGTTAAAAGTGCGATCAGCCCAACGCCCAAACAAAACCTTTTCATATCCTAAGAATGCAAACGCTTAGGATAACCGTTTGTTGCGCGATAACAAATAGGAAGTATATCTTATTGTATCAATCAGAAGTTGTGCATGCGATACTGTCAGTATTCAGAATACGCTCTTTAATTAAACTCTTTATTATTTATTGATGAATACCGTAGCCTTATATGTTGATGGTGTTTAACCTGAATTTTTTAAGTAGACATCAAGTGACGGAGATATGATTGTGGATTATCCAAGAACGATTTGGTGAGTATAAAATGCTCTGTATTTTCATAAGTAGTTTCACCAACTCCATTTTCATCAAACTGATAAATAGTAGACCCGGGATAACAAATAAGCATTGGAGAATGTGTAGCTATTAGAAATTGTGCACGACCGCTTTTCTCCAGCTGGTTTATGACAGCCATAAATGCTAATATTCGTGCAGGCGAAAGCGCTGCCTCCGGCTCATCGAGGATATAGATCCCATTTTCAAACTGATTATTGAATAATGAAAGAAATGATTCACCGTGAGATTGTTCGTGTAATGATCGTCCGCCATAAGCGCCCAGAATGCGGCGATCATCTATTGCTAATTCATCAATATAGGAAGCGAAATTAAAAAAGCTTTCGGCCCTCATAAAAAAGCCATTATTGATCCGACGGGGTGTCCATCCAAGATTTATATATCTCGCCAGAATAGATTCGTATCCTTCAAACCTGTGCCCTGTATTTAAATTATGATTCCGGTTACCGCCCCTTAAACTAAATCCGCATTGCTCGGCAACAGCTTCCAGTAAAGTGGATTTACCCGAGCCATTTTCGCCAACAAAAAATGTCACATTACTTTTTAATTCAAGCCGCAACCCTTTATTAAGGCTTGGAATATGCTGCACATAATCATCTTGTACAGGTGGAAGTGATATGTAAGATAAAAAGGGCATGATTTATTGCTTTAAAGCAAACTTACGATTCTAGCCCGATTGGGCACAGTTGATATATGAAATAACAACGCCCCTTGATTTCTCAAGAGGCGTTGTACCCAGAGCCGGGGTCGAACCGGCACGGCCTTGCGGCCACAGGTGTTTGAGACCAGCGCGTCTACCGATTCCGCCATCTGGGCATCCGATCATCTCATAAACGGTGGATTAGTTCGTTTAAAATCGGGATGCAAATGTATCTAAACTCTCTTTAATACGCAATAAATATTTTTGCCTAAAGTAAATATCTGCAATTTCGTTCAGGCGGCTTTCTTTTGCGGTATCGTCCAAAGTGGCATAGTCTGCCGTCAGGCTTTCCAGTTTTTCATTCATATCGCCCTCAATGGCAAGCACTTCGCCTGTTATGGAGCCTAATTCATGGGCATCGTCAACTTCCATTAAGCGCTCGTTAATATCCATCATCTCCATTAAAAAATCTGATGGTAACTGCGGCTTTGCACCTTCAGATGCTAAATTATGCAGGCGTAAAATGTATTCCAAACGCTTTGCGGGGCTTATTAATGTTTGATAAGCTTTATTATTCAGGGTCGATAATTCCAATATTTCCTGCTGTTTGGCTTCATCCTCATTAGCATAAAAATCAGGATGATATTGCTTGCTTAGCTGGTAAAACTTTTTCTTTACTATGATATCGTCTAAAGTAAAAGATTCGGACAACCCGTAAAATTCAAAATAATTCATAATACAAAAGAACACTAATTACACGAATTCGTTCGGATTATACAAAATAATTACCTGTGTATGGCTTGTGTAAAATGTTAATAAGCGCCCTGGTTGCTAATTCATGCAATTCGTGTCTGTTCATAAAAATTATCATATTTGTGGCGATATATGCAATAAACATATATAACCATCACTATGCTTTTTGATCAGATGCGGCAAAAGCCGTTTTTTATACTGGGCCCATGCGTAATGGAAAACCAGGAACTTCTGTATACTGTTGCTGAAAAAGTTGCCGAAATAGGGCAGAAATTCAATGTGCCGGTTGTTTTCAAATCATCGTTTGATAAGGCTAACCGTACTTCCATACATTCATACCGGGGGCCTGGATTAGAGAAAGGCATGGAGATGTTGTTGAAGATTAAGGATCGTTTTGGCCTGCCATTATTAACAGATATACATGAAAGTTCCCAGGCTGCATTGGTTGGCGAGGTGGTAGACATATTACAGATCCCTGCGTTTTTATGCCGCCAAACCGATCTGTTGGTAGCAGCAGCAAAAACAGGAAAGATTGTGAACATAAAAAAGGCGCAGTTCCTTTCGGGGCAGGATATGTTTTATCCTGCGCAAAAGGTAATTGAGGCAGGCAACAACAAGGTTGTTTTGACTGAGCGTGGCAACATGTACGGCTATAATAATTTAGTGGTCGATTTTAGAAATATATATGATCTGAAATTATTTGGCCACCCTGTTTGTATGGATTGCACCCATTCGGTTCAAAGGCCGGGCGGAGCCGGTGGCAAAACAGGCGGCGACCGTACTTTTGTGCCCATGATGGCACTTGCGGCAAAAGCCTTCGGGACCGATGGCTATTTTCTGGAAACACATCCCGACCCAGACAACGCGCTCAGCGACGGCCCTAATATGGTTAAGCTGCATGAACTGGAAAGCGTAATAGCCCCTTTAGTTAGCTAATAACCTGCAGGCAGATGAAAGACACCGCTAAAAAAGTTTTTGCTATTGAAATTGAAGCGCTGCAGCACGTAGCAAGTTTAATTGATGATGAATTTACCAAAACTGTTGAAGCCATCTTAAATAATGATGGAAAACTTATTTTAGCAGGCATAGGCAAATCAGGGCTTATCGGGAAAAAAATAGCGGCCACTTTATCCAGTACGGGGACACCGGCATTTTTCCTGCATCCCGGCGAGGCTTTTCATGGCGATTTGGGTATGGTGGGGGCTGAGGATATTGTTTTGCTCATTTCTTATTCAGGCGAAACGGATGAGGTGTTGAAGATAATCCCTTTCTTAAAGTGGAACAAGAATACCATCATTAGCATAACAGGCAATCCAAATTCAACCATAGCTAAACACAGCAAACATCATTTAAATATCAATGTTCCCCGTGAAGCTTGTCCTCTGGCATTGGCACCTACTTCCTCAACTACAGCTGCTTTGGTTATGGGCGATGCACTGGCAGTAGTTTTAATGGAAGCCCGGCAGTTCCAGGAGGAAGATTTCGCACGTTTTCATCCCGGTGGAAGGCTGGGGCATAAACTGCTTGCTAAAATAAAAGATTTGATGCGTACTGATAACCTGCCATTCATTAGTAAAGATGCCGGGTTTACTGAACTGCTTTTGCGCATGTCTGAAGGGCGGTTAGGAATGGTGATAGTAGGCGCTGCCGACCATTTTGAAGGCATAGTTACCGATGGCGATTTAAGGCGTGCATTATTGCGCAATACCGATACATCAAAATTAAATATTTTAGATATGATGACCACCAATCCGGTAATTGTTGATGAAGATGAATTTATTAACCGTGCTGAAGGCTTAATGGTTGATAAAAAAATAACAACAATATTAGTAGGCCCGGCCAATAAAAGAATAGTAACGGGGGTTTATCAAATTTTTAACTAATCGAAAATTAAATTGTTACGTACAAATGTGCTGGAATTTCTGCTTGCATAAATCTTAACCCAGCATGGAAATCATTGCCAAAAACTGCTAAGATAATGTATCAGTATAAAGGGAAATAAGTTAAATAGTACAATATTCTTTTTTTTGTTTCTTGTAATATTATTAAAAAATTAGCCTTTATTTTTTAGATTTGTTGTATAGTAAGTGTACAATATAAATTTTTCGTATTAGATTGTTTTTTATAATAATTGTTACTGGTTTTTTAGCTGATCTATGAGTTTGGAATTTAGGAGAATAAGAGTATGATTCACAGATACGCTACATTCATAAAGGCTGTTAATCTTACCACTGATTATATTATTCTTAATATAAGCATGGTGCTTTCATACTTCGTAGTTGATAAATCAAATTTCTTTTGGATAAATAACCGCAGCTATCTGCCCATAGTACTTGTTTTTAACCTCATATGGCTTTTAGCCGCCAATATTACCGGCCTTTATGAACAGGTACTAAATAAAGATGCCATTAAAACTTACCGCGGGGTTATTAAAACCTATGCCATTTTTGTAAGCTTTATATGCTTTACTATTATAATACTTATTGGTACCAAACCCTATTTTATAACCCGCGAATACCTGTTTTATTCGTTGGCGCTATTTGGTTTTTTATTAGGTTTGTGGAAACTGATATTCCTGGGTATACGAAAGAGCAAACGAAGCTTACTACATGATACACGCAGCGTGGTGATAGTTGGTGGCGGCCGTATCGGCTATGATCTTTATAACTTCTTTAACCAGAATAAAGGACGAGGCTACCGGTTAATAGGCTTTTTTGATGATCAGCCTGAAAAGGTTAAAGAAAAACATTTATACCTTGGCGCTACTGTTGATTGCATAGAGTACGTAATAGCCAATAAGGTTGATGAAATATTTTGTACGTTGCCTAATTCAATGGCAACTGAAATAGAAAAGTTGATGATTGAGGCCGACAAGAACCTGATACGCTTTAAATTTATACCTGAATATTACGATTACGCCAAAAAACCAACTTTTATACAGAGTTTTGGGCATATCCCAGTAATCTCAGTACGGCCCGAACCGCTTGAGAATATGCTTAACAGGTTTGTAAAACGGGCGTTCGATACCATATTTGCTATATTTATTATTTTGTTTGTTTTCAGCTGGCTGTTTCCCATATTGGCTATTATTATAAAGCTGCAATCTAAAGGGCCTGTATTTTTCGTGCAGGAGAGGTCGGGGCGCGATAATAAGCCATTTAAATGTTATAAATTCAGAAGCATGAGAGTTAATGCCGAATCGGACAAGAAACAAGCCACGCGTGGTGATGACCGTATAACCCGGATAGGGGCATTTATGCGCAAAACGAGTTTGGATGAGCTCCCCCAGTTTTTTAACGTAATAATGGGCAATATGTCTGTTGTTGGGCCGCGCCCGCACATGATAAGCCATACTGAGCAATATTCGCAGCTTATAGATACCTTTATGGTGAGGCATTTCCTGAAACCGGGCATCACCGGCTGGGCACAGATACACGGTTTGCGCGGCGAAACCAAAAACACCGAAGATATGCTGGCACGCGTTGAGGCCGACGTATGGTATTTGGAAAATTGGTCGTTCCTGCTTGATCTGAAGATCGTTTTTCTTACAGTGGTACACACATTCAAAGGCAACGAAAACGCGTTTTAAATGCCTGCTTTTTATGACCAGCTCCATCGGGTGATAGATCTGCCGCAAGTTCCCCAAAAAATAATCTCGTTAGTACCATCTCAAACCGAACTGTTATTCTACCTCGGTTTAGACAGCAAAATCATTGGAATAACAAAATTTTGCATCCACCCTTATGATAAAGTTAAAACAAAAACAAAAGTTGGGGGTACCAAGCAACTCAACATCCCCTTAATAAAAGAGCTACGGCCCAGCCTAATTATAGCCAATAAAGAAGAAAACGAACAAAGCCAGGTTGAAGAATTAATGAACATTTGCCCGGTGTGGATAAGTGATATTGCCAACTTGCCTGATGCGCTTAACATGATACAAAACATAGGGGAGATAGTTGGTTGCGCAACGCAGGCGGCCGCCCTTACATATTCCATAACCCGCGAATTTAGTAAATTGAACGCATCAGCATTAAACCTGCGTGTAGCTTATTTAATTTGGCGCAAACCTTACATGGCAGCAGGTGCAGGTACTTTTATTGACAGCATGCTGCAATTATGCGGATTAACCAACGCCTTTGACCAGCAACGCTACCCTGAAATTAATAATGAAATGCTTATCCATGCTGCCCCTGACGTAGTGATGCTATCATCAGAACCATATCCGTTTGGCGAAAAGCATAAAGCGGAATTAAGGCATATATTGCCAAATGCTAAAATAATATTGGTTGATGGCGAAATGTTTTCATGGTATGGCAGCAGGCTGTTATTGGCGCCAGAATATTTCGCATCAGTAATTGCGTCAATAATTTAACCTTTTCAATACCAACACACTAAGGAACTGCTGAGCAAATGAACCAAAATAAATTTTATAGTTTGGCATTTTAGTCTATCTTTGCACCTCACAAAAAACCAAACGCGGAAGTGGCGTAATTGGTAGCCGCACCAGACTTAGGATCTGGCGCCGCGAGGCGTGGGGGTTCGAGTCCCTTCTTCCGCACAGTGAAATAGAAAGCCGTTAACTGAATAGGTTAGCGGCTTTTATTATTATTATTATCCCTTATACTCTTTATCTTTTCCAATTCCAGTACATCAATCTGATCCTTAGGGCGATTAACAGCTTTTTTATTAGCGATCAGTTGATTAATATGCAAAAAGGGGACAAGTATGCCATCCAGATCGGCAATTGGAGAAAGTTCCATGCACTCATCGAAGCTATGATCTTCCAGCCCTTTCATAGAGGTCATTATATCAAGTTCTATTGCATTACCAACATAGAAGCTTGTCCAGCCCGGAACAAACACCATTGTTTCAAGCGATGAAAAATCACCATAACCGAGTTTTGCAAAGCTTTTTCTTAAATTTTTGCGATTGGCTAATGTATCATCAAGCCAAAGGTCAAGATCATCCGTGCTACGATTAAATCCATGGAAGCGGGTGGCAAACCCACCCACCATTATATATTTTACACGATGATCGTTTAATGTGCACCAAAATCTCAATAATTCATCATCTAAAATATCCATAAATTATTTGTGATGAATAACCGCCTTTTTCAAAAGCAAATTGGTTCGAAGCATTTTAGTGAACAAACGAAATTTTTCCATATCCGGGCGATTTATATCTTTTTTCAATCGCTCAATTTCAGTCAATTGAACCAAATTGTTAGATGGTTTTTTTTCGGCTTTCATAATGTACTAAGATACGAAATTGGATATATAAATAGCGTTTCTTGTTCCTTCTTCAGCATAGAAGAAATTACAACTTAAAAGATGCAATTTTTTTATTTTTAATGTAGATTAATAAGTCAATTTGATAAAGCTGAACTTGAACTTTTAAAAGAAGGCTTGGAAAGGAGTTACAAAGAGCGTTTCGAAATGCTTACCCGTCTATATAAGATTCAGCAAACCATGAACAAAGCCACTATATCGCATAAACCTTTTATCAGCAAGTAATATTGTGGATGTTTTTGAGATGTCAACGTTTCACCAGAGATTATTAATAAGTTACAAATTCATTATCCTGCCCATCACATTATTCACTATCACATCGCAACGCACGAGGTTAAATTCGTAAATCTGTGATGGTGCCCAATAGCTGTTTAGTTCGGTGCGCAACATTTCTTTGGCTCGGTTAAGGCGTATCTTTACGTTCGATTCGCCCAAATCGAGCGCTTCCATGGTTTCGTTTGTGCTCATGCTCTGTACTTCGCGCATTACAAATACTATACGGTATTTTTCGGGCAGGTTTGCTACGGCTTTTTCAAGTAATACTTTTAATTCTTTATTCATAAGTTCGGCTAAAGGTGTTTCACTGTGGTTGTCGTTGTATATATTTTCCATCACTGCCTTCTCCAATTTTAACTTCCTTTTTTTATGCAGCAAGCTTTCGTTTATCAGTATGCGAGTTAGCCACGTGCCAAAGCTCGACTGGTGCTTAAAATTTGGCAACTGACGATACGCGTTAAAATAGGCGGTTTGCATAATGTCCTCGGCCTCTTTATCATCGTTTATTATCGACATGCTTATGCGGTATAACTGCTGATTGAATTTACGCATCAAACGCTCATACAAATGCTGTTCTCCATTAACTATCCTGGTTACTATTTCCTCGTCACTAAGTTTGCTTATATCAATAGTTTGGTTCATAAAAACAAATTTATAATTAATAGAGTACCGGGTTATTAATGGGTTACAAAATGTTGTAAAATATTTTTGTAACCCTTTTTTCAAAACCGCCCTCTAATGGATATAAATTTAAACTTATTATGGACAAGCAAACAGAAACCGTTAACGACATTCAAACATTATTGAAATTCACTTTTGGGCTGATAGCAATTATAGCTGGCGCCGATAAATTCACCAACTTATTAACCGACTGGAACCATTACCTTAGCCCCACCATCGCAAGTTTTTTGCCTGTTAGCGTATCAGTGTTTATGAAGATAGTGGGTATTATTGAAATAGTAGCTGGTATAGTGGTATTTGTAAGGCCAAAAATGGGTGGATATATAGTATGTACGTGGCTTGTACTTATATCATTAAACCTTGTACTGCACGGCGACCTTCTTGACGTAGCCGTACGCGATATGGCTATGGCAATCGGTGCTTTTTCACTGGCAAGATTATCAATTATTTCGAACACTACTTTTAGCAAATAAACCCCATTAAATATTAACGTTACTAACCCGATGCCGCGGTATATAATTATAGTCGCGATTATTCACTATGTTTTATGAAATTAAACGAAGACATGGCCGAACTGGAAGACCTGTTAGGCGAACAACATATCGGCACTTCACACGATACTCCTTTACGGAATGATGCTTTTGATTTAAGCGATAATGAAAAAATGAGCCTTATTGCTTATCATTTCAGGGAAATAATGCAAACAATGGGGCTGGATATGAGCGATGACAGCCTTAACGGCACGCCAAACCGCGTAGCGAAAATGTTTATTAAAGAGATATTCAGCGGCCTTGACCCCAAAAATAAGCCGAAGATAAGCTTGTTTGAAAATAAATACCGTTATAACCAGATGCTTGTTGAACGGAACATTACTCTGTATTCAAATTGCGAACATCATTTTGTGCCGATAATAGGGACGGCCCATATTGGCTATATATCATCGGGCAAAATAATAGGCTTATCAAAATTGAACCGCATTGTGCAATACTATGCCCAAAGGCCACAGGTACAAGAGCGCTTAACTATACAAATAGCTAATGAATTAAAGAGTGTGCTGGGGACTGATGATGTTGCCGTTGTGATTGATGCGGTGCATTTATGTGTTTCATCGCGGGGGATAAAGGATGTTAACAGCAGTACGGTTACCTCAGAATATTCCGGCGCATTTTTGGATGCAGCGAAGAGGGGAGAATTTTTGCGGTATGTAACGCCTTAGCAGGGCAGTTTTATTCGGTTAAGGTATTTGCGTTACCCATTGTTTCCGCCAGGCAGGGGCATCAAAAGCATAGGCAAAATATTGGGTTTCATGGATCACTTTACCATCGCAAAACTCCATAATACTTACCGTATAAGCCGACTGTCCCTGGTAAATAATAGTATATTCCGTTACCCAAAGGTTGCCGTTGCCGAGCATACGCTTTACTTTAAAGCCGGATGGTTTACCCGGGTGATGGCTGCGTAAGGCCTGCAAGTTTTTTCGCCCTAAAATGCGCTCGCCTGATTGGGGATAATCGCAGATGGCGTGGTCGGCGTAAATAGCATGTTCAGCATCCGCATCGCCCGATGCCGACGCGCGCCAGTGCGCATCCAATGCCTCACGAATTTGTGCATCTTCCATAACGATTGATAATTGGGTTTGCATTATCTCCTGAATATTCGTCCTTTTACCAGCGTTTGGTCAAGGTATTGAACGGTTAAGAAACTAAACACAACCAGTATCAATACCCATTTATATTGCCATAATAAGCTTGCATAACTTGGGCCCGATGCCGGTTTTACCAGCATAAATATGCCATAGATAGCCGTGAGCACAAGTGCAACTACGCTAACTGCTATAATGTAGTACTTAAGTTCGCTGGTGCGTTTGGCTTCGGCTTGTACCTTACGGGTTACTTTCGCTGCGAAATCATAGGGGAGGCCTTTTAATGGTTCTTCGTCCAGTACATCAAATAAAAACTGGTAGGCCTTGGCGTCGTCGCTGATAAGTTCCTTATTAGTTTTGCCCGATGCAGGGCCGTTTTCCTCCAGCCATTTTTGCAATTCCTCATCATCCATCTTTTTCATATCACTTCGTTTTTAAGGTAACCCTCAATTTTTTGTTTCAATAATTTCCTTGCTCTAAAGAGGTAGTTTTTTATGGTGCCTTCGGGCATACCAGTAATTTCACCAATTTCCTCACAACTAAATTCATTCAGGTGATACAGCGTTATTACTGTACGGTAGCTTTCAGGTAATTGTAAAATCAGTTCTTCAACATAATTCGCAACTTCTTTTTTGGTTAACAATTGCTCAGGCGTTTCGTTTGTGAAATGGAAGTTCTCCATATCGTCAGTAAATTCGCTTACGCGCCCGTTGTTGTATTTTTTTAGATAGTTTATAGCGGTAAAATAGGTAACTTGTGCTATCCAGGTTGATAATTTAGATTGAAAGTTGAACCTGAACAATCCCTTATGCACTTTTATAAATACTTCCTGGCAAATATCCTGCACATCGTCATAGTCGCGTACAAGGCGGTTTATAACGTGAAAAACGAGGCGCTCATATTGTTTCACCAGCAATTCAAAGGCCCGCATATCGCCCTTTAAAATTTTGGTTACTACCTCCTTTTCATTAAACATATGCTATTAGTCAACACGGGCGCGATAAAGGTTGCAATAAAAATAAATAAAAATAATTGCAACCTGACACAAGTTGCAGTTGACTACTATGTAATTTTTCACCAAATTTAAAAAACATTATGGATCAGCACATCGCATTTTTTTTGGTAGTTGCAGTACTTGTAATTACTATAGCATGGGTTATTATAGCCTGGTATAATTATCGTTTAAAAAAACGCATTATCGAATCAGGGCCTTTAAATGATGAGGCTATGGGATTTGTTAAAAAGCTTTCGGGCTCGGGCACCGATTCGTTAAAATGGGGCTGCATAGTTTTTGCAGGCGGCCTTGGCTTAGTTGTAATCAATTATATCCCTTATGAATTTGGCTCATCATTGCCATACGGCCTTGAGGCTATGTTTATTGCCGCGGGTTTTTTAGTTTATTACAGCCTGATGCGTAAGCAGCAGTCTAAGTAACCAATCACACCGGCGTAACATTCCGTTAAGCCGGATAAGTATCAAATTGTACGGTTTTAAAAAGAAACGCTTAATGCGTGTGGGGATAGTTTTGCCCTGAAATTTCAATCTAATATTATCATGAAACGAATACTTATATACTCATTTATACTATTTACCTTATGTACGGCAACAGAACAAGCCGGTGCACAGAACGGCCACAAGGTTTATGGTATTGTGGCAGATTTATCTAACAAAGAGCCGCTTGGTTTTGCTACACTTTATCTGAGAACAACAAAAGACAGCCTTTTGAAAAGTTCAATAAGCAAAGCTGATGGCGAATTTACCTTTGAACATTTAGCGGCCGGGAAATACCGTTTGTTTATTAGTTCTACAGGGTATGATGAACGGGTGGTGGTTGTGGATGTAAATAATAACACCGATATAAACCTTGAAAACGTTTATCTGACCAAAAGCATAAAAATCTTAAAAGAGGTGGCAATAACAGCCAACAGGCCCATCGTGCAACAAAAAGCCGACCGTATAATTTATGATATGCAGGCAGACCCAGAGAGCAAAGTGAACAATGTTTTAGATATGGTACACAAAATCCCATACCTGACCGTTGATGCCGATGATAATGTGCAAATGAAGGGCAGTACCAGCTTTAAGGTGCTGATAAACGGCAAACCATCGGGTATGCTTACCAATAACCTAAAGGAAGTGCTGCGTACCATGCCGGCATCGAGCGTAGTTAAGATAGAGGTAATTACCATACCGCCATCAAAGTATGATGCCGAAGGGATGGCTGGTATTATCAATATAATCACCAATAAAAAGGTGAACGATGGTTATAAAGGCAATTTAAATATTAGCGATAATTTCCCGGCAGGGGGGCCGGATGTAGGAGGTGGGTTTACTTTCCAGCAAGGCAAGCTGGGTGTTAACAGCTTTTTGGGGGCCGGCACACATACACAGCCAAATACTAACAACTCAACAAGCCGCACAACTATCGATACCAATACAACAACCGACCTTAAACAAAATGGCTATGGCAAGCAAAGTGGCAAAAACGCTTATTTTGGTACTGAAATAAGCTATGAAATTGACACTCTCAACCTGTTATCGGGTAATTTTAATATCAATGGTTTCAGGTATAATAATTCAGCTTTTCAAACATCGGCACTAACAGGCAATGCCGGGTTGCTGCAAGGTTATGACAATAATAGCAGCTCATACGGCGATGGCGGCGGATTTGATGCTGCGCTGAATTACCAGCTTGGTTTTAAAAAGAATAAAAACACCCTGCTCACATTCTCGTACCAATATTCGGGTTATACCAACAATTCGCATAATGACGTCGATATCAGCAACATGTTTGATTATCCAACGCCGGATTACAGGCAATTCAATCAGTCAATTTCACACGAGCAAACCATACAGGTTGATTATGCGCGTCCGATAAAAAAAGTAAATATGGAAGCCGGTGTAAAAGCTATTTTGCGCGACAGTAAAAGCAATTCGTTATATAACTCGCTCGACTCGGCTACCAATTTGTTTGAGCCGGAAGCCGATATGAACAATATATTTAATTATACAGAGAATGTTTTCGGGGCCTACAACTCATACCAGTTCAGTTTAAAAACATGGAATTTCAGCGCCGGGCTACGCGCTGAAGCTACACATGTAAATGCCAACTTTGTTTCCACTGCATCAAACACTGTTCAGGATTACTTTAACCTCGTGCCGTCATTAGCTATCAACAAATCACTTAAAAATAATAGCAGCATCAGCTTCGGGTTTGTACAGCGCCTGCGCAGGCCAAGTATTAACCGCCTTAATCCTTATGTTGACAGGACGGATCCTAACTTTATAAACACAGGTAACCCCAATCTGCATGCTGTAACCATGAATATTGTACAGGCAGGCTATAACTACAGCGGCAAAACAGTGTCGGTATTTATAGGTACTGATTATACTTTTGTAAATAATCTCGACCTGCAGGTAACTACCTACGACCCCGCTACGCACATTTCCACCTCGAAGTATGAAAATACAGGTAAAGGCGGCGGCCAGGAAATAAATTTTAACCTGAATTACTCGCCTTGTCAATTGTATAACCTAAGTGTTAACGGAAATGCGCTTTACCTGATGATAAAAGGTACAGGCAGTGATAGTACATCAAAACTAAACACGCTGTTGGCACATGTTTCTGTATCGAATGGTTTCAGGTTTAATAAGGGTTGGAGCATGAACGTAAATGCCGATTATAATTCGCGCAGCCCCAATTCATTACAAGGTGCAAACAATGGATTTTTTAGCACATCATTAAGTGTGAACAAAGAACTGGTTAAAAACAAGCTGTATTTTTCTGCAGCGGTAAATAATCCGTTCACAAAATTCCGCAACAGGGACACCGAAACTACCGGGCCCGATTTTACACAAACCAATATTAACCAGCTATACTTCAGATCAGTAAAATTTAGTTTGAACTACAATTTCGGCAGGTTGAAAAGCGATATTAAGAAAAGCAGAAAAGGCATTAATAATGATGATGTTTCGAATAATAAGGGTGGGGGATTGTAGCGTAAAAATTCACGTTTTGAAACTCAAAGTGTCTCATTTACATAAATGAGTCACTTTGAGACACACTGAAATTTTTTAAATCTTAAAAAATTAACACGTTCATTATCAGTGCCATTGATAATTCAAAATTGCTCAAAATGGGCCAAAATGAATCATTTTAGGTCCTTAAAATGCAAAAAAATGCCTTTTTAACCCGCTTTTTTGCTCAAAAAACATCAAAAAACGCGTTTTTTTAACGTAAAAAAGCTTAAAAATACTAATTTTCCTGCTTTTTTAAGGTTTAAAATTGAGTAGATTCGGGCAAACTGTCTCAATTTGAGACAGCAATAACTGTAATAATTTAGTTCGTTTACTTGGCTATTATTTTAAACTCGGTACGCCTGTTTTTGGCGCGGTTTGCATCACTAATATTAGGCATAATTGGTTGGGTTTCGCCATAGCCTTTATAAATCAGTCTTGCAGCAGTTATACCGTTAGTAATCAAGTATTGATAAACTGATTTCGCCCTGTTTTCAGATAGCACCTGGTTAGCCTGATTATTGCCCACATTATCGGTATGCCCCGAAATTTCAATGTGAACAGATGGGTTGAGGTTCAAAAAGTCTATCAATTTTTGCAGTTCGGCCTTTGAATCAGGTTTCAGGTCAAACTTATTAGTATCGAAAAATATATTGTTCAACACCACCTTATTACCAACTTCAATAGGCGATAATTCAACAGTTAACTGATAAGGTTCCCTGGTTTCGTGGCCCAGAAGCGAGAAGTTAGCCGAATAAAACAGATAACCATCTTTCGATACATTCAGCCCGTAGTTTTTACCTGCGGTAAGTGTAACCAGGAAGTCGCCATATTCTGGTGAGCTGTTATCCTGGTAAACAGTGGCATTTTTTTCAAGGTCGATAATTTCAACCGATGCCTCCAGCGGCTGTTTGGTTACAGCATCAATCACAATACCTTTTACATAAGTTACTACATGCGGCCTTATATTTTCGGGCAGCTCAAAGTAATAAATGTCATACCCGCCAAAACCATTCAGGTTATTTGAGGCGAAGAAAGCATACTGGCCGCTGGCAGTTACGGTAAGGCCGTTCTCATCGCCGCTTGAATTAATAGGATAGCCAAGGTTCTGTGGTTTTTGCCACTGGCCATTCTTACCCAAATGGCTCACAAAAAGATCCATTCCGCCAAGCCCGGGCCAGCCGTTCGAGCAAAAATATAAGGTGCTGTCATCGGCATGTATATAAGGCGATTGTTCATCATAGGGAGTATTGATATTAGGGCCCAGGTTTTGAGGCTCGCTCCAGCCCTTATCGGTAACGGTTGATTTCCATATATCATAACCCCCATAACCGCCTTTACGGTTGCTTACAAAATAAAGCGTGCGCCCATCGGCACTTATCGAGGGCTGCGATTCCCAGCCGGATGTATTCACAGGCGGGTTAAGGTCGTAGGGTTTACCCCAGTCATCACCCTGTTTTTTGGCTATGTAAATATCGCACCTGCCTAAACCATCGGGGCGGTTGCAACCTGTAAAAAACAGGTATTTGCCATCAGCCGTTATGGATTGCGCCCCCTCATTATAATTAGGTGTATTTATATTATTGCTTAAGTAGGTGGCCGTTTGCCACTTGCCGCTCAGCTTAACGCTTTTGTAAAAATCTTCGTTGTTGTTTATTTTACGGGTGAATATCAATTCGCTTTCATCAGCAGTGGCAACGGGCAAATACTCATCGGCGCCGGTATTAATTTCAGGGCCAACATTTATCGGTTTAAATGATACCGGGTGCTGTATGGCTTCAAGGCTAAAATCACAATCCTTTAACAATTTTTTTGCAAAATAAATATCCTTATCCTGTATGTTAGGATAGGTGAGGTATTTTTGCAGGTGTTGCTGAGCAATTACATACTGTGCATCACTTATTTCTGATTCGCCTAATTTAAGGTATACACCGCGACTAAAATCAGGATTAATGGCTATTACCTTACGATATTCTTCAATAGAAAGCTTGTTTTGTTTTAGCACATGTAATACATCAGCCAGCAGCAAATGGGCTTCAGTAAATTTAGGGTCTTTGTCAATGGCTTTTAGCAGTTCATCTGTTGCTGCCTTGAATTCACGGTTATCAAGGGCTTCATTTGCCAGCGCATAGTGTTTTATAGCCTCGCGGTCGGTAGTTGAATATTGCGACTGTGCGAAAGAACAAACCGATATACATATTAATAGAAACGACAGGAGAACAATTCTCATCCTTAGTTGATACGATAATTTGTATCCTAAGTTACACTTATTAAGGAATATTCAAATATTTATGCGTTTGCAATGATATTTCCCAATGCGGGTTATTCATCACATATTCAACTATCAGCGGCGTCATTTCCTTCGATCGCGACCACTCAGGCTGCAAATACAATTTACAGTTTGGCCCTACCAGTTTGGCATGTTGCTCGGCCCATTCAAAGTCTGATTTGTTAAATACAATTACCTTAAGCTCATCAGCTTTTTCGGCAACGCTCATAGTAGGCCCTTTAAATTTTTTTGGCGATAAACATATCCAGTCCCAACTACCCGAAAGCGGATAAGCGCCCGATGTTTCTACAAAGGTTTTAATGCCTTTTTGCTGTAATTGCCCGGTTAGGTAATCAAGATTATAAATCAATGGCTCGCCGCCGGTAACTACTACAGCTTTTGAGGGATGTTGCGAGGCATGATCTACAATAACATCAGCAGCAGTAAGCGCATGTAACTCGGCATCCCAGCTTTCCTTCACATCGCACCAATGGCAACCTACATCACAGCCACCTAAGCGGATAAAATAAGCAGCCTTACCGGTATGGAATCCCTCGCCCTGTATAGTATAAAATTCTTCCATTAAAGGAAGCAGTGTGCCGTCGTCCGGTATTTGGTGTGCCATTGGGCAAAGGTACCTTTTTAGGCTTAAAGCGAAAAGCACAAACGTGAAAGCTGACGGTAAGCTAACACGCATATAAATTTGCCGTTAAGTAATTTTTTTATTTCTCATACAATTTTTGCTATAAGCTTTTCGCTATATTTACTCTTAAATTTTTACGTCGTGAAAAAAATCTACCTGGTTATTGGGTTTTTAGTGCTGGTTTGTTTCAGCTCATGCGTGGATATTGAAGAACATTACGATTTTAAAGCTGATGGTTCGGTTAATGTAGTTTACGGTTTTGATATGAGCAAAGCCGTATCGGTATTGATGAACCTGATGTCGGACTCTGTACGCGCCACACCGCAATTTTCGATGGTGAAGGACACCACTCTTAATTTTTACAATGCCCTGCCCGACAGCACCCAGATAAAAATGAACCTGGATGAGATAAACATGGCCAAAAGCAGCAACCTTACCATAAAAATGGATTTGGCCAAAAGCATTATGAAGGTGAACATTAACCACGTGGCAAAAAATGCTTCCGACCTGCAATACTACCTACAGCATATCTCAAAAATATCAATGAATAACCAGCTGAATTCATTAACAAAAAATAATACTGAAGCTAAAGGCTTTGATGCGCAGCGACTTATAGCAGGAGAGGATTATTATAATTACGAGATAACCCCGCACAAATTTTACCGCATAATTGATAAAGCGAAATTCAACGCGTTTTTGAAAAAAACAAAATCAACCCTTGCTATGGCCAAAGCTATGCTGATAGATATGCCATATAAAATTGTGCTGAACTTTGCCAAACCTGTAAAAAAAGTAAACAACCCCAAAGCCGTACTTTCAGCCGACAGGAAACACGTTATATTGGTAACCGATATGGATGAAGTGATGAAGGACCCTAATGTGATGAACCTAAAGATCGATTTCTAACTGCATGAAATGGTATAAACTGCCTGATGACCTGCCCGATGAACCATTTCTGAGAAAAGTAAAAATAGGCGGAAAAAGCATTTGCCTTGCCAACTATAAAGGATATTTATACGCGTTCTCGGGTTATTGTCCACATGCCGGCGCCGACTTGAGTGGTGGCTGGTGCCGCGAAGGAAAAATTATCTGCCCAAATCATCGGTATTCATACGATCTGCACACCGGGAAGGGTAGCCCCGGGCAAAATGATTATGTAGATGTTTTCCCGGTTGAAAAACGCGATGATGGAATTTATATAGGCATAACAGGTTTTTGGGAGAAAATAAAGGCGGGATTTAAATAAAGCTATAAATCATGCCTTTTACTTATAAACCTCTTTTTTCGCCGAAGCCAAAGTGTTCTTTAACAGGCCGATAATGGTCATTAATCCTACACCGCCAGGTACAGGCGTTATCCATGATGCTTTTGGCGCTACATTTTCAAAATCGACATCGCCATAAAGTTTAAAACCCGATTTAGTTATGGTTGAAGTTTCGCGGTTCATGCCCACATCAATTATTACCGCGCCGGGTTTTACCATGTCGGCAGTAATAAAATTCTTTTTGCCAATGGCCACTATCAGTATATCGGCATCGAGTGTAAAATCTTTAATATTTGGAGTGCGGCTATGGCAAATGGTGACAGTGCAATTACCGGGATAGGTGTTACGCGCCATTAAAATGCTCATCGGAGAGCCTACAATATTGCTGCGGCCAACAACTACACAATGCTTCCCAGCTGTTTCGATATTGTACTCTTTAAGCATTAAAGTAATGCCGTAGGGGGTTGCAGGAATAAAGGATGGCAAATTGCGCTGCATACGCCCAAGGTTTACAGGGTGGAAGCCGTCAACATCTTTACGATAATCAATACGTTCGGTTACTTTTTCAGGGTCGATATGTTTTGGGAGAGGGAGTTGTACTATAATTCCGTCTATATCAGCATCTGCATTAAGATCAGCCACCTTTTGCAGTAGTTCTTCTTCCGATACAGTATCCTCATAACGTACCAGTGTCGATTTAAAACCCACCTTCTCACAGTTTTTCATCTTACTGGCTACATAGGTTTCACTACCGCCATCGTGTCCAACTAAAACAGCCACCAGGTGAGGCTTACGGCCAGTGTCGGCCAGTATTTTGGCTGCTTCTTCAGCTATTTCAACCTTAAGTTTTTCTGATACGTATTTGCCGTCGAGTATATTCATTGTTATAAGAATCAAGAGTCAAGAATCAAGAGCCAGGAAAATAACCAAAAAGCTTTTTTTAATCTTGCCTCCTGATTCTTGGCTCTTGATTCTAAAAAATTAGTCCAGCTTCAACACCGCCATAAACGCGCTTTGTGGTATTTCTACGTTACCTACCTGGCGCATGCGTTTTTTACCTGCTTTTTGCTTTTCCAGCAATTTACGCTTACGCGATATATCGCCGCCATAACATTTAGCGGTAACATCCTTACGCATTGCCTTAACGGTTTCGCGGGCGATGATCTTAGCGCCAATAGATGCCTGTATAATAATTTCAAATTGCTGGCGGGGTAAAAGCTCTTTCAGCTTTTCGCATATCTTTTTACCAAAGTCGTACGAGTTACTGCGATGGATAAGCGATGAAAGCGCATCAACAGGTTCACTGTTCAGGCGGATGTCCAGTTTAACCAAATCGCTCTGGCGATAACCTACTTGGTGGTAATCAAACGAAGCATAGCCTTTTGAAATGGTCTTTAATTTATCATAGAAATCAAACACGATCTCGCCCATTGGCATCTCGAAGATCAATTCCACACGATCTGAAGTGAGGTATGACTGATGTGTTATCATACCACGCTTTTGTATACAAAGCGACATTACCGGGCCAACAAATTCGGCTTTGGTGATAATAGTAGCTTTAATGAAAGGCTCTTTTACGTAATCTATTTTGCTTGGGTCGGGCAGATCAGAAGGATTATTTACTATAATTTCCTCTCCTTTTGTGGTATAAGCGAGGTATGATACGTTGGGTACAGTGGTAATAACCGTCATGTTGAACTCTCGCTCCAAACGTTCCTGTACTATTTCCATGTGCAGCATACCCAGGAAACCGCAACGGAAACCAAATCCCAAAGCCGCCGATGATTCCGGTTCAAAAACCAGGGAAGCATCATTCAGCTGCAATTTGGCCATTGATTCTCGCAATTCTTCATAATCCTCAGTATCAACAGGATAAATACCGGCAAACACCATTGGTTTTACTTCCTCAAAGCCTTGTATGCCTTCGGCACAAGGTCGATCCACATGTGTAATAGTGTCACCAACCTTTACTTCACGTGCTTCCTTTATGCCCGATATAATATATCCTACGTCGCCTGTTTTAATTACGTCCTTTGGCAATTGGCGCAGTTTTAATGTGCCCACTTCATCAGCCAGGTATTGTTTTTCGGTAGCTACAAATTTCACTTTATCACCCTTGCGTATCTCACCATTAACTACTTTAAAGTAGGCTATGATACCGCGAAATGAGTTGAATACCGAATCAAATATCAATGCCTGTAATGGCGCCTTAGGATCGCCAACAGGGGCGGGGACACGTTCAATAATAGCGCGCAAAATGTCATGTACGCCCATACCTGTTTTGCCCGATGCCGCCAAAATTTCTTCGCGTTTACAACCTATCAGGTCAACTATCTGGTCTTTCACTTCCTCGGGCATCGCACCCGGAAGATCCATTTTATTAAGAACCGGGATTATCTCCAGATCATTTTCCAATGCAAGATAAAGATTGGATATAGTTTGCGCCTGTATGCCCTGTGCGGCATCTACAATAAGCAAAGCGCCTTCGCAGGCTGCTATTGAACGCGATACTTCATATGAAAAGTCAACGTGGCCGGGGGTATCAATCAGATTCAGCGTATATTTTTGGCCATCAAGCTCATAATCCATTTGTATGGCGTGGCTTTTTATGGTGATGCCACGCTCACGCTCCAGGTCCATATCGTCAAGCAATTGCGCCTGCGATTCGCGTTGGGTAATGGTGTTGGTATATTCTAATAACCTGTCGGCTAAAGTACTTTTGCCGTGGTCGATATGCGCTATGATACAAAAATTACGAATGTGCTCCATTGAGGCGCAAAAGTAGCGTTTTTAGGCGGATAATAAAAGCCCCGGCTAACTGTTAAGTACCGGGGCTTTTATTAATTATTTTAACTGCAATAGTTTGTTATTCAGTTATCAATTGCTCACAATAACCGGAGTTTCACTTACAGCTACGCTAAGCGCATTGTTAGTTGTTGTTTTAGCAGCCGATTGAACTGCTGTTGAATTTGGGTTTAATGTATATAGGGTTGCTGTTTTTGCTCCCACATTAAGCGAATAGGTGCCCGTTGCGCCTTTGGCGGTTGGCATCCATAATACCCAAATGGTTTTGGTGCCATTGGTGTATTGATCAACCATCGGGTTTGAACTTAACGTTTTCACATAGGTATAATTACCCATTAAGTTTGAAACCTGTTGTATGTAATTACCCGATGGCCGCCTTTGGCTGGTGTTTGCCATTAAACCTGAGGTAGCATATTGAATAGTTTGCCCGGGGGCGTTATCATACATCTGGTAAAAAAACAGGCGCGAGATGCCATGTTTGATGTACAGTAATGACGAACGTAATATCCAGTCGGCCTGTACCACTTCAGCTGATTTGCTGCCGATCGCAGGCGCCCGCTGAATGCTCTGACTATTAATATCGTAACCATTTTCAGTTAACCAAACCTGTGGCTTAGCGGCAAGGGCTTTAGCTTCGGCAACAAAAGCGTCAGCTTCACTTGCTGCATTTGAAAGTTCGGGTGCTGCGCCAACATTACCACCATTGCTGTAATTGTGATAGTTGATCACATCGAAGCAAAGATTAACGCTGCCATCAGCTTTATAGCCCCTGTTTTGAGCGCACCAGGTAACCATATCTTTTATCCATTGAATAGCATTTGGTAAATTACAAAGGCCGCCCATCACTACCTGCATATTAGGGTCGGCATTTTTTATACCCACGTTTTTACCAAGTTTACCCTTGTTGCCATCATAAAAAGCCGACATGTTGGCTGCATATTGCTGGGCAGTTTGTTTGGTGGCAGGGCCCTTCCACCATTTATCGGGTTCATTGTTAACCTCTACATATTTTACGGTATTCAGGCCAACTTTAACCGTGTTTACCACGTCATTTGCCCAGCGTTGCGTTTGGTCAACTGATAACAAGCTTCTGTTTACATTGGCATTTGAGCCATAGCGCGCAGCGAATTGAAATGCTACCTTACCCACCAGTATATAAGATGCCGGGTCGCTAAGATTTGAGCCATAAGGCGCCGTTACATCTTCCGAGTCCTGCAGGTTTGCGGGGAAGCCTGCTAAGAACCAGTTGGGGCAGGTCTTAATGTCTACCAGGGCGGTAATGTTATCAGCTTTACAGGCTGAATAAATAGCATCCAGGTTCCAGCTGCCATTAATTACCGGGTTAAAGCTATATTGGCCTTGTACAGGTTCCAGCGAACTCCAGTCCAAATAATGCCTTACGCCACTAAAGGTTCTCATTAAGCCCATTTTGGTCGGATCGACAGAGGACGGGTTCGAGCCAAAAAAGTCCCAGGCAAAGGCATTTACGCCAAACATGTTCTGTAATGGGGTAGATGTTGGTGCGGCTGCGGCCGCTGAAAATGAAGTTGAACTGGTATCCAATTTTAGTGCATTGGATGGTGTCGGGGAATCCTTTTTACAGCTGTCAAAAAGGGCTGCAGCAGTTGCGAGTACCAATAAGATTCTGCTGAAACGGAGGTTTCGGGTTGTTTTCTGTGTCATAGATTTTTTTTATGTTTTCAATTGTAAAAACTCCGTTACAACAGAATTATTGCCTTATAAGAAAAAAAACCTTAATTTTTATTCTATACGGTAATCTAAATCGGTCAAATCCTTAACAGAACCAAAGCCTATTACATCCTTAATTACCTTTCCGTCAGTCATTTCCATCGCCCTTATGATTTTATCAGCACCAAATTTGCTTTTTATCTCGTGCATGGTTTTTAACGCGATATCTTTTCGCTCTACATCTTCAAATAAGCTGTAAAACATATTGCCGGTATTTACAAAGTTGGTAACAGACACCCGCATACTGCCAATATGGGTATTCAAAACAGGACCGGTTTGCGTCTTTGCTTCAAACTTTTCCATACGCAACCGTATCATGCGCATCAGGCTAACGGCATCTTGTACCGGTAGGGTAATAGCAAAACCATCGTCCCAGCGCGTGCCATCCTCATATTGAGCTGTAAAACCTATTGATTTACAATAAAATTTATGATGAACCAT
>Ga0310811_10001113_pt1 | contig 34380 bp, 40 predicted proteins | sample YCmetagenome_FD_207642 | JGI IMG/M metagenome (GOLD analysis project Ga0310811, IMG submission 207642) | Soil microbial communities from experimental microcosm in Duke University, North Carolina, United States - YC | ecosystem: Engineered > Artificial ecosystem > Soil microcosm > Unclassified ... | reverse complement strand
TGTATACTAGAGCCCAAGTTTAGTTATCTAAAACTTCCCATGTAGCATTAAACCTTGTAGTCTATTCTGAAACCCTTACATGTTTCATTGCTAAATGTCTTCCTTAACCTTTTATTCATAGGTTTTGGGTAGTTTAAGCGAGGTTGCCATCCGGAAAGGTTTGCTAAGAATAATACATGAAAGGCGGAATACGTATTATTCCACGGGAAGGTTCAGGTAGCCACAAGTAGCTAACAACAAGGATTAGGACGACCGTATAAGGTCAAGTCGACATTAACAGATCGACCTTTTTATAGTACCCCAACGGGAGACTTAACCCGAACATGTCGGATGAATATTAGAATCCGTGCGCAGTCAACCGTCTCACTGATCATTAACCATGTACCTCACCTGATCTATGATGCAAGCCGCTGGTGCATGCCTATAGCTGGATGAGTTCACTAAGGATACAGCAATAGTAAACAACTATGAATAAGTATACATCTTGGATGGAGGGCGAAAAGGAAGACGTCTATGTCCGAGTAAGTCTAATAAACTTGTTTGTCATCACTTCGTAGCAAGAACGTGGAATTTAGCCAGTGAAACGACGACGGGGATGGCAAAGAATGCATATGCCACCCAAATCACTACCAGACTTTATTAGAACTGAACTCGAGAATCGTATACAAAGGTCACTCACTCGTGAATGCATTACCGATAGTGGCAATCAGCTGAGGACCATTGCTTCCCTGACCCTGAATACTTTGATTGAAGTCATCAGCGGCCTTCCCAAACCACATAAAAATGATAAGAGTCGATCCGAGACCTAGAGACCAAGATCAGCGCCAGCAATGTGTACTTCAAAGTAGATGCATACCGATCAAGAATGCAAAAATCCCAATCCATGCGGAGACACGCTGCACCATGGGTTTTTCCCAAACAGCACCAGCTTTACCCATCAGATGACGGAATGATATTGCCGTGAACATGACGAAGAAAATCACGGAGAATACAAGGGAAATGGCGATAAAGGTTGGTGCACCTTCTGGTGGGGCCGATATAACAGAGCTGGGGGTGTTCGATGTGAACACCGAAGTGTCTTGATTTCATGTGAGCATCACTTCGGACACCAGTAGTCAGACAATTCTAACTTACTATAGATGGGAGATATAGAAGATGGCATACACGTCAGGCCAGCTTCATTGTTTGGTCGAGAGCACGACCCTAAAGGTCCAAGGAAAATACTGGGACCATCTACTGCCTTGGTAGATCCAGGCTGCGTCAAGGCAGAGGAAGGCGTGACTGTAAGCAACGCGACTTGGCCATGCAACATAATAGTCGGGGTGAGGTATGAAAATAACGAGAGCAGGAGTGCTGTGAGCATAAGTACAGGAGTGAAGTACAGGATGGTGCCTTTTGAAATATCGGCTAGCATGGTCGAACAAGTTGCGTAAAAGTATTGGGTTCAAAAAATGAATGTAGCGAGAGCCTGCTCGTCAGTTGAATGTCGCGAGACCGTGCGCGATAGAAACTAGCTGGACCTATGAAAGAAGGGGACTGGAGCGTACTATTTCATTGTTTGGAGGTCGACCTTATGTACTGTAACAGGTACGCGTCGGTTCGGTTACTTCGGTAGGACAATATGCAAGAACAAAAAGGTCGCACTCAGTGCAACGCAATTATGAATTGTTGCCTTGTACTTGTACATTCGCCTTTTATTGATGCGGAAACAGAGCGAAAACAATGGAGACATCGTCGCCAAGTTGAGACCGTCGTAACTCGTTACTGTGATAGACAAACTCGCACATATGCCGCTTATCCGATTGCTAATACTTTACACGCTGAGCGCTGTCTATCAAACAAATATTTACAAACAAACGCATTTGGGAACTCTGGAAATTTCACGGTTTGCCAGTGCATACAATGGAAATCGAATCAAAGGTCATTCTGCCGAGAGAACTTGATGATCTCTCGTCTTTCATTCAAGAAAAGCCTGAATCGTTGGCAGTTGCCACTGCTGAGCTACAAGCCATAGCTCTCCGCGCAACCAAATTCATATTCGATCTTGGTGAGCAGACCAGACCCAATTCGATATCCGCACACAATACTGTACTGAGTAGTCTATAGCTTTGGAGTCGGAACATGCCTCTCTGCCTCATATTGAGAACCTTCTGTCTTCAATCAGACAGTCTCAAGCACCACAGACGAGATCACAGACTCGCGCTAATGGCAAACGAAAGAGGAGTCCAAGCCCTGTTTTGGAATCCTCGAAGAAGGTCACCATAAAAAATACACCATTGCCCTCGCTTTTCATTGAGGAAATGAATGAAGATCAAATTTGGCAGCAGCTGGACCTTAGGGCTGCACCTCTTTGCAGTAACCTTCTACTGTTAGAGGGCGAGACTGAAGACAATATGAAATTACCAGGCGAGATGTACGATGATGAGGAAGATGAGGGAGGTGACGAGGTATTAGAAGAAAGTGAAGATTCTGAAGAAATAGAGCATATGGAGGATTCTGAAGAAGACACTGGCGAGGCAGAAGAAATAACTGACCTTCGCGAGGAGCTGTCCGAAGATGAGGAGGACGATTCAGATCATCATCCATCTCTTCTTGACGTCGTCAAATCAAAACCCTCCTCAAAACGTGCAGTTGCAAAGAGACCCAATTCAGACCTTGACGATGATTTCTTCAGTCTTGACGCATTCAATCGTGAAACAGAAGAGGTCGAAGCAGCTGCTGTTTCCCGTGGCCGACTAGGACGAGAATCAGATGAGGATGAGTCTGGCGACGAAGGTGACAGTATTGATCTCTTCAGGCCAATAGATGATGCCCATGACCCTGACGACGATGCTTCGGAAGACGACGCAGGTATACAGCGTTGCGTTCTTTTTGTCACGCGTAACTCACATATCACGCAGAACCACTCTACAAAGATTTCTTCGATGCTCCGAGAGGCTCTGGCTCGAAAGCTACCATGAACGCTTCTTCCTCGAAGTCGAAAGTGCGATTCAGTGAGCAGGTCAGAGTGAAAAGTATCAAGGCGAAGGGCAAGGGCCTACCGCTATCTAGCTTGATGGAGGATGACGATTCTGACGACGAGAGCGGACTGCACATGTACTTAGAAGATCCGGACAAGGTCATGATGGATGCCGAGGTTGAGGAGTCATTTATTGACGAGTCTGAAGATGAAGACGGAGATAGAGATGAAGACAGCGAAGGTCGCACTACCATTGAAAGACTGAAGGATGACTTATTTGCGGAGGAAGATGAGCCAGATTACAGTAAGGCCAGTCATATTTTTGTTGGGGTATCATTCACTCACAACCTAGCTACAGACATGACCACTTATGAAAAACGTATGGCAGCACTTCAAGCACAGATCAAGGAGCTCGAGGCGGAGAATGTCGCTAAGAAGGACTGGGTGTTGATGGGGGAAGCCACCTCGAGATCCCGACCTCAAGATTCTCTGCTGCAAGAAGATCTAGAGTTTGAACGAACAATGAAAGCGGTCCCTGTCATCACTGAGGCTGTGGTTCAAGGTCTCGAAGAGCGAATAAAAGCTCGTATAAAAGATGGCCGATTCGACGATGTTGCGCGGATTCGCGCTGTCGACGATAAACCTTTCCTTCCATCACGATTCTTTGAGCTCCAGGACACCAAATCCTCCCAGTCACTTGCTCAAATCTACGAGGATGAGTACGTCGTCGCACAAAACGGTGGTACGGGAGGTGACGACAGAGATGGTCGGCTCAAGAAGGAGCATGACGAAATTACAAAACTTTGGGATAACATATGCAGCAAGCTAGATGCACTTTGCAATGCGCATTACACTCCAAAAGCGGTACGTGTTTTGAACTCTATCATCATGTAGACATAACACTGAAATTCCGACAGCCGAAAGCTAGTATATCGACAATCTCCAACGTTTCCGCAGCTACTTTGGAATCAGCACTTCCTACCAGCAAAACCGTGTCTTCTATGCTTGCTCCAGAAGAGGTTTTCAAAACAGCATCTTCTGATCCCCGCGCTCGTAGCGAGCTCACACCCGCGGAAAAGCGATCACTACGTGGAAAAGAAAGAAAGGCAAGGAAGAAGACACGGGATGCCCTTGACAAGAGTGTTGATAAATATGCCAAAATGAAAGGTATAAAAAAACAAAAGGACGCAGCTCTAAAGAATGTGGTCAAGGCAGGTAAAGGTGTCACAGTGGTTGGGAAGAAAACCAGGGACGTTTTGAAGAGCAAAAGCGTCAAGGGGAAGAGTTACTAGCACATGCGAGCGAGGTCACGTGGCCGTGCCGCAGTTCCTTTAGTTTACACGGTAGTCATTTGGCCACCTCTGCTCAACTTCTGATTCCCTTCATCCGATTGAGTCCATCGTTTTCACAATTCAGGAAATGCCATTCTTCAGTCGCAAAGAGAAAAACTTAATTCCACCTCTTCCGCCAGCAGTTTCTACACCCGATGGTCTGCGGGGTTCGTCTCGAAGCACGTCTTCCCTCCCCAGTTACAAGTCTACCGCCAGTACCTACGTTGCTAGCCGCGATGGGCCTGATCCTTATAATGTCATGAGTGCCAGGACTCAGTCACAGAATTCGTACGACAACTACGACGCTTATAATGCCACTGCGGGTAAAACTCCTGACGTTGAGGGAGATCGGAACCGCAATGAACTGTTCGCTGGATATAAACCACAAGGAAAGACAGGTTCTGGTCGATACTTCGATGGACCCACGCTAGGCAAAGAACCCTCTCCTGGGGAGGAGAACGAAGAGGATGTAGAAGGCATTAAACAGCAAACTAGGTTTATGAAGCAGGAGAGCGTCAACTCTGCTAGGAATGCACTGAGGCTTGCTCGGGAAGCCGAAGAGACTGCGGGGAATACCATCAGAAAACTCGGAGATCAATCTGGTGAGATCCGGCTAAAGTCGCAGTGATATTCCCGTTGATCCTTTGACGATAGAGAAACTCGCCAATACTGAGCGTCATCTTGATGTTTCAAAGGGTCATACCTTACGCGCCGAAGATCAGATCGGTGAACTGAAGCAGCTTAATCGGTCAATCTTCCGCCCTGTCATTACTTGGAACAAGGATGCAAAACGTGCCGCTCAGGAAGATAAAATTCAGCAGCGGTATGAAGACGAAAGGCTAGATCGCGAAAAGGCTATGCAAGACATCAGAGATACTCAGAACCGCTTGGGACGTGCCACTACATATGGCCGCCAAGATGAAGAAAGTCTAACATCTGGAGGGTCAGGTAGATTACGCACTGAGGAACAGCTGGCCACGAGAAAGGAGCAGCGGAAGAGATACCAATTTGAGGCGAATGCTTCTGATGACGAGATGGAAGATGAGTTAGACGACAACTTGAACGAGATCTCGGCCATCACCAAAAACTTGAAGGCGCTGGGTACTGCTATGGGACAGGAGCTCGATCAACAAAACTCAAGACTTGTTACCATTGAAGAGAAGACGACGACGTTGGACAACAACGTATTCAGGAACACTGAAAGGGTATGTTGTCGCCATGTTTTGCACAATTGCATTTGTCTAATATTTGAACAATAGCTTAAACGCATTAAATAGAAATGCAACAAGATGATGTCTTTCACTGCTCTTCTGTATTTAATTTATGGACATTTTCGTAAATGCTGTATACCTTGTACACGTTATATATCGAGTCAATCATTTACATAAAGCCTGACGAAGGAATTTTATGCTCCGCCTCTTACGTCGTCCTACCTGCAGGCTTGTTCCTTGGCATAATATTCGGAACTTGCTTTGCACATCTCTCATGCTGTGCAGCATCTTGCACTGGACTTCTTAGGACAACAGACAAAAAAAGGGAGTCAGCACTCCCAGAGCCAACGCTATGGAAGAATGCGTGACCTTAAATGACCTTCAGAAATGGTGAGAGGCTTCTACTGTCACAGATACCTATTTATACTAATTTTGTGCCAAGGGAGCGCCTGGTCGAAGAACAATCAAGTACGTGGCATTTTCTCTCATGGCAGAGAATACTAACCTGTCATAAGGTATCTTTCGTCTTACGCTCACCGACAATCAAACGCTACACCTGCGGGTTGACGAACTAGAACGAGAACTATCGGTGTGGAAGCTGGCTTTCAAGGCTGCCGAAGATGAAAAATGCAATCTACAAAAACAGATGCTCAAACTGGAGAAAAACATTGGCTCATTAAAGGTTGGTCGTCTGATATGTATTCCTTAATATTCAGTCTGAATTGATGTTGTATGCAGGACGATAACCCGCTTCTCCTCTGCCTCATTGACGGCGATGGCAACATTTTCTCCCAAGACTTACTCGCGTCAGGCCATACAGGAGGCCGACAAGCAGCTATGCTACTAACCAAAGGGTTAACAGACTATATGGTCGATGTTGACGCTGGATCTTCCGGGCGTGGACAAGTTTGGCTGACTGTGTACTGCAATAAAACTGGCTTGATGGACACATTAGTGAACAACGGTATATGTAGTGCTTCAGAATTTGAAGCATTTGTGCTGGGTTTCAACTCAGCCTCACCGTTATTCTCTATCGTGGATGTAGGTGGGGGCAAAGAAGCAGCAGATGCGAAGATTAAAGGTGATGCGATAAATGTTTAGTTTTTGTGTAATTTCCTCTGACTTTCCAGTAGAATGTCTTCGTGTTTTCACCCGCTTTCCCCAGACTTCACGTGTATTCTTCGGAGGTGAATTTCGAAGGCGAGCTCTTGTTCGGCCGGTGCTGACGCGATTCTAAGGCGGGCATGACAATGGATACACTTCCACATTGAGTACCCTTGAAAACGAGGGCTTGCTGGAAAAAATTGTCCTACTCCGTGGATACAAGACTCTCGCCGTTGAGCTTCAACACTTCGATTTGCCCCACCTCGATATTGGAGGTGTCTTCATGACAAAGAAACTTCCCTCGTATTATACGCACAGGAGGTCGACACCTCCAACAGGGGTCGCTCCTCAAGAACATGACAGACAGAGGATAAACCCTAAAAATTTCCTCGTTGGAACGCAGAGTCCAGTCATCTCTACGAGCACACAATTCTGCAGATATCTTGATCCTTCCTTGGTAGGGCTTTGTTGGTTGCTCCATTCAGTGTTGATAACAATTGTTTGTTACGACCAGCCACTCAACAAGCGTAGGTCGCTCATCATTGTTCATCGAGCATGATGACAATCTTTGTACAGAAAACCCACGACCATGCACATTTTTTTATCTGTCCGTGTGCAAGCAAGGTGATAAGTGCACCTATGGCCACGATTACTTTCTTACAGCAGACAATTACGCCGAGCTTCGTGCCAATGCGAAGAAATCTCCTTGCCCCGTCTTTAATAAGAGTGCGTCACATGTAGCTGTTCTTCATGGATAGGACTCTCAGTCTTCTGTTCATCTAGATCAACCATGTCCTTTCGGCGAAAGTTGCCCTTCTGGACACTACTGCCCCAGAGGGTCCAAATGCGGCTACAGGAAACAAGGCAAATGCAAATTCATTGGGAGTGAGCTCTCCGTATCATTCGTTAATTACGCTATTGACACAATGTATGATGTGTAGGAGAGATGCATATTTCGCTGAATGACCGCATAAGCATAAGTGGACGACCTCCATCTAGAGCCCAAAGCAGCAACGTCAGCGGGCAGACAGATGGCACTCCGACTCCTCCGATGAGCCCAGTTGACATCAGCAATTTCGCCGGCATATCTCCCTTCGTGCCACAAGGTACTAGGTAATTCATATGTAGATCCCACTACGTTGGATTGTAGTATGTCTATAAACCTTATGCTATCAGTTTGTAACTTAGCAAACGCGGTCACGTGGGTGACACGATTTTATTTCAGGTACAATAAGTAGCTATAGCGTATTTGCTTCCGATCACTTTCGTTTCTTTTAACGCCAACCACCATGTCGTACGCAAAGGAGCGAGAGCAGAACATTGCACGCAACAAAGCTCTCCTTGACGACTTAGGAATCGATCCCCTCAGACCCAAACGCGAACCGAAAGAGAACTTGAGGAAACAAGTGGCAGCCAAGAAACGGAAGTCCCCCTTGCTCGAAAACGATGAGCTTGAGGAGCCGCCCAAGAAAGTTTCTTGTATAGCGAATGATAGTAATGAACAAGGGGGCGCGCGAAGAAGCTCTCGTCTTGCTGGTAAGACAGTCGACTACAAGCAGGAACAAGATCGCGGGGTTCCGGAACCGGTCACATTCAAACGGTCCCAAAAGCTCAAAGTTGGCCAGGTGAAATCAAAGAGGACATATGATCCGTCAGTAGCTCTGTTCTTTTTCTTCAGGCTAGCCATGTAATCTTGAATAGTCATATGTACGGTCACATACCCGATGTAGAGGTGGGGACATGGTGGGCAACAAGGTGAGGTTGACTTGGTAATCTTTGCAATCAGTATTGACTTGCTTGGTATACTAGGGAAGATTGTTCAAACGCATCTGTCCATGGGCAAGATACTCACCTTCTTTTCGAATGAACACCCTCGATCTAATCAAATTTATATATAGCCCTTGGGTCTCGGGTATCGCACCAGGTCCAAATGGTGCATATTCGATCGCGCTTTCAGGAGGGTATGATGATGATGTAGACGAAGGATACGCATTGTGAGTCATGGTGCAAGCGTGCAAGAAACAGCAACTCACAGTAATGCAGTACATTCACTGGTTCTGGTACGTATGCTGTGGTGGAGCAATAGAGATATCCTCACCCTTATTAGGCGGCAGGGATTTGAGGGGAACAAAGACAGCGCCCAAGAATGTAGGTATGATCACCAATTAGAGTGATCAGGCTAATCTTTCCGAAAAGCTTCGAACGGCTCCCCAAAGCAGTGATCAGAGCTTTGAAGATAGAAACAACGCAGCCCTCCAGGTAAATGAGGAATATGGCGCTCGAATCTTTTTTGATTCATTCTTTTCAGAGATCTGTTGACACTCAGAAACCTGTCCGTGTAATTCGGGGCTTCAAAGGGAAAGCCAGGTCAAAGTACGCACCGTCAGAGGGGTCTGTTTCATTTATATTTCGTCAACTTCCCTGTTAATTACAATTCCACTTTTATAGGTATCGCTATGATGGCCTATACCTCGTCAAAAAAGTGCGTCGCACGGTCGATAATCCTTGTTTCTTTAGTATTAATTGCGTAGGCGTGGATTGCAAAAGGGCTCAATAAGGGGGGTTTCCTCGTATGCAAGTTTGCGTTCGTGGTAAGTCTTCTGCAGTTCCACTTCTCAGTCCACACCTGATGGCAATTCACACCAGCGCATGCCAGGACAAGAAGATATCCCTGTGAACGACGGTGGTGATGATGAATCTGACGAATGAATATACCCAACCATCTTCACAAGTATCATACTCACTTCTGATGTAGATAAACCACATTGTAGTTATTGCTTCATACATTGTCTCGTGAACTTATATCCTGCATTACAAATATCTTCTGATGTAAAAAGGGACGACTTAAAGTCGGCAACATTGTTCGTTCCTGAATCTAGGCCTGCAGTAGTGTGTGACTTTGAATCAAATATTTAGTTAACAGGGTTTTTGAAAATTCAAGACTGTAGTTTCTTCCACCTTCATGATTTTGTGTTTTGCGGTAATAAACTAATCATTCATTGATAAAATGCACTCCTTTCATTATCTGTCTGTCGTTTTGTGTGCTCTTTTGTTTTTTTCCTCCCAAGTAATCGGCTTTAATGGGGTCCAGTCGTCCGCACACGACCGCTCGCGCAGGTGGGCGCACGAACGCTCACTAAGTGGCAACCACCAGCCCCGGGCCCTCAATCTCCCTATCAATCAGTCGAGAGACGCGAAAATCTCGAAGAGAGACTCATTCACTTATTTTCAAGATGGCAGGTCAGTAGGTCCTGTAACCCATTGCAGACCCATGCTCATTGCACAACTAGTGGTGCTTGTGGAGCTTTCAATGAACCTTCCGACTTTGTATGTCCCTCTATTCTCTGGTTACTGTTGATCATCGCTTGACATCCACTCAGATTGTTGCCCTCAGCACATGTGTAAGTCTACTATCCTGTGACTTGACTGCATAACCTGAAACAGATCCAACGAAGGACTATGATGGAGGTAGTCATTGCTTCCAAATGATGACCATCACTGTGAATGGCAGGTCGACGCAGGCCCAGGTTACGGACGAGGTATTTTTCACCAGTTACTGCTTTGCTGAGCGCTTAATTGACACATAATCGTACAGTGCCTTGGATGTCCTTGCGGGGGGCTTGACTTCAGTGAGGGTCTTTTTGAGTTCTTCGCACCAACCAGCGTTGGGGAATTATCTGGATCGTGGAGTTATGGCAGTGCTTCCACTTCGTCCACACCTTTGCCGTCTACGACGACCAAGCAGTCTTCCACCAGTACCTGGACGCCACCCACCACCACTTCATTAAGTACTCCCACACCCACCCTCACAACTACGAGCACTTCTGCAGCCACAACCACATCTATGCCAACTGCCACCTCAGCTTCCCTACCAACTACGACTTCGTCCACTGCATCCCCCCTCCCTACTTTTAGCACCGACAATCCTCAAATTCTCGCACAAGCTAACCTTGGGCTGATTGAGCTCGGTTCACTTCTCCAAGCTTGTGCGATATTTTCTTCAGAATCATAGACATCTATACCCTCTCTTAAAACACTTGCTTTATATACGGACCATGCTGTTCTTGCATAAAAATTTTAACGCTTATAGGTGGGATTTAGAAGTAGTACGATGATGTACATCATGCTCCCGTCAATAATGCCAGCGTGTAAACATGTAGCTCAAGAATACCAAACCACTAATGACTTTAATCATGGCTGAGTTACAGCCTCTCGGACGATGCGTAGGAATGCGTCGCTGTTCTCTTCGTCTGGTTGGTTCAACTTCCTCGCCTTCCACAGGTAGTATATGCCCTTTATACTTTCAGTCACTGCCTTGTCCTCTTCGACAGCAAACTCGTCGTCCTCTTCGTTTGCGTGTCCGTTCCCTGCATGCCGCCCGTTAGAATATGACATGTCATTTAATGTGACTTTCACAGGTTGAGCAACGTGGGCATATTGACCCGGCTTCCCGGACGCGGGGGTCTCGAGGTCCGAATTATCCAAAGTTGAGAGTGGTGACGAGGTATCACGGGTGAAACTTGAGGATGGTTCGTTTGACGTGGGTGTGTGGATGTCTTTGCGTGGGGAGATAATATTAAGGAGATGTGCCAATGCAGTAGGCGATGGCGGCCCAAACTTACTGTCGGGCAGTGGCAAAGAATGTATAGTATCAGCTGGTATGGATATAGCTTCTTCTTGCTGTGTGTAATACGCCGGAAGCGTAGTTTCTAGTTTCCGGTGGTTCGGTAGAGGTGAAGGGACCGTGGAATCAGCAGATCCTAGGATAGGGAAGAGGTCAGGCAAAGTAAAAATAACAAGCTTGGAAAGGAAGAAGAACCACCTTGTACTGATGAATACCGTGCCCAATAAGCATCTTCTGTTCTATCAGCCGAAACTTCCCGAAAAGTATTGCGCGGTGCTAAAGCGGAAAGTGATTCATAGAGCGGGGCATTGTATGCGTTCCAGTAGCGATCTTCATCATCTAGAAAACCACGGGCCACGGAGGGGTAGCGTTCACGCGCCTGTTCCGCCGGAGTTGTTGGTGGGTGTACCGCAGAGCGTGACGTGGATGGGAAAGGCATCAGCTGACTGTCATGATACTTCCATCCGTCTTCATCGTCCCACTCAAAGAGCAAGCGGACACCCTGCTCATGAGAGACGACCTGGACATGAGCATAAGTGTGTTCTACATCTGAGGTGTACCGAACGTAATATTGGCCTGGCTGATCTCCGGGGGATGAGAAGATATTGAGGAGCTCGATAACACGGGCATTTTGAGAAGCAGGCCAACATAGATACTCTATAGGATTATCAGGTGAGATCTGAAGGAAATGGTGTCGTTGAAGCAATGATTTAGACAATAAATGAGGTGGTAGGGGTTGAGTCAACTCAGAGGGAGGAGATATGTATTGCAGAACAAGGTGTATGGTATGCGATTGAATTGGGAACATGATCAATGCTCAATCGATGAGACGATGAAACGATGAAACGATGATGGCTGTCGAATAGTAAGATGGAAATCGTAAATTTGTTTTAGATCTCATTATAACAAAGTACATCAAAGACGACCCCCCTCGACCCCTCCATTCAAACTTACTCAGCCAAACTACCCAGGGCGGCGTACTGCCAGTGCCTGTCACTCACAGTACTGTCTTTCTCTCACTGTCGTGCACTATCGTCGCTCCTACCAATCTTCGTCCTTCAGCGATGTATCTACTTTCTTTTCTTCTAGCTTTGCCTTTGCTTTCACTTGCCCAGGTTCGTAGTTGCTTTTCGTTTTCCCTGTCAAGCTCACACCCCACATCAGTCAACATCACAGAGTGTTCAGCTCTCAACGTTTACCACCGTGGAAGAGACCCTTGGCTCGAATCGCCAAACTAGCACAGTAACACTGGTCACGGTGATCACCATCACTCCCGCTCCCACAGCATCCGCCACAGGTTCTGCCTCTGGCAACTCTTCTTCAGCAATAACTAGCGGTGGCAGTAGCGGTGCCAACAACGGGACCACCACATCAATCGCCTATAGCAATCTACCCACTGCAGCATCTACCGTTGCTGGGGCGGATGGCGGTCCCAACGGTGCCCCCAGTCCAGGAGCATCAGCATCAGGTGGAATATACGGCCCTCCGGATGGCTATATTGCAGGCGCACAAGCCTTGCGGAGTGCAAACATTCTCGGAGCTGTCGTCTTGTTTGTCGGAGGGGCATTGGTTTTACTTTAAAACGGTTCCAAAACTGCACATTGTTGGTATGTTTATAGACCCGCATGACGTGACGCCGGCACACTGCCAGACATACTTAGAATTTTCCGTATAGCTCTCTTCAAGCTCTCTTCATTGGACATGGACAAACCAGTTTGCTTTTAGGGTTTGCTAATGGAACTGTACTTTCGCATATATCTTCGCATGCCTACCGCTCATTGACACTTTATTATATCTATACCGTCTTGGACCAAGTACAGTACAAGTATACTGTAATGAGACCTGGTTTTTCGACTAATTCCATGGGACAAATATATGGTGCCGGGATCGAGTTACATATACTTTCTCTGCTCACTTCGATATTCTGAGCTGGGCCGGGTCGCGAGCAAGTCATTGTACATATGCATACCTCTTACTGAGACCGGGCTGGTCGTTGTGCTCCTTCGCTGGTGTATATACTTCTGATGATCAAATGGGAACTCTGACAAGACTTCGACAAGCGCTCCATTTTACGTAAGCATATTAATCGTTGATTAGAGTGTTCCCTCACAGAGACACATTTATGACCTTGGTAAACAAGGTCATCCGTAGCGTACGTTCGCCGAGTATTACCACAGCCTACTTGTTTCGCCCGGATCGCAAGCTGAGCATCAGGACAGTTATGTCACAAACAGGGCCCGCTACCAAAAAGCAGAGAATGGATGTCAAGGTTCGTCTGATCAGTCAGAGATGTATCTTTATCTCCAGCGCCTGCATAGACCATAGGTACTCACAATGGCACCTTCCATTGTGATGAAGCACTGGCAGTCTTTCTTCTGCGTCAGACAGACACCTATAAAGATGCAAGTGAGTATGTCAAGTTTTTCATCGGTGCTCACCGTCACAAGTGATTATCAAGGCCTAAAACGCAGTAGGGATCCAGCTGTCCTCGGTGATTGCGACATAGTGGTTGATGTAGGAGCTGTGTACGATGAAAGCAAACTCAGATTTGATCACCATCAACGTGGATTTACGGAGGTGTTCGGTCATGGCTTTAGCACCAAACTGTCATCCGCAGGTCTTGTCTACAAGTATGGAGTTTTTGGATTTTTCTAGAGGTGACTAACAGCTACATAAAGGCATTTTGGAAAGGAAGTTGTTGCCAGTGCAACAGGGCTAGAACCGAGTGACAAGAAAGTTGACATACTGTGGTTGAAAATGTACAAAGTATGTAGTCGCATAAGGAGACTTGCATTTTCCTAACCATCTGCAGGAGTTTATCGAGGCCCTGGATGCAATTGACAATGGGATCTCGCAATACTCCTCTCAAGAACAACCAAAATATCGCAACCGGACCGATCTATCGAGTAGAGTTGGATGGCTTAATCCTCGCTGGAGCGAGTCTACGGAGTCTCAGAAAGTGGATGTGGGTGTCTGCGTCTTTGCTCGTGATAGAACTCTCTGAACTGTCTAGGCGCTGTTCTTGAAAGCTTCGCAGCTGACCGGGGATGAGTTCCTCGGCAGGCTTGACTACTATGCCAATGCATGGTTGCCTGCGCGTGATTTGGTATTGGCTGGGCTCTCATCACGTCAGAATGTCGATGCCAGTGGAAAGATCATATTATTTGAGCATTTTGCTCCGTGGAAGGTCATATTGTTGTCGATCACGACCTTTCACTGGATTCTGAAACATCTGACAGGAGCATTTGTTTGAACTTGAGGCTGAGCAGGGTATATCCGAAGATGAACTTCCATTCTATGTGATATACCCTGACGAGACTGGGGGAAACTGGCGTATTCAGGCAGTCCCTGTTTCTCCTGAGAGCTTTGACAGTCGAAAGGCGCTTCCGGAGAAATGGCGAGGCGTGCGTGATGACGAGCTGTCAAAAGTAAGCGGTGTCGATGGGTGCATATTCGTGCACGCATCAGGGTTCATTGGAGGTGGGTGAAGCATCAATGGTGCAGTTGCATCGGAGCTGATCTCTGGTATTTGTTTCAGGGAACAAGACGAAAGAAGGCACTTTGAACCTAGCAAAACTGGCACTTAAGATGTAATCGAGATCTCGCTTTGAAGGAATCTCCATCTCGGTAGCTCAGTTTTTATATGCCCCGCGAGTTTAAATTGCCGTTGTACATGGCAGCTGATGTGTAGACCAGATGAAATGTTCTTTGGTGAAAGAGCGGAGACCATTTTGTGTTTGATACAGCATCCGACCTACGTAATTAGAGTTGCCGTCGGTGCACCGGTCAGTATTTATCTCCATGTTACATTTAACTTGCTGCAGACACGTTTTGATCTACAGCCTACCCGAACAAGATGTGCGGTATTTGAACACATCCGGCAATACTCGTCCTCGTGTTCTTCGCATGTCTCGCAGCTGCATGGGGACCACGAATGGAACGCGCGCAAAAGTCCAGGATGACTACTATTAGTTTGGTCTGCCCTTCTCACTTCTAACCCGTATCTTACTATTCGGAAGCTTTGACTCTCTTTCATTTCTTTTGACACCTTTGAACGATGGCTTACATCAAAGCCCATTACCACCCTTTCCTTTTCATTCTCATCACTATGTGTGCTATGGCTGAGCTGGGCCTCACTGCCTACCTTATCAGCGTTGGAAATGAGAGTCGTAATTGGCCTAGCGCTCGTTATCATTCACTGCAAGTCTGCTTTCTACCTCGAAAGGAAGTCCTGCTAAGATAGGATGCATTCAGCTTAATACTCTTCGAGTTCAACGCTGTGTGGACCACATTATTTGGGGCAGCTTATATGCTGTGGATTGTTGATGGTGCCGTGCACCTTCTCGCCAGCATAGCAAGTTCCATCATTTGGCTTGCTATCACTTCGACACTTTGGGTAAGACATCTTACGGTATAAATACCAACAGTTTAACCCGAGTGGACAGGGCGCTGCAGCTGGCATGATGCACAACACGCGGAGTGGGGGCGACTGTAATTGGATAGCCAATGGCTCCGCGTCTGCTAACACGGTCTTGCCGTGCGATGCGTCACAGGAGCTGAGTGTATCGAGCTGTCGAGAAACGCTAACAGTCGAAGCAGTCGGCTGGGTATTGTTCGGACTTTGCGTCCTCACGCTCTTTGCAACATGCATGTGGGTACGAACGAGCAAGCGAGGATATGTGAGTGCAGAGTATAAGCCGGGGATGTGACAACTTGATAATCGGTGCCGCCCTTACCAGAACTCGAGCTTTTATGTCTAGGACATTGCTTGTAGAGCGAGAAGTGGATTTTGGAAGTAGCTTGAGATAGTGTGTGGTTATCAAATTGGATGTACCTACGCCCGTGTGTCTGGTACGCTTATAAGTTTATCAAGCCAGTCCAAGCGGTTGATAAGATTTACGGTTACTTATGGCATATCAAACTACGACCCGGATGTGGATGTGCTTATATAGCTAGGCTATAAGTTGGCCGGACTTGAGGCTCAAAGACAACAAACAACAGTCCCGATCCTTGCCGTGACTTGGGCCTTGTGCTAACTTCATAGGTGCTGAAACTGATACTTGAAGGTCAGAAACTGAAATCCAGTTAGTACGACAATTTGGTACGACTATTGCCCGGGAGTCAAGATTACGTCATCCAAATTTATCAGATAAGACCAAAGATTCGTTTGCTAACAAACAACTTCAGCACAAATGACTGGCCATCGTCCCCAGCGACCTGGACTTTACATCTCGATTCCAAGTCACAGCTACAGGGAATCTCATACAAACTCTGCCTTCACCAGATCGCCTGATGAGGAACATATAGAGAGAGGGGATGCTAACTCTCCAACGAGGGCATCCGAGTCCATTGTTCGGATGTTGGCTCTACTGTGCGCGTGTTCTCTCAGCGTTGGTAGCCACTAGTGTGTTTTCCTTCTATTCATCACATTTTCCTAATATTCACTGTGCACAATCTCAGTGCGTCATACACACTAGGGCCACTGAAATCTCGACTTGCACGAGAGATTAACACATCTAACACGGAATTTAGCCTGCTGATTTCTGCATTCAGTTTAAACAGTACATGGACACCTCTAGTTGGGGGCCTAATGGCGAGTAAACTTGGTACAACGCTCACTAGTATCATTGCTACTGGTGTCATTTTTTTGGGTAAGCAGTGTTTGTCCGTACTATTCACTTTCTGATCTCTTTCTAGGTCAGGTTTTGCTACTGATCGGTGACATAAAAGGAGACGTTCGATTGATGACATTTGGGCTGTTCGTGTTCGGATTTGGAGTTAGTCCTCTTGCAGTTGTGCAGGAGTCCATTATCGTGCGATTCTTTAAATCGCATGGGCTCGGTGTCTCAATGGCACTGGGTCTTGTAGCTGGCAAATTGGCGTCATTTATCTCAGCGCGAACTTCCCTCCCTCTCGCGGAGCGTTTTGGGCGCCACGCACCATTCTACGCGTCCACATTCCTAGCTGCTCTTTCACTTTTCATCAACTTGGTCTACATGGCATCCTCAAAGTGGCTTATACGAGGTTCTGGCACTGTCTTGTTAGAGGCTTCAGAGATACGAAGTGAGGCCAGGCGCCGCTCCCTGTATGATCTCTCCGAGGCCGAGGCGCTGGAAAAAGTTGCAAAAAAACGCCACATCAGGTTCAAAGATATTCCAAAGCTTGGGGATATCTTCTGGGCGTATGTGACAAGATCAGAACTCACGATTTGTGCTGACCTTTCGCAGCTACATAGGGCTAAACGTCCTCTGTGGCACTATATGGGCCCCTTTCACCCATTTGGCAGCGTGAGTCTGCATACCATGACATCATTCGTAACTCATGACGTTCTTTGTGCGACTTTTTTTAGCAACATTTTTGAAAAGAGATATGGATTGACGGAGAACGCCGCCAGTACACAAGCCTCCTACCTTTTGGTTGGAAGTATACTCTTATATCCCGTCGTAAGCGCATGTCATATTGCGCCATAATCTTAATTGACACCAAGTCAGACCGGATTCATGGTAGACCGGATGAAGCATCCACAAGCTGTACTTCGCATGTTCATGCTGTCATCTGTATTAACGTTGCTTGGATATGCATGGCTTGTTCTTCCACCAACATGGACGGGAACGTCTTCCCCTGCAGTTGCTGCTTTTGCAACTGGGATTGGCTTCTCCCCTTGTGAGTTACCATCGCACTGTCTAACCATCATTCATGCGACGTGTTCTAGTACTCCTTGTGGTCTTGGTCCCTCAGCTAGTCCCGTTTAAGTTTGTATCAACTACTCTAGGTGTTCACAAAAGCGTAAATTATTTATTTAGTCTAGTGTCCTTATCTGAACTATTCACTTGGTGTTTCAGATGGAACAAACAGGCGCGACAATTTTCCAAACCATAGCTGGCCTTGTTTTGGACAGCACATCACCCCATCAACGAGACCCAAAAGGCGACCAGTACACGGATCAGCTGTTGTTGAATGTGTTTTTCGCTTTCAATGTTTTGCAACTACTAGGTATTATCGGTCTATCGCATCTTGATCATCGGCGGAGGCAGGCAGCGGAGATTCTCGAGAACGCAGTCGGGGATGAAGATGCCGAACGTGAATCAGAAGAAGAATCGACCTTCACCGGTGGCGAAGGAGATATCCTGGCTTCTGAACTTGGACCCTTGTCTTCTCCAGACCCAAGAAAGCCTCTACTTTGTTGCCGACCCAGAGCAGATTCTAGGGCCAGTTATTTCCCTTCTTCTTGTCCTTCTCAAGGGGTTCGTGACCACTCGGAGATAAGGAGGGGCCGGATTTTTGCGTGTCTTTGCGCCATGCTTGTTGGTAGTGCTTGGGTATTGTTTTTGAGCACTGCGTGGTTGAGGCTCCGGTCGAGAGAGCAAAGAGATTTATAACAGTCCACATGTCTAGCGTATAGATACTTCATATCAGAAGTAAGATTCTACCAGTGTGCTGAGCCACTATCTACGCGCACTCATTAACCAGTGTCCACAAGGCACCCCGACGGTTTCATCCGAGGCGTCTGATGTCGTAGAATCGTCAAGAAAATCAGGGAACAGAGTAACAGGCGTTGCAAAGGTTGGAGATGGGAAAGTCTCGTTTTCGGCACGCTTGGCGGGTAATTCTTTCCTCCATGACTCGACCATTTGCCAGACGAGGGCCGGATCTTTTGGCTTTTTAAAGAGAACATCTGGGCCATATGGCTCATCCACTCCTCTATCTGAAACATCGAGCGCTACCGCGCCCGCAACTCCAGCCGAGGACGCCGGTTCTGCTTAACATGTGAGTTCAACTGATGAAGACACAATGTATCATATGTATCACCATCACTTGTGCCGCTCCAGCTCGATAACGAAGAAGCGATTTCTAGCTCTTTTTTCGGTTCAGCGATTGATAACTCAGATTCATCATCTGAGAAGATATTGTGAACAGGTTCCGCAACCTGTTGACTGGCTTAGCTCAGTCATTCCTAATGAGAGAATTTTGATGCCAACCTCCACCGGTTGTACAAAACCACCTGGGGCACGGAGAGCCGAACCAAGCCAATAGAGCAAGGCATGCATAACGGTCGGAGAACGTGATTGGGCGTCTATGACGGGAGAAATGAACGCTGTCGTCCAACCTATCAAGCCATAATAAATTTCTTTCTTTGACCTCGCTTGGGGCAGATCTTACCGCGTGAAAACATACCAAAAGCCCACTGTTGGTATGAAGTCAGGATGAAGAAGGGTGTTTGATTGTGAACGCAAGTGTCCCATAACTAAAGGATATCTTCAGAGTCTGGGGAATGTGCATTACGTGCACTTACCTTCCCCCAAAGGCGTTCCTTTCCACGTAACGGGCGCGTAGTACCTTCAGGAAGCTACCAAATATGTTCCGTGTTCGCAGGTCGAGTGTTCCAAGCACGTACCGATTTGAGTTGAGTGAATTGCCACATGAATTCGTTGGACAATATCCAAGGAGGTTGGCAGGCGACAACTACAGATAAATCATGTATATCGGGGTGATCTTGGTTGACATCTGTCCAGTGAAATTTCTTGAAATTGTCGTCATCGCAGCTGTGATCATCAAGCGTCACAAACCCCCAATCCTTCGTTGCAGGAAACATGATATGAAACACTCGTTGAACTGTTTGGAAGGGGAAATTATCCAGCCAATCACACACTCTGATGATGACAATGTTAAATAAACCTCGTGTTCCAGGTAATTGTTCACATACCGATCGATATCCGATGCCGCAGGAAGCAGCAGTTCTGGAACATTGAATCTATGCGAGGAGCGTACTGTGAACCGCTCGCCTGTTTTCCTGTCCGCATCGTACAGACAGAGCGAGCGATTTGGCACATGCTCTTCGATCCCTGCAGATTGTAAGGTTTCAATTTGCGAAGCTTGGTGTTAACAGCAAGCCTACAATCATTAACAAGTTCATCAAACGCGGAACCCAGGAAAACTATGTTAGCAAGATTTCGACGTCGTCGGCGAACAGTAAGCGTTCTTCTGCGGCTCTTGTATCCTTGTTGAGACATTAACTCTGGTTTGGGCATGAGCTTCAGTCGGGGTAGAACAGCATCCTTTAGGTAGCCTTGCAAGTCGTCTGTAGCTCTGTAAGACATATTGATCTCACAGTAAATATATGTGGGGGAAATGTTAGCACGGCTCTTGGAGAATAGCAAACATTATATATAAACACGTCGCTGAAAGACAAGCCGGAGTAATACAACGATTGACAACAACAAGAAGCGCATGAGGAAACAAGGAATCGTGTAGCAATTTGCAAATCACAAGGGTCGCCTAAACGAGGCACGTTGCTGGCATAATCCGATGCATAACGGCAATACCCGAATACCCTCCTCCAGTCGTCAAACAAGACGTCGTAGTCGTCCCCGAGTCAAGATCCTCAAGAGGTATGTTTCTGTGCTGCTGCTGTTGTATGTAGCTATGCTGGAAGAGATCTGCATTACTGTCAGAAACTCTAGTTTGAAGAATTCAAATGGATATCGATGGATGCTTTTGTTTTGATTGGATGTATGTTAACCTGCCGAAGTCACTAATCATCTTGCATTGCAGCCTGCAACATGGGCGCATACAAATACATCAGCGAGTTGTACAGAAAAAAGCAGTCCGATGTGCTGCGTTTCCTCCTCCGTGTCCGGTGAGTCCTGATGCTTGTGATACATTAATGGCGAAAGTTGCTGAATTCGTACTCTAGATGCTGGGAGTACCGCCAATTGAAAGTCGTGCATCGTGCATCTCGCCCTTCTCGCCCTGACAAGGCTCGTCGTTTGGGATACAAGGCCAAGCAGGGCTACGTTATCTACCGAATCCGCGTCCGTCGTGGTAACCGCAAAAAGCCAGTTCCAAAGGGTAAGCGGCTGACCGACACGCCCCTTCCATATAAACATAATTCATCTTTCAGGTGCCACCAACGGCAAGCCTGTCCGTCAGGGTGTTAACCACTTGAAGCCCCAGCGCAGTCTCAGGAGTACCGCCGAGGAACGTGTTGGAAGACGTTGTGGAAACCTGCGAGTCCTGAACTCGTACTGGGTAAACCAGGATGGCGTTTACAAGTATTTCGAAGTCATCCTTGTGGACCCCAACCACAAAGCTGTAAGCCTGACGTTTCGTCCGTCCGTTATGCTTACCAGGACGAATTATGGTGTAGATTCGCCGGGATCCTCGTATCAACTGGATTACCAAGCCAGTACACAAACGCCGCGAAGCTCGTGGTCTCACCAGCGTTGGGAAACAGGTTCGTTCAGCATTCATGGTCTTCGGGGTTTTTCCTGATGTTCGTTGCAGAACAGGGGATTGGGCAAGGGCCATCGTCACAACCACGCTCCTGCTCGCTCAACCTGGAAGAAGCACAACACGCTCTCTCTTCGTCGTTACCGCTGATTTACTTGCGTATTTTCTGTTGTTCTGCCATTACGTTACTTCATGCTTGCTATGCTTTGTATGACCATGAAGCTTCACCAAAAGGATATCATATGCTCCTAGCCACTGAAAGCCAACAAGTATGATATGGCAATATTCACCTTATCGACCGCCAAGTGTGCCAAGTTCTACGTTGCATCTAAGGCACAAATGAAATGGTTCTGTATTGGTCATTTTATGTAAATTAGCTTCTTGTTGAAAAACCATTTTCACCCCATGTCATTTTCCAAGTTAGTTTTCCAGCATGTACCACGATAGTCTTCCGTCAACGTCACTGGGCCCTGGAAGGAAATAGTACCCTGGAGCTTATTGCAAAGTGTCTCAGTGCAGGTGGTAACAATGCCTATGCTATGATCAGTTCCCTGAGAGTACGAGAGTCTGGGATTCTTTATGCCATTGTGAGACTCACATTGACTGGACCACTGACTACAATTCCACACGTAGCCTACCAATTGGAACCGTATCTTCAGTTTAGCAGCTGCGCCAACGGCTCCGGATTGGTCTCATTCAAGTTGTGGTGGCCTATTCTGCATTTCAAAGTCAGCTGATGTACACCGAAACTCACAGCAGGGCTGCTCTGGCTGGCTCCATTCCTCTGTTCCAATTCCGAAACAGCGTGACCACCGGATCTCAAAATGATTGAGGTACACTAGTGAACTCCCTTGCTAGCGGATCAAGTAAGGATCCGATTCTGACTTTATTTACAACCCCCACTAGCGCCTACTCTTCCTCAATCGCTCGTTAACATTGGTTCCTGAAATTTTCTTGACAAGTCCTTGTCCAGAAAGTCGCGCTGTACCACATGGTTTGGCAACAAGATATATCGTCTATGTTTGTGTCTAAGAAAGACTGGCCTTTGGCAATCTCTATGCCATGGTCATAACTCGATCCTGTACCATCCGAGTCTATGATGCACAGTGCAAATCCCCGCATATGGAAATCGTAGTGTCAAGCCACCACTACACCTTGCTCATGAAGGCACTCTCACAGTATCTGTCGTGGTTACCTGTCCGTTGAGAATGAGTGGGGCATGAACTACAGATTTCACATGTATGGTACCGGTTGACTTTCGGTGATGATCTTATAAGGGAACTTTTGGGCTGTGTAAGCTCTGCATAATAGGCTTTAGGCCACGGCATGTATCGTAATGTATGGCCACCCGTTAGCATTGATGCGGAACAATTTTTTCAATACATAAACATTTGGCAACCTCGTGGCCACCATGCTGACACTGTGAGAGCCTTCTAACTGCTGCGGTAATTCATTTGGCCACATCTACAAATTTATTGGAGCTAGGCTAGTACCAAGGACCAATGTTATTGTGTTTGGATACCGCACCTTAAATCCCAGTTCGTCTTCTTTGAATCGTATTCTTCCTCCCGAGCATGCTGAAACTTCGTCATGCGATTATTTACCTATTATACGGACATCTTTCGGAGACCATAGCCTTCCCAAATATTCTCAATAACATCAGCTGGAAGGTCGGAGTGGAGTCGCCGGGCAGTTTTGAATGGCCAAAGACCACAATACCGACGAAGAGAGAAACCGCACCCAATGGATCCACTATACTGTGGCTTATTCAAGATACCTATGAGGGCAGTACTTTTTTCGAGTAAGTGTCTCGTCCAGATCACCCAATCGATACTGGTAGCTAACGGGCTACAGTACATTTGACTTCTACACTGGTTCAGATCCTACAAAGTAATGTTTGCTTTAATTTTCGGGGTACTCAACACTCAATGAAAATTGTTCAGTGGTTTGGTGACGTGGGTATCTATCTGTCGCACGGCATTCTTTCAGCCTTAAAATTCGAAATAGGTTTGTTAACCAACAGACGGCATTCAACGACGGCTTAGCATATGTAACATCCGACAACAAGGTCATCATGCGGGGTGACAATACAACTGAGCTAGCATATGGGGTCAACAGAAGCAGGTAAAACAACACTAGTGTTCTGAGTGGGCCGAGACTAATCTGATCTCTTAGTGTCCGCATAACAAGTCAGGCTCAGTACAACATGGGTCTCTTCATATTGGATTTGGACATGGCTCCATGGGGTTGCGGTGTGACAACTTTCTTTCAGTGGAGCGATGTCATTTAATTCTTCTAATCAAGGTGTTTGGCCTGCATTCTGGCAAGTAATGCTACGTGAAGGTTTGATGACGAGTCTGACGATGTAGCCAGGACGGTTGGGAATGAGACATGGCCATATGTGAGCTTGAAATATCTTTGCGTTCTCACTCAATAATCTCTATTAAAGGGTGGTGAAATAGACATCATTGAGGGTGTGCACGACAACGAACACAACCAAGTCACCTGGCATACTGCTCCTGGTAAGCGGATGTTCGCTGACTACTTGCTCCACAATTCACGTAACTCTAGGTTGCAACTTGACACAGAATACCAACTTCACTGGGACAATTGTGGTACGTCCTGTTTTACCATGAACGAGATGTGGTGCGATAATTGTTAAAGCAAACGAATGGCGTGGATAACCTTCAATGTAATGCGTTCATCAACTACAACGCAGGGTGTGGTGTGACAGAATGGAGTCACGCGTCTTATGGCCCATTATTTGACGAGGCTAATGGCGGTGTCTTTGCTATGAAATGGGATGAAAACGGCATTGCAGTTTGTACGTTTGTGAACCTCACAAGACTGTGAGACTCTAGACCATTTTATCCCACAGGGTCATTTTACCGCGCAGCTATTCCTCTGGACATTACACAGGGAGAACCAAATCCATCCAATTGGGGTGAACCTGTCGCTGAACTGTCCACCCAGTCGTGTGATATTAGTAATTACTTCTCAAATCACTCGATCGTATTTGGTGAGTATTTTGATGAAATTCAGATCCTCATTGCTTACCGACAATGCAGACATCACGTTTTGTGGTGAGACTTCATTATTGAGGTGCAAATTGAAACAATTTATCAAAACTAACTAGGTGACTGGGCTGGCAACTCATACAACTCATCAGGCTGTCCTGGCACTTGCGAGAGCGTACTAATGAATCCGGCCAATTTTGTTGTGAGATTCTATCGTTTTCTTGCATTTCTTTGTCTCAACTGGTCCTGTAGAATGCTTCTTGGATCATCAACTCGCTCAGTGTCTACAAGCAGGTTTCGTTTCAAAACGGCGGCACGTCGAGCGCAACCCGAATACATTCAAACATGAACTTGCAGATGACTGGTTGGATTATCTTCACAGCAATAATCTTACACATGGTGCACGTCTCGCTTTAAGACGCTGGCTGTCCAAGCAGAGACGTAACAAACTATTAGACGATCTATTTTGGATGATCAGAGGAACACGCTAGTGATACCACGAGGACCTGTTAATAGATCTTGCACCCCTAAAGTTTCCTTATGACTCGCTTACATTGATGATATAAGTGATATCTATGAGTAATATCAAAGAATCGCAGTACTCTAAAGTTTCAAGATCCCCAGAGATTCTGTCCCTGTTGCCGCAGGGTCATGATCTACATGTGCAAAACATGCTCGCAGTGGAGTAATGCTCGCGTGGCCTTTGGCGATGGCCCAACCATCTGAGCCAACTGGGAGGGAACCGATTGAAGGTGTAATGAGAGGTTGGAAATCAGGGGAGAATTTGAACATTAGCGTTGCAGGTTCAGTATTCGATATATCACCTCCAGGTTCGCTTTCTTGTGGGTACTGTCCTGCCACTTCCGGGCCCTTCTTGAGGACGTCGCTCATTGTGCTCGTAGCGTTAGGAGTTAATACCGCTTTAAAAAGTTGCCCGTATGAGTTACGCCACATGTGCGTCCAATGGACATCTATGCCCTCGGGATTAAGAAGTTCCATTATCATGGGAACATTCACGTTATACATGTCGATTTCCCCGTTGCGCATTCCACCGACGTCTTTACCCCAATTGTTCCATAGGTACTCAATGATCCGCCCAGAGAGGATATCTGCGGGTTCAAAAAGTTCGTTTGGAGTGGGATGGAGAACAGTGCTGTATGAAATTGCAACGGAACGGATCTGAGATAATGCCGACGACATTGCGGCACCGATGGTTCCAGACGACATGGCGAAAGCGGCTAGGTAGTCATGATTTGTTCATGGAACATTCAAACATAGCGAAGAGAAAATACAGACCAGAGGAATTTCTGCCAAGGTTTGGCCCCGAGATCTTATACACCAATTTGGATTAGACTTCGAGAGTAATCACAAAGAGCAGCTGAAAGTACTGACCACAAGGTCGATTTGTCCAGGATAAAGGTTATGAAGCGCGATGTTGGTGCAGGTCGCGGGGGTCTACGGAGTATACGCGATGAGCTTGCGTCAAGAATATAAATCTTACATACACCGTCCAGCAGTACCCACTCGGCAACTTCACCCTCATTTAGAGGACGCGAAGTTGATGATACCTCCCCCATCCCGTCTTCAACAGCCTTTCAGTTATGGTGATTCTCATCACCCCAAATCACTCACCGGGTTCCTTCGGGTAGTAATATCTTCCTTTCGTGATTTCCTTGATGTGAAATGCTTTCCCTGTAAGAGGTGCGTCAGCACGAGAGCTCGAACAAGATTGTTTAGACTCACCAATCCACGATTTCTGGGAGCTTGGCACGACTACTTTCACATCCCATCCTGGTTAAATGTTACTAAGTTGGACGCAAGCGTCTTCATGCACGCGGGTTTCACTGAAAGCTCACTGAGATTTGTGGTGAGATGACGATAAAGCCCGTAAATGTATGGAGATTGAGAGCCTGGGGGGCCGTCGTCATTCTTTGAATTGGCATAGGTTATGGTCAATGGAAAATCTTGATAAGGAAGAATAAGCACTTGCGACGAGCAAAACTCTGGGAGACATAAGCTATGTAGTATATCACAGGAATGATAATGACCCTTGTTGTCACCAGCGACGGCGATAGTGATGAGCGCCTGTGTGTAAGATCATCGATTCCCATAATTAAAATCCGTCCCCCATCTTGAACCACGCAGCTTTTTCTGTATATTCGTTTTCGCTTCTGCTCCCGCCAGCCCTTCTTCGACGTTGGCCACAGCGATACCAGGCAACACTTTTATTCGAGGCTAATTCTTCAAGGACCAGGCTGAACTATCGTTATTTTCACTTAGACGTTGGCTCTACTGAGTCTCGCTGGAGCCGCTGTGTTCATGATTAACTGGTGATTCCGTACCTCTCAACGACTACCAGACATGACTACGCCAACGACCAACACCAGCCATTGTCTACCCGCCATACCATCCCTCCCACCAATTCAGATGCCCGGCGACACCGATAAAAATACTTACCTTGACCTGGGACATGATCCAATCGCACTTATGTCTGCATCGTCCACATCCCCCCAGGCTTCTTTCTCCTCTACTTCATCTACTCTTGTTGTTCCTCGTATCATTCCTTTCGATACAGGTTGTTCCGGATCATCCTCGACTTCAACCGACCCTTCATCCCAATCCTTGCGCAAATCAGTCTCTGTTGACTCATTTGTTGGCTACGATAGGGAAACGTCACAGAGAGCAAGCGGTTCACGGGCTAATAGAGGCAATACTTACTCCAATTTCGAGGCGCCTAGGACACATAAACAGGACGGTCTATTGCGCGGCGAACCCATTCTTTCTCAACCGTCTATTCGCAGTCGCGGTGCGAGTGTGAGTGCGATGTGTCAGAGTCGTGATTCCGGCAAAGAGCACGAACGGGAGGCCGAGCTTTTGCAACGGCTGAAGCGACCAAGCGAAGGCAGACGGGGCTCTGTGAAGGGCAAAGATTACCTCCGAACAGCTCCCCGCCCAGGCGATCTCAATCTCCCTCCACGCATGCCCGTTCAGGCTATTGATGATACCCGCCGCTTGCATTCAACAACATCGCTTATTTCACTGCATGTATGTAATCCTGCGCTGGCCAATCTTACGTCAGGGCGCGCAAGGAGTGACAGCCTTGGCTTGCAAACCACTACAGTTTCAGGTAGAAATATATCTATTGATACCCTACAGCCCTCTGTGAGCACTCCCCACAACCATTGAGCTCAATTTCTGATGTTGTGTACCCAGCTTTTGTCCAAAGAAATAGCCATCGCAGTAGTCGGTTTATCCGGTTGTGGCAAGTCAACATTCATCTCGGAGGACGCTAAATCACACGGAGCATCGGACATTGAGGCACTATTTGCCTCACCGAGTGGAACTTTTTCTTCCGCTCCTTTCCGCTGTACGTTCATATTCAATTCCCTCTTGTTTTTGTTTTCTGACTGCAGTCCCTCAAGACACGCGCCACTTTGAAAGGGCGATACCACGCGATTTCCCCATGGTGATCTATGAGTTAGACATAGCAAAAATCCTGCCTGAAAATTTTCCACCCGTCGCTGGGGTTGTCGTGTGTTATGATGCTGCCGACAAGTCTTCGTTTTCTCCTGTGGAAGAGTTCCTCCGTATGTTGCATTTTTCGGTTTTGTGGTATTTTTATCAATCATCTTTCAAAGGGTGGATACGATCGTTAAAGCTTCCGACCATAGCGGTGGCCTTGAAGACAGACTTGGATGTCGTTATCGATCCGGGGGAGTCTTCGAACCTGTTGGAAAAATACGATGTTGGTTTGGTACAGGTTGATCACTTGGGAGAAGCAGGAAGGGCTAGGATAAAGAAAGTGTTCAATTGGTTGACATTATCTATCTTACCAGGTCCTCGTGAGTCTACCGAGTGGTATCTGAGTGTGGTGTTAAACCCGTCATTGATATTTCAGATGTTGATCTGCGAAATTCCGCATCACCAGATGTTCGCCACTCACCGATTACTCGGGAAGCTCGAGCATCAGCATCATCAGCCACACCCACCGTCTCTTCTTCCACAGCTCCTACGCAGACCATGTCACAAGACCAGGGAAGCTCGTTGCGACATTCACCCACATCTACACTCCCATCATCTCCGTCGCCAATTGCCATATCTCCAACGCGCGCCCGGTCAACTCCAGATCTCCTCTCGACACATGAGATATCGAAATCACGAGAGTCATCTGAGCGAAAGTTATCGAATGCTCGCAGTGTCACAAGCTTTGTTGGGTCGTCAAGCGTAAATTCCTCGTCGTTCAGCTCCTTTATTTCTGGGAGAGATGCTTCCTTGAATGTTACTGAGAACGGTCATTTTGATCACCCTGTAAGCAAAGAGAAGGAACCGTGGGTCATCTACAATCATTCGGACTAGTACTGCTAACTTTCCATTTACTTAGTCGCTCAGGACAATATGCAACCCTGGCAGAGTTACTTGATAAATTACTATTCCTTGCTGTCAGCGGTGATGGTAAGCTGCCCTTTTTGACTTGTTGGCACTACAGGATTCACAGCATTGATCATAGATCCAACGTTTATTTCGCATTTCCTTCTTACATATCGAAGATTTGCGAGTCCTCGCAGTATATTGTTGGCTATGCAGAAGCGAATGCGAGAACTCGACAATTTAACTGGAGATCCGATGTTTGCAAGCTACGCACAGATGAGGTATCATAATTTTGCGACATAAAAAGTTATTGTCCTAATATGCCGGTTGGTTTGAAGGATATGTCACCTACTTGAAACCTGGATCCAGATGTATCCACAAGACTTCGCCGTTCCGGGGGCCCCTGGCGCCTTACATGCCTTGGTCAGGTCCATCGTCGGGAAGACATATCTCCTACATTACGGTTCCGATTTCCTCCCTTTCCTTTCACATCTTCCCAACATCATAGACACGGATGCGGCATGGGCATTAAAATCCGAAAATCCTGTGGACGAGAGCGAGGACCCATACAGCATATCAGACGGGGAGGAGGAAATACTGATTGTTGAGACCGAATCACCCTCTACAGGCCATTCGCTGGTAGCTCGCTCAAACGACAACCTCCCTAGTGCAGCGAGCGTTAGGGAACGCAAGTCTAGCTTGCCGCTTAGCGCGAATATATTTATACCAGTGAATTCGAGTCACAGCCAAGCAGATGTTCAAGATATGTCTCCGAAGGACCTCCTGACCAAGCTAAGGAGTAATGCCCAGACTCTGGCTACCTTTGATTGCTCCGCGATTGCGGAGGAGATAACGCGAGTGGAAGCGAAGTTGTTCATGGATATCGAGGTTAGCATTTGGTGCTACTGCGATTGCCGTGATCATGACGACCTTTTGCAGCCACGGCACTGGTTGCAATATACCCTCATTCCTGGACGCAAAGACCCCGAGTTGGACTCAATATCTCGATTCAATGCTATCTCCAATCACCTTGCCGATTGGTAAGTCGCTGTGGGTAAGTGGCGCCAACGATAAAGATGGTTAATGATTTATCCAGGGTAATATCCCTCATACTATGTCATGACAAACCGAGGCACCGCGCAAGGCAGATAGAGCGATTCGTGGATATCGCGCACGAGCTCCGTGCATTAAACAATTACTCAGCGCTGCGTGCTTTTGTCGCCGGAATCAACAAGTCCACTTTCCAAGGCGATGAAACCATGGAGATTTTCAAAAACAAGACTCCGGATCACTACAAGAATCTCTTGTCTTGGGATGTTCTTCTTCAACATCGTGGAGCTCATCAGGCTTATCGTATGGCGCTCAAAAACACCAAAGGGGCTTGTATACCAGCGCTGTAAGTGCGGCGACTTTCATGACAAATAACTTGATCTTTATCTCTTATCAGGGAGGTCCATATGTCTGACCTGATTCGTGCCCACGAAGGAAACCCCAATGTCAATATTGATGACCCTACAAAAATCCATTGGGGCAAATTTAATATGTTTGGCCGGTTTATTCAAACCACCACCCACTGCCAGATACAGTGCCAAACAAATCCGGATTATTGCCTACCTTCACGAGATCGAATACTGAAGGTCATATTTAACGAATATGTCATGTCGGAAGATGTGCGTCTTGAATTCGAAGACTCCTACCCTCCATTAATTAACTCTATGCAGATGCAAACATCTCGAATGGCGCCTCTTCCAGACTCAGATTTAGTTGAAGAATCCTTCCGCTCTACGCTACCTCGAACAATGTCACGCGAACATTCAACATCCTCCCAGAGAGACGCAACAATTCTTCGCAGAATACTGCAACGGTGAAGACAGCCCCAGCATGTATCAGGATTTTTTTATGTATCTGCAGTTTGTTGGTTTGTTTCTATCCATCCGTCGCTCTGACCCCATTTATTTGATACCCCGTCCTGTACGTATCATATTTGTTATTCAGCAAATGTACCCTTTCATGTTCAAGTTACGTCGCTACCTCGCACTCATCCCATAGGCACAGTAGCAAATCTTAGCATCCATTGAACCAGTCGAAGAACGTGTTGCACCTATGGCCAATGTGTGTAATACTCTGTAGTTAAACTTGAGATCTGCAGATCGAGCACGTGACATTTTTGTGTAAGTTTTGAAGTAAATCCCAGTGCGCTAGCGCTACAATAACAGTAGGCCAGATCTTCATAACACAACTACTGATAGTATCGCTCTTCGAGGAACTTCATAGCCTGCTAAAAATCTGTCGGACTCTGTCGGTTGGTCGCATTACACTATATCTAGCCATGGACTTCGTAATGACCATCGAATCTGACGATGAATCACCACCTCAACGCAGAAGTAGCAAGAAGCAGCAAGTGGATGATGCCGCCCACCTCGACCCCGATTTCCAGTTTGATATTGCTGGCGATCCATACACTGATTATTTGGAGTTTGGAAGGCAGCAGGAGGATATTGTGAAGAAAGTTTCTAAGCCAGTGAGCATCACTGCTGCACGCGTTAGTCGGTCACTGAATTGGCACATAGGATCCTGTCTCAGTAGATGAAATCATCGCAAGACGCAAGCTCAAGACACTCTCAAAAAGAAAACGCGAGGAAAGCGAGGATGAAGCTGAGGACGATATGGAGGAAAGTGATGCTAGTGGTGCGGAGGACTTCCCTGAAACAGATGGTTCGGGCGACGAAGATGACCCCCTTGCTAGCTCCGACGAAGAAAATGACGAAAGCGCCGAGTCTGTAGTTGATGAGGACGAGGAGCAGAGTGATAATGCTGATGTGGGATCAAATCCTTCGGATGAATCAGAAGAAGAGACACAAGTCGAAAAGGATCGCAAAGAAGCATTCTTTGACTCGGAGGCAGCATCTACGGAGTCTCATACATCTTTTCTGACCATGAACCTTTCCCGCCCAATTCACAAGGCGTTGGCCAATCTCGGATTTAGTTCCCCGACACCCATTCAAGCCGCGACCATCCCTGTTGCTTTGCTGGGCAAAGATGTTGTCGGAAACGCTGTCACGGGTTCTGGAAAGACTGCTGCGTTTACTATCCCTATGCTGGAACGGCTGCTATATCGAGAAAAGGGGAAGCATGCAGCAGCAACTCGGTGTCTGGTGCTGGTTCCGACAAGAGAATTAGCCGTGCAGTGTTACGAGGTTGGTTCTAAACTTGCAGCACACACTGACATTCGCTTTTGCCTCGTCGTTGGTTTGTTTTCTCTAAACTCTACAGCGGCTAGTTCTCATGCAAAATATCTAGGCGGGCTTTCCCTCAAATCGCAAGAAGCAACTTTAAGGACTCGCCCAGACGTCATCATCGCAACTCCTGGACGACTAATCGATCACTTGCGCAATTCCCCCTCCTTCGCGCTCGATGCACTGGATGTTCTTGTTCTTGACGAAGCGGACCGTATGCTTTCTGACGGATTTGCGGACGAGTTGGCTGAGATCATCAAAGCATGTCCTATTTCCCGTCAGACAATGCTGTTTTCTGCTACAATGACTGACACTGTCGATGAACTGGTGAAGATGTCTTTGAACAAGCCTGTACGCCTGTTCGTGGACCCAAAGCGAACCACAGCTCGAGGCCTGACCCAAGAATTCGTTCGCGTGCGAACGGAGAAGGAAACAGATAGGACTGCTCTGCTTGTATCTTTATGCAAGAGAACGTTCAGACAACGCGTTATCATATTTTACAAGAGCAAGAAGCTAGCACACCAGATGCGCATTGTTTTCAGTCTTCTTGACATGAAGGCCGAGGAGTTGCATGGCGACCTCACTCAAGAACAGGTTAGACAACACTTGTCCACTCTTCTACATGTCACACATTGATTCTGGGTTAGCGTCTCAGGGCTTTGCAGCTATTCCGCGATTCACAAGTAGATTATTTAATGGCCACTGATCTTGCTTCTCGTGGGTTAGATATTAAGGGCATTGAGACTGTTATTAATTACGACATGCCCAACACATTGTCGCAATACCTTCACCGAGTGGGTCGGACGGCCCGTGCAGGGAAGTCTGGTCGGTAAGCTTCAATCTTTAACCCGTTCCCGTTGTTTGTGTTTTAATTACCATTGTAGCTCAGTTACTCTAGTAGGAGAAGGAGACAGGAAAATGCTAAAAGCAGCCATCAAGTACAGTGCAGGCGAAGATAATGTTCGTCATCGGGTTGTCCCAGCTGATATTTTCCCCAAATGGGTCAAAAGGGTAGAGGCTCTGAGAGACGAAGTCGCGACCATTCTTCAAGAAGAGAAGGAGGAAAAGCAGGTGACTCGGATTGTTGAATGTCGCCCAACCGGTTTTACTCATACATCATACTAGATTCGGCAGGCGGAGATGGAACTCAAGAAGGGACAAAATATGATAGAGCATCAAGATGAGATTTTCTCTCGGCCTGCTCGAACTTGGTTTCAGAGCGAAAAGGAGAAGGCAAAGGCAGTTGGTGGGTGAAGATTTATAAGGTTTACAATCAGCGGAGTTTCACATTGTTTTTTTAGCCACGAGCAAACTGCAGTATGAGAGTGGAATGGCGCTCACACCAAAGGGGAAACCCAAGGCTGTTGATGAGCCCAAGGTAGGTTTCTTACATCATCCATGACTTTTCTTTGAACTGTCCCTCAGCCAAAAAGAGATAAGTTCGCTGGTCTGACCAGGAAGGCAAAGCGACGGAAGATGGCATTAGAAGCCGACAAGGAGCTAGGTGAGACAGGTGCTGTGAACGCTGCCATTCGTTCCGCAAAGAAGGCTGCTCGTCCCGCCAAGATTGGAATTCCAGACCACCGAAACGTACCTGCTTCAAAAAGAACGAAGACGAGAAAAGGGGCATCAAGAACTGGTGGTAATATATTCGACAGCGATTTATCATCGAAGCCAGCAAGGGGCGAAGGGGTGCGTGCCAAGAAGGGAGACGCAATTGGCGGGATGGGCAAGCGCAAAGGGGGAAAACGGAGGGACAAATAGCAATTTGTTTAATCGCACAAGGGCAACTGTGATGGTTGACGTTAATACCTTCAACACTATCAAGACCACGTAGTTATGTGTAGAATGTAAAATCGACCAAGAGCGCCGGTGAGACGTTGTTTCCGCAAGGTTTTGTGTTACTTGCCCGACTTCATCGTAACGCCGCCAATAATGACCAAGTGAATCCCCGACTCCCTCGGATCATTTTTCTTAGACAGTACAGTCCGTTTATGCAGAATTTGCATGCGGGATTCACTGGTCCCCTACGTGCGCAATTTTCATACAACGTTGTACCTTGACTTTTCCCTTTGGCTACACTGCTTTCTCCCTCGATACAAGACACATGTCCCATCTGTCGACCGCTCCCATGTGGCAGACGTCATTGTCAATGGACACGCTCTGCCAGCTTCGGCCATACTTGTTTTTGGGCTGGATTGTGTCAATAGTATCTGCAATGTAATGCTTTTCTCTCCAAGTATGCGGTGACTGATTCAGAATGAGGCGGAACCAGATCCGTGTCAGTGCACCTCAGAGAT
>Ga0310811_10001112_pt1 | contig 34382 bp, 32 predicted proteins | sample YCmetagenome_FD_207642 | JGI IMG/M metagenome (GOLD analysis project Ga0310811, IMG submission 207642) | Soil microbial communities from experimental microcosm in Duke University, North Carolina, United States - YC | ecosystem: Engineered > Artificial ecosystem > Soil microcosm > Unclassified ... | reverse complement strand
CGATCACCACGACGGCGATCGACATGAGAAGAAAGTCGGACGACATATCGAGCGCGGCGCCGCCGGAATAGGCGGCGAGCAGAAGCCCCGTGACGGCGGCTAGAAGTGACGACGCGACATAGACGATCGTCGTGATCCGCCGTGTCGGTATGCCGGCCAGATAGGCGGCGCGCTCGCTCTGCCCGACTGCCAGAAGATCCCGGCCGAAGACGCTGCGCGACATGACAAGGCCGAGGATTGCCGCGGCTAGGATCAGCACAATGGCAATCCAGGGGATTCCCACGATCCGGCCGAGCGCGAACTGCATGAGAATGGCCGGCGGCTTTGCCGTCGTTGTTTTGGAATAGGCAATGGTGATGGACTGCATGATGAAGCCCGCCGAGAGCGTCGCGACCATCGGCGGCACGCGGGCGATCTTGATCAGGGCGACATTGATGAGACCAACCAATCCGCCGACGGCGAGCACAATGACGATGCCGAGCCAGAGCATGGACGGATCACCGTGCATGGCGCCGATCGCGAGGTAGCCTGCGAGCGTCATGACGGCCGGGATCGAGAGATCGATGTTTCCTGGACCGGCGGCGACGACGAGCATCTGGCCCATGCCGGCCATCACGTAGAAGGCGGCAAAGCCCAGGGCTGCGGATAAGGTAGCGCCAGCCCCCCGGCCTTCGGCGCTGACGACCGTAATGAGCCAGACGAGGAATGCGCCGGCAAAGGACCATGTCCAACGGTTCCGCTGCAGGCGTGCGGCGAAAGCCTTCATCGGGCAGGCCTCCTCGAGAGTGTCCGCAAGCCGAGGACGAGCAGCAGAAGCAGCCCCTGCACGCTCAATTGCCAGTCGGAGGAAATGGGCGTGAAGGAGAGAAGAACGCCCGTCAGCAGCATGATAAAGGCGCCGACCACGGCCCCGATCGGCGAGATTACCCCGCCGGTAAAACTGCTGCCCCCGACGATCACGGCGGCCACGGAAAGAAGCGTGTAGGGTGTGCCCACATTCGCGTCGCCGCTGCTGATCAGTGCGGTGAGCAGAAGGCCCGATATCACGCCGAAAAGCCCCGCCAGCGCATAGAGGGCGCTGCGCGCTACGACAAGGGACCATCCAGCGTCGCGCAGAAAGGGCGGCGCGCTGCCAAGGCCGCGCAAGACCACACCATAGGACGACAGACGGAAGAACCATTGCGCAAAGATCGCGGCAAGCACGCCGACCAGTATTGGCAGAGGGAGGAACGGCGGCCGCCAATGAACGATGGCCCCCAGCCAATCAGGCGCGCTGCCGGCAGGTGTCGGCATGATCAGGAGTGCGAGCCCAAGCCAGATGAAGGAGGCACCGAGCGTCACGACAATGGAGGGCAGGCGCCGGATCTGGATGAACGCGCCCATCGCGCCGTAAGCCACGATGCCGGCGGCGAGGAGGAGAAAGCACAGGACCGGATGACTGCCGAGCAAGGTCGCCGCGATGCAGTTCACCAGGCTGATGAAGGGGCCAATACCGAAATCGATATCGCTCGCAGTGATGATGCAGAGCTGTGCGAGAGCGGCAAAGATGATGGGCAGAACGAAACGCAGAATGAGTTGCAGGCCGATATAGCTCGTGGCCCGCGGCTGCATGATGCCCATGCCGATCACCATGATGATGAGGGCAAGAAGCGGCAGGAACGGCAGGCCGGCGCCGCGCAGCGCGGGCGCGATGCGCGCATTAAGCCGCTGCATCGGATGCCTCCTCGGCGCGGCCGAAGGAGGCCGCCAGGACACGGTCTTCCGACAAGTCGTGCCGCGGGATTTCAGCGGTGATGTCACCCTGATAGTAGACGTAAATGCGATCGCAGTTGCCCAGTTCCTCGGTCTCCGTCGTATAGAGCACGAAGCATTTCCCGCCGGCGGCCTCGTTCCGGATGTGTTCGAACATTTCCCGCTTGCTGCTGACATCAACGCCGCGCATCGGATCATCCAGCAGGATGATCCGCGCATCCGTCGCCAAGGCGCGCGCGATCAGAACTTTCTGCTGATTACCACCGCTCAGCGACAGGATCGGTGCGCGCACATCCGGCGTCTTGATGCCGAGTCGGCTCCGCCATTCCTGCGCGGCGGCTTCCTCGTCCCGGGCGCTTACGAGGCCGAACCGTGCGATACCCTTGATGAGGCTCACCGTCAGATTATTGCTGATGGACCAGAGCGGGAAAATGCCTTCAGCCCGGCGATCGCCGCTGACATAGGCGGCCTTCGCGTCCACGCTCAGCCCGGTATCCGCCGGACCCGAAGCGCTGCGAAAGATCGCCTGCAACTGTTGCTTCTGGCCGTGACCATCAAGCCCCGCGAGCCCGACGATCTCCCCTGCCCTGGCTGTGAAGGCAATTCCCCCCGCCTTGCTTCTGGCATCGTGCACAAGCACGGCGTGGTGATCCTGCACGGTGGGGTTGATCCGCAGGCTGCTGCCGGGCCGCGACTGCGCCACGACGTCCTCCGACGCCTGCGCCATGACGCCCATCGCTTCGACGAGCTGCTCAGGCGAAAGACCCATCGCGCGCCGTTCCTCGATCACTCGCCCGTCCCGCATGACGACAACGCGGTCGGTGTGGTCCACGATCTCCTTCAGGCGATGGGATATGAGGAGACAGGATATCCCGCGCTCGCGGGCCCGGCCGATATAGTCGAGAAACTGGTGAGCTGCCTGCGCATCGAGGGCGGATGTCGGCTCGTCGAGGATGACGAGCCGGGGCGGCATGGACAGAAAGGAAAAGGCCCGGGCAATCTCGACCATCTGGCGCGCGCTGGCCGAGAGGCTTTCGACCACTGCATCAAGCGGAATGCCATGGTTCGGGAAAATCGTGTCGAGCGCTTGCCCGATCACCCGACGGGCGGCCCGCGCCCAGCCCCAGCCTTTCAGTCCGCGATGGCTGAGGCGTGTATTCTCGGTCACCGTCAGCGTCGGGCAGAGCGAGAGTTCCTGAAAAACGGACCGAATCCCGAACTCGCGCGCCTGTCGCACATCGTAATCCGCCACCACTTCATGGCCGTCGACCAGAAAGCGGCCTTCGTCGCGTGCAACCGTGCCGCGGAGAACGCCCATCAGGGTGGATTTCCCGGCCCCGTTATGCCCCACGATACCGATGAGTTCTGCGGCGCCGATCTGCAGATCAACGTTTGCCAGGGCCTTGACCTGGCCGAAGTTCTTGCTGATGCCGCTCATCGTGACGAGGGGACGCGTATCGCTCATGACGCAAGGCCGGGCGGCATCAGTATTCCTATCGATAGAATTTATTGGGCGTTCATGGAAGGCGACGGCGCTTCAGGCGCGGGCTTGCCGCTGTTGGCCGCATCGATGAAGGATTCCGTCCATGACTGATCAAAGGGCGTCAGCGCCAGGCTGCCCACGGGCGTGATCTTGAGCCAGGCGTCCAGATCCTTCTTGTAGATCGTCGTCACGGGGAGGTTCATCGTCTTCGGCACATGACGCCCGGCGAGAATCTGCTGGGCCACCCAGAAGGCTACCTTGGAGCTGGAAGGTGTCGAGGAAACCGAGAAGGTTTGATAGTTGGGGTCCTTGTCAACCAGCGTCTTCCAGAGGGCCAGTTCATCCTGACGGTTGCCCATGATGATGATCGGGGTTGGACGGCCGGCGGCATGAAACGCCTGATAGGCGCCCCAACCGTCACCGCCCTGGGTCGCAACACCTTGAATGGGAGGCAGGCTCGGCAGAACGCCCGCGACTTCCTTCTGCGCGACGGTCTGCGTCCAGTTCCCGTAGACCGTGCCGACGATTTTGATATTGGGATAGGCCTTCAGCCCGTCGACAAGACCGTTGTGCATGTCGACATCCGCCGAGGTGCCCGCAATCCCTCGGATCTCCAGGATATTTGCGGGACCCTTCAAGTGCTCGCCAAGGAACTTCGCCTGCAGCCGCCCGTCTTCCACATAGTCCGTGACGATATGGTAGGCGCAAGGGACGGTCGCGGTTTCGTTGAAGACAACCACGACCACGCCCGCGCTGCAGGCATCCTCCATGGCGCCATTGATCGCCGTGGTCGAAATAGGATCGACCACGATGGCCTTATAGCCTTCGACGATGAGACTTTCGATCTGGCTGGATTGCTCCGTCGCCGAGTTGTCGGCGTTCACGATCTTGGTCTCGGCGATGATGTGGTCCTTGATCGCCTGATTGGCCGTATCCGACCAGGATTTCAGAAGGGCCTGCCGCCAGCTGTTGCCTGCATAGAAATTGCTGAGGGCGATCTTCGCGTCTGCCGTGCTTTTCAGATCGGCTGCGCGCGCAGCCAAGGAGCCGGCAGACAGAAACACCGCGGCAGCGGCCACGGTGGCGGCCAGTCTCATATGGGGCACGTCCATCACTCCCTGAGCAATTATTGTTCTTGTAAAGAATTCAGCACAGCGTTCCGGCGGGGTCAAGGACTAGCTAGGAACGGAAATGGCCGCCAGCCCGGCGGTTTATCAGATTTTTGCACGGGGAGAGGGTCGAGCCCGACAGTGATCAACTGCGCAGATTGCGGCAGCTTGATGAGCAATTATTCAATTATCGATTGGATATTCACTTTGTCGGTTTCGGCCGAGTATGAAATGGACCGAAACCGAAACGGCGCTCATCGCGGGGACGCGGGAGAGGACAAGGGTGCGCAGTCCCTAAAGACGGCGGCAACGGTTCCGCATCGGCCGGTTTGGTTGCTGGGGTCAGGAAGCTGGGTCAGCAGACGTGGTGCGGAACCGCGCAAGCGTGGTGGCGGAGCAGCTGAAAGCGAACGGCCGCTCAGGCGGTCCGTTCGCTTTCACGAAACTGTCTTCTCAGTCGTATCCGTCCTGTCAGCCGCCGCCGTTGCCGGACCCGCCTCCGGACCCGCCCCCGGATCCGCCGCTGCCGCTTGCGCCCGAACCGCCGCCGCCCGCGCCGCTCGGGCCCTGGGAATCGCCTGTGCCGCCGTTCCCTGGCGTCTTGGGTATGACCGTGCTTCCCAGGGATCCGTTGTTTGAAGGTGCGGCCGTAGAACTCGTGGTGGCCGACTGCGCCAAGGCAGGCGATATTCCCGCGGCCGTCAGCATGATTCCAGTGGCCATCGCTATTTTGTAGATTGCACGCATCATTTTCCTCCGTCACTCGCCAGCGGGTTGGCCCGCAGTCGGAAGCTGGCGCTCGGGGCGGAGGATCCCAAGAGAGCACACGGCCAAGTGTTCAATACTCTCGTGTTGCTGACAATAATGTTCGGAAATGAGCAAGTTTGCCTCAGCGACGGTTGCCGTGGCGCCGCCGTACGGCCTATGCCTGGAACCGCCTGCCACGAAGCGATGGCTGACCCCCGGGGCCGCCTGGCACCCCTTATCTCCAGCCGAGGACTGACTATTTAACGCCCCGTACCGCGCACCGCCGAAAGGACAAGGAATGCTCGATCACGCCGAGACCTCCTCGCAGAGGTCCTCCCATCCGCAGATCCTCGATTTCTATCGGCAGGTCCGCCGCGACACCGAAGATCTGGCCGCCCCCCTGTCCGCGGAAGATCAGACGATCCAGTCCATGCCGGACGCGAGCCCGACGAAGTGGCATCGCGCCCATATGACGTGGTTCTTCGAGACATTCCTGCTCGTGCCGCATCTGCCCGGCTACCGCGTTTTTGATCCGAGCTTCGGCTATGTCTTCAATTCCTACTACGTGGCCGTGGGCCCGCGCCATCCGCGGCCATCGCGCGGCATGCTCAGCCGGCCGGGGGTGGAGGCCATTACCGCCTATCGTGCCCATGTCGATGCCGCGATGGAGCGGCTTCTGGAGAGCTGCGACGCGGCCGTGGCGGAGCTCGTCGTGCTCGGGCTGCATCACGAGCAGCAGCACCAGGAATTGCTGCTGACCGATATCAAGCACGCCTTTTCGCTGTCACCGCTCTTACCCGTCTACACACCCGACCCTTCGCCGCGCTTGGCCGGTATCGCGCCTCCAATGGGCTGGTGGACTGTCGAGGGCGGCATCTATCGCGTCGGCTATGATCCGCAGCGTGACGGCGCTTTCTCCTTCGATCATGAGCGGCCGCTGCATGACGCACTGCTGCGGCCCGTGGCTATTTCTGACCGGCCCGTCAGCAATGGCGAATACCGGCAATTCATGGCGGATGGCGGCTACGAACGCCCGAACCTATGGCTGTCGGAAGGCTGGGCAACCGCGCAGTCCGGTGGCTGGTCGGCGCCGGGGTATTGGCGGGCGCATGCTGGGGATTGGCAGGTCTTCACACTGCATGGTTTACAGCCGGTGCGCGACGACGAACCGGTGACCCATATCAGCTATTTCGAAGCGGCGGCCTATGCGGAATGGGCCGGGCGGCGGTTGCCCACCGAATTCGAATGGGAGGTGGCGGCACGCCAGCACACTGCGACAAGCATAGTGGCCGATAACGCGCGGACCCATCCGCAGCCCTTGAAGGCTGGTGTGCGGCAGGATGTCTGGGAATGGACGTCCAGCCCCTATGCGCCCTACCCCGGCTACCGGGCCGAGGAAGGCGCGCTCGGCGAATACAACGGCAAGTTCATGATCAATCAGATGGTCCTGCGCGGCCGGTCCTGCGCGACGCCGCCCGGGCATGACCGTCTCAGCTACCGCAATTTCTTCCCACCATCCGCCCGCTGGCAGTTCACCGGCTTTCGGCTGGCCCAAGACAGGTAGACGTCAGACCGCCGCGCGCCGCGCCGGGGCCAGTTGCACGGCTTGGCGCAAGGCCTCCACCATGGACCCTTCGTCCACCCGCCCCGTGCCCGCGATATCGAAAGCAGTGCCGTGATCGACCGAGGTCCGCACGACCGGCAGGCCGATGGTGACATTGACGCCGGATTCGAGCCCGAGAACCTTGATCGGCCCATGGCCCTGGTCGTGATACATGGCAACTACGAGATCGTAGTCGCCACGACCCGCCAGGAAGAACAGCGTATCGGCCGGTAGCGGCCCGGAGACCTGCCAGCCGCGCGCCTGACAGGCGCGCACGGCGGGGGCGATTTTCTCTTCCTCCTCGCCATAGCCGAACAACCCGTTCTCTCCGGCATGGGGGTTGATACCGCAAACCCCGATGCGTGGATTGGCGATGCCGGCGGCAACCAGGGTTTCATATCCGCGCGTGATGGTGCGCTCCACCAGCCCGGGTTCGATGCGGCGAATGGCGTCGATCAGCCCGATATGCGTCGTGACATGCACAACGCGCAGCTTGGGCGAGACCAGCAGCATGGAGACCTCGGGCGTGCCGGTCAGGTCCGCGATCAGCTCGGTATGGCCGGGATAGATATGCCCGGCCATGTGCAGCGCCTCCTTGCTCAGCGGCGCGGTGCAGATGGCATCTGCTTCACGCGCCGAGACCAGCGCCGTTGCACGTTCCACATAGCGATAGGCGGCCTCGCCCGAGAGGGCGGAAAGCTTGCCGAAGGGATGGCCCGCCGGGATCAGGCCGAGGTCAATGCAGTCGACCGTTCCCGCCTGATAGCTGCCCTCGGCCGCCGAGGCGCGCGGCTCAACGTTCAAAGACAATTGGCACATATTACCGGCCTCGCGCAGCCGCGCGGCATCGCCCACGACGAGCGGCCGGCACATCGCGTAAATCTCGGGACGCGCCAGCGCCTTCATGATGACCTCGGGTCCGACGCCCGAGGCATCCCCCATGGTGATCGCGACAATGGGGCGCGTATCCTGGGTTGAGGTCATCGGTCGTTCTCCTGTCGTCGCAAATCACGCAAATGGTTGAGGCAGCGCCGGAGCGTTTGGGCGTCTCCGAACCCCCCGGCCTTGGTCACGATCGGGCACTGCACGGCGCCTTCGGTCATTCCCCAGGGCATGCCGGGTTCGACCTCGCCCACCAGGCGAATGGCGGTCACCCCGAAGGCTTGCAGAAGGCACCGCGCGGTCTCTCCCCCGGTCGCGAAAAGCGCGCCGAAGGCGGCGGAAGCCGGCGCCAGAAACCGCGCCAGACCCGCGGCAATCACCGCTCCCTCGGAGAGGTCTGCCTTCTCCTCCTGCGCGATCGTCACCAGCACGTCCGATCCTCCCGCCAGGGTTTCCGCGATCTCCGCCGTCAGGTGAGAGGAGACGGCCTGTCGCAGGAGGTTTGCAGGAATCGCGACATGTCGCACGCCGGGGTCCGCTGCCAGCACGGCGGCCGCCGCGCGGGAGGGTTCGGCGATGCTGCCGACGACGAAGAGCGTGCCGCCCGGCGGGCGACCCAGGGGCGGGACGGCCCTGCTCTCTCCCGGCATCGCTTGCGCGAGTGCCAAGGCCAGGCCGCCCGATCCCGACCAGAAAACCGCCTCGCCGAGCGGCAGGCCGGCCGCCGCGATACGGTCGAGATCCTCGGGCGCCACGGCATCGCAGAGCACAACTTCCGCCCCGTCCCGTTCCGCCTTGCGCAGACGCTCCTGCAAGCCGCCGGGATCGCCGCGCACGGCCTCCAGCCCGAGGGGCAGGACGCGCAGCCCCTCCGCCCGCAAAATTGCGCTGAGATCGGCTGTTGGATAGCTGTGGTCGCGCGCCCAGAGGCTGCTCTGCTCCAGGGGCGCGCCGTGCAGAAGCACGTGTCCATTTTGCATAGTGCGCCCCGTCGCGGGAAAGGACGGGGACAGGAGGGCCATGGCCGCCTGCCCGGTCGCGCGCCGCTGCCGGATCACCGCCCCGATTTCCGCGGCCGGCTGGCCGCGCAGAGTGGAGTCGATCTTCTTGAAGAGGCGACGGCGCGACACGCCGGCTTCGTCTATCGCGGCGCGCACGGCCGCGGCCGCCGCCCCTGGGCTCATCCTGCGACTGTCGGTATCGCGCGCGACCGTGCCCTCTGCCGGCATGGCGCTATCCCAGATCACGGAGGCGCGCCTGCCCGCAGCCGCGAAGGCAACCGCGCAATCGCAGGCACCGGTCAGATCGTCTGCCAGGATGAGCCAGTCCTTGCAGGCCGAGGCACTGGCCGTCATTCCGCCGTCCATCCGCCATCCAGCATGAGGGCGGAGCCGGTCATGAGGGCAGAGGCATCGGAGGCGAGGAAGACAACCGCGCCCATCATGTCCTCGAGCTGGCCCAGGCGCCCGAGCTTGATGCGGTTCAGCACGTCGCGCGCGAAAACCTCATTCTCGAAGAAGGGTTTCGTGAGCGGCGTCTCAATGAAGGTCGGGCAGATCGTGTTCACCCGGATGCCGAGAGGCCCGAGTTCGATGGCCATGGCCTTGGTCAAGCCTTCCAGCGCATGCTTGCTCGCGCAATAGACGGTGCGATTTCTGCCGCCGACATGGCCCATCTGGCTCGAGACATGGATGATGCTCCCCGCCTGGCCCGCATCCCGGAGACCGCGCGCCACGGCCTGCGAGACAACGAAGGCGGCGCGCAGGTTCAGCGCCATCACGGCGTCGAAATCCGCAAGGCTGACGTCCATGAACGGCGCCGGCCGGTTGGTGCCGGCATTATTGACCAGAATGTCGTAGGTCTCCTGCCCGGCGAGCGCGCTCTGTACCGCAGCGGCGTCCAGCACGTCCAGCACCAGCGTTTCCGCCTGGCCGCCGTCGGCGCGGATGGCACCAGCCACCGCTTCGATCTCCTCGTGACTACGCGCGGCGAGGGTGACGGCCGCACCCGCCTGGGCGAGGGCCGCCGCGCAGGCGACCCCTAAGCCGCGCCCTGCGCCTGTCACCAAGGCGCGGCGCCCCTCCAGCCGCATTGGCGGCAGCCGTGGCAGTTTCATACGGTCTCCTCAGCGCACCTTGCTCGCTTCGCCTTCGGCGAGGGCGATTTCCGTCACCACCAACCCCTTGTCGGTGACGCGAGACGGAAACGCCTTCGGCAGATCGGCTTCATGGATCGGAATAACGCGATTTGTATCGCCACCTACTTCCTGTACCATCTGGTCGGTCGCGAACATGAGATTGGTCTGGCTGCCCATGCCGAGGCCAACCGGCAGGTATTGCGGATCTTCCGCATTGCGGCCGCGCAGGTTTTCGAAGGAATAGACGAGATCGCCCGCCAGGATCCAGCGATCCTCGGTGCCCGCGCTGGCCGCATTGCGGACGGTCACGTACATCGAGCCCCAGGTATGGGTGTCGTAGGCGGCGCGCAGATCGATGCCCGGCAGCACGTCCTCCCGGTCCCCCTCGATCGCGACGAGGCGCCCTTGGCGCGCGAGGTCCACCACACGCAGCACGTCCCCCGGATCGGTCGCGACCATCAGCCAGCGGAACTTGCGGTCCAGCGCCATCGCCCAGACCCATTTGGAAAGCTCGCGTTCCTGAATGTAGAAACGTGCATTCGGGAAATGGTCGGTGCCGCCCATATGGTCGAAATGGCCATGGGTGATGAAGACGTCCGTCACCTCTTCCGGGGTGACGCCGCATTCGGCGAGCACGGTGCGCGGATCATGCCAATGCTCCACCGCGAAGGCATCCGCCATCGCCTTGCCGTAGTCCTGATTGTTGTAACCGACATCGACCATGGCTGTGATGCCCTCGCCCTTGATCAGGACATAGCAGTAGGGAAGCTTGCGATAGCCCTGGTTATGCGCGCCATAGACGATGCCGCTGAGGTGATACTTCGCAACATAGGCGTATTCGAGAACCCAGATCGAATAATTGGCCATGTCCGTTTCCTTTGTTCTTTGATTTTGATTGTCGTTCAGCTTCTCATGTGCATCGCGCAGCAGGCCTGGCGCAGATCGACGACCGCGAAGCCCGGCAGCGCCGCCGTTGCCCATTGCAATTCCTGATTGGCGCGGCGCAGCGCCGCCGTCATCTCGTCCATCATCGCTTCGTCCCAAACGTGCAGGCCCTGCCTCGCCACCGTGACGGCGCGGGAGACGGCGCGTACCGCCAGACACAGATGCCGGTGGTGATGCCCGGCAGCCTCGGTCGGGTGGAGAGAGGCCATCTCGTCCGCCAGCCCCGCCTCGGCCTCCTGGATCAGGGCAAACATCGGATGGCCCTGGGCGCTGCGCGCGCCCGTCGCCGCCAGAATGAGCAGGCCCGAAAGCTGGCCGCTGATGCGGCCGATGCGGTCGAACACCGGCCGCGCCTGCAAGACATAGTCGAGCGTGCGGTCGTCCAGGTCCGCCGGCATCGCCTCCGTCTGCGGACCAGAAGAGACCGGCTGGCAAAGGCCGGGCCGCGGCAGGTGGCTGCCATCCTCGATCCGTCTCATCTCTCACCTCCCGTCGAGCGCCGCAGGATCAGCGGCCCGGCGATCACCTCGTGCGCCGCCTCTCCTGCCCGCATCATATCGCTGGCGAGGCGTGCGACAGTCGCCTCGATCATCGCCGCGATCGGCTGCTGCACGGTGGTGAGCGCATAGGAGGGCCAGGAGGCCATGGCGATATCGTCAAACCCCACCACGGCGACGTCCTCCGGGATGCGCAATGACAACGTCCGGCGCAGCGCGTCCATCCCGCCGAGGGCGGTGATGTCGTTCGCGTAGAAGATCGCGTCCGGCGCGGCCGGGGCGAGTTCCAGCGTCGCGCGGTAGCCGTGCTCGTAGCTGTAATCCTCGCCTCCCGCGCGGGCATGGAGCGGGCAGCCGAGCTCCTGCAGCCGCGCCGTAAACCCCGCTTCGCGGTCGGCATTGGTCGAGGTATCGGCCCGCCCCGCGACATAGGCGATGCGCCGGCGGCCGAGGCCCACGAGATGCTCGGCGACCGCCCGGCCGCCTGCCACATTGTCGCAGGAGACGGTGGTGACATCCGCACCCGGCACCGTGCGGTTGAAGAGGATGGCGGGCCGCCCCGTCGCCGTCCATTCCCGTGCCATAGCGGAGGAGATGGTGGCCGAGGCAATCACCACCGCATCCACCTGATACTGCAACAGCAGCGGCAGCTGGCTGTCCACGTCCTCACCTGGCGGGGCATGGAACAGGAGCGTCTGCAACCCCACCTGCTGCAACGCGCGGGTCAGTTGCTCCAGCAATTCCGGATAGAAGGGATTGGTCATGCTCGCCATGACGATTCCCACGATATTGCTGCGCCGGGTGGAGAGGCTGCGGGCGATGACGTTCGGCTGGTAGCCGAGTGCCAGCGCCGCCTCCATCACCTTCTCGCGCATCGCGGGCGCGATGCTGGCCGTGGGGCTGAAGGCGCGCGAGACCATCGACTGCGAGACGCCGAGCTGCCGCGCCAGCTCGCGGGCCGTCACCGGCAGCCGTCCGTTCCGGGATGTCCCGTGCCGCTCGTCCGTGCGATTGCCCATCAGTCCCACAATCCATGCTCACGCGGCGTTGCGTCCTCCGTAGCGGCGGACACGGAGATCGGCCTGCGCCTTGTGGCCGGCGAAATTCTCGATCGCGCAGAGGCGCGAGCAGTATTCGCCGACCATCGCACTCGCCGCGTCGTCTACCTCCTGATAGGTGCAGGTCTTGATGAACTTGCCAACCCAAAGCCCGCCCGTATAGCGCGCGGCCTTCTTGGTCGGCAGCGTATGGTTGGTGCCGATGACCTTGTCACCGAAGGCGACATTGGTCTGCGGCCCGAGGAAGAGCGCGCCGAAATTGGTCAGGTTCTCCAGGAACCAGCGCGGATTTTGCGTCAGCACCTGAACATGCTCGGAGGCGATGCGGTCGGCCTCCTCCAGCATCTCCTGCTCGGTATCGCAGAGGATGACCTGGCCATGATCGGCCCAGGCGACGGAGGCGACATCGGCCGTTGCGAGCGTCGTCAGTTGCCGCGCGATCTCGCCTTCGATCTGCTCGGCGATGCGCTTGGAAGTGGTGAGGAGAATGGCGGGCGAGGTCGGCCCGTGCTCGGCCTGCCCGAGCAGGTCAGTTGCGCACATTTCGGCGTCCACACTGTCATCGGCGATGATCAGCGTCTCAGTGGGGCCGGCGAAGAGATCAATCCCGACGCGGCCGTAAAGCTGGCGCTTGGCCTCCGCCACATAGGCATTGCCCGGGCCCACGAGCATATCGACCGGCGCGATGGTAGCGGTGCCGATGGCCATGGCAGCCACCGCCTGCATGCCGCCGAGGACATGAATTTCGTCCGCGCCTGCCATCGCCATGGCGGCGATGGTGGCGGCGGGAAGTTTGCCGCCAAGCGGCGGCGTGCAGGCGATGACATGCTTCACGCCTGCAACCTTGGCGGTGAGCACGCTCATATGGGCGGAGGCGACCATGGGATAGCGCCCGCCCGGCACGTAGCAGCCCACGCTCGCCACGGGGATGTTGCGATGGCCGAGGCGGACGCCGGGCAGGGTCTCGATCTCGAGATCGTGGATGGTGCCGAGCTGCGCCTCGGCGAAGCGGCGGATCTGCACCTGGGCGAAGGTGATGTCCTCAATCACCTGCGCCGGCAGGCTGGCGATCAGCGCGTCAATCTCGGCCTGCGTCAGGCGGAAGGAGGGTGGGCTCCATTTGTCGAAACGTTCGGAGAGTTCGCGGACAGCTTCGTCCCCGCGCGCTGCCACGTCATCCAGAATACCCTCGACCGTCTGGCGAACCTTCCGGTCCGCTTCCGCGGTCTCCGCTGCGGTCTGGGCGCTTTTGAGGTAACGAATCATGCTGTCTTTCTCCTTGTGGTGGCCGGGGGCCGCGCCGCGAGGCCCGGTCCCCGGCGGCAGTCGTGCCGATCAGGGCTGGACCGTGGGCTGAACCTTGGTCAGAGGATAAAGATTGGCCGGCGGATTGCAGTGCGAGCAATTGATGCCCGGGGTGTCGGGTGCCGCGACCACTTCCGCCGGCAGGGGCTGGATCGTCGCACCCGGCGTGGGCTTGCCTTCCTGCGCGGTGACGAGGGAAAGCTCCGGTAGCAGCGTCGGTTGGAAGACCTCGGTTACGAAGGAATCAGGCACCTTGCCCTCGGGGAAGGTATTGCACCCGTTTTCGAACTTGTCGGAGGTGCAGAGTTTCACGGCGGAAGCCGGCACCCAGGGGAGCGGATACTGGATGTTGTGGACTTTCAGGTCCCGTTTGCCGGTGAGCTTTTCCATCATCAATTTGAAGGCATAGCCCGCGGTCGCTGGAGGAGACCCGGAGGAGACACCCTTCAACCCGCGCGCCTGGTAGTCGGGATTGGCGAGTGCGAGGCGGAAGCCGTTGGAATTCTCACCGGTCACCGGAATCAGCTTCTTTTGGCCGGTGGCGAGCAGCGCCTTGATGGCCCCATCCTCGCCCGCCTGGGCCCAGATGCCGTCCACATCCGGATGGGCTGCGAGCGCCTTCGCGGTTTCGGACTGCGTCGTCTGATCCGACCACATGCCGTAGTATTCGGCGACGATCTTGATGCCAGGATATTTCTTGAAGATAGACATCGCGCCATCCGTGTGACGCTTGTCCACGGAATTGCCGGGCACCCCGCGGCTGAGGAAGATCTTGCCCTTGCCGCCGAGTTCATTGACCAGGGCCTGGGCCGTGTTTTCGCCGAAGCCCGCGGTGATGTAGCTGACGTTGTAGGCGCAAGGCTCGGTTACCGTCGCGTCATACATGAAGAAGAGCACGCCCTTGGCGCAGCCGCGCTTGATGATGCGGTTGAGGCCGGTGGGGGAGACGGGGAAGCTGATGATGCCCTGGGCGCCAGCGTCGATCATGCTTTGGTAGGCGGAGATCTGGGCCTGCACGTCGGTCCCGGAAATCACTTCCCGCAGATCGACCATCTTGTCGTAGGGCGGCGTCGCGGCCAGCGCCTTGACGATATTGGCCGCCTCGCTCTGCCAGGCATTGCCGCTGTAGCTCAGGCTCAGGAAGATTTTGTATTTCTTCTGCGCATGGGCGGGGGCCGCCAAAGCGGCGGTCAGGCCCAGGGCGCAGCCGAGCGCGATCATCGCGCCCCTCAGACTTTTCCAGCTTCGCATCATCGTTTCCTCGCGTTTCTTGTTGTTGTCGACGACAGGCGCCGCGGGCGGTTCATCGGCCGCCGCGCGACCGCAGGCGAAGGAACCAGAGGGACAGTTCCTCCCGCAGCAGGACGAGCGCCACGAGGATGACCAGTCCATAGATGATCGTGCGCCAGCCTTGCGCGATGCCGATGGAGGAGATCACCGTCGAGAGCGTGGTCAGGAGGAAGGCGCCGGCGATGGCGCCGGCATACAGCCCCCGTCCGCCAACGATCGAGGTGCCGCCGATCACGACTGCGGCGATCGAGGGCAGAAGGTAGCTGTCACCCATGGTGAGCGTGGCGCCGCCGCTGTAACCCACCATCAGGATACCGGCGAGGCCGGCAGCAGCCCCGCTGATGGCATAAGTCAGGATGACGATCCGCCGCACCGGCATGCCGGCGATGGCGGCGGCTTCGGGGCTGGTGCCGATGGCATAGAGCCGCCGGCCAAAGGGTGTCGCCTGCTGGAAGATCGTGCCGAGCACAGCGAAAAGCGCCATCAGCAGAATGACCCAGGGGATGCCGAACAGGCGGTGGCTGAAGAGCCAGCCTAGCGCCGGCACGGCCTGGCCAGACGGCGTGCCGCCGGTGATGCCGAGGGCCACGCTGTAGATGATGATTCCCATCGCAAGCGTCATGATGAAGGGAGGCACCCGGAAGAAGGTGACGCCAAGTCCATTGACCGCACCCACGAGCCCCGTCACCAGCAGGACGGCCGGAATGCCCCAGATCAGCGCTGAGCCCGACCCGCCGATCCAGCTGAAGGTCAGGATGCCGCCGAGCGTCATCATGGAGCCGACCGAAAGATCCAGCCCGCCGAGCAGGATCACGGATTGCTGGCCGAAGGCGATGACCATGACGAAGGAGGTCAGTACCAGAATCGCGCGCGCCTGATCCCAGCTGCCAAAGGACGGGCTGATGAGGCGCGAGGCCAGGATCATCACGATGGTGACGGCGAAGAGACCGATGACAGTCCAGGCATCGCTGCCGATGCGGGGGCGCCGCGTACGGCGCTCGTCGGGGCTGGTGGCGATGCGCGCCGTGTCCAATCCGCTCATCGCGCGCGCCCCTCTGCGAGCCGCGCCGTGATGGCGCCGATGACGACCGCCAGGATCATGACCAGCCCCTGGAAAATGCCGGTATAGAAGGAGGAGACCCCGGCCGAAAACAGCACCTTCTGCAGCAGGGTCAAGGTCGCCGCGCCGATCATCGAGCCGATGACGCCGCCCCGCCCGCCGCTGAAAGCGGTGCCGCCGATGGCGATGGCGGCGAACATCAGCAGCAGGTAGGTCGTGCCGCCATTGGGATTGCCGGTGGCCGTCACCGCGCTCAGCATCAGCCCCGCAAAGCCGTAGAGGATGCCGGCCAGGCAGTAGGTGAAGAATTTCGCCCGGCGCACCGGAATGCCGGCGAGTGCCGCCGCCGTTTCGTCCGCGCCAATGGCATAGATGGCAACGCCCCAATCGGTGCGGCGCAAGGCCAGCCAGAGGAGTACGACGACGAGTGCCACCACCGCCGAGACCGGCACATTGCCCGGCAGCACGCCGGAAAAGCCGTAGACCACGGCATCCGGCACCTGCCCGCCCGGCGCGTCGAGGACGAGCAGCGCGACGCCGGAACAGACGATCATGGTCGCGAGTGTGGAGGCGATGGATTGCAGCCGCACATAGGCGACGAGGTAGCCGTTGACGGCACCGACCACGAGACCGGCACCACCCGCGATGGCGACGGCAAGCACCGCGCCCCATGGCCCGTCCGGCAGTGCGGTTGCGATCAGCACATTGGTCAGCGCGATGACGCCGGCGACGGAGAGGTCGAAGCCGCGCGTCAGTACCACGAGGCCGCCGCCCGCCGCGGCGAGCGCCAGCGGCAGGGCATTGTTGAAGAGATCCGTGACGCCGAAGGCGCTCAGTGTATCCGGTTGCTTGATCATCAGGATCACGAAGAGCAGCACATAGACCACGAAGACGTTGAAAGTGCCGTTCGCCAGCAGCCGCCGGGTGGAAGCGCCCCCCGGGCGCCGCGCGACGGGAAGCGTGCCGGTCGCGCTCATGCCGCTGCCCTTTCCTGTTCGCCATGCCCGGTCGCGAGGGAGACCAGCCGCTCCTCCGTCATCGCCGCACCGGAAAGCTCGCCCATGACGCGGCCCTGGTAGAGCACCAGGCAGCGATGCACGAGCTGCACGAGTTCGGCGAGTTCGGTGGAATAGATCAGCACGCTGCCGCCGGCCGCCACGAAGTCGCGGATGACGCCGTAGATCACCTGCTTGGTCCCGACATCGACGCCGCGCGTCGGGTCGAAGAGCACGAGGTTTCGCGCACCCGACAGCAGCACGCGGGCGATCAGCGCCTTCTGCTGGTTGCCGCCGGAAAGCGCGCCGATGCGCATGTCGAGATAGCGCGGTGCGAGTTCGACCCGCGCGGCCTCCCCTTGCACGGCGGTGCGCTCCCGCGATCTGTTGATGAGGCCGAAACGTCGTAAACGGTTCAGGATGGGAAACGAGATATTGGCTGCCGTGCCGAGGGTGAGGAAGATGCCTTCGGTCTTGCGTTCCTCCGGCACGAAACCGATTCCAGCGGAGAGTGCTGCCGCAGGCGTCGCCGCGCGCAGGGCGTGGCCCTCAATCTCGATTGTGCCCGAAAGCGGCGCCACGGCGCCTGCCAGAATGCGCAGAAGTTCGCGCTGCCCCTGCCCCTCCAGGGCGGCGACGCCCAGGATTTCGCCCTGGCGCAGCGTGAAGCCGACATCGGTGATCGTCCGGCCGGTCAGGCCCCGCACCGCGATGGCGGGTGCCGCGTCGGACTGGGTGCCTGCCGTCTGGCCGGGCTGATGCCCTTCCGGGGAGGTGCCGACCATCATGCGGAAAATGTCCGCGTCCAGCGTGCCGGCGAGGCTGACCGTGCCGATGCTCTCGCCGTTCCTGAGCACGGTCCCGCGCTGGCAGAGCCGCCGCACTTCCGCCAACCGGTGAGAGATATAGAGGATCGAGACATCGCCCGCCGCCGTGATGCGCGCGATGAGGCGAAACAGCCATTCGGGTTCGGCGAGGGCGGCCGTCGGCTCGTCCAGAATGAGGACGCGCGGCCGGTGGCTGAGGGCGCGTACGATTTCCAGCCGCTGCTTCTGGGCGAGCGACAGATCACTGACGAGGGTGCGGGGCGAAATATCGGCGGCGTCGAATTCGGCCAGGATTTCGGCCGCCCGCTCCTGGTTGCGGCGGGTGGCGGCAAGTCCCCCGGCACCCTTGATAAGGGTCGGCAGCAGGAGATTGGTCGCGACCGTCAGATTGGGCAGCAGGCTCAATTCCTGGAACGCCGTGGAGATGCCCGCGCGCCGCGCCTCCATCAGGGAGCCGGGCCGGTAGGCCCCGCCATCCAGCAGCAAGTTGCCCTGATCAGGTGTCACGATGCCGCTGAGGATTTTCACGAGCGTCGACTTGCCGGCGCCGTTCTCGCCAAGCAGGGCATGCACCTCCCCTTGGCGGAGATCCAGCGTCACCTGACGCAGCGCGACGGTCGCGCCGTAAGCCTTGGCCAGTCCCTCGACGTGCAGGCGTATCGCCTGGGGGTCCGCGCCGCTCATCGCGCAGACTCCTCGACGTTCCGCTTGTGCTGGGCCAGCGCCATCAGCCGGCGGTCGCGCCAGACCATACGCTCGGCCAGTTGTTCGGCGGGGAGCAGCGCGCGGCGCTCGGCCTCGACGCGGGCGATCAGTGCCTCGTCCCAAACCTCGTGTTCGGTGGTCGAGGCCGCGATGCTCTGATAGAGCGGGCCGAGGCGGCGCGCGTAATCCGCGATGCCGCCGGGGGCGTTGAGATCGATCGTCTCAAAGGGCCCCATGAAACTCCAGCGCAGGCCGAGCCCGTACTTGACCGTGCGGTCGATATCCTCGGCCGAAGCGAGCCCCGCCTCCACCAGCCTCCAGGCCTCCATGAGGAGCACAGCCTGCAGCCGGTTGAGCAGGAAGCCTTCCGCCTCGCGCGTCATCTGCACAGGCTCCTGCCCCACCGCCTCCATCAGGGTGCGGACGGCGGAAACCGTTTCAGGTTCCGTCCAAGGCGCGGGCACGAGTTCGACGATGGGGGCGAGATAGGGCGGATTGACGGGATGGGCGACCAGGCAGCGCGCCCGGCAGGCGACATGCTCGGTGAAGGCCGAGGCCGGAATGCCCGAGGAGGAGGAACCGACCCGCGTCTGTGAACCGATGACCGCATCGATCTCGGAAAAAATGCGGCGCTTGACGTCGACCTTTTCGAAGACGCTTTCCTGCGCATAGACCGCACCCTGCAGCGCCTCGGCCAGTGTTGCGACCGGCGTGATGCGCGCCAAGACCGCTTCGGGTTCCCCGATCAGGCCGCTCGCCTTCAGGTCTTGCAGGCTGGTTTCGATGATCCGTCGCGCCTCGGACGCGGCGCCGGCCTGTCCGTCATAGAGCGCGACCTGGCATCCGGCGCGCGCGAAGACGATCGCCCAACCGCGCCCAACCAAACCCGTTCCAATGATCGCGACCTTGGAGACTTCTCCCATGGCGTCGCCTTTCCTCCAGCCGCGCGGATGGACGGGATCGCTCCCATGCCGACGCGACGTGTTGTTCTCGCTCCGGTCAGTGCCGAAGTTTACTTGGACAGCGGCACTCTATGCGTTTTGCATACGGATGCAAGAGCCCTTTGCATGCGGATGCAAGAGCGGCTGGCACTAGAGTCTAGCGCGCCTGTCCGTGACCCTTGTCGCCCGCGCGGCCAAGGCCAGCGCTCCGGGCCAGATCCGGGCGCCCGCGAGCAAAACTCTCTGGGCGGCCGGCCGTTCCGCCAGCCGATAGAGCAGGTCGGCCCGTCCGATCTGCTTAGTGAGGTCGCGGGCTAACCCTTTATGATAGGAGGCGGCGCCCTCGCCACGAAGGAGGGCCGTCGCCGCACGGCTGGCGCTGTGGAGCGCGATGGCCATGCCGTCTCCGGTGAAGGACGCAATCACCCCAGCCTGATCGCCGATCCGGAAAACATGATCGGGCCCAGATGCCTGATGGACGAAGCCATAGGGTATTCTGGCGATGGCGAGCGGTGCCTCCAGCAAGGGCGTTGCACCCTCCAGCCGTGCGGCCAGAAACGACGATGTTTCGCACAGCCAGCGGAGCAGGCCATGCCAGCCGCCCAGGCCCAGGAACCGCTGCTTTGGCACCAGAAGGCAGAGATTCGCCCGCCCCCCTTCGACCAACTGCAGCCCCGCATAGCCGCCGGGGAACAGGATCAACTCCACATGGCCGGCCAGGGCGGCGCGGACCGAGGGTTGCAGTTGAAAATACATCTTCAGGCCGATCAGGCCGTTCACCGGCGCTTCCTGGCGTGGCATGCCACGCAAGGCGTGCTTGCCCGTTGCCAGGAGCAAAGCGCGCCCGCTCAGCGACCCCATCCCATCGACACTCAGGCTCACATGGTCCGCGCCCACCTCCACCCCCTGCACGGCATGGCCGCGCAGGATGCGGGCGCCGCAGCCTTCGGCATGGCGCAGCAGCGCCTCGTCCAGCACGCGGCGCGACAGGCCGATGCCGGTGAAGGGCAAGGGTGCCGCCACGGCCCGAGATCCTCTCACCAGTCGGAGATGGTCGATCGGCTCGCCGCCGAGGGCCAGCACATCAAGGCCCAGCTCCGCCAGGAAGGTCACGGCCTCGCTGCTCAGGAATTCACCGCAGATTTTGTCGGCCGGAGCGGCGGCGCGCTCCACCAGCGTCACCGCCATGCCGGCTTGCGCGAGCAGTGCCGCCGCGGCGGCGCCGGCCAGCCCGCCGCCAGCGACCAGGACCGGCTCGGTCATCCCTTGTCCCGGCTGATGCCATGACGGAACAGCATGTGCCATCGCACCTCCGCCGAGACGCCTGCTCGCGCCAGGAGAGACTGCCATTCCGCGCTCTTGAACCCCCTTGCGATCGAAACAGTCCCGTCGCGCCGGACAATCTCATGCCAACCGGCGAGGCGAGCGAGCCAGCGAAAGCCGTAATAGGGGAACCAGTGGCGATGGAGGTCGGCGATGTACCAGCCCTTGCTGGCATGCGCCTCCATCCATGCCATCAACTGCACAACCGCCTCATCGGTCAGATGATGGGTGAATTGCGAGGTGACGATGAAATCGAAGCGCGACGACGGCGCATACAGGAAAACATCGCCGGTCAGATAGGTGACGGTGGTCTCCGGCGATGGCACTGCGCGTGCGACGGCCGCGCTGCGCGGATTGAGGTCGATCCCCGTCAATTCAGCCTCGAGGCCGGCCTCGTCGGCCATGCGCGCAATCGCCCGCAACAAATCTCCCTGCCCATAGGCAATATCCAGCACGGAAACCACGGATCCCGGCGGGAGATGCGCCATTGAGCGCCGCAACCAGTTCAGCGTCGCCTTATGTGCAAAGGTGGTCCGGTTCACCGACGCCAGGTCATCCAGGCAGCGTGCGTAGATCGCCGGGTCCAGCCCCGGCGCGTCCATCTCTTCGCTCGCCGTTGAACGCACCTGCAGGGACACTAGGCCGCCATTTCGAAGCGGACCGTTTCCACGGCCATCCCCGGCCCGAAGGCCATGGCGAGACCGCGCTGTCCCTCCGCCGCATCGCTCAGCATCTGCTTGAGCACAAACATGATCGTCGCTGACGACATGTTCCCATAGGCTGCCAGCACGGCGCGGGATGTCTCAAGCGCCGCGGGGGGCAGGTTCAGCCCGGCCTGAACAGCGTCCAGAATGGTTCGTCCGCCACCATGCACTGCCCATAGATCGATTGCCTGAGTGCCCTCCCCGCGCAACAGATCGCCCGTATTCTCCCGCAACGCGCGGGTGATCCGAGCCGGCACCTGGCCCGACAGATGCATCACGAACCCCTGGTCACCGATATGCCAGGTGATCAGATCCTCGCTGTCCGGCACGACCGTGGTGCGGAAATCATGGAGCATGATGCCATGCTGATCCGCGCTCACCAAACAGGCGGCGCAGCCATCGCCGAAGATCAGGAAGGAGAGCGATACCTCCAGGTCCTGGGTCTCCTGCATGTGCAGCGTGCACAATTCGAGATTGACCACGAGAACGCGCGACGCCGGGTTGGCCAGCACCGCCGCCTGCGCGATCCGCAGCGCCGGTACCGCCGCCGAGCACCCCATGAAGCCGACCAGGGTACGCTGTACATCCGGGCGCAAACCAAGGCGCCGCGCAATCAATTGATCCAATCCAGGCGCCATGAAGCCGGTGCAGGAGGCGACAACCAGATGGGTCACGCGCTCTGCTTCCGCCGCGATATCCAGCGCTGCGAGTGCCTGTAGCGCCAGTTCCGGCGCATGGTGTTCATAGAGGCGCATCCGGGCGGCGGTGCCGGGGAAGGCGCCCCGGCGATAAATTCCCGGCGCCGGGTCATCCGCTTCGACCAGACCGTCCTGCGCCAAGACCGAGTATCGATGTTCAATCCCGGATCTTTGCGCCAGCCGGCTGAACACGGCCTTTACCTTACCTTCGGGCCAGCCGTTTTGTGTAAAGCGGACAAAGGCCGCGTGCACGTCATGCGCCGGGACGGCGGTTGCAATCCGATTGATGTAAGCATTGGTCATCGTCCAGGATGTGCGATCTTAGTCACCCGACTACAAGTGACAGTTTCGTCACTAGCGGGCTGCTGTGATGTCTCGCGCCCGGGACGCGACTGTTTTGCCGTAACCCATTCATTTCTTGCCAATGGCGCGTGAGAAGTGCGCGATTCCGTTATCGTCATATTTGGTAAGGTCCCTGTAAGAATCGTGCGCAATCCGCACGCCAGGTGATGAGCATGGGGCGGCGGTCCGATGCGCGGCCTAAACGCCCGCAAACCAGTCATAGCCCTGATTCTCCCAATATCCGCCGGGATAGGTGTTGGTGACTTCGATCGCTTCGAGGTTCTTGGCGCTCTTGAAGCCGAGCTTGGTCGGAATACGAAGGCGAAGCGGCGCACCCCATTGCGGTGTCAAGGGTGCTGTTTCGAAATCGAGCGCCAGAAGGGTCTGCGATTGCAGCGCGCTCGCCATGTCGATGCTGGTGGAATAACCATCGAAGCACTTGAAGGACACGTAGCGGGCCGATAAATCGGCGCCGACGCGGCGCAGAAACACGCCGAGCGGTACGCCGCTCCATTGGCCGATCTGGCTCCATCCCTCGATACAGATATGCCGGGTGATTTGGCCCTGCTGAGGCAGCGCCATCAGCGCCGGAAGCGGCCATGCACGCTTGTCTCTGACCAGCCCGCTGACCGAGAGCGCCCAATTGTCCGGCACTGGCCTTACCTGCCACTCCGCGTAATAGGCATTAAACCGAAATGGTTTTGTGATCGCGCTGGCGGGATAGGTTTCTGCCATCCGATGCGGGCTGAACAAGGCTTTCTGTATTCTGTCGTCAAAGCGGAGGATCGCCTCCAATGCGGCATCGATGCCGGAATGGGTCGACAGATCGCAACCCGTCAGCAGAGTCAGGCCGCCGAGCGAGAGTGCCCGGCGCAGAAAGCCGCGTCTCCGCAGCCGTTCCAGTTCCGGCTGGATTTCGGCCATGCGCAGGGCTGGTGTGATCCGTGTCTCCGTCATGGGCTTTCCTCGCCTTTCGCCACGCTCTCTGTCGGGACGGACACGACCATGGATTTCAGCGTGCTCGGATGGATCGCCACCAGAGTGACGTGCAGGACCACGAACGCGACGATGCCGAGCATGATCGCGAGATGGAGGCCGCGGGCGACCGGGTAGCCTCCGAATACGCCCGCAAGCCAGCCGAACTGCACGGGTTTCCAGATCGCCAGCCCCGTCATTGTCTGCAGGATGACGGCGAGGACAACGCCCCCGTAGAGCAGGCGCTGCACGGCGTTGTAATGCCCGGAGCGATGTTTCAGGCGGAAGTGCAGCGCGGAGCCCAGGTCATGCGCCAGGGCCGCCGGCGACGGGGGCTGGAGGTCCCGCCGGAAATGGCCGCTGGCAAAACCGTAGATCAGATAGGCGACGCCATCGGCAAGGAGCAGCCACATGGCGCTCAAATGCCAGGCGAGCGCCCCGCCCAGCCAGCCCCCGAGCCCCGCCCAGTGCGGGAAAAGAAAGGGCAGGCTCGGGGATGCATTGTAGATTTCCCACCCGCTGAAGATCATGCATCCCATGGCGTAGACACCAATCCAATGCATCACGCGAACCGCCCGCGGGTGAGCAACGCGCCTGGGTTTTTGTCGGCTCATTCGGATGCCTCACTCGCTGCGGGATGAACCGTTACATCGGCGGCTTCACGCCATCGATGCCGACTGCCACCGCATCGGCGACAAGGCCGGAACCGGTCTCCGTCGCTTTGACAAAGACATTGCTTCCCTTGGTCAGAAGGGCTTGGCTTCCTGGATGGAAGGTCACGATCGGCGCGGTCGGCGGCACCAGAACGTCCTGCTTCCCGCCCTTGTAGGTGACGACGAGATGCGTGACGCCGCCCTCAGCCTTGGTCGCGGCCACGTTGCCATTGGTCATGGCGCTATTGACGTCCGGCACCGAGGTGGAGACCGTCGCAACATTGCCGTTCGTCATGCTGCTGCTGGTCTGCGCCCCTCCCGACAAAGTCGTGTCGGGGATCTTGTCCCAGGCATAATGGCCTTCCCCCGCGCCACGCATCGACGGCGGAAACACCACGACCTCCAGCGCCACCTGCGTACCGCCCACATCCTTGGTTGCGGTTCCGATGAAACTGCCTTTCTCGACATGATCGAGCGATGACTTTACCACGCCGAGATAGGCGGTCTTGCCGGTCAGCGAGACGATGACGGGTTTGCCCGCATCGGTCTCGATCGTGACGGCGCTTGCGCTGACCGACGAGACGGTTCCCCGCACACGCTCCGGTGTTCCGCTTGCGGCGAATGCCGCCGAAGACAGGAAGGTGGAGGCCGCGATCGCGAGGCTGAAGAGATGCTTCCGGTTCATGTCGTCCCTGTGTGAAGTGGTTCAGACTGGGTAGACACCGGCATCGGGGCTTTATTCCCGTGCGCCCAAGATTTTTGGTGCGGTCGTGCAGGCAGGCAAGCAAGCGTGTGGCAAGGTGGGGTTTGCACGCAGCGGAGGCCGGACTATGATTTCGTGCGTCTGCTGGTCAATCTCTGTGGGAAGCAAGACAATGAAATATGTCAAACTTGGCAAGACCGGCCTGGATGTGTCCCGGATCTGTCTGGGATGCATGAGCTATGGCATTCCGGACCGCGGCAACCATCTTTGGACCTTGCCGGAGGATGAAAGCCGCCCCTTCATCCGTCAGGCCCTGGAAGCCGGAATCAACTTCTTCGATACGGCCAATGTCTATTCCGACGGCACGAGCGAGGAAATCGTCGGTCGTGCCTTGAAGGACTTTGCGAGCCGCGACGAGGTGGTGATCGCAACCAAGGTGCATGGGCGCATGCGGCCTGGACCCAACGGTGCTGGCCTTTCGCGCCGCGCCATCATGAGCGAGATCGATGCCAGCCTGAAGCGGCTGGGCACCGATTACGTCGACCTCTATCAGATTCATCGGTGGGATTACACAACGCCGATCGAGGAAACGCTGGAGGCATTGCATGACGTCGTTAAAGCGGGGAAGGCGCGCTACATTGGTGCCTCTTCAATGTATGCGTGGCAGTTTGCGCAAGCGTTAGCCATCGCCGAGCGCCATGGCTGGACACGCTTCGTCAGCATGCAGAATTACGTCAATCTCCTCTATCGCGAAGAGGAGCGGGAAATGCTGCCCCTCTGCGCGCAGGAGGGTGTCGGCGTCATCCCCTGGAGCCCCCTTGCACGCGGTCGCCTGACCCGCAATTGGGATGACCAGAGCGCGCGGTCGGAAACCGACGAATTCGGCAAGACCCTTTACGCCAAGTCGGCCGAAGCCGACGGCCAAGTCGTCGAACAGGTCCGCAAGGTGGCCGAGGCGCGTGGCCTGCCGCGTGCGCAGGTGGCACTTGCCTGGCTGCTCGGCAAGTCCGCGATTACCGCGCCCATCATCGGCGCCACCAAGCTGCAGCATCTGACGGATGCGGTGGCTGCCGTCGAGGTTACGCTCACCGCCGATGAAGTTGCACAGCTTGAGGCACCCTACGTGCCCCATGCCGTCGCCGGCTTCGCCTGACGGAGACTGCCCGCGGACCCTGGGCCGCTCGGCCCAAGGTCCGCGGGGCCGAAGGTTATGTCAGGAAAGGCTTGAGCAGAACCATGTCCGCCGCGGAAAGGCGCTCCGATGCGGTCGCCTTCTGATGCCAGTAGGGATAGAGCAGCGGCGGCCGGCTGACTTCCTCAAGCCGCGCCATTTCATCGGCCGAGAGGGACAGCTCGGCCGCCTTCAAATTGTCTGCAAGCTGCTCGTCCGTCCGGGCGCCGATGATGGCGCCGGCGACCCCCGGGCGCGCCAAGACCCAGGCGAGCGCCACCTGCGCGGCCGAGACCCCGCGCGCGCCGGCAATCTCGACCAGCACATCCACGATGTCGTACAGCTTGTCGACATCGCGCACGGGAGGCTCGTTCCATTGCGCGGCCTTGCGGGTATTCTCGGGATCCTTCTGATCGCGGCGATACTTGCCGGAGAGCAGGCCGCCGGCAAGCGGTGACCAGACGACCGCATCCACCCCCTGATCGACCGCGATCGGCATGAGCTCGTATTCGGCCTCCCGCGCCTGCAAGGTGTAGTGGATCTGCTGGGCCACCGGCCGAACCAGCCCTTCGCGTTCTGCCGCCATCAGCATCTTCATCATATGCCAGCCGGAGAAGTTGGAGATTCCGACATAGCCGATCTTGCCGCTGCGGGTCAGATCATCCAGCGCGCGGAGCATTTCCTCGACCGGCGTCTCGCCATCCCATTCATGGCACCAGTAGAGGTCGATATGGTCCGTTCCGAGGCGCTTCAGGCTTGCCTCGCAGGCACGCATGAGATGATGGCGCGACAGGCCCCGGTCATTCGGCCCCTTTGCGCCCATGGGAAAGCGTGCCTTGGTCGCCAGCAGCAGCCGCTCCCGTCGGCCGGCAATCGCTTCGCCCACGATCTCCTCCGACAGACCGTCCGAATAGACGTCAGCCGTGTCCAGCATGTTGACGCCGGCATCGAGGCTCATGTCGATCTGACGACGCGCCGCCGCGAGATCCGTGCTGCCCACTTTGGCAAAGTTACCTTTGCCACCGAAGGTCATCGTACCCAGGATCAATGTCGAAACCTTGAGGCCTGAACGGCCGAGAAGGCGATAATCCATGATCTCTCTCCTTGCATGCAGAGGGCGGGCGTCTCGCCCGCGCTCTTTCTGGCCGGCGCCGATACGCAAGCCCTCGTCGATACCGACCGAGGATAGAGGCGGACCCTCAGATAAGAAGCGCCCGATGACTGAATTGAAATCACTGCTCCAATGAATGGCGATCATCTTGGGGAAAGTCGGTCGATTGTCTCGTGCAGCTTTGTCGTTGCAACGCAGCCACGCATCGGGCGGGTGCCTTCGGGACGGTCTGCAGTCTGGCTTCTTTCGTCGCAGAGCGTAGCCTTGACGGATGCCGCCCCATCCCGACTCACCGCGCCCGACCTATAGCCACGCCCAGATCCTGCGCGTCATCACCGGCATCATGCTGTGCATGCTGCTCGCGGCGCTGGATCAGACCGTCGTCATCCCCGCCGTCCCCGCCATCGCGCATGGCTTGCGGAGCTATGACCACCTCTCCTGGATCGTAACCGCCTATCTGCTGACCTCGACCGCGGCGACGCCGATCTTCGGCAAACTCTCCGACACCTATGGGCGGCGTGCGTTGATGACGCCAGCCATTGCCATGTTCATCGTCGCCTCGGTGCTCTGCGCGGTGTCACAGACCCTGTGGCAGCTCATCATCGCCCGCGGCCTTCAGGGGGTTGGCGGTGCCGGGCTTTTCGCCATGACGCAGGCCTCGATCGCGGATGTGGTCTCTCCCCGGGAGCGCGGGCGGTATCAGGGCTATCTCGCCGGCACCTGGGCAGTTGCCTCCATCGCGGGGCCGGTCATCGGCGGTTATGTGACCGAGGGGCTGAGCTGGCGCTGGATCTTCTGGATCAATGTGCCGCTTGGCCTGATCGCCATCTTTCTTTGTGACCGCGCGCTGCGGCTGCTGAGCGTGGTGCCGCGCCGCAGCCGTATCGACGTGATGGGCGCGCTGCTGCTGACAGGAAGTGTCACCGCCCTGCTGCTCATGCTGAGTTGGGCTGGCACGACCTACGCCCTGATTTCGGCGCCGGTCATTCTTGCAGCACTCCTTGGCCTGCTTCTGCTGGCGGCCCTGGCGCTGCAGGAAACCCGGGCGCCGGATCCCCTTTTGCCACCGCGCCTTTTCCGGAACGACATCTTTCTGCGTGGCGTCTCTGTCGCCTTCTTCGCCTCGGCCGGGCTCTTTGTCGCGACCTTTCTGCTGCCCATCAGTTTTCAGCTTGTCCATGGCTATGGGGCAGAGGCGTCTGGCCTGCTCGTCATGCCCTTCCTCGTTGCGAGCACAGCGGGCGCCTATCTCGCGGGGCAGATGGCGCGGCGGATGGGCAAGTCGAAGATCATCCTGCTCGCAGGGCTTGGTGGCGCGCTCCTCGGCTTTCTGCTCCTCAGCCTCAATACGGCCGATACCGGTGTCATCCTCATCATGGTCGAGAGCTCTATCCTGGGGACGGGCATTGGCATGTGCATGCCGACATCGATCGTTGTCGTCCAGAATGCCGTGGCGCATCACGACATGGGCTCCGCGACGGGCACGCTCCTGCTGCTGCGCTCCATCGGTGGGGCCTTCGGGAGCACGGTTGCGGGCTCCCTCCTGACGCTGCGCTTCCGCCAGTCGGAACACATCGCCCATCTGCGCCATACGATCGGCTTCGGGGCGCTCAGCCAGGGGGCGCGCGCGCTTGGCCGGTTGTCGCAACGCGAGCATGACATCATCCGCCATGGGCTGGCCTCAGGCTTCGCGCTCGCCTACCTCGTCACGGCTGTGCTGCTGGTCAGCGCCATTCTCATCGTGACCCGGCTGCGCGACATCGCGCTGCGTTCCTCAGGTGACCAGGATGGAGCGACCATCGGGCATTAGCGCCCGATCGGTGAAGCGCCCTCGAGCAGCCGCGCCGGGTCCGGCCCGAGTTCGGTCGCCGTCCAGTCCCGCCGCAGGGACATAAGCTCGACCAAGGCCGCGGTGTCGCGGTCCCGGTCGAGACCGGCCGCTGCTGTGACCCGCCCGCCTTTCACGTAATACGCGAGAAATTCGGGCTTCTCGATGTCGCCATGGACGACGAGATCGTCCCAATCCGTCGCATGGCCGATATAGTCGAGCCGCTTGAGATACTGGATCGTCCAGAAGACGGGGACGGCATCATAAACTTGCCGCTTGCCCATCATGTTGCGGGCGGCCACCCTGCCCTGCTGCTCAGCGACACGCCAATGCTCGACGCGGACGCGCGGGCCATCCCCGTGGAGGGGAAAGCTGGCGATATCGCCTGCCGTGAAAACCGCCTCGGCCACGGCCAACTGGTTATTGACCAAGATGGCGCCGTCTTCGCCCCGGGGCAACGAGCCGGCATAGCCAGTTGCCGGCGCAACACCGAAGCCGATGACCACGAGATCGGCGTCCAGCCGCTCACCGCTCTTGAGGCGAACGGCGCTCACGCCGGCGTCGCCCTCGATGGCGGCCGCCTCGCTCTGCAGGCGAAAGGCGACGCCGTGCGCCTCGTGCAGCCGCATCATGGCCTTGCCCACCGGCGCGCCGAGCCGGTCGACGAAGGGCAGCAGGTCCTTGGTGACGACGGTGACGGCCAGGCCACGCTCCCGCAGGCTCGCCGCGACCTCCATGGCAATGAAACTGCCGCCGAGGATGACGGCATGGCGGCTGCGCTCCGCCCGGGCGAGGATCGCATCGGCATCGGCCCGGCTGCGCAGGATGAAGACGCCAGCGCGTTCTACTCCGGGCAGATCGGGGCGCCTCGGCGTGCCGCCAGTCGCGAGCAGTAAGGCATCATAGGCAAGGCCTGACCCGTCCGCGAGGTGGACCTGCCGCCCCGCCGCGTCGATCCCCGTCACCTCGCCCGTGCGCCGCTCGATCTCCTGCTCGGCATAGAAGGCCTGGGTCTGCAAGGGCGACTTCTCCGCCCCCGGCTCCCCGGACAGGACATACTTGCTGAGGATGGTGCGGTCGTAGGGCACACGGTTCTCGCGGTCGATCATGACGATCCGGCCCCCGAAACCCTCCTCTCGCAGCGTCTGCGCGGCGACGGCCCCGGCAGCACCCGCACCGACAATGACGAAGCATCGCGCATCGGCCGCGCGGGGCGGGGCCTCGCGATTCTCCGGCGTGAGCTTGAGGCGGATATGGCCATTCTCGATCCAAGCCGCGAAGCGGGGCAGTGGGTCCAAGGCCGGCGGATCCAGCACGTCGCCCTGGCGCAGGCAGAAGGCGGCCTTATGCCATGGGCAGATGATGCGCCCGTCATGAACGACTCCCTGCGCCAGCGGCGCGCCGGCATGGGTGCATTCACCGCCCACAGCCGAAACCCGCCCGCCCTCGCGCAGGATCAGCAGGGGCGTACCCTCTACCTCGCGCGCAACGACGCGGCCTTCCGGGAACTCTGCAAGCAGGCCGAGATCATGGTCACCTTGTGCCATTGACAGCTCCGTCTCTGCGGCCTCAGCGCCGACCCCTCATATGGGTCGACGCTGAGGCCGCGGGCCCCCCGAGGGCCAGCGAGCTCGCCGTCTCATCAAAAATTGACCCGGCAGAGAGGGTTCAGCCGCCGCTAGCGCGCCGGGGCCAAAGCAAATCCTATGGCCATGGCGATCTGCTTCTCAAAGCGCTGCTCTCTGTCCGGGTCGTCCAGCCCCAAGGTTGCTTCCAGATAAGCGTCACCCAGAATGAGGTTGATGAAACCCGAAGCGCGCTGACGGGCTTCGTCCTCTGCGATGTCTGCCTGCAGGAGGATTTCCCGCACCCACCGCCGCACGACAACCGTGCCGGATTGCTCGAACATGCGGGCGAGGGCCGGAAACCGCCAGCCATCCGCGATGATGAGCCGATAGAGCGCCAAGGCATCGGGGCGCACGAGTTCGCTCACGATCTCCCGTGCCAGGCGCTCCAGGGCGGCGGCCGGTGAAGGGGCCGCCGGCAAGGCGTCCGGCCCGGATTGCTCGCCCATGCCACGGCACATGTCCTCGATCAGCGCTTTGAACAGGTCCTCCTTTGTCCCGAAATGCCGATAGACGGTCATCTTGGAGAAACCGCCTTCGGCTGCGACCCGCTCGAGGCTCGCGCCGGACCAGCCGTCGCGCAGGAAAACGGGACGGGCCGCCGCCAGGATGGCCGCGCGTTTCTCCTCCAGGCGGCGCATGCGCGGATCGCCGGCTTTCCACCCCTTGAGTCGCGATCCCGGAGACGAGGCTTGCATACGATACGGTTCCGTATTACATCACGGTATGCGAGACGATATCGTCTCGCATCTTGTTCTCTCAGAGGAGGCGCCCATGCGCAACCCGGAAAGGCTCGCGACCTTGTTCGCCGAGATCATGAATAGCCACGATGCCAGCCGTTTCGCCGAGTTGGTCTCGGAAGACTACGTCAATCACAACCCGGCCGTGGAACCCGGCCGAGCCGGGCTCATCCGCTTCATGCGTCACTGGTTCGAGGCGATCTCGGATACCCGCGTGACAGTGGAGGACGTTCTTGTCTCCGGCTCCTCCGTCGTCGGCCGATACACGTACCGTGGCCGCCATACCGGAGCCTTCCTGGGCATTCCCGCGTCGGGCGCCGAGATCACGATGCGGTCGATCGACATCTGGCGTGTCCGTGACGGCCTGTTCGCCGAACACTGGGACGAACTGAATACGTTGGACGTGTTTCAGCAGATCGGCGCGATCACCATGCGCAGAGCCGAAGCATGAGCCCGGCGTTCTTGGCGGCGGCTGCGACGGCCCTGGCCTTCACAGTCGCAGGGCTGGCCAACGCCATCGGGGTCGGCGATGCCGAGCGGAACTTTCGTGCCTGGGGCTATCCCCCCGGGTGGCGGTGGGTGACAGCCGGCATCGAGATTGCGGGTGCCGCGGCACTTCTTGACCCCGTGACCAAACCATTCGCCCTGGTGGCGCTGTGGCTGGTTATCATCGCAGCGATCGGGACCCTCGTCCGCCATCGCGCGGGGCCGGCCCACATCGTGCCGGCGATAGGCTTCGCCGCCCTCCTTGCCGTCACGACGCTGCTCTCACTGTGGCGCGGCCTGTACGGCTGAAACGCGCATGCGCGAACCGCTGCTGTTCGCGAGGGCTCCGCGCGGCTGTCACGGCGTGGATTGATCATCGCCGCCGTCGCGGCCTAAGGCCGCATCCCTCTTCTCTGGACAAGCTGCGCGGTAAACTCGTCCGATATCAGAAACTCCAGCGCCTCGCGCAGCGCCGCGACCTTGGCGCGCCCCATCGCGGCCTCGAAATCAGCCTCGGCCTCCGCCCAGAGCGTGTCGGTCTCGGCCAGCTTTTCCAGGCCAAGCGGCGTCAGGCTGATCAGCCTGTTCCGGCGATCGGCGGGATCGATTGCGGTTGCGATGTAGCGATCCCGTTCCAGGGGTTTGAGCGTATGCGCGAGCCCGCCTGAATCCATCACCAGAGCCTCGGCAAGCTTACCCACGGTCGTCGGTTGCGACCGCTGTATCCGGGCAAGGATCGCCCTTTGCGTTGTCTTCAACCCGGCGGGCGCAAGGGCCGCGTCATAGAACTGCGAGATTCGGCGGGTCGCCTTGCGCAGTGCGGTGCAACTGCACCGGCTTCCATTCGGATCGGCGGTGTTTTCCATGCTGATGCGCCTCTCGGTCTCGCCGCGCTTGACACTATTAGAAGCATATGCAGATGTTTGAGGCAATCGCTTTGAACACAGCAATCCATAGTCCGGGTCTCCGCGATCACCATTCACCGCGCGTGACGAAAGGAATCGCCCATGAGCCGATCTGCCATCTCGTCCTCGCAGCCCAGCCAGCCGTTCGGCCATCGCTATGTCTTCGTGGTCGTGGCGGTCGTCTTCCTCTGCCTTCTTGTATCGGCCGGGGTACGGGGCGCGCCGGGCGTGCTGCTGCTGCCATGGCAGGCGGATTTCGGCTGGAGCCGGGCCATCATCAGCCTGGCGGCGGCCATCGGCATCTTTCTCTACGGCCTGATGGGCCCTTTTGCGGCCGCCCTGTTCCATCGGTTCGGCGTGCGGAGGGTGATGATGCTGGCTTTCGCCCTCATCGCTCTCGCCACCTTCGGCAGTCGCTTCATGCAAAGCCCTTGGCAGTTGATTCTGACCTGGGGCGTGCTCTCGGGCCTCGCCACCGGTTGCCTGGCCAATGTGCTCGGCGCATTGGTTGCGGCGCGGTGGTTCATCAGCCATCGCGGCCTCGTTCTCGGTATCCTGACGGCAAGCACCGCCACCGGCACGCTCATCTTCACGCCCGTTCTCTCGGCAATCGTCACCACGGATGGCTGGCGCACGGTCGTGCTCGTGATCGCCTGCGCGGCCACCTTGATGATCCCCCTCGTCGCTTTCCTGCTGCCCGAACGCCCCTCCGCCATCGGTCTGCTGCCCTGGGGCGCGTCTCCCGGCATGGCGCTGCCGCCCGGGCCGGCTCACGCTTCCGTCTGGCGGCATGCCGTCGACGGGCTGCTCCTCGGCGTCCGCAGCCGCACCTTCTGGATTCTGTTCGCCACTTTCTATATCTGCGGCTTCACCACCAACGGCCTCGTCGGCACGCATCTCATCGCGCTCTGCGCCGATCACGGCATCGCGGAAAACCGCGCCGCGGGGCTGCTCGCCTTGATGGGTTTCTTCGACCTCATCGGCACCACGCTCTCGGGCTGGCTGACCGACCGATTCGATTCCCGCAAGCTGCTCTTCGTCTATTATGGGCTGCGCGGCCTGGCGCTCATCTATCTTCCCTATTCGGGCTTCGGGCTGATCGGCCTGGCCGCTTTCGGCGTCTTCTTCGGGCTCGACTGGATCGCCACCGTGCCGCCGACGGTGCGGCTGGCGACGGAGGCTTTCGGGGACACGCGCATGCCCGTCATCTTCGGCTGGATCGTCGCCGGCCACCAGTTGGGGGCTGCGAGCGCCGCCTTCCTGGCCGGCCTCTCGCGCACGCTTGAGGGCACTTACCTCCCAGCCTTCCTCTTTGCCGGCCTGCTCGGTATCGGGGCCGCTTTCCTGTCCATCTATATCGGCGATGCCGAGCGCCGGGTGAGCGCCCTGCCCGCGCCGCCATGATCCGCTTTCTCCGCCGCCTCGGCCTCGTGCTCGGCGCCCTGCTGCTGCTGGGCGGTGCTTCGGTGGCGTTATTGGGCGAGATCGGGTCGCCCTGGCCGCGGACCTGGTGGCGGGAGGCGGCCGGGCTCAACCTGCCGCTGCCCGGCCGGCTCACGCTCGAGGACGCGGTGAGCGGGCACGCCTTCACCAATGCCGACCTGCGCGGGCGATGGACGCTGCTTTATTTCGGCTACACGTTCTGCCCCGATGTTTGCCCCACTGACCTCGCCGAGGCGGTCCAGGCCCTGGGACTGATGGGCAAGGGAGCGAATGCCATCACGCCCGTCTTCGTCACGGTGGATCCGGCGCGCGATACGGCTGACGTCCTTACCCGCTACG
>Ga0310811_10001111_pt1 | contig 34398 bp, 47 predicted proteins | sample YCmetagenome_FD_207642 | JGI IMG/M metagenome (GOLD analysis project Ga0310811, IMG submission 207642) | Soil microbial communities from experimental microcosm in Duke University, North Carolina, United States - YC | ecosystem: Engineered > Artificial ecosystem > Soil microcosm > Unclassified ... | reverse complement strand
TGCCATTAGGAAACACTGGTGTAACGCCTCCTGCAGTTACATTAACCGCTGTGGATATTGATGCTCAAATTCAATTCTATGGACAATATATTCAGCTTAATGAACAGGTAACATTACAGAACGAAGACCCTAAAATGTATGGGGTCTATAAACTTTCTCTAATTGACTTGGAAGCCTACGGCGTAAGCTAAGGTGACAAGGGCGAAGGATTTTTTAAAGGATGATTATGCCAGCGCGAATTGAGTTGTCGAAGTTCAGTCATATATTGAGTGCGGAGTTCGGTCGTATGATCGGACAATCGTTTACTTCCAATATTATCACAAGTATTTCGATATTTACCCATAATAGCGCAGTGCTTCTTTTTAATAATAAGATAGGGATAAATGAGGAAAATAAGGTAATCCAACATTGGACCACTAGCAGTCCAGCTATAAACGGGTCGAGTAAAAGCTTTTTTACTTGTCCATCTATAACGAGATTGTTTTGCTCCTCCAAAAGTATTTTCAAGCCATATTATAAGTTCTTCATCACAATTTGTGACTTTAAGAACTGCATGCCATTGATAACCGTTGCCATATTTGCCTTGTTTAACACGGCCTATATAAAAGCAACCTTCTCCATCAATGATACCTGCAAGATAAGCGATGCTTTCTTTAGATTGGCCTGTATGATATTTTACTCTTTTTCCCATAATTATTCCTTCGTTTATTACAGTATAATAATAACAGGAATTTTCCTATTAGTACAATACTATACTAAACGAATAAAGATCCACGCTGAACGACTAAATGAGAAAGCCCTAATTAGGGATGCGATAGTCTGACCTCCGATCGAAAGACGGAGAGGCGAATCCGAAGAGGTTTGCCCGCCTAGAAATAGGTCACAAAAGTAACAGAATGGTACTCAACGAAGCTGCAGCTCGTCTTGGTGTTTCATTACGTCAAACAGAAGACGTACTTACACGTGATATGCTTGCAGCTACTGCTAGCTTTATCAACTGTGTTGGTGGTGTTAATGGTGATTCTCCAACAGAACTTACCCGTTATGATGTTGACGTTGTAGTGCGTACATTACTTGATAATAACGCATATACAATCCTTGATAACATTGAGGGTGAAGATAAGTTCGGTACAGCTCCAGTTCGTGATGCATATTTTGCATTATGCTCAACACAGCTTACCGGAGATCTTGATAACGTAGCTGGATTCATTCAAAAGAGCCAATATCCATCACCTATGAATGCATTGCGTTCAGAATGGGGTTCTATTGGTAACCTACGTTTCCTTACTTCATCTATTGGTTCAGTAACTCCTAACGGTTCAGCAAATAATGCTAATGTATACAACATATTCTGTGTTGGTATGGAAGCTTATGCAGTTATTGAACAAGATGGTTACTCAGCTTCATTTATCTATAGACCACCAATATTTGATGGTCCTTTAGCATTGAATGCTTCAGTAGGATGGAAAATGGCTCAAGTTCCACGTATCACTAACGATCAGTGGATTATCAACCTACGTGCTACATTAGCTTAAAGGAGTAAACCATGGCTTTAGATACAGCAATACTTCAGGGTAGATTTACTTCTACTGGAGAAGCAGTCAACCTTAACCTAAGAAGTGGGTGGGATTGGATTAAAGTATATAATGAAACAGTTCTGTATGCAGCTGGTGGTGGAGATGGAGCTCAGTTCTATTTCCAAAACGGGATGACCAACGGACGTGGACTTGTATATACAAAAGAAGCAACCATAGGTGCCTTGGTTCCTTCTCAAATAGCAGCTAATTCTGGATTCTTTTATCTAGATAGCTCATTAATGACCCCAGGAGTTCGTGCAGCGCTAACTGGTATGACCGCAGCTAATCCTCCGGTTGTTACTTCAAACAGTCACGGACTTTCAGTAGGTAACATTATTCGTCTTGATACGATGAATAACCAAGGACAAGTAAGTGGTCTTGATTTTACTGTCACAGCAGTAAGTATGAATACCTTTACTCTTGGTAATATTAACTTAGCTAACTCAGTTGCTTCAACAACAGGCTTCTGGAGATATATAGCAGTTGATACTAACTGGTATCCATCAGCACGATTGATTACCTATGTTTCAAGTGAAGCTCAAGCTAAGATCTATCTTTCAGTAACACACGGATATCAAGTTGGTCAACAAGTAAGATTGTCATTCCCTGGCGGTTCAAGCATTTGGGGTGATTATGCTCAACTTGATGGCGTTGCAGCTACGATTGTTGCAGTAAATGCTACACGTGCAGGTAACGAACCTAACAATTCAGGTGTTGCTAATAACATCGTTGTAGATGTAGATACTTCTAGCTATACAGCATGGAGCTCAACATTTGGTGCAAGCAATAACCAATCATATCCTGCAGCTGCTAAAGTTCCTTTCTCACCAGCACAAACAGTGCCAATTGGGGAAGACACAGCAGAAGCATTAGCTCAAAACGTAAATATTTTGAGTGATGCAGTATATAATACAGCAATTATGGGAGTAACCCTAGCTGCTGGAGCTGGTTCACCTGCAGGTGAAACCGGAGATGTCATTTACTGGGTGGCTGGAAAATCATTTAGTAATGATCTTTTATAGAGTCTAATAAGGAGGAGTTAAACTCCTCCTTTTACCTTAAGGATAAAGATGAAAAGTTCTATTGAAAAACAAGCACATATAGCTCACGCTACTGATGTAAGAAGCTCTATTGCACAACAAGAAGAGCTCAAACAAACCACACAAAAAAATCTTAAAAATATGTGTGAAAGAGATCGTGAAAAGGTGAAAGGAATTTTTCGTTTTCATGAATGTGAAGGAGGTACATTAAGCTTTGTATTGCGTCTTTACAAATGGGATGAAGTTCAAAAGTATTCACTAGTTGATGGTGAAATATATGAAATACCACTGGGTGTAGCTAAACATCTCAATAAAAACGGATGGTATCCAGAACATTCATATTTAATGGATGAATCAGGAAAGCCTACTATGCGATTAGGATCAAAAAGACGTAGATTTAGTTTCCAAAGTATGGATTTTATAGATCCAGAAGAAATGGGAATTTCTCAAGAAAAAGAGATCGTTACAGCGACTCCTTTATAAGGAATATTATGAGCATATATGCACTACGCTTTCCAATATTTTTGCCAGCTATGCGTGTTATTACAGCAATCACTAATAGTACAACTGCTTTGGTAACTACCAGTTTTGCTAATCAATATATATCAGGAGAGATAGTGCGTATAGTCATGCCCTTTTCCAAGGGATATTATCCTTGGGGTATGGAACAGATAGATAATCTAACGGGTACCATTGATGTGATCAACGATACCCAGTTTTACATTGATATAGATACTACCTATTTCGAGCCTTTTGTAACTCCTAGTATCTATTATCAGGTTCCATGTGTTGTTCCTATAGGGCAAATTAATAGCATGCTGACGGCCTCTACAAGAAATATTTTAAATCCTTCTTAATTTTTGTGAACCCTGTTAATATCATCCGGATACTGTAAAGGGGATATATGCCATTACCATCTACTACTTTAACCGCCATACAAAATAAAGTCCGGTTGATAACCAGAAGCCCGACAGCTGATGTACTCAGTACAGATGCGCTTAATGATTATATTAATACGTTTATTCTATATGACTTTCCTGAGCATTTAAGGCTCTTTAATTTAAAGACTACCTTTTACTTTTTTACCCAACCCAACATAGATACCTATGGTCCTTCTTCTATTCCTACTGACCCATTATATGAGTTTGATCAACTTTATTTGTCGTTTGAAGGACCTATCTATGTTGCTGGATTTGAAGCTAGATTGACTCAAAGCAGAGAAGAATTTTATCGTATTTTCCCATTTGTTAACAGTATTTATAATACCCAGTTAACAGGAAATGGTGTTATTTTAACATTTAATGGTATATTAACACAGCTTCCTGTTCTACGGGGCCAGGTTACATTTACCACTAAAGACGCCCAAAATAATGGCCTGGTCCTCTCCGATGCTAATACAAGTGATGGAACACTTACCAGTCCTGATGGCATTAGTAATGGGACAGTTAACTATATTACAGGTCAGTTTACTCTTAATTGGAGTGTTGCTCCTGGTGTATCTCAACCTATTTTTGCACAAACGGTGCCTTATGTGCCAAGTCAACCTACCTTAGTAATGTATTATGATACCCAGTTTGTGGTGCGACCAGTTCCTGATAAATCATATAAAATAATATGCGATGCTTATATACGACCGACTGCACTATTAAACAATGGAGAGTCACCCCAGTTGCAAGAGTGGTGGCAATACATTGCTTATGGTGCAGCTAAAAAAGTATTTGAAGACAGAATGGATCTTGATTCAGTGCAGAATATTATGCCCGAATTTAAAAAACAGGAAGCGCTTATTTTGCGTAGAACATTAGTACAGCAATCTAATGAACGTGTAGCTACTATCTACACCGATCAAGCTCAAGGATCAGGTTATTACAATAGTTTCTTTGGTAACTTCTAATAGGATATACAATGGCATATAATCCAAATATTCCTCAGGGAACAGACACGCCAGCAAATTCTCAACCACAAATATTGGCTAACTTCCAGGGTATTAATACCTTAATCAATGTTAACCACGTAGAATTTGATGATCCTGACCAAGGAAAACATAAATGGGTAAGCTTACCACAACAGTCTACTTCTCCCGTTACACTTGCTACTGAAGTTGCTCTATATGGATTACAGGACGCACAGACTACAGTTGAAGAGCTCACATTTCGTAGACCAAGCAATGGTGCTGTTATTCCTATGACCGCATTTTCTGCTGGTACTTCAGGTTGGACAATGTTGCCTTCAGGGATACTTTTAAAATGGCAAACAGTTACCGTTACTGGCGCTGTCACTATTAATGCCAATTCATTTGGTAAACCATTTACTACTCTCTATTCAATACAACTAAGCAATCAATCGTCATCGCCTACAAATAGTTATGTAGCAGGTGGTGTTATTGCTGGTACTAATTTTAATATATATGTGGGTGAAATGACCTCACCTAGTGTAAATGCTACAACAAATGTTAATTGGTTAGCTATAGGGATATAAATATGGCAGCTACTCAAAGATATCTTATAGCTCCTTATAATACAGGCTTACAAAATGATCTTAAGCCCTGGCTTATTCCTGAAGATGCCTTTGAGCAATTGCAAAATCTGTACGTATGGCGTGGACGAGTGAAAAAAAGATTAGGATCTAATCTCCTTTTTGGTACTAATCCTCTTTCAGTTAACCCTCAAATATACTCTCGTTTGCGCATAAGAGTTGGAACTACCAGTGGAGCAGGTGCTCTTGGTGGAGTGGTTCCTGGAACAGTGTTTGCAGTTGGACAATTATTTTCTATTGGAACGCAATTATTTACTGTTCAAGCATTGGGTACTCCAGTTGTCATGCTTAACTCTACCGGTGTAGGTTCTGGGACATATAATACCACTACTGGAGCATATTCTTTTACGGGAGTAGCTATCAATACAGCCGTCTATTTTTATCCTGCAACCCCAGTTATGGGTTTTGGGGTTCTTGATACTACCACCGTTAACTTTGAACGATATATTGCTTTTGACACTCAGTTTGCCTATGAATATCAAGCAAGTGGAGGATGGGAACGATTAGCTCTTGGAGCTTCAACATGGACTGGAAATGATAGTCAGTTTTTCTATTCGTCTATGTATAGAGGAACTAATGCTAATGACCTTGCTCTTTTTGTTACCAACAATAACACAACAGTATCATCAAATGGAGATGGGATTCGCTATCTTCTAGGATCAACGAGCACATGGACGCAACTTTCTCAATCCTATAGCGCGTCTGCTAATACAGCGATACTTGGGGCTCGTATCGTAGTTCAATTTAAAGGTAGATTACTTTTGTTTAATACATGGGAACAACCGGGAAGTGCTACCAGAGTTCAGTATCAAAATCGTGTTCGCTATTCACAAATAGGTGACCCTACTCAGGTTGACGCTTGGTATGATGCTACCAGCGGCGTGTATGGAAAGGGTGGAGCTCTTGATGCTCCGGTTGCACAACAGATCATATCGGTTCAGATATTACGAGATAGAATGATCGTCTATTTTGAACGTAGCACTTGGGAATTGGTATACACTAATAATGAAGTGTTACCATTCCGTTGGCAGAATATAAATATAGAATTAGGTGTTGAATCTACTTTTTCCTTAATCCCATTTGATCGTGGACTCCTTGGTGTCGGACAAGTAGGGGTTCACGTTTCTAATGGATTAAATGTTGAACGTATAGATAATAAAATTCCAGACCAAGTATTTACCATTCAAAATGCTAATAATGGAACTGAGCGAGTACAAGGTATTCGTGATTATGAAAATGAATTAGCATATTGGGCATGTCCTAATGTGGATACCAGTAACCCCAATCTAAAATATCCCAATCAATTACTCGTATATAACTACAAGAATGATTCGTGGTCGTTATGGGATGACTCTATCACTGCATTTGGGTATATAAATCTAAATAATGCACTTACGTGGGAACAATTAGATTATTTTAATTGGGAAGAATGGGTAACTACTTGGAATTCTGGGTCGAACCAATCTCAAATGTTAAGAGTAATAGCAGGAAATCAAGAAGGATTTACTTTCTATATGTCACGAGATTTTACTCGAAATGCCTCTTCATTGCAGATTACAAATATAGTTATAACTGGATCTGTTATAACGGTAACTGCGATTAATCATAATTTGACTGAACAAGATTTTGTTCTTTTTGAGAACATTATAGGTACAGGGGACATGACAAGTCTCAATGGTAAAATATATCCTGTTGTAGGAGTAAGTAATGTTAATACATTCGTTATTATTGATTCTTCTATTGTTACTGGTACTTATGCAGGGGGCGGTACGTTAGCATTGGTAAGCGAAATTGATCTCATTACCAAGCAATATAATTTCTATATAGATCAAGGTAGAAACTTTGCTATCGATAAAGTTGATTTCTTAGTAGGAAGAACAGAAGAAGGTAAAGTATCGGTTAATGTATATCCAAGTAGTAGTAACATTGCTACTCAATCATTAATACTACAGACTTCACCGTATGATCCTATCTATTATCCACTTGAGCAAGCCCAAGATCTGTTGTGGCATACATTGTATCCCAATACTTCAGGATCCTATATTCAGTTTGAAATGTTATGGAATAGAGATCAGATGATAGATCCAGAAATATCTCTTGATGATTTTACATTACATGCTATGTTATTTTACGCAACTGTTACTTCAATGCGTTTACAATAAAATAAATTCCCTAAGAATAGAGACGTTTTCCCCTCTCTCCAGACGTCTCTATTCTACTTAATTTTATAGGTCAAAAAAGTCCCAAAAATGCGTCTGATAATACATCTTATGTAAAAACGACCTTATTTTGGTCTTTTGATATGGTGAAAAAATGAATAAAATATTGAGAAAAAATAAAGAAAAGATATCTCTACTTTATCATAGAAAAAAAAATTAAGAAATAAATAAACATGGGCGGGTATCCGCCCACGCCAACGATGAAAATAGAAACGTATAAAAAAGCTCAATTTTTTAAATATTCCAACACTATATAGGTGGTGGTATAGGCACTATAGTCTATAGCTGTAGTGATAGTAACATCGGTCAAATTTACATTCAAACTAATATTTTCATTTAATACAGGGGAACTGTACGGTAGTGGTATGCCATTACCCGAGGGATCAGTTGCGCTGCCATAAATACGAGTCCAAGACATTACTCCTGCTGTTAATCCAGCGATATTATGCGACACAGACTTGGTTCCGGCGTTAGGAAGTGCACCAAAATTGATAACAATTCTGAATGCATTCCTAAAAGCCGATTGGTCGATCGATGATACATTGGGTTTAAACCAATATTGGCTATTAACAATCTCTGCGGTGATGTAATAACCAGTCTCTTTTACATTAAGTACGTTAGCTGTGTTGTTGTAATTGTGCGTACTTGCAATAATAAACTCTTTTAATATAGGATCTATTCTATCTAATCTATTTATAGATTCTGGATCGAACACTTCAGTCAGCGGTAAGAAAACACCAAAATCATTTTGTAATACAGGCATGATAGATCCTTATATGAAAAATTTTTGTCTCGATTTATGCTACCATCGAAGTACTTTAAATTCAAAGGATTGCACATGGCAAAAAAGTTAAATATACCCGCAGGGGCTTATCTTCTTACTGAAGGAGGAGCTAACCCACGAATAGCATTTCCTGGTCAAGGTAACGGACCTCGTAAAACTGTACCTTTAGACCCTACTTTAGTTCCACAATCTACTGCTGGATTAGCTCAACCATCGGTTGCGGCTGCTCCTAGGCAATCAGTCGGAATCCAACCAGGAACAGTTAGTTCAGGAACGATGCCAACCTACTCACCGCAGTTACAAACGGCGATCAATCAAGCAACATCTCAAGGTAATCCAAGCATTCCTGGACAACAGGGAGTAGGAAACTTCAGAAAATATGGAAGAAATTTTCTTTTAAGACCTCTTTTAGGTCTACTTGGTGTTGATGTTCCAGCCTATAATGATCAAGGATTTATTCCACAAGAAGATATGATCAAAATAATGGATACATTACCACCTAATGTACGAGAAAAAGTAGATCAACTTATGGATAAGATTGCTGATCAATTCGATTATATGGTATCTCCACAGCAACAGGTAAACTTTAATGAATTAGAGCAGATGACACCAGCAAATATTGCTCAACAAACAAGAGAATTCTTGCCTCAAACATCTTTTGAACCCATAGAGCAGTTAGCTAGGCAAAACTTTCAGCAGCAAACTATTCCCTCATTAGCGGAACGATTTGCTGGTCTTGGAGGATTACAATCTACCGCATTTAAAGGTGAGCTTGGACGCGCTGGAAGTAATTTAGAAAACCAACTAGCAGCGCTCCGATCTCAATATGGATTACAGCAAGGTGATCTTCAGGCTAAAACAGCTAATATATTGGGTAATTTAGGTCTGGGACAAGCAGAAGCATTAGGAAGAATGAGACTAGGCAATCAATCTAATCAGCTACAACAAAGACAACTACTGGGTAATTTATTAGGACTTACTACTAATAGAAGTACAGTGGGTATGCCAAACGAAGGTCAATCTAACCCATGGTTACAAGCTGGTCAGGGCATAAATAGGTTAGCTTCAACCATGCTTCCTCTTTTAATATAAGGATATATAATGGCTCAATTTACTTTTATTCCCCAATTACAACAGAATCAACAACCTAATATAGTAGATACTCTTGCTGCATTAGGTGGAGCATATGCTCAAAAAAGGCAGAAAACTCAACAACGTATGGATATTCTTGAAGCGTTAAAACAAAGAGGATTTAGCCCTGAACAATCTCAAGCTTTATCCGCTCTTCCTGAGTCTATCTTAAGAGATCTATTTAAATCTGGTCCACCACAACAGAAAAATGAAGAACAATTAGCTTTATTAAAGAATATATTTCAACAGCGTGGTATAGATCCTAGTGTGGCTGATATTGAAAACCCTGCTATTCAAAAGCTATTTATTCAGGAAGCATTAAGACCAGAATCATTAGGGCAAGTTATAGGAAGATACGCAGAGAGATTGCTTCCTGGTCAATCATCGAATAACAGCGCATCTCAAATAGTATATAATGATAAGAATGAACCATTAGGAGTAAAAATAAATAATACTCTCATTCCTGTAAACAATCTTTCTCCCGAAACGATTAATAACTTAAGAACGTTAAATGAACCAAAACAGGCAGAGAATCAGTCATCACTAACAACTGCATTACAAAAACTTGGTCAGTTTGGAACTGGTGCATTAACTTCTTTTGCAGGAATTCCTGGAGATGTTTTACAACTTGGTTCAAATATAGCTGGCGGATTAGGTTCAGCAATTCCTGCTCCTGTTTCAAATATAGCTTCAAAATTAGGATTAACCAGTAATTTTACACCAGAGGAACGGCAGAATTCTATAAAACATTGGCAAGATAAACTAAAAAAACTTAATCCTAACACTAATGAATACACCCAAGCACAAGAAATTCTTCAAAACCTCCAAGAAGGCGATCAACCAGTTCAATTTCCTACTGGTGATGTATTAAAAAGAGAAATAATCAATCCAGCAGTTAAAGGAACTCCTGCTGAAAAGTTTGTTACGCCTCAAGATGATCTTGATGAATTCTTACAAGAAATTGGTGGGACTACTGCTTTATTAACTAATCCCACAAGCAATGTTCCTACTCTTTTAAAAAATGCATTAAAAGCGGGTGGAATAGCTGTAGGAGGAGATATTCTAGGATGGATGACTAAAAATGCTACGGGAAGTGATAAGTTAGGAAATGCTGTTAAGAATGGCACTTATCTTATGTATAATCTATTTCCTGGACTTGCAGGAAGATTAGGTCAGAAATCTTATAATGCTTTTAATAAACAGGTAATTGAACCAGCCATGACTGATGGTAAGTTGGTAGATATGGGAAATTATAGGGATAAATTTAGTGAAATAAATAAAAAAATAAATAATAATTTCGTATCAGATTCTGAACCAGCTAAATTTTTAAAGAATGAAAGTAAAAATATTAAAGGATTGATGGGACAGTCACATAAAAATATAGATACTAAACAGTTAATAGATAATATGGAACGTATGGATTCTATTGCTAATTCCGTTCCACCAGCAGCAAAGCCTATTTTTGATAAAATAAATAATATACAAAAAAGGATTATTATTGATGCTGATAAAAAAAATAAAAAAGTAAAAAATGTATCTGATACTATTAAGGCATATAGTGAATCACTTAATAATATAAATAAAAAAATACCTAAAGAAATAACAAATAACCCTGAACTATCTAAATTTATTAATAATGAAATTAATACATTAGAATCTATATTGGGAACAAGTTCTAAAATAAATCCCGAAGCTTTGTGGAACAATATAAAAACTATGGGCAAATATTATGATAAGGTTCCTGATCAAGCAAAAGGAGTATTTGGAGAACTTATTGGTCTACAACAAAAAGCTTTAGGAGATTTTAGTAACACTATTACACCTAATGGCGCTAAATTATTAGAAAATGCTAATGATTTCTGGAGAACCTCACATCTCATTCAAGATGATTTAGATTTTGTAAAAAAAGTATCTAATCCACGTAACTTTGGAACAGGAGCATTCTTCTTTTTAACTGGAGGATTCCCATTAGTTCTTAAAGCTGCTATAGGTACTGCAGGTACTAGATTTTCTTCTCGTATGATACAAAGTCCTGCAGTAAGAGAAACTATGACCCAACTTGCTAAAGCTTCTTCTGCTCAAAATGCTTCTCTGGTTAATAAAATGATTACCAGACTTGACCGAGAAACAGAATCCATCTTAAACAAGATGTCACCAGAAGATCAAAAGAAAATAAGATCAGCATTATCTCAAGCTCAACTTAAATGAGGATAATCTCGTGTTTCATGATTAATTAAAAATATATACACAAAAAGGAATGCAAATATAAAATTGATTAATGAATCCATATCTATCCTTATATATATTTCTGTATCTTCCAATAGGAAGTAGATGGTTTACGATATGTCTCTAAATCTATATGTTTAATCTCAGGAATGGCACTATAATCTATGGTGCCTTTCCGCAATATCTGTTCCATATAATATTCCTTGCCAATGGTATTTTTAAATTCTCCTAAAGCAAGTAATACCTTTTGTTTTAGTTCTATTTCTAATTCAATATCATCACGCTTCTTCTTTAGAGCATCTATTTCTTGAGCTATATACTCCCAACCATTTTCCGGAGCTTCACTAAAATTCTTCTCCTGTATAAAATACTGAGCCTTCATATTGTTTATCATTCATATTCCCTAAATTTGTATCCCCTTATTTCTAAATGTACATTTGTACATAGATATGTCAATAGGCAATAGATCGGCATTCCTATTAGTTATAGGAAAATTTCCTATAATTCCTAAATACTATCTTCTTGGTTTATTTCTGATCAACCACTCAGCTAATATTTCTAATAGCAACTGTTTAATGGTCTTTTTTCTTATTGCTGCCGCTGCTTTTATATCTGCATGAAATTTCTCATGCACATCTACTAAGATTCTTTTAGTCATTTTAATTTCCTTTCATATAAGCCTCTAGATCAATAATGTACATTTGTACACCCATAAGGTCAATATATTTGATTTAGTTATTGAGTCGTGTTTATCTAAGGGTCTTAATGTTTTAACCTATAAGGAAATAGTATGGCTGTTAATCAGACTAATGTTCAATATGCATATGGTATAGGTGATGCTCTTATTACCCTAGCTCCTCGTCCTATTATTGCTCAACGAGATCCAACAACCAGTGACTTTGCTCAATTGGGAACTTCATGGATTAATGAAGCAACCGCTACTGCTTGGATTCTTGCTAGCATTACCTCAAATTCAGCTAGCTGGACCACATCTCCTGCTTCAGGTTCAGGTAATTTTACTTCTGTTACTGTTAACCCAGGGGATGTTGATGTTACTGCAGGAAGTGTAAATATCGACGCTGGTAATCTAAATTTAACTCTAGGTACAGCAAACTTTGGTGGCGGTGTAGTAATAGACACAGGCTTAGAAGTAAACAGTGGAGATGTTACTGTTTCAACAACTGATCCTATAGCTCTCGATACTACCAGTTCTATTGGAATTGGAAGCTTAGCATTGGCTACTCCTATTAATATTGGAAATATTGCTCCTACTTCTAGCAGAACAGTCACTATTTCTGGTGGAACAGTAGCTACAGCAGCTGTAACCGATACGCTTAACTTAGCAACCGGTGGTGCAACTACGAACGCTAACTCAGTTAAACAGGTTAATATAGCAAGTGGAACGGTTACAACCGGTCAATCAGTAGTAAATATTAATAGCGGTACTGCTGCTTCAGGTACAAGCACCGTTAACATATCAACTGGTACTGGTGGTGGAACAAAAGCGGTCAACATTGGTAATGCTGATGCACTTACTACCGTAAATGTATCTGGTCTTATTAATCTTAATCAGAATGTTAACGAAGATGTTAATATTTGTGCAGGAACAAGTACTGCTTCAGTTAACATAGGTAATGCAGCTTCAGATTTAGTATCTGTTACTTCTGCATCAGGATTGGTAGTAAGTACTGGTGGTCTTTCATCATTTGATGCCGATACTGATACACAAGCTTCTCCAACTGCAGCTACTACACTTAATACTAATATTGGTGCATGTACCTTTACTGGATTTACTACAGCTTCTGCTGCATCTCAAAACTTCACTATCACTAACTCTTTAGTAAGTGCTACTTCATTGATTTTGTGTAATATATCAAACGAAGGTGCAAATGATGCAAAAATGACCGTTACACGTATTAATCGTGGGGCTGGATCATTCGTAGTAACTGCTACAAATAATGGATCTCAGGCTTTAAATGGTAACTTAACCGTAACATTCTGGGTATTATAAGGAAAGATATTATGGATTTTATAAATTCTATACATTTTAAAAAAGAGATTAACGGACGACTGTATCTCTTTTTTATGCCCAATGATGCTCCTTTAGGGGAGACGTATGATGTTCTTGTAGATGCTATGGATGCTTTGCTTAAAATAGCTAAAAAAAATCATGAACAGCGGGTAAATCAAGAGGAAAAAAAGAATGAGTCGAAGAAATAGTGTTCAATCTTTATCTTTAGTAGAGATTGATATATCTAAACTATCAGATTTGCCTTTACCCGTATATACAGATGATTATGGGTTACCTCATTCATGCTTTTGTATGAGATACATTAATAAATCAGACCAAGATATCTATATCAGCTATGATGGTTTTAAGAAGAATGATATTGTTCCTGCTGGAGAAACTGTCCAAATTAATTTTGGAGACAATACGATGGAAGCCCTTATGGGTTCTGCCGGTATGCTCTGTGCAGGAACAAGAATTCATGTGATGTTACCTACAAAAGAACCCGGCAAAGGGACTCTTTATATTGCTGGTTACTATTTTATGCCAGGGAGATAACTATGACTAACTATTCATTAGCAGTCAGATGGCGCGCGCAACCACTTAGATCATTAGCTTTTGGCTCTATTGGAACAGGATATGTTGCCATTGGAACTGCTATGGCTAATCCCATTATTAATTACAGAATTCAAAATTATACCGATCAACCTTTATATATATCATATGATGGATCTACTGATCATGACATTATTGGTGCAGGAGGATTTGTTCTCTTTGATGCATCATCTAATAAAGGTAAGGGAGAGGTATTAGCTCTTCCTCAAGGAACTGTGGTATACGCAAGACAGGTGTCTGTAGGACCAAGTTCTGGGTCAATATATTTAAGCACCTATTACGCTTCTAATGGTCAGTAAGGAGAAACTATGAGCCAAGCGGGATCAATAGCTGGAGGTGGTGGAGGATCAGGAACTCTCTCTACCCTTACTGGTAACAGCGGTGGAGCAGTCAGCCCTACCGGTGGTAATATAAATGTCGTAGGATCAGGAACTATAACCGTTACTGGAAATCCAGGAACATCTACCCTTACTATTGCCGATAGTGGAGGAACTGGATTAACCTTTGATTCAGATTCAGGTTCTGCTACTCCTGCTTTAGGTGTTATAACCATGGCTGGTGGTAGTAATATTAATACATCAGCTACCGGATCTACCGTTACATATAATCTAGATGATAATGTAACCATTACAGGGACTTATACTACCACTGGTGGTAATATTCAACTCCCTGGAACAGCTAATAATGGATCAGCAGGACGTATATTATTTGATACTGGATTAGCAGAATCTCAAATTGCCTTTCCGGATAATCAAAACATAGTAATTGGTTATACGCCTTGGACGTTTCCTAATCCGGGTAATTGTAGCAATAACATTGGTATTGGGCTCAATGTCTTTAGTCAAATAACCTCTCCTACAGCTACTGGAGTCACAGATAACGTTGGTATAGGTAGAGACTGTCTTAGTGGTGTTCTTGATAGTGCTAGTTTAAATGTTGCTATAGGAACATCAGGATTAAGTCAATTACAAAATGGAAATTACAATCTATCTGTTGGTGACTCCTTGGGTGCATTACAAACTGGAGACAGTAATTGTAGTGTTGGATCTGAGAATATGCTATCGCTCACTGCCGGTAGTAACAATACTTCTATAGGTGACTTAGGATTATCTAACATTGTTACCGGAAGTGATAATATTGGTATAGGTAATCTGGCAGGATCAGATTTAACAGGTTCTGATTCAGATAATATTTGCATAGCCAATATTGGTGTATCGGGAGATAATGGTGTTATTCGTATAGGAACTGACGCTACGCATACCAGTTCTTTTATGGCTGGTATATATGGTGTAACTCCAGCGATGTCTCCACAAATGATGACTATTGGCTCTGATGGTGAACTTGGTTCTCAAGCTATTAGTGGTGGATTTACTTGGAATGAGGTTACAGGTACCTCTTCAGGTATGGCCGTTAATAATGGTTATATAGCTAATAATGCTGGGTTGGTTACCTTAACATTACCAGCAAGTGCAGCATTAGGATCTGTTATAGAAGTGGCAGGTAAAGGATCTGGTGGATGGTCTATTGCACAAAATTCAGGGCAAACTATTCACTTTGGTGCACAAAATTCAACCACAGGTGCAGGTGGGTCAATATCTTCAACCTTACAATATGATACGATTCGCATAGTATGTACGACCGCAGATACAGACTTTGTCGTATTGTCATCAGTTGGTAACCTAACGGTGGTGTAATATGGCTACAAATAATAGTTGGAATAACCAAATAGCAGCAGCTAAAAGTGGTATAACACTCAATTCCGGTACCAATGCTATTAATATTAGTTCTGATTCTTCAGCAACTACTGTTAATATTGGTACCGGGGCAGCAACAAAATCGGTTACGGTAGGTAGTACTACTTCAACCAGTCCACTTACTCTTAACAGTGGCAGTGGAGGTATTACTGCTACGGGTGTGGCAGGAGTTGCAGTATCAAATAAAAACTATGTGACTATTAATACCGGTACGGGATTATTAGGATCGGACGCTGGTCCTACTTCAGGATCATTAGTTTTATTGCAAACTCAGACAGCATCAAGTTCTGCTAATCTTAGCTTTACCAGTAATCTTACTTCTACGTATGGAACATATATGTTTCTATTTAGAAACCTTGTTCAGTCAACCGGTACTCCTAATTTTCAGATGCTTTTTTCTACCAATGGTGGATCTAGTTATTTAGGAAGTGGATATGTAACTGGCTATGTTACTACCGCATGGAATAGTAATACATGGAGTAACACCAATAGCACTAGCTTATGTCAATTGGCTCTGGCTGATGCATCACTAGCACTCAGTGGATACATGTATATAAGCAATATTGCTGTGGCTCTTTCTCCATCATATACAGGAGAACTATTTTCTGGAAGTTCTCAGTTTCTTTTGTATGGAAATAATACAGGAAACACTATCAATGCTATTAGATTCCAATTCTCTTCTGGCAATATAGCTTCCGGAACTATTTCACTATATGGTATAGCAAATTAGGAGCTACTATGGCTACAAATAATAGTTGGAATAATCAAATAACTGCCGCTAAAAGTGCTATTACTCTTAATTCTGGTACTAATACAGTAAATATTAGCAGTGATGCATCTGCAACTACAGTTAATGTTGGTACTGGTGCATCCGCTAAAACCGTTAATGTTGGATCTACTAACACAACCAGCTCATTAATCGTAAGAACTGGTTCAGGTGGTATGTTTGCTTCAGGAATAGCAGGAGTATCTGTATCTAATAAGAATTACATGACTATTAATACTAGTACTGGAGCATTGGGTTCTGATGCCGGACCTGCATCTGGAGCATTAACATTAGTACAAACTCAAACCGCATCGGCATCAGCTAATTTAAGTTTTACTACGGGTATTAGTAGTACCTTTGGAACATACCAAGTTATTTTCAGAGATATTCAAGCCGGAGGTGGAGGAAGTATATTTGAGATGCTTCTTTCAACTGATGGGGGAAGTAGCTATTTATCAAGTACTTACCAATCAGGCAATGAACAAAATTCATGGAATGGTGCTGGATGGACTAATTTTAATAGTACTACCTATGGTCGGCTTATGGATTTTGCTGGTGGACGTGCTAGCGGCTATTTATTCATTAGTAATTTAGCTACTTCTTCAAATGCATCCTGGGTTGGAAGATATTTTGTAGGTAATGTTAATTATATTACCTATGGAACATGTACTACCACCGGTATTAATGCATTAAGATTCCAACTTAATTCAGGAACTATTACGAGTGGTACCATTTCATTATATTCAATAGCAAATTAAGGATACCTATGAAAAATAGACACGCATTGGTTGATATAAAAACAGGATTAGTTCGGAGTGTTATTATCTGGGAAGGACATCCTTTTGTTCCACCTGCAGATCATTATCTTATACATGATTGTGATGGACAACCAGGAGATTATTGGCATCAAGATACTAATACCTTTTATACTCCTAACAGAAAAAGAAGAGTACGCGATACGGTAATAAACAAAGTCGGTGAAGCTGAACTTACCCAGCAAGAGAAAGATACAGTAGAGCAAAGGATTAATGATATATATGATCATGCAACCAGAGTTCTTAATATGCCATTTTCTCCTGATTTAACACTGGGTAGCTCAGAAATTCCTAAGGAGTAACTATGGTAACAAGAAGAACAGGTATAGACCCTTTAGCGTACCTTGGGGTTGAGCCATCAACTCCTGCCCAGTACGTTACTGGTCTTAATCGCAATCCAACTACTACCGATTATGATAATTTTAATATAGGTACCACCTGGATAACCCAAGGAACTAATGAGATATGGGTATTAGTTTCTAAAGCAAATTTTATTGCAACCTGGGTTCTTATTGGAACCGGATCATTGGCTACTACGTTCGATACTGATTCAGGAGTAGCTACTCCATCTGGCGATGTTTTAAATATCGTCGGAGGAGATAATATTACCACTTCAGGTGCTGGCAATACGGTCACTATTAACGTTGATGGTACTACTGATCATGCAGTTCAAATAGGAAACGCTGGGGGTAATCTTACCTCTATTCCCGTAGGAACAGATGGTCAGGTTATCATTGGCGCAACTGGTGCCGACCCTGAATTTGCTACGCTTACTTCCAGTGGAGGAAGTATAGTCTTTACTCCAGGGCCTAACTCTTTAAATCTAGAAGCCATGGCTTTTGGACCTCTTACTATTGATGCCGATAGTGGATCAGCATCCCCTGCTGGTGGAGTTTTAGAGGTTTTTGGAGGAGATAACATAACCACTTCTGGTACGGGCAATACGATTACAGCTTCAGTATCAGGAACAACTGATCATGCAGTACAAATTGGCAATGCTGCAGGAAGTTTAACATCTATTGGGGTAGGAGATGATGGCTATGTTCTTCTTGGTGCTACTGGCGCTGATCCAGCATTTGCTACACTTACTTCAGGAGGAGGAACTATAGTATTTACTCCTGGTCCCAATTCATTAAACCTTGAGGCAGTACTAAGCCCTTCATCTTTAGTAATTGATACCGATTCGGGAAGCGCATCACCTGCTGGTGGAGTTCTTAATATCAATGGTATTAATAACATAACTGTTTCTGGATCTGGTAATACTATTGAAGCTTCAGTTACTGGTACAACACAATATGCTCCTCAAATGGGTACGGCTGCTGGTTCATTAGCTGACGTTGGTGTTATGACTACTGGTCAACTTATGGTTGGAGTAACCGGAAGCGCTCCTTCACTTTCTAATTTGGTAGCTGGAACTGGTATATCTATTGATGATACAGGAACTCCTGGTCAGATAACTATTAGCGCAAGCGGTTCTGGATCTGGTGCGGTTAAAATAACAACATTTAACAGCTCTGGTACCTTTACCAAAGATGCTGGTGCTAAGATGATTACCTACTATATCTATAGTGCTGGAGGCGGTGGTGGATCTGGAGGACGTGGTGCTTCAGCTTCATCTGGTGGAGGTGGTGGTGGTTGTATTGGATATACTACCTATTCTATTCCCGCTGCATTTGTTGGTGCTACAGAAGCTGTTGTTATTGGTGCAGGTGGATTAGGAGGAGCTGCTCAAACATTAGATAATAGTGCCGGGAATTTCGGAGCAGAACCAAGCGTTTCTACCTTTGGAACAACCAGCGTAGTAGTAGGTGGAAGCGATCTTGTTGCTCTGCCGCCAGTATGGGGAGGAAATGGTGGAACGAATGGAACATCTTCTGCTCTAGGAGGACAAGCAGGAAAAGTTCTTAATAATTTCAGTGGTGTAACTACTAGTGTAATACCTCCTGGTACTCCTAATAGTGTAGTTGGTGGTGGAGCGGGTAATGCTACTTCTACCGGAGGGAGCGCAGGACTCGCTCGTATTATTGGATCTCCTACGTGTGCTGGAGGAGGAGGTGGTATTAGCGGTGGAACTCCACGAACTGGTGGTAATGGTGGTATCTTAGCCAGTATCTATAATTCTACTTATCTGTATGGAACTGCTGCAGCTGGAGGAGCTCCTGGTGTAGCTGGAACAGCTGGATCAGATTCAACTACAGTTTCGGGACCATTCTTGATGGGAGGCTACGGTGGAGGAGGTGGTGGTGGTCATGCAACTACTCCAGGCGCTGGTGGCAACGGTGGATTCCCAGGCGGAGCCGGTGGAGGAGGCGGTGGTACGATTAATGGCAATGACTCCGGTGCTGGAGGCAATGGTGCTGACGGCCAAGTTATTGTAATAGAATATTTAGGATAACCAAAGTATACTAGTACTATTCATTCCGATTCCTTTAATAAAATAAAGAGACTTGTTCATCAGTTGGTGTTCAGGTCTTTTTATTTGAATTAACATCTGATACCTATTAACCTAGACTAAATCTCTTATCAGCCACTTTATTTAAGAAGGAGTAAAGCATGGTGAACTTTGCAGCAGAAACAGTATTACAACTACTGGGAGTCTGTATTTTAGTTAATCCATTTATGTGGGTTGTCATTAAAGACAAAATGACTGGTCCTGCCGTAATGATAGAACGACATATTGTCGATGAGTCAGCAGAAAATGATGAATCGGTTAACTCTCATGATAATAATCTAGAGGTTAACCTGAATTGGAGTTCATTAAACACAATCTATTGCCAGAAAGACTAAGATGCATCCGTTGGTATTAATAGTATCATGCGTAATATTGCTTCAGGATATTCCTAGAGAAAGGGTTAGGCCAGAAGTATGGGACACATTAAAAAGATGTACAGCAGTTGAAATTTATGAGCTCTATGCTGTATATAAAGAATTAAACGAAGAACATAAACAATATATTAGAGATAAAAAACCTACTAAGAAAAAAAAGTCATAAGTCCTCTATATATAAACAGACCCGGGTTTTACGCCGGGCCTAGCATCACATTATTAAACACTACCAGGTGGATAAATAATGTGCTTAAGACATTTTTAATTTACTTATGTAAGATTTAGCTCCATTGAAAGCAGTATAGGTTAAATTTTCTAATTGATCTACTTTATTAAAACTTAATATATCTTTATAGATTTTTGAACCCTGAGGGTGATTCTTAATAAGATCCTGTAGCTCTTTTACTTGCTCTGGGGTTACTTTAGTTGAGTTACTTGATGTAGATTTATAATAATCTTGGTTTGCATTTCCATCATCTTCTTCAGAGCCACCAATGCCTAGCATGGTGCTTAACATATATCTCTTTAAGTAGCTTATCCAGCCCCCTATGGGTTGGGGGCCAGGTTCATGTGGTGAAATAGGCGCAATAGAGCGCATCCACTGATTACTTGGTGCATGAGTTATTTGAACTTCTATTATAAACTGGCCATCTATGATGTCTGAACCCCCTGTAACAAGGAGTCCATGATTGTCAAAAGCATCTCCACAAGCCTCTAGATAATCTTCCCATCGAGAGTAGGAAGATTTAAAAAATGGGTTGTAACCAGTTTTTAAAAGAGGTTTAAATTCTCTCTTAGCTTTGAGAAATGCTGTAAACAACTCAGAAATTTCATTACTGTAGATCATAGACTACCTCTATTTTTTTTTATATCTTGTATATGGTTGTATAAATTCTGTATGTTTTCCTCTAAGGATAGTATAGAAGTAGATTGTATACCATAAATGGTATCTTCTAATACAGCTATTGTATGACAAACGCGGGAAATTCTTCTGACAAGTTTTTTTACTTTGATGTAGAGTTGGTACGTTATACAAGATAAGATAAATGAAATACACAATGGTATTAAAATTAAATTCATGATTCATCCGATTGGTAGTGTTTATATAAATAATATACTTATATAATAACCGATCCAATCGAATAAATCAAGAAATTTTTTTAAAACAAAATGATTGTCCCAGACCCCCTAGGCCTTGTACTACCATTGTTTTAGTGAACAGTTAACAAATTAAAATCTCACAAGGATAATTCACATGCCCTTATTTCTAAAAAAGAAAGCTTCAAATGTTAATCAGAAAACAATCTTTAATACGAAAGGAAATTTCAAATGTTAATTACTAATAAGAATAAACTAAAAAAAAATAAAGTCAACAAAAATCTGCAAAAAGTTTACACTCGTGACCAAGTGTATGCAGTAATAGCTAAAGGTTATTATACCAATAACGCGACTTACAAGGTTCTTGAAGAGATTTTATATCGCACTTATAACAGTCAGCAATGTTTTCCCACTACCGGTTATTTAGCAAAGAAATTTGGATTACATCCTAAAAGTATTTCAAGAGTAACCAGGTTATTAGAAGAGATGGGTATCATTATGAAATTCTATCGTGGATACAAAAAAAGCAGATTATATATGTTAAGTGGGGTAATTTTAGATCCACATTTCCAAAATAATGTATACCAGTTTTTCCCCTTCCTCCGGAGGTGTGCCTTAAGCATCTTACTCCTTACTCAGACCCCTATTGAGGAGTATGCTCCTAGATGGGTTTCATTGATTGGAACGTCGGTATTCGGGATACATGTTACCTATACTAAACTAGGATTAAATATAATAAATAATTTATCAGATAGGTATAACAAAACGGTAAATAAAAACTGGAAACCATTCAAAAAAGAGAGTGATTGTCATGACATTTCTCTCTCGAAACCTAAATCTACCCAAAAACGGGATGATAGTCAGCCAATTTCTTATAACAATACCAAAACTGTTTCGTCTATAGTTTCAGATTTGCTGGCAAATTTGCGCCCTAAGCACATCTAATTTTGAAATTTGTTAAACTCTTGCTACTCTTCTGTTAAGACAAAAAGCAGTGTAACTATTTCTTGAACCCTCAAGAGATAAAGAGGATAACTATGAATGAAGAGCAAAAATATTATCCTGTTCTGGATAACTACGTAAAACTCTACATGACAACTTTTGGAAAAATAAAACTTTCCATAATTCCCGAAAACATTTCCTTTGCAGTATACAATTACTTTAAAGCACAACCAAAAATGCCCACGTTTGAACAGTTCTTTAAGGCCTGTGTACACCAATGTGAAACCCAAAAGATAGAACTAAAACCTTACTTTGAAAAGTTCTATGCTCTGTGCAAAAAACATAACATTAATCATGCATCAACACCTGTTACCTTTATACCCATGGTACCAGAAGAACAAGAGGTAGATGTTGAAGAAGAATTCTGGAAGATAGAAGCTTCAAAAATATCACCAGCGGGTATAGCTAGCGCATTTGCTCATGGCTATCTTCCTAACCCTTACAGGAATAAGCTATTAGCACTCAATAAACACAAATATCCTAAGCTACTTTCTTTGTATATAAAGGCCCATGAAGATTCAGATACATCCGTCAAGGATTATGATTCTCATAAAAATTATCTTACAGAGCTTTTAGTTACTTTTAAAAGATAGGGGTGTATTATGCGCTATTTTATAGAAGGAAATCCCATGGCTATGACAAGATCAAGAATGGGACATGGAGCACGCAGAATGTATGATGCTCAACACGATGCTAAGATTGTAAATAGTATTCACCTACTTAATCAACATGGACATAAACCAGCATATTCTGGACCATTACACCTTGATGTAACTTTTTATTTAAAAATGCCTAGGCTCAGCGATCGTAAAAAGCATGAGCGTAATAACACTTATCACTATTATCGACCAGATTTATCAAATCTTATTAACTTTGTAGAAGCTGTTGCTCATGACATTATCTATAAAGATGATGCTCAAATTTGTTATATAACTTCACGTAAACTATATCATGAAAATCCTCGTACAGAGTTTACTTTAACTCCCTTAAATAAAGATGACAAATATGAAATCAAATGACTTTAGCACGGCTCCCAAGAAACTTACAACCAAAATGAAACGCAAGGAACTTGATGCAGAAATGTCTCTGGGAGATAAGAGATATTGGTCAATTTCAAAAGATAAAATAATAAATATTGCTAAAGATCTCCTTCTTATGTTTGAAGAAGATAACAAAATGATTTCTTCTTTAAAATGGAGACGTAAACACGATTTAAGCGCTTCAATGGTTACGTATTATAAAAAAAAGTATACCGAGTTTAATGATCTGGTTACAGAATTCGATAATCTTGTTGGATGGCGCATCTTTGAAAAAGCTATGTATCGAGAATGTGATGCGGTTACTTCAGCTAAAGGACTAGGCATGTTTAATACTCGTTATAGATCATTTCTGAAATGGCAAAATGATCTTAAAAAAGATGTTTCAGAATCAGGACAATCATCACAGATTATTACCGTTAAATTACCTACATTTATAGAATCAGGAAAAGTGCCTGATAAGGAAACTGAATGACATTTATTATGTTTCTTATTTGTTGTAGTTATGTATTACATGCTTATACCTATTTCTCTTTGCGTATGAGATTGGAAAATATTATCGTTTCAGTACGAGAAGTAGGAATGTGGCAAAAACGTTGTCATAAAGAAAAAAACAGTATGAAAAAAGCCAAGAAAAAAGTTGTTGAGCAATTGACAATATGAAAGAACTATACGTCGATCTTCCCTTTACTCCACGAAGCTATCAAGTTCCTATTATTGAAGCCCTTGAACACAAAAAATACAAACGAGTTCTGGCTATACTTCCTCGACGAGCGGGCAAAGATATCACCGCTTTTAATATATGTATTAGATATATCCTACAACATGTGTGCGTAATCTATTATATATTTCCTACCTACGCTCAGGGTAAGAAAATCTTATGGGATTCTATTGATAATGAGGGGCGCAGGATTATGGACTATATTCCTGGAGAACTGATTAAATCCCAAAATAGCCAAGAAATGAAAATAAAGTTTGTTAATGGCTCCATTTTTCAGATCGTGGGATCTGACAATGTTGATTCTCTTATGGGTACAAACCCACAAGGAGTAGTATTTTCAGAATATGCTCTGCAAGATCCACGTGCATATCAATTTATTCGTCCTATATTGGCTGCAAACCAGGGATGGGCATTGTTTATATCGACCCCACGAGGTAAGAATCACTTGTGGGAACTCTATAACATTGCTGAACAATCACCTCAATGGTTCTGTTACAAGCTTACCCTAGATGATACTAAGCATATTCCTATTGAAGAGATCGAAAAGGAACGACAAGAAGGAATCATGTCAGAAGATCTCATACAACAAGAATATTACACCAGTTTCACCATGGGTGTTGAAGGATCTTATTACGCTAAATACCTCGACAAGATGAAACTTAATAAACAGATTGGGCAAGTTCCTTGGGAGTCATCACTATTAGTTAACACGGTATGGGATATTGGCTTTAGAGATTCTACCACCATAATATTTTATCAAATAGCAGGACAAACTATTCGCATAATAGATTGCTATGATAACAATAAAGAGGGTCTAGAGCATTACAAATCTATTCTTGATGAGAAGCCTTACAGCTATGGAAAACATTTCGCTCCGCATGATATTGGTGTATCTGAGTGGGGAACAGGAATATCTCGTATTGAGAAAGCTAAGCATTTAGGTATAAAGTTTGAAGTGCGACGAGACAAACAAAATAGAGCAATCTCTGCATTACCCGATATGTCTATTATGGATGGTATAGAAGCAGTGAGATCATTGTTTTCAAAGGTATGGATTGATGAGCAGAAGTGTGCGCCACTTATTAAAGCACTTGAAAACTATCGACAAGAATATGATACCAAAAAGAAGATATATAATAGCCGACCACTCCATAATTGGGCTTCGCATTATGCAGATTCCATGAGATATCTCGCTTTAAGTATACCTAAAACAAGGGATTCAATGAGTCCACAAGATTTGGATAATATTAGAGCTCGAGCTATATATGGTGGTCAGGGTCAGTTGCCGAAGTTTTTCCGTGATCCCTTGTAAGCATTTTCTGTATGTCGTGCAATTGCTTATCAAAATAGTATCGTTCTCAGCAGGTCAGATTATCACAAGAGCATTGTGGATCTATTTTTTCTGTTACAATTGAATATGCGCACTTAAAGCATCTACCTTGTTTTTGTAATGAAAAAATTTTATCAAGATTTTTCTTAGAATTATATTCACTTTGCTTAATTGATGCCTCTGCTTCTTGATTTATTCTTTTTATATAATCAAAATGACATGTATCACAAAAAACATGAAAAGGTAATTGAACTTCATGCAATGTATGTTCAAATCCACAACATCTACACGATACGTTAACCTTCTTTGTATGATTTATCATATCATTAAATATTTCTTGCTTGGAAATTTGATCCATGATCTATTTTATCCGTATTTATTAATTTAAACATCTTTTCTAATTATTGGATGGAAGGTTTTAATTTTTTATATATCATTTGAACTGATTCAGATTGTCATATGTTTTACATTTTACTTACAAAACTTATTATATCTTCGCCTTAAGTTATTCTACCACGTATCAGGATATTTTCTTCCAGGTCTTAGATTCTCGGTAGGTCTTTTAGGAATATTATCATATTTATCTTTAAGATATTCTCTTAATATGTCTTCTACGAATACATTTATAGTGTAGCCATATTCGTTATAGACAATGTCTTTTATCTTATCTAATAATTCGGAATCAATCTTTATAGTTAAAGACCTTCTACTCATAGGTATCTATCCTTGCTCGATGTTCAAGATTCTTTTATTCTGTGTATTAAATAGGAAGTATTATTTAATATTACATATGTAGTATTAAGAAGAATATCTTCATTTTCGGGCATTATACATTCACAAGGATCTGAATGAGCTATTACTGTTTGTCCGGGACCAACAACTTTTGTCAAATGAAATTTATCTACTCCAGAAAATACTAAATTTATAGGTTCATCATGTTCATTTACAAAATGAACATAAAATATGCATTCATTGTCATATTCCATAATATGATAGATAGATTCCATGTCACATGAACAGTTTGCATAACCAAAGACATTCCCCTTCTCCTTCTTTGCATGGATAGAGTCTTTTTTGCTAATTTCTAATAAAGAGGTCCTGTTGATTAGTGACATATAATTTTATTCCTTATTTAATTTTGGATTGGAGTAGGAATAACATTGTGCGTAGGAGCAGAAATATTCTTTAGATATAACATGTGAAATAGATCTCTACATCTAATCATTATCTTGTATATCGTTTCAGCATTTTTTAACTGAGCTTCTTTTTCTTTATCTACAGAGTTTATTCCCATGCCAAATAGTATAGCGCTTCCAATACCTGCAATATATATTTGATTCCATGCCTTATTGAGTATATTTAATTGAAGAGGATTTAAGTATATCTTAGTGTTATAATTTATAATTATAGAAGATGCTTCATAGCTTTGCCACAAAGCAAATAGGATGGCAGCTGTAGTAAAAAATGGGGTAGATTTAGGTTTAATATTTTGTACAATGAATTCATCACGGGCACTTGTTAAAGAATCTTGTGCTGCAGTTAAATACTCAAAATAGAGCGCTGGATTATATTCTTTTTGTTCAATAATACGCATAACCATCTTTTGGTCTTTTTTATCGATAGCATTTAAAAGAGCATCTGCACATATAGATGAGCTAATCATACATAAGATTGTTAAGACTATTTTATTCATCAGAATTCCTATAATAATATTAATTAATATTTTTCCGATCTTCACATATAGAGCATACTATATTTTCTATGATATCTAAAAGATCTTCTTCGTTTACTTCTTCTAACTCAATAGTTTGATCACAATTATTGCATAGCAATGTTATAGAACATTCTTCCATTTATATAATCTCACTTACAGGAGTTTCTACTATTGTTTTATGGAGATATGATTGTATTTGTTTAGGATCATATATCTGTTTATATACCTGTTCAAAGTTATTAATATAAGTAAAGTTTTTTTCATCGAGTATACGTACAGCTACATCATGAGAACATCTATCGCTATGAAAATGTCTATAGTGCATTAATAATCCAAATAGAACATCTGAATTAGCTAAATATCTAGCATCTGGATTAATAGATAAGGTATTTGATGTTTGTAATAATGTGTTGAACATATCAAATTCAAATTGGAGTCTTCTTATTTTAGATTTCAGATTTGATATATGATATCGACATTCAGTGGTTATTCCTTCAGGAATGTTATTTTTCAGTTCGCACACTTTATGCTTTAGACTTTCTATTTCTCGTTTTAATGCATCAATTATGTCTTTTTCATTTGTATGATTCATCTAAAATACCTTGATTTGAATTGTGATACTGGTTAGTATCACTCACTGAAAATTGTAAGTCAATAAGGATTACTTATGCCAATATTTCCCGTTTTAGGTCCTCAATATTATGACGAAAAAGATAGGCCAATATTGGCAAAGATGGAAGCTTTTTACTCACAAGCTATATCCATAAACCAGTCCTTCTGGGCGGAAGCAGATACAGATACTCGATTTGAAGCTGGAGATCAGACTCTTTGGCAAGATCTGTATGGTAATCTTCCTGCAAACTTAAGAAAACAGTTTAACTTTAACCGCATAAGACGCATTAAAAACATGATTGGCGGTTATCAAAGACGTAATCGTAAATCTACCATAGTCGTTCCTATAGAAAATGCAGATGATCACACAGCTGATCAATTCACTAGAGTAATGTATTGGCTTAACCAACAAGAAGGCGTTCTTGATACCGTATCTTCAGCATTTGATGGTGCATTAGTAACAGGAATGAACCTTTTGCATGTATGGATGGATTATAGAACTGATCCCATTTCAGGTAATATTCGCGTAGATAACACCAGTTATAATGGATTTTTAATAGATCCGTTTTTTAGAAAGCCAGATCTTTCAGATTGTAATGGTGTGTGGAAAAGAACCTTTGTAACAAAGCGAGAAGCAGTATCATTACTTCCTAATAAAGAAGAAGATATTATGCAGCTTGCTGGTCTTGATTCACGTGATGGTAAATTCCAATTCATGCCCGAGTCATATAACTTCAGCGTTTATAATTTGCTTACCTATGATGAGTATTATTACCGAGATTTTCGTGAAGCTCGTGTGCTTGTGGATACACAAACCGGTGAAACTGTTGAATGGAAATCATCAGATGACAATAGACTTAAACAATTTTTGAAACTATATCCTCAACTTACTATGCTCAAACAGGATATTCCTACTGTGAAGCTAGCTATCGTTGTCCAGGGTAAAGTCATGTATGATGGACCGCAACCATCAGGAATAGATTGTTACCCATTTGTTCCAGTTCTAGGTTATTACAATCCACAGATGCCGTATTTCCCCTTTCGCCTGCAGGGCGTTGTTCGTGGATTACGTGATGCTCAGTATCTTTATAATCGTCGTCGACTGATAGAACTTGACATATTGGAAAGTCAGATTAATTCAGGTTGGAAATTTAAAGAAAACGCTTTGGTAAATCCTGAGCATGTATATCTTGAAGGACAGGGTAGAGGATTAGCTCTTAAAGAAGAAGCTTCTATGTCTGATGTTGAAAAGATTCAGCCAGCTCAAGTTCCTCCTTCAATGATCCAACTTTCTGAACTGCTGGGTCAAGAAATTCAAGAGATCTCCGGTGTAAATGAAGAGCTTCTAGGCTCGGCAGTTGATGATAAAGCCGGTATCCTGGCGATGTTGCGCCAGGGTGCTGGTTTAACAACGTTACAAATACTGTTTGATCAATTAGATTTTGCTCAAAAGAACCTCGGTAAAATAATTATAAACATGATTCAAAACAATTTCGTTCCAGGAAAAATAAAAAGAATACTCAATGAGGAACCCTCAGAACAGTTTTATAACAAAACCTTTGGACGTTATGATGCGGCAGTTGAGGAAGGTCTTAATACGACCACACAAAAGCAGATGCAGTTTGCACAGCTTATACAGCTGCGTGAATTAGGTGTTCCAGTTCCTGATGATATTCTTGTTGAATCAGCTACTATACAAAACAAAAAACAGCTTATTGATGCACTCAAAGCACAAGCGCAAGCTCAACAACAAGCATCAGCTCAACAACAAGAACTTAATAATCAACTTCTGAATGCTCAAGTAAAAATTGCTAATGCTGAAGCTACTGCAGAAGAGGGATTAGGTCTTGAGAGATTGAGTCGTATACAAGAGAACCAAGAGGCTGCGCAGGAGAAAAAAGCTCAAGCTGTAAAAGATAGAGAATTAGGTTTATTGCATTTGGTTAAAGCGTTAAAAGAGATTGAGTCCATTGATTTACAACAAGTTGAAAAGATATTAAGTCTTTCAGCTTTAGTAAAAAAACAGGAACAATTGGAGCAAGCTCAAACTAATCAAGCCATGACGCAATATGTTAGTTAGAGGTATTTTAATAACCTGCCTTGGTTAATACCAGGGCGTTTCTAAACAGGAGTCAGAAATGGCTAAAAAAAGAAGATATCACCAATCTATGCGTGATAGAATGCATGAATCTCAAGGAGAATTCAGACATATGCTTAAGGCAGTAAAAAGCCGAGAAGAGTATGCTGATTATGATAGCCGTCGTCGCCTTGAGCAAGAAGATTATTACATGATTCATGAAGATAAAAGCGCAATGGCTAATCTTCCTCAAGAAGTAATGATTAAACAATTCCCAAGAACAAGATTTAATCTTGATCCATACCTAGATGATACTCAAACAGGTATTGATAGACAAATCGATGGTGACTTGGGTCAAATGAGAAAGCATATAAGTAAAAGCAAATACTAATTTTACTTTGTGATAGACTACGATCACTACTCGAACTCCCAAAGCTTTGAAGTACTCCTTTTTGCTTTGGGAGTTTTATTTTACAAACTGTTAATCATACATGCATCCTATTATTTTTTAAAAAAAATCTTATTGACAATCCATAAAGAATGTTTTAAACATAATATGTCATGCATGACACGTAGCTAACACTATTAACATTTATAGAAGGAATTGTTATCATGCAAAAAATAGGTTTATTATCCTGTTTACTATCTTTATGTTCTTTATATGCAGCTGAAAATCAAATAGCTTTATATAAAAACTCTCATTCATGTTTTTCATCACCAACTTATTCATACAACAGTAATTCATCAAATATATATAGCACGATGGCTGCTATCAATAGGATCAATTACGATAGTGTGGATAGTTCATCACAAGAAAAGGTTAAACCAGTTGAAATGTCTATTAAGAGATATACCGATTGTATAAACATTTCAGGTGAGAAAGGTGATTTATTTATCCCTAATCATCAAGTGAGTAAGGATATTCGTTCTCTTAATGATGAACAGTTAAAATCATTATTAGATAGCGGATCTCATTATCTTAATGTATCTAAGTGTTCTGATGGCTCACACACTCTATCTTTGCAAGGAAGAATTAAAGGTAGTGGTCCCGTTGGTGCAAAGATAGGATTTTGGGTTGGAAGATTTGCCGTTCATATGGTAATTCAAGGAACTGTAGTAGCTATTGCTACCGTTGTTTCTATTCCAGCTCCAGCATTATTTATTCCTACTCTAGCTGCATTAGAAAAAACAGTCCTTCCTATCTCTGAGCCTCTCAGCCATGCTGGGGCTATTATAGGAGCTCTAATTGGTGGAACTTCAACGGCCATTATTTAATGATAAACATTCATGAAATAATACATAATGCTTCTATTGGAGCATTGTTCATGCTTATATGGGAATATATAATCAAGAAAGTATTACCAAGGTTATAAAATGCTTCAATGGTATGAACATCTTATAGTTGCTTTATTGTTATATATATGGATGTGTGTATTGGAGTTCTATATCTATGATGATGAATAATGAATTCCTGCATATGCTCATAGCAGGCATTATATTTGGAATATTGTGGGAATGTGGCTTGAAAAATCCTTTCGTAAATAAGTATAAAAGAGATAATTAAAAATGAATAAACAAATATTAATATTAACTTTATTAACATCACTATTTTCTTTACAGATATCAGCAGGTCCTGTTACGGCACTAGTTTTAGGATCGGTTACGGCTGTTGGTGGTGGTGTATTAATGGTTGTCCGTTATACCGGTGAAGCAGCAGTGATCGGGGCAAAGGTTGTAGGGTCCTGCATTGCAGGTCCTGCAGGAGATGTTGTTGCAGAAGGAATTACACGAACGACACAAGTCGTAGTTCAATCAGTTCCTGATGATATGATGGTTACAGGTATTTCAACAGCAACTACCACCATGGCAGCAATTGGGATGATGCTTCCAACCCCATAAATAAAACTTTACTCTTTTGAGTAGTTAATTTACACTGCATTTTGTAATGATATTCCTGTAAATATAACAGGGAATCAAATTCTTGTTGTCAGCGTCACCGTAAAAAGTGACGCTGTTTTTTTTATATGAGTAATGGTATATCTAGGTGCATAAAAACCTCTAATAAAAGGATTATTTATGCCAGCTATGCCACGTTATAATGAAAAGGCTACCAAGATAGCCTATAAGATTCTTGGAACTCCAGAGAACATGATCGATGCTTCTACTCCAAAACAAAAAAAGGTAAAAAAACAATTAACCTATGATGAAGGACAATGGGCAAGATGAAGAAAAAAGAAGTAAAGATAGCTAAGAATGTAAAAGTTTCACGTGGTACCGAACAAAAGATGCGTAAACGCAAAGGTGGTAGTAACGTCGGCAAATATAAAACCGTTTCTAAAAAAGAATTTGCAGGACCTAAAGGAGATGCTCCGCAAGGAAGCTTTCCTATTAATACTCTTGCTCGTGCGCGCAATGCTTTAGCTCGAGCTCACTTTGCTCCAGATCCGGCAGGAATTAAAGCTGCTGTCTATGCTAAATATCCTCAACTTAAAAAAAGAAAAGAAAAAAGAGATGAAAAAAAATAACATGTGCTCTTCTTGTAAAAAGAAGGTTATACATCATCTAAAAGGTGATATAAAAGATTTTAAGAAAGAATCTAACGAAGATAAGCAACTAATCAAACAGTTGAATAAATCTGAAAAACATGTTACTAAAGATAAGGATCCTAAACCACGAGATAAAAAATCAGCAAAGATTAAAGTGGTTATGGAAGAGTTTAAGGAAGGTAAATTGCATAGCGGATCAAAAACTGGTCCTATGGTAACCAATCCGAAGCAAGCTATAGCTATTGCCATTTCTGAAAGTAAGCGTAAGAGAAAAAAATAAAGAATTCTTTTTATAAATGAGCTGTCACACTTTGGGTAATACCGGAGCGTGATGGCTTTTTTAATAAGGTAAGCATGGAACACACAAAAACAGTTGGATCGGCATCTATTGAGTTATCACAAAAAGATCATAATGCTGCTTATGCCATAGATTATGAACGAGAAATGCATAAAGAGTATGAAAATGAAGTGATGAAATGCATCAACGCTCACCTTAAGATTCTAAGCGGTGATTTCTTTGTTGTAGTTATACGCAAAAGAGAACGAATACTAGAGAATGTATATAGAAATTACTTCTTTGCACGTAAATCGTGCCCAACTCCTACCTATGATCAGACCGTATATAAATACCATAGAAAAGATGATGTAATAGAGTTCATATGGGTAGTTCCAGACATGGAAACATGTACTATTTTTAAAGATCAATGGATGGATATAGCACCAGAAGAGAAAGAATTATTAGGATTCGTGCTAGCATTTAGCGATGGAACATTAGATAACGTAGCTAAACGATTAAACAATGAGGAATAACATGGAAGAAATGATCGAGCAAACACAACAAGTTGAACAAACTAATCAACCAGATTCAACTGATTCAACTAATCACGTAGATGAATCATCTCAAACAACCGCTCAAGCACAACCTGCTTATGAAAATAATCAGATGCGCATGATGCGTTTAGCTAAAGAAAGAATTGAACAAGAAAATTCTGCGCTTCAGGCTAAATTAAAACAGTATGAACAGCAACGTCAACAGATAGAGCATGATCCAGAAGATCTAGTTCCACGTAAATATGTTGATGAACGTGTTAAACAAATAGAACAACAGCTATATCAAACTTCTACTGAATATAAATTGAAAAATCACTATCCTGATTTTGATAAAGTAGTTAATGATGATACTATTGCTCTTCTTAAAGATAAAAATCCTGTATTGGCTAGTGCTATCGGACAAGTAACTGACATATACTCACAAGCAGCAGCTGCATATGAAGCCATAAAAAATCTGGGTATCTATACTGCAGATTCATACACTAAAGAAAAAGATAAAGCACAAGAAAATGCTCAAAAACCACGTACTATTGGTAGTTTAGATCCTCAGCATGCTAAAGGAAATAGTCCTTTATCGTATGCTAATGCTTTTGCAGAAGGTTCAAAAGAATATTATCAACAGTTGTGGAAAGAAGTTAATCATTATAGAAAACAAAATACTTAACTATTGAATTATTTTGTGAGTCGCGGTGTACTACCCTAGGCAGATAATCGAGAACTCGCCATTCTCAGGACAGACAATTGAGATTCGTCCACTCATAGAGCAGAAGTATTGAGAAGTCGCTCGTCTCATTATAGGCTTAGATAATTTGTTTAGGGGATGTACATGGCAATTACGACCACTACAGTCTTACCAGCACCAGTCCAACAGAGTTTTAGTCATAAACTTCTGTCTGTTCCAGTGCCATATATGATCCACCAAATTCCGGCTATGAAAAAGAATATGCCGCGCAATGGTGGTAAAATTTTACGTATGAGAAGATATAATCCACTTCCTACAGCTTTAGTGCCATTAGGAAACACTGGTGTAACGCCTCCTGCAGTTACATTAACCGCTGTGGATATTGATGCTCAAATTCAATTCTATGGACAATATATTCAGCTTAATGAACAGGTAACATTACAGAACGAAGA